>JAALOO010001809.1_pt1 | contig 13314 bp, 15 predicted proteins | sample 7257641 | NCBI WGS metagenome assembly JAALOO01 (sample SAMN14085613, study PRJNA598686) | mite metagenome | biome: ENVO:01001000; feature: ENVO:01001002; material: ENVO:01001226; isolation source: single female mite from University of Michigan culture on fish food culture... ... | reverse complement strand
GAGAGAGAGAGAGAGAGAGAGAGAGAGAGAGAGAGAGAGAGAGAGAGAGAGATCTGAGAGTAAACACATTTTTAGCAGTTAGCAGCAGCACAACAGTAGCTGGTAGCTGGGAAGACCGCCTGAAGATAACTTCTTCTTGAACTTCAACAAAAAGAAGTTCACAAGTATCATATCACCACCTGAGAAGAAGCTTGCTGTGAGGAGTTTGGAAGCAGCTCGGGAGGTGCAGGTGCTGACGATGATGATGATGATAACTGGCTCGACTGCTCAGGCTTCAGCCACCCGAGCTCCTGTGCCGGCCCTCCCATGACCACCACACTAAAGTACTTTATCCAATTGAGGGCGTCTTCCAGAAAACCTTTCACCTCTTCTTCCTCTTCTTCTTCGTCCTGGTCCTCACCGCTTTTGCCAGCCTCCAGTTCCTTTTTTGCCTCCATCTCCAAAATCGCCTTCTCGGCCATCTCCTTCGCCCCTTTCAGACACGCCGCCAGTCGTAGACTGTCGGCGAGGCGGTGCTGAAGTCGCCTAATCTCCGATCGAAGCTCCTTTTCCTTCTTTTGCTTTGTTGTCTCCTCTGCTGCTGAGGCTTCTTCTTCTTCAGCTTTGACCTGAATGCTTCGCACCAGCCGCGAGAAGAAGGTGCAGGGAGCGGCAAAGGCGACCAGTGAGGAGGAGAAGTCGCCGGTCGGCTCGCCGAGCAGCAGACCGCCGGTGCGGCGAAAGATCTTCGAGAGGCGGCGCAGACTGGCCGGGGTGAAGTGTGCGGTGGTGAAGGAGGTGAAAAATTTTGAAGAGGCGGAATAAAGTCCCGAGACGATGAACCAAAAGTGGCGGAGGAAGGTGGTGTTGGCGGGCGTGGCGGCCACCTTCCAGAACTGATCCTCTTCGTCCTCATCTTCGTCTGAGGAGCCGTTGAAGGCTTCGTAGCTTAAGAGAGTGCTGCAGGCGGCGTTGAGCGCCAAGATGACAGAGGCGGGCGTTTGTTTACGTTCTGAGCTACATTCTTTCTCGACTTCTTCCTCGTCTCTGTCCACGGCGGCCAGCCACAGGGCGCCAAAGTTGACCACCTCCACGACTGAATTCGAATTCGAATTCGAATTCGAATCGTCGCCATCCTGAACAACCTGAAGCAGCTGGCCGCGGTTCACCAGCCGATTCGCCAGGTCGAGCGTCAGCTTGAGCAGCTCCACGTTGACGCAGTGGGCGAGGGTGAAGGTAAGGGCGGGGAAGAAGTCTTCAGACTGGCGTTTGATGGCGGACAGCCAAAGTTGGGCCAACTTGGTGCGAGCAGCAGCGGCTGCATCATCAGCAGCACTGGCGGAGAGGACGGTGGTGAGCAGACGAAGCAGCTGAATCAGCAGCGGAACGTACGATCTTTGAGAGAGCAGCGAAAGGATGACACTGATGGAGGGTTCAAAGCTAAAGATGAGGTGACGTGAGCAGCCATCGTGGTGTAGGAGATTGGCGAGGATGCCGAGGGAGATTTCCTATGAAGGTGTATAATAAAAAGACGGTCAACAAAAGAGAAATGGAAAAAGAAAGTCCAATCGAATCAAGCTGTTATTATTACCTCAAGCTGATTGGATTCGGCGTCTTTCCCCATCCACCCCATGATCGTCTTCATTGCCTCTTCCTCAAGGTAAAAGAACTCCTGCACGGCCGGGTCGGTGGTCATGTCCCAGAGGGCGCGAAGCTCCGTCTCCACGGAGGTGATGTCCAGCTGCTGCTGCTGCTCTTCACCATCATCACCACTTCCATTCTCTTGTTCCCTTTGCTCCTCCACATATTGATCTATGAGAGCCTACAGGCAAAAGGGTGAGGGCAAAAAGAGTTCGCCAAGTTAAATAAACAGTGCAAAAAAACAGTTGACAAAAGGTACAAACATCTGTCTTGGCGATCACATCGCAAATCCACTTCATTGAGTAGGACGTGCCGGGGATGGCATGGGGGTCCACTGGACGATGATCATCATCTTTTTCACCCTCTTTAACTATGTGAAAATCCTCCTCCTCCTCCTCCTCCTCCTCCACATCATCATCATCCTCAATCTCCACAATTTCCACCGGGGTTTTATCTTGTTTGGCAGCAGCTTTTGCTGAGGCCATGATCAACGGCTGCTGATGCTGCTGCTGTTGCTTCAACGGTTGAAGAAACAAGGAGCAAGAACGGGCTCACAGGAGAAAAAGAAGCTGCAGCGGCGGCTCAAAGTTGCGTCATCGGCAATCAAAACATTGAAGCATTTTTTGCGCGGAGAGCTAAACTCTCAATTTACACAGTGCAACTTTTTGTTTTAAAAAACTACTACCAGAAACTAGCTTTATTTATCACCGCTTTTGCACTTTAAGACTGACAAAAGGGAGCAAAGAAAGAAGGGGTTAGGATGGGAGATAAGATAAAAGAGAAAAATGAGGAGATGAGGTAAAAGATTACAAAATGAGAATAAGAGAGATTCGCCTCCGCTGATGAGCTTAAAAAATAATAAATCCCTGTAAACTGACTGCACCACCGATTCAACAGGTGGTCGCTACCATCATCACAAATTCTAAATTCTACCCAGTATAAACTCGGCCATTGTTCAAAGCTGAAGAGGAGGAACCGGAAGAAGACGAAGAAGCTGTAGAAACGGTGGAAATCTGGTGATGAACATTGGCTGGAGGGTGAACCGTCGAAGCGTGATTTGCAGCCGCAGCATAGTTGAGATAGTGGGCATTGGCCGGATGGGCGGATGAGTTTTGCAGCTGCTGTTGGTTGTTGCCATTGTTGCTGACGCTGTTGCTGCGCGTCCGAATCATCGAGTTCTTCCGGTTGATGCGGTCGTAGTAGTGGGCGCGACCGATGGGCGCGTAGACGCCCTTCGGCACTACCTCATAGTCGAGGCACTTCCAAATGGAGCTGGCGATGTTCATGGGAAAGATGCTGCAAATGGGGAAAACAATTAAGAACCTCAAAACAAACCAAAACAAATCATTACCTGATGAACCGGTAAATCCACTTGAAGGTATAGGGGAGGACCACCAGCTCCTCCTCTCGCAGAATCGACTCAAAGATGTGCTCCACAGCGTACTCCAGCGTCATTATGGGCAGGAGGAAGGGGAAACGGGTCTTTGTGGGAATGTCGATTCCGGTTCCAGAAATGCCCAGCGGACAGATGGTGGTCAGCTTGATCGAACTGTTGACGTCCATCTCCTCGTAGAGGGACTTCATGAAGCCGACGACGGCGTGTTTGCTTGCTCTGGAAAAGGATTAAAATAAAAGTTTTAGAATTTTTGAAAAAATTTCTCATCAAAAGAATCGGCTTACCCGTAAGCAGTAAAGTACGGGCTGCCCATGATTCCCGCCGAGGAGGCAATCGCCACAATGTGCCCGCGATTGTTGCGCTCCATCGCCGGCAGGAACTGTTTGATTGTCTGCAAATCAAAGATAAAGGTTTTGTTAACATTCTAAAACCTAGAAAAATTATCCTCTTACCCAAAAATGCGCCAAAATGTTGACGTCAAAGACGCGGCGAATCTTCTCGCTGGTCAGTTCCTTGAAGGGCTCGCAAGGGGCGATTCCCTGTAGAAAACAAGGTAGACAAGAATGTAAACAAAGCTTTTTAGAACCCAAAAACAGAACTGACCGCATTATTGACCAGAATATCGACGTCGCCAATTTTGGTTCGCACCTGCGAGGCTGCTTCCTCCACCTGCCGCTCATCGCTGACATCGACCACGAACCAGAAGGTCTTGGTCTCGCACTCGCGGCTGATAATGTCGGCTGTCTCGCGGACAAACTCCTGCGGGAAAGAGAGGATCAAAATTAGAACCTCGAAAAAACTCATCTCCAGCAAAGTACCTCATTCAAATCAAAGAGCACGGTGATGGCCTGGTGTCGAGCAAAGCGGATGGCCATCTCCCGGCCGATGCCATGGCCGGCCCCGGTGATGAGGACGGTCTTGTTGCGGACGCACTTCAGCCGCGGTGGTGAACGCTTGAAGGCCCGCAGAACTGGGCTGAGGAGGGCGGCGGAGATGAGGAGGAGGAGATTGGCCACCTCGATCACCGCCAGCAGGGCCTTGTACAGGCTGAGGATCATGATGATGGTGGGGGTGGTGATGATAAGAGGAGGGGGTGATGATGGCTGAAGCTGGGAGTGACGGAAGATTCTGCTGCTGTTGTGGTCCTTGAAGTTCCAGCTCTTTTCGAACCGGTTCGGTGGTGATCACTAATCACACACTGTGTGCAGTCTTCGACGGTACAGTTCACCAGCGCTGGTGGTGATGGTGATGGTGACTAGTGTCTTGGCTGGAGAGTACACACGCTGAGAAGAGGTGGTGATAAGCAGCAGCAGCAGCAGCACTGCCAAACTTGGCTTTCGGTGATTCAAGTCAGACAGAGAAAAAGAGACAGAGAGAGAGAGACAGCTAAGATTGTCCTCTCACTTTCACTTCAGTGGTGCCGCGTGCACCTCGCTCATTACCATTAGCCATTGGTGGCAGTCTCGTCGTGGTAAACAAACTTGCACACCACCACCACCACCACCACACATTCCCTTCTTTATCGACCGAAAATATACTTTGTTTTGCTGGTGCTCACTCTGCCTACCATCACTCAAACTCTGACTGGTCGGCATTATCTTTCCCTTTCCTCCAACTTTCGTCATTCACAGTCAGTCAGGCTGCTGCTGCTGCTGCTTTGAACCCAGAGACAACTGAGAGACAATATCGATAGCGACAGTGAACAAGCAGGCAACAGACAAACAAGCAATGGACAGACAACAGCAATAGCAACAGTTTATGTCCACACGTTGAACTGCTGTTGCTGCTGATCTTGTTGTTGGGCAAACTAGCGATGGACTTTCGGTGGTGATGAGGTAATCTTTTTTTAGAATAGCATACTCGCTGATGGTGGTGCTGGTGGTACATCTACCACACGACAGGCGAGATGTTATTTTTTTTACTCATCAAACTTTTTTTGTTAGCTTAGAAACATCTCATTTAGGTGGTGGTGGTGGTGGTGGTGGGAATGATGTGGTGATTATGAATGGTCAGAAAAAAAATGTGAGGGAGGAAAAAAGTGGAGAGACTTTGCATCGGTTGCTGCTGCTGTCGATGATGAATATAAAGCCAAGCCGAGCCGAGCCGGAGCGAGCTGTGATGATTTCGAAATGGATGACACAATACAATCCAAAACACCTCCCTCACTTCATAAAGCCGGCACTGCCCTCAGCCGTGCCTAGTAGCACCGCCGACTGCTTCGCGTCGCTGAAGAGCTCCCGGGCCTCGTCGACCACCGCCGTGGTGATGGCCGCCTGGCGGTAGGCCTTCGCCAGCTGGTGGGCGGGATTGAGCAGCTGGACGGCGTAGCGGAGGGTGGTCTTTGCTCCGAGCTCGGAGAGGTGTTTGAGGGCCGGCTCCTCCAGCTCGATGCCCTCGATGCGGGCGCGGATTTTGAGAATCTAAAAGGGAAGAAAGGAAAGTTAGAAATAGAAATAGAAATAGAACCCAAATCCAACCAGTCCACTCACCTTATAAATCTCATCAATCTTGTAGGGCAACAGGCGGACAATCATCGTCCGCTCTATAAAGTCGAGGGGAAGGCCGTGCGAGCCGATGACGTCCTCCGTTCCCCTCACCAGGCAGCGGCCTCGATTGGAGGCGATGATCAGAATGGGGGCAATCTCCGACTCGATGGCCTTCGAGAGGAAGGTGAAGCACTCAATGTCGAGCATGTGCACCTCGTCGATGAAGAGGACGCCGGTGACCAGCTCGGCGGTGCCGTCCTGGAGGAGGGCGTTCACCCGCCGATTGACCTCCTTCCGCAGCTTCTCCGTGATCTCCGTCTTCTTCGGCTTCAGCAGCTGGGACATCATCGACAGGACGTCCTGGCCGCCCTGGGGATTGGCATTGGCCGCGTCGAGGTCGTGCAGGGTAATGTCCTGAATGACGGTCTTCTTCTTGTAGACGTCCCCTTTCGGAACCGGAACGTACTCGTCCGCCTCAATGTCGAACTCGGTGGCGTAGGCGTCGGAGCGGCCCAGGCGCTTCAGCGAGCCGCTGTTCACCTCCACGTAGATCACGTCACCGACCTCGACGTGCTGCTTTTGGAGAGATTCGTAAATCGAAGGGTCCAGTTTCAGCAGCTTCGAGCCCTTGGTGGTCTTCAGGCCGAGGACGACGTGGGTCAGTTGCTTTCCGTAGCCGCCCAGCGGGCTGTCATTCTCTACCGGAGTGATCTCCACCACTTCGCCCTCGTAGACCTCCTTCGTCTCCTTGATGCGCAAGCCGATGGCCCGGCGGAAGTTCTCCATGAGGATCTCCGTCTTCTTCACCTCGGCGCTGAAAACCTCACCGGCGACCATCGGGCAGAAGGGCACCTTGTTGCCTAGCTCTTGGCTGATGGCAAGCGCAAGGGCCGTCTTGCCGGTTCCAGGCGGGCCCACGAAAAGAATCGCCCGGCCGGCCATCTTCTTCATCTTGATCAGCGAGACGATGACGTCGGCCGCCTAAGTTAGAACGTATAAAGAATGGTTAGAACGTCGGTTTTCTGGCGTTGTCATGGTCGTGTTTTAGAACCGGAAATTACCTTTCGGGCTTCGACTTGGCCGATCAGGCCGCAGCTCTCGCTGACGGTGCTGCCGTCCTCGCTCACGCCAAGGCCGCGGATGTGACTGTGCGCCGAGATGCGCTGCTGCTGCTGCTGCCGATTGACCACCTTGATCTCGTCCACCTTGTTCATGATTGACCGGAAGTTGCGGAGTTGAAGGGTAAAAGTTGAGGGTGATGATCAGCAAAGAACAAAAAGAAGTTGGCAAAGCTTTGAAAACAACAAAACACAGCGCGAGAAAGAAGCGTGCTTTCCAACCGATGTGGGTCGAAACAGGCGACAGCACGCCGAAGGTGCAAGTAAACAAAAAATGGTTTTCAAATTCAAAACGGCGGCAAAAATGTTTAGACTGACATTGAATGAGTAAATGAGTAAAAAGGGTAAAAGAGCTCAAGAGTAAATGAGTAAAAGGGTAAAAAAGAGTATGAGTAAATGAGTAAATGAGTAAAAAAATAAAAGAGTAAAAGAGCTCAAGAGTAAATGAGTAAAAGGGTAAAAACACATGCAAAAAAGTTTGCCTCAGAAATGAGCATCAGAAAATTCAAAAAACTGCTCTACTCCTCCGAATCATCATCATCATCCTCTTTTCCCAGCAAACTACTTTCACTACTCTCACTACTCTCACTATCCTCCTCCACAAAGCCACCTCTCTCCAGGAGGTCATCATGTTCGTGCAGTCCCAGAACCACCTGACCATCTCGACGTTGGTTCATCAGCGAATTTAGTACTCCACTTAGAAGGTCATCAGGTTTCGCCTCGAGCACCGGCGCAAAGTCCAGCTCAAAGTCCCGGTCTTCAAGCTCGCTATAGTCCGCATCGAGCTTGTACATCTCCTCTAGCTCCTGCGCCTTGTAGTGGCGGACCACCGAGTGCTCATCCACCACCCGACGACTGAGGGACTGCTTCTGCACCTGTCGCTTGTACACCTTTGCCTCCATCGTCCCGTAGGAGATTAGGCGGTAGATGAAGACCGGCTTAGTCTGGCCCAGACGATAGACCCGGAAGACGGCCTGCAGGTCGGTGGCCGGGTTGAAGCTGGCGTCGAAGAGGACGGCTCGATTCGCTCCGACCAGATTCACTCCAAGGCCGCCGGCCCGCGTCGAGACGAGCATCAGCCGGGCCCGGCGGTTTTCAGGGGCGTTGAAACAGCTGATCAGCTCGGCGCGGTCGTCGCAGTCGACGGCGCCGTCGATGCGGAAATAGTCGGCGTCTTTGTGCCAGCCGCCGATTTCTTCTTCATTATCTTCAGCTAAAAACGGGTTCGCCTTCTTCGAAAGAAAACGCTCCAGAAGATCGAGGACCAGCAGGCTTTGGCTGAAGACGACCACCTTCTCCCCTAGAGCGTCGGCGGCGTCGAGGATCGCAAAGAGGAGCTCCGTTTTGTGGCTCAGCTCGGGGAGGTCGCCGTCAAGGGCCGGGTCAACGAGGCCCCGGTACCAGCTGGGGCCAATCTGCGCCATGAAGTTGCTCACCTCTTTCTGCTGCCGTTTTCCATTTCGATTCCTCTTCTCCTTCGCCTTCTTCAAAGCCTTCACCGAGTCGAGGTAGTACTGGTGGAGGAGGAACGGATGTGACCAGACCAGCGAGAGGAGACTCTTATCGCGAAAGAAGAACTTGCTCAGCGCGGGAATTTCAACGGTGTCCAGGCCGCCCACCGTGGCCACCAGTTTTCCGGCGAACATGTCCAGGTAGCGCTGAAGAAGAAGAGGAAAAAGATTATCAAAAGCTTATCAAAACCTTATCATCTTTCTTATCAACACACCTTGTACAGCTCAACCTGAACCTCAGTCAGCGAAAGGGTAATCACAAACTCCGCCTTCGGCGGCAGATACTCCGCCAGCACGGCGTGATCCTTTCGATGTACCGTTCCCTTGAGCAGCTTTATTAGCGCCTTCGTCAGTCGTCTCATCTTAGTGACCTCCTTTGGACCGCAGTCCTTCGTCTGGCCCCGCTCAATGGGGCGCTGAAAGCGGCGGACAAAGGCTCGCCGACTGACGCCCAGCAGCTGCGGCCGGACGTAGTCCACCATGGTGAAGTACTCGGCGAGGTTGTTCTGCAGCGGAGTTCCCGTCAGCAGAATTCGACTACTGGTCGAAATTTGACCCAGGGCCCGGGCCAGCTGCCCATTCTGGTTCTTCATCAGGTGGCCCTCGTCCACGACGACCAACTGCGGGCCGGGGCTTAGAAGGCACCGGCTGAAGGTCAAAAAGTCCTCCTCATTTCCTTTCCTCTTCATCTTTCCCAACCCAGCAACTATGCTGGCAAAAAGCGGACCCGAGATGATGAGAACACCTCCTTTGGCCGTCCACTTTCGCAGCATTCGAGCACGACCGCCGCCCACCTTTGATTCAAAACGCATTTCGAAGAGGCGCGCCGGAAAGGGGCGATCAGCCCGGGAGTTCCACTTTTCGAACTCCTGCGCCCAGTTCTCCACTACATTGTAGGGGACGATGACCAGGATCTGCTTGAAGTGCTTTGCAGTGGTAGGACTGGTGAGGAGGGCGTGGAGGAGGGCGTACACTTGGAGGGTCTTGCCGAGGCCCATGGCGTGGGCGAGGATGCAGCCGCCGCCACCGCCCACTTTTTCACCCTCCTCTTTTTTCTCATCTTTCTTTTGCAGATCTTCAAGAAAAGAGCCCACCACCGAGTTGTACATGAACTGAATGCCCTCGAGCTGATAGGGTTTCAGGAGTTCGGCGAGGGCCGCATCGAGGAGGACTAGAGGCGTTTTTGTGGGCGGGTCCCAGTCGAGGATGCGCCTGACCAGGGCCTGGTCCTCCTCTTCGTTTTTGAAGGCTTTCTTGAAGGCCGCCTCCTTGGCTTCGATTCCCTTCAGGCGCTTGTTCTCCGCGCGGACTGCCTTTACGTTTATGCCGGTCTAGAAAGAGGTGGAAGTTGCTTTGAAATACTGAACCAAAAAATAAAGTGAACCAAAAAAGTTTACCAGGTTATTCTTCTTCTTTTTCGGCTTCTTTCCCTTCTTTTTCTTTTGAATCGCCTTCTTCTTCACCACCTCAGGTTTTATCTTGGGTTTTACTTCGGATTGTACTTCGACCATCACTTCTGGTTCCTCCTCTTCTTCTTCGTTTTTGGTCATCACCGATTCAGTCACCTCTTGGCTGCTTTTGTCGGAGGCGGTGAAAATCACGATGCTGCTCTCTGCGGAAGATTCATCGTCGTTCATCGAAGTTGAGGCAATGTCAATGGTTGACACTGATGTTGGCTTCTGCTGCAGCTTCATTGCCATCAATTCTTCTCTGATTTTCTTCAGCTCCTCGTTTTCTTCTTCTTCTTCTTTTTCTGAGGAGGAGAAGGAATTGCAGGAAAGGTAGACCTCCTCTTTTTCGTTTTCTTGGGGTGACGAGGACATTTTTTGCAGAGGTTGACTTACTTGCTCGTTTGAAAGCTAAAGACTGACTGACTTTCCCAGGCAACGTAGAACAACTCAAACTAAACTGTTGACGCGTACGACGACCGTTTCTCCTTCTTTTCTACACGTCACTCAACAAAAGATGAGTTTGCATTTCGAACTTTTTTCAAAAATGTTTTATTTTATATCATCAAAAACTCAGTTTTTCCCTCTAAAAATCTCCACCGCCTGAGCGCTCATTTCCGCAAAGACGGGAATTTCTAGGCCAATTCTCCGGTACCAGTCGTCCAACTTTGAGGAGGAAAGTTCTAGAGCCTGGAGAAAGAGATAGCTGGCGCCCACGGACAGGTCGGCTATGGTCAGTTGGTTACCGGCCAAAAAAGGCTCACTTTCTAAAATGGTTTCAAAAACAGCTATTTTGTCCTTTAGTTCAGCGATTGCTTCCAATGAAGGCTCAAGTTTGTGGCGGTATTTTGAAAACTGCAAAAAAAATATTTTTGAGAAAATGTTTAATGTATTTTTCATTTACCAAAACATCTTTCAAAGAAGGGAAAAAGCCTGCAGCGTCAAAGAAGAGCACCTTGTCTACTTTGGCCCTTGAAACCGGTTCACTTGGGTAAAGAGAACTTCCGGGGGCGTACTTGTTCACTAGATAGGCGAGAATGGCTCGAGATTCAAAGAGGGCAAAGCCGTGGTCGACGATTGTTGGAATAGTGTGTCTCGGATTCAGTTTCAGAAATTCAGGCGTTTTTAGGTAGCCAGAGTGGACGTCCACTTCGATGAAGTTTACTGATTTTAGCTGTAAATGTTTGACCAGAACAGCAACTCTAAAAAAGATGTTTTGAAAACAAGATTTAGTCAAACAAAATTGCAAAAATACTTACGCTCGAGCCGGTAGACTGAGGACATTGTAGTAAAGGTCAAACTCGGACATTGTTGTTCCCATAGTAAAAAGTAATCAAATTATCAGCTTACAAACTGTTGACAACAACAAAACGAGGCAAATAAAAAATAATTAGCTGCCGCCAATTTTTTATGCCTGCTGTACAGTACTTTGTACGGCTGTCAATGTACAGCAAAAAAGTAAACGACACTAAAACGATTGCTGATAACCGAGGCTGCACTAAGAAAAGAAAAACAACACAAAAAGTTTTTTACAGTTACATTGAAAGCAAAGTTCTTTGCACCAAAAAAAGATATTTGACAGTTTTGACTATAGAATTTCAACAAAAATCAATGAACACAAAATGAATCCTTTTTTCAGCCTAAACTTAGTGCTCCTTAGTGTCTGTTCTTTTTTTCATAATTTTTTTATAATATCTGCTTTTACTGGATTTTCATCAAGAACACTAGCAAAAGTGTTTGGAGTATTTGGCAGGAGTAAAACACACACACTCCTCGATAATGATCCTTACCCCAAAGCAAATACATAAGTGCACATTGTCAACAACACCGTTACCAGACATCGTTGATGTAATGTGACGAGGATGCTGATACTGTAAGGCAATAAGGATTGGAAAGGCTGTTCCTATCCCATTTTGCCCATCTCGAGTGCTTTTTCATTACATTTTCCCTTTTGTACAGTGCCACTACTTTTGCCGTACAGCGCTGTACAGCTACACTCTGCTTTTGCTGCACTCTACGGTGCAAAAAGAAGAAGAAAGAAGTGGGCAGTAATTTCACGCTCATTGGCTGTCAATTATTTCTTTTGTTAGCAGAAAGAGAAAGTATCGTGACAGGATACCGTGATATTGTCAATTTTAAGCTCTTGACTGATTGGCAACAAATTCCGCAGTGTTTCAAATGTCGACTGATTTTTTTGTTTTTCCCAAATTCATCATAAAAAAATGCCAAAAATAGCACAAAAATTTTAATTTTCAACACTTTTTATTACGTTTTGTCATGAATCAATCATTACAAAGATACATCAAATTCTTTTCATTTACTTCTTCGACTCTGCCTCAAATCGCTCCTGGTAGAGCTTCTTCGCCTCGCCATTGAGCTCAGCTAGGGCGGGCACGGCCTTGCTCAGTCGCTCGTACCAGGCCTTCAGCTTGGGACTTGCCTCAGAAGTGGACGCCGGGTCGAGGACCATCTTGAGGAAGGGCACCTCAACGCCGAGGGAAATGTCGGCAATTGTGACATGATCACCGGCGAAGAACTGCTGATCACCGAGAATCGCCTCCAGAATCTGAATCTTCTCCTTCAGCTCGTCAATTACCTCCTTCGAGGGCTCGGTCTTCAGGCGGAACTTGGGGATCTAGAGTAGAATTAAATCAAAAATTAAAACCTTATGAAACCAAAAAACCAAACTTGATAACTTACAATGGCAGCTCGCATGGCAGGAAAGAAACCCGAGGCATCGTAGAAGAGGACCTTATCAACCTGGGCTCGTGCCACTGGGTCGCTAGGGTAGATGGAGTTTCCGGCGGCGTACTTGTTGGCCAGGTATTGAAGAATGGCTCGACTTTCAAAGAGGGCAAAGCCGTTGTCAACCAGAGTTGGAACAGTGTGACTGGGGTTCAGCTTCAGGTACTCGGGGGTTTTTGTTTCACCCGCCTGGACGTTGATGTCCTTGTAGTTGATTTCGATTTTGAGGTGCTTGCCGAGGATGGCCACACTAAAAAATGGGAAAATGGTCACAGGGTTAGAGAATAAAGTACAAATTTTTTTTAAAAAGCTTACGCTCGAGCCGGCGGGCTGAGGACGGTGTAGTAGAGGTCGATTCCCATGATGATGAATTTGGTGGTGATGGATTTTTGTTTTCAGTAAAACAGTGAACACAAGGTGAAATGGTGCTTTTCAGCGTGAAAGTGCTCGTCAGTGCTGTTCCCTTTTATACCTTTTTTAAAATATCTGCTTTAAGGGATTCTCCACCAAAGATTGCCAAGGATACCGAGAGTGGGTAATCAACGGTAGTAGTGTTACGGCAGACTGCGGCGATGTAATGTGGCGAGAATGACAATGATGATATTGTGGTAAGACTGGAAATGAGGATGCTGTTTCATTGCATTTTCCTAGTCAACACAGTGCCACTACTACCACAAGCGCAACAATGTACAGCTACGCTTTTTTGCACTTTACAGTACAAAAAGAGAAGAAAAATCAGACAGAAATTGGACAGTGATTTCACGCTCATTGACTGCAACTGCAAGTTATTGTTTCCTTTCAACAGTAGTTCTTTTGTAAAAAAAGAAAGAAATAGTACCGTGACACGATGGATTGCCGATTTTTTGGCTTTTGACCAATTAGCAAAATTTTCACAGTTTTTTATTCTTTAGGAATTACTCATTACAAACAAACCCAAAGAGTGAAAACAAATTTGCCCCATTTTCCCGACAACTCAAAGATTAGTAAGTT
>JAALOO010001808.1_pt1 | contig 13319 bp, 19 predicted proteins | sample 7257641 | NCBI WGS metagenome assembly JAALOO01 (sample SAMN14085613, study PRJNA598686) | mite metagenome | biome: ENVO:01001000; feature: ENVO:01001002; material: ENVO:01001226; isolation source: single female mite from University of Michigan culture on fish food culture... ... | reverse complement strand
GGCTGAAGTATAACGACCTCTACGGACGGCTGCTGCGAGGGCCCAAGTTTGCCATCAGCGTCGGCGAGCTGCACGCTGTTACCTATTTCAGTTCGATGGAGGTACAACCGCTACTATTATCACCTTGTGGGCGAGGTTTTTGCTAAAATTTTGCAATTTTTTTCTTTTCTTTCAGTTCCTCTTTTCCTACATCGCCTACCTGCTAATGGCTTTCTCCAAGAAGAATGTCATTTAAAAGCAGTCGTTGTAGAAGTGAGTAAAAGCATTTGCCCAGACAATTACCCAAAACAGTAAAAAGAAAAATATTCAACAAAGTAGTGCAAAGTTTAGTGCAAAAGCTTTTTGCCGTACATGTACAACAATTTAGCGTCCCTAATTAGCGACTGTTGAATCAATAAAAATTGGACTGGAAAATGTTGTTTTTGAAATGCAAAAAAACTATATTTAGGCTACCGCTACATTTTTAGGAACAGTGGTCTCCTTGTTGTCACCCTCAATGTTCTCCTTACTACTACTATCATCACCACAGTGCGGACACCTTCTTCTTCTCTTCACCTCGGCCTTTTCCATGCTCCGCAACTGCTTGTAGAAGACGCTGCAAAGGGCAAAGACGATGATGGAGCTGATGGCGTACGGCCAAAAGTAGTTGTTGGAGATTGCCTCGCTAACGGCGAAGTACTTGCTGAGGAAGGTGAGGACGTGAAAGGCGATCATCACGCCGTGGTTGTGCGTCGCCGCGCCGTAGATGCCCAGGCCGTGGAAGGCGACGTCGAAGATCTTGTTGAAGATCTCCTGCGTTAGTTGCTCCTAAAAAATTGATAAAAAAAAGTCAAAAAGTGGTTAAAACGTAAAAAGAAGTACATCTACCTGTGTGACCTTTTTTGTTATCTTCTCCCCCTCAATCTCCTCAATGTGAGGTATAATTTGCAGTGCAATGAGCACTGTGTAGACGATGATGATGGCAATTTCCACGGCGCAGGCCACCATGGTGACTACCTTCCAAATGCGGAACTTCCGGGACTGAACTTTGAGGTGCATTGTGATTTTTTAATAAACAAAAAACTTTTTCAAATGACAGTAGTTTTTCTACAAAGTCACAGAAAGAGAGGATCACCTGTTTTTATAGTTAGTTTAAAGCAAGAACAGAAGCAAGGTTTTGGATGTTTTATTTTACTTTTACTACGGCTTTTTATTACCACTGAGTAAGTCATTCTTTTATAAACTTTTTATTATCGCTCACCGTACAAAAAGTGCCACGTTTGCAGCTGGGTACTGAAATAGCCTCTGTTGCTAATTTTTTTTACAATCACTGATGTTTGATCCTCCTGCTTGTTATCTCTACCACTGTTTACTATCTAATGCTGTGATGAGTAAGTGACACTGTTATCTCCATCATTACTGCAGATTTCACCATTTTATCTAAAACTATTTTCACTCTCCTTCCTCCTCGCTACAGCGGAAGGTCGTCAGAAACTTCCACACGCCGGCCACCCACTTCAGCACACACCTCCTCGGGGTGACCTTCCGAAAAAGTAGCAGGCAGAGACCTAGGGCCACGCCCAGTGTCACCGCCGTGTACGGCGAGCCTAGGTGCCGCCTCCAGGCGGCCCAGAAGGCGGCCACAATGGCCGACAGGGCGCCACCCCTCACCTCGCTGTAGCCGGCAAAGGGGCCGCAGTGCCAGCTGGGCGCCACCACCGCCAGGGCGCCAGTGATGATGGCGCCCGAGCAAAGGAGCGTTCCCAGGAGAATCCACAGAATAGTGGTGTCCGTCTGCAGGCCGCCGAAGAACTGCTGCTCCTGGGGAATGTTGCAGAGACGCAGCACCAGCGACCGGAAGTAGTAGACGAGAATCAGCTTCAGCGTGGAGAGGGCCGGCAGCGCCGGACTGAAGAAGACGCCCATCCAAACTATCGCCTGGTGGTTGACCAGATACAGCAGATTGTCCGCCACTTTGAAGTCGCTGTAGTTTGGCCAGGAGCGGAAGTTGAAGCAGCAGGTCACATAGCGGACTACAAGACATCGGGTGACGTCCACCAGGGCGGCCACGAGGACCATCATCAGCAGGTCGAGGAGAATCACCCGCATAAATTCTTGTCCTAAAGCAGTTTCCCAACAGAGGTGATCCAGGCGGGAGAAGGTGCTGGAGTTCAAAGAGGAGGAAAAGATTTGAAAGTAAAAGTCGTCGGGAGTTGGTGTTGTAGAGCTGGAGTTTGCAGTGATAGTGGTGAAGTGTTTGGATGAGGTATTAAAAGAAGAAAAGGTGGGAGTTTGAGGAGGCTGAACATTTTCAAAACTGCTCAGAAGGTTTTGCAAAAGCTGAAAAGCTGAAGCTAGAAAAGAAGTAGTGGCTTCAAGTGATGGTGTTTCAGTGAAGGTCACTGGCGGTGGTGAAGTTGTTGCACCAGCAAAGTTGAGGGGTGAAACTTGAAGTGGACTTGCGCTAGTCAAATTAGCAGCAGTACTGTAAGGATCGCTGATGACTGCCGATGAAAGCTGGTCGTAGATTGTTTCGTCGTAGTCTTAAAATGTTGAAAAAAGTTAAACTAAAATTAATCATTTTCACCCCATTTCACCCTACTGACCATGATCTCGACCGTCGCGCTTGATGCGAACCGTTGAGAAGGACTGAAGACGCTTTTCCAAATTAAAGTCGGTAAAATTGTTGGCCGCCACCATATCGGCAAAAATGCTATCCCTTACAATGACCAGCTCTCTTGACTAGGAAAACAAAAAACACACAAATTTTTTATCATTAGAAAAAATTTTCATAAAAACAAAAATACCTTCACGCCAACAGTGCTGACCAGCGACAGCAACAGTGAGCCCATGTTGACGACGCTGAGAATTGCAACTCTAAAATATAAAAAATAAAGAGTTTTAATAAACTTCCAAAAAATCTTTTTTTACTACCTTCCCATCTGCACCCTGACCGCCGTCCGCGGGTGATGGCCCTCGAGGACGGCCAGCCACTCAAAGAGGGCGGGGAAGAGGTTGCTGATGACGGTCATCACCACGGTGGTGTCCTTCACCAGGAACCAGGCCTGGTCGTCATCTTCATTCTCACCATCTTCAAAACCACTTTTCTTTTCCAGAAAGCGCACACTATCGTAGACATCGACCAGGTGAACGGAGTTGAAGACGGCAAAGGCGGCCACCATGATCAGACAGACAAAGCTAAAAAAAATGAACATTAAAAAAGAGTTCACCGAATAGCAAAGTTCACTAACATAAAATAGGTTCCCAGACGGCGGGCAATCAGTCCCCAGTGAATGCGCATCTCCCGTTCCCAGCTGATTTCCGTGGTCTTCTCCCGTAGCCTCATGGTGATCTCCTTCCGTTTGAAGTGGGCGCCACCGGCGCTGGTGATGGTGTGCTCCCAGGCGCAGAAGACCGCCCGGGTAAAGGGCAGACCCTGTTTGATGGCCTTTCCCTCCTGAGTGCCCAGCTTTTTGGAATGCCTTATTCTACAAAAAAAGCTTTAAATGATTAAAACATTTTTGTACTAAAAAAAAGGTTACCGTTTAACGATGCTGTACAGGCTGAAGAGGTAGAGGGCGATGATGGTTAGTAGATAGAGGACCGGAAGTGGAAGGTACAGTCCAAAGCGGTCCACTTTAAGTGCCTTTGAGGCGCTGTAGTTGCCGTAGAAAAGCAGGGAGTGCTTGAGGGGGCCCTAAAAAATATTGTGTTTATTCACAAAATATTTTTGATTTTTATTACTTTCTTCTTTTTGTTATACCTCCAGCTGCCAGACAATGTCAAACATGGGCAGCGCCTTTGCCACGCCCACATTGCTGCTGCTATTGCTCAGGTGCTCGCCAACTGAGGCAAAGTACTGCAACGCTTTGCCGTACAGCTCGGAGATGGTCAACGGGCCGAGGCTTTCTTCGCCGATCTTGTTGTGTTGATCATCTCGCAAAAAAAACTGTAATAAATGTTGATTTTTATAAATTTTAAACACTTTTTTTCTCTTACCTCAGGAGCAACAATGCCAATGGTGACAATCAGCGTGGTGAGCAGGTTTAGTCCGGTTAACCAGTGGAGAAAGTAAAAGTAAGCAGAGACGGCAGAACCAAATCGACCTGTTTAGAGTAGAAAAAAGTTTGAAAATATATTTTTAGTTTAAATTTTGAGCCACTTACACTCAATCCTCTTCACTGTGGCTTTCCAGGGAACGGCCCACTGTTGAACACCTGTCCAAAGGTTTCGAAACGCCGTTCGACGCTTGAAAATTTTTGCGACACGAAATTTTCTCTTCAACCTCTGCTCTTCCGCTTCCTGCTTCTTTTGACGACGTTCCTCCTCTTTTTGCTGCTGATCTTGACCTACCTTCACCAGACTGACAGCAGTTTTCAATTCAGCAAGAAGGGCCAGCTTTTCACGAAGAGGAAGTGGTAAACTTCCGATGGAGGTAATTTGCGCCTGAAGACAGGGCAACGTTGACTCGTCCAGAGAACTATTAGGAAGGTCATCTTTTGCAGAGTTGTGCTTATCATTATCATCATCATCCACTTCAATGACTACCATCTTTTCAAGAAAAGACATGCTGCTCAGTTTGAAACCACACCAACAAAAATGGCAATTGGCAAATGAATAAGCTGCCAGAAATAAACGGATATTTCTCACAGTCAAAATATTAAATGAAAACACATTTATTTTCAATTTCAATTTTTCAAAGGGTGTTGTCTAGTTTATCACAAGTAATTCAATTTCAAAATTTTAAAAAACAGTTTTAATTAATTAGAAAGCTCCAACTCAAAACAAGTAAAACTTTTTTTCTGCAAAAAAAAATGAAAAACAATTTCATTTTTATAAAAATGTGTTTTTTGCTCTAATTCTAATCATCACCACAGCCGACACTTCTCCGGCGGATTCATGGGCGTGCCCGCTGTACAGTGAAAAGCACGGCCAAACTGCTCAAAGTTTGCCAACGGCAGATTGACCCGATACCGGTCCGGACTGTAGCTGCTCGCCCCGTGGGCGTGGTCGAGCAGCACCGCCGGTCGACTGTTGGAGCAGAAGTTCTGAAACAAAAAATTTAAAAAAATGATTAAACAAAAACTAATGAAATCTTTATCAAACCTTTGCATATGAAATGAAGAAGAGCTGCTCATCGGTGAAGGCCTCCATCTGCGGCAGCTTCAGTGGCCTTCGAGAGGGTTCCGGTTGAGGGTGAGGCCGTCGGGAGTTGGCCCGGTGCCACCAGGCGTACCAGGCCAAGCGGATCGCCCCGCTGTCGGCGATGTCCTCGCCCAGCGTCCGATTGGCGTTCAGCTGTTGATTGATAAGAGAGAGTTGAGAGTTGATAAGGTTGATAAGACTTTCATCAATTGCTGCTGCTCTTCAGCTTTACCATCATCCCCGTTTCCGGGTCTTCAACCGAGCCGTACTGGGCGCGGAAGCAATCGGCCGCCTCCGCCCACCGACTCATCGTCTCCTCGGTCCACCAACGCTGGAGAAAAGTGTTCGGGTGGTGGTTGTGGTGTCGCTTATCATCACTTTCTTTATCATCATTTTCCTCTTCTTTAGCACTTCGATGTTCCGCCCCCCTCCGATCCAGGTGATGGGTCATCTGGTGGGCGAGCAAGCCGCCGAGAGCGCCAAAGTTGAGCGTCGGCGGGCGGTCGGTGGCGAAGAAGGGCGCCTGGAGCATGGCCGCCGGAAGTGCTACAAAAATGATTAAAAAAGATAAAAATTTTCAACTTTTTTGCACTTTTCAAACAGAAAAAAAGTTAGCTTACAAACGGTATTGATGAGCAGGAGGGCGGCGGCGTCGTTCACTTCAATTGGGGGCATTTTTAAACTGCATTGAAAAAATTAAGTAAAATTTTTAACATCCGAAAAAAATCTTCGGCTTTTATCACTCACTCATTACTAGCACTTCTCACTCGACCTAGGTCTCGAATCTCTTTCGCCGTCCGGAAACGGCGGACGCTGAGCACCGACTCTAAGTAATTTCCCGACTCTATGGAAATTCCATCTTTGTTCAGGCCCACTCGATGGTCGAGGTTAACACTTCCGTTAAAAAGCCATTTCGGATAGCCGACATTGTAGCTGGTCGCTTCCGCCTTCTTCAGCGCCTCCATTCGACTCTCCGCGTCAAGCCAGAAACTGCCCGACCCTTGCGGATCGCCCAGGTACTCTCGCAGGGCCAGTCGGAGCTCGGCAATCAACCGGTGAGCGGCCTCTTTCCTCTTTTCAATCTTCGGCAGCTGACTGCCCACGTAGAGGCGACTGAGCGGAAGTGGCAACAGGCGGGCCGTCTCATCGACGCACCGCCTCCACAGAGGACGTAACCGGGCCACTTCCGTCCGCCGTTGAAGGTACTGACTGGTGATGGCCACCAGGTGGCCGTCGGCGAAGGTGGGCGCCAAGGCGTCCAGAAAGCGGACGCCGAGGTAGTTGTAGAGCAGGTGAAGGGGAGTTTTCTCTATTAGAGGGGCAATTTGCTGGTAGTAGCCGATGTCCTTTACTACCACGGTGGTATTAAGGTCGTTTGGAAGGTCGGTGATGTCCACTGAGCCGATGTGCAGGCGAAGGAGCAGTGTCCAGTCAATATAATTTTCAGTGAGGTTCTTGAACTCCGCCAGCGTCATTCGATTGTACCAGGCGGAAGGAAGGTTCAGGGGATTACTTTCCTCATCTTCACTTGGCTGGGTGAACTGGTGGTGATAAAGGGAGTTTTAGTAAAAATTGAAAGAATCGTTATAATGACTTTGTTTACCATAGCCAGCTGACTCTCAAAGGCGAGCAGCTCGTTGACGCGAAACTCAATGTCAATTTCGAGCACCTCATTGACGGGGTAGTCGACCTCGTCCATGGTGAACCGTTTCAGGAGGTCGTGGAGGTAGCGGCGGTAGGCGCCGATGGTCAGATTGTGCCGCTTCGGGTAGGCCCAGACGTACCGGGGCAGGCCAAAGGTGGGGGCTCGGAACTGCGGTGAAGAGAAGATGGGGTTAAAAATGTAATGTTTTTGCATAGAAAAACTCCAAAAATCACTGACATGAACGAGCTTGTGCCGGGTCGCATTGGCGTCCACCTCGACGCCAAAGTCGATGATAGGGCTAATTTGCAGTTCACTGAAGCGAAGATAGGTCAGGATGAAGGTCCGGGAGCTGATGAAGGAATAAGGTTCTTCGATGTGGCGAACTAAGGGCCAAGTGCTGGTGCCTTCGAGGTTCAGAAGCTGTGCCAGTTTGCCTTTTAGAGCAAGGACGCTTTTGTTTTTGTCTGAAAGAAAAAAGTTTGTTTGTTTTGAAATTTTGTGAAAAGTTTTTAACTTTTAAAATTCTGACCTTGATGAACACATTCCTGGTAGAGCTGCTGAGCAATGAGCACCGACCTCGGTTCAGTCTCCTCCTTCAGATGACCTTCCAGGAGGGACTTTACACCCAGCGAGACCTGATCTTCAAGAACGGTAAAGGGAGAGATAGTGGCCTGGTCGGGCCAAAGTCTAGTCCGGGCCTTCCAACCTCCACAGACGAAGGAGTAAAAGTCCTCACAGGGGCCCTGGGTAAAATCGAGCGACTCGGCCAGCCACCGACCTGCCTCGACGCAGCCGTGACTCCGGCAAACTCCGTCATCTTCAGAAACAGAGGAGGAGTTTGTAACTTCTAAAGTGGAGCTCATCATCACCTCCACAGCTGAGGTGTTCTCCAGCGGCAGTGTGATGGTGGCCAGCTCGGCACCTCCTCCTTTTCCATCACCTCCTCCTTCAAATCCCGACTGAATCTCGAACTCCTCTTGTTCATTATCTTCGAAGTTTTCATGATAATGATAGTAGGGGTTGTGGTAGTGGACGTGTCCTCCCCTTCCAAAGTCGTAGCCGGCGTAGGCGTACGGCGGTGACCGAGGAGTTCGAGGATTGAGCATGAGAATGGCCAGCAGGACGAAGCAGCTGAGGATGGCGAGGAAGATGATGGCCACGGTGAGCCAGTTGCTGTTGGAGGCGAGCTCGTCGGCGGGGGCGTCGTTGCGGATCATGGTCAGGTAATGTGATGATGATTTGGTGTTGATGATGATGATGAAAGAAGAAGGTGATGATGGTCAAAGTGGTGAAAAACGATGATGAAAATGATTTCTGGTTAGTGAGAGAGTGTGTTTACAAGAGCAGTGAAAGGTAAACACACAAGGTCAGCTGCGCCTACTGCTGCTGAAAAACAAAAATAAAATGTGTGTGTTATCACCACCACCACCACAAAAAAAATACAGCAGCTCCTCTCTTCATTCAGGCTCTTCATTCTACATTCTGCTGACTGACTGTGTGTGTGTTGGTTGTTGGTGAGCAACAAATAAACAACCACAAGAACAGAAATTAAGTAAGTAGGACAAGTGTTTCAAAGAAGAGAAAACTTTCTCTCATCTTTTCCCTCTTCTTGTCACCAGTCCTGTGTGTGTCTTTAATTTTGTCGAGAGAATCGAGCAAGGCTGCTGCTTCTTGTTGCCTATTTTTAGCTAGGCTAAGCTTTCTTGTACGGCAGTTTTATGTGTTGAAAAGGGAAAAAATGTAGTGTGACTTGCCAAGTCAGACGCTCTTCTTCTCTCTTTTCTTTTTCCCTATTATTTTATCATCATTCAGACTGCCAAATAAAATAAAGCAAAAAGTAGGTGTATTAGCACACCAATGCTTGATTCTACAACAAAAGTATTCTCAAAAAAAATTAAAATGTCAATTGTATTTCAATTTTTTTTATTTAAAAAGATTGAAAGATTGAGATTATCATCATCATCAGTTTCAGGAGCAAAGGAAGAAAAGGAAAATAAGGGAAACAGTGAGAATGTGTTATAAAATCAAATTTTAACACAACAATAAAGAAAATAAGGAAAAGAAAGGAAAGGATTCAATAAATAAATAAAATATACATTTGGTGCAAAAATACTTTTATAGTATTTAAATATTTGGGTAATAAAAATACTTTATACACAGAAACAAAAATAGTGATTGGATTGTGAGGAGGAAAAGGTGAAGTAAAATAGAATAGAGTAGAGAGACATAAAGAGAATAAATAGCTTCGGTGAACGGGAGTAAAATTCAAACAAAAAAACTAACTTCCGAGCAAAAAAGAAATTCGCTCGATGATATCAGAAGGGAAAAAGGGATCGTCAAGTAAAAGATTTTAGTCAGCCAGAAAATCTTATCCTAGCAAGCTTCACAGCCAACTTTTTTGTTAGTTGTCGATTCTGAGGAGGTGACCTTGAGCGGCGTCGTCAGGTGCTGGAATTTCTGTACGGTGGGAAAAAATGTGTTAAAACTTTTGTACAAAAAGGAGTAAAAATCAAATTATTGGATTTACATTGGGCATGGCGGGCGTGCTGAACCAGATGTAGGCCATGCTGGCGGGCAGCATGATGATGGAGGAGAGGGCGAGGCCGTAGCCGATGGCCAGGCCCCAGCCCGGGTACTCCACGTCGTTGTACTTCAGCGGTCGGTGGGTGACCACGTAGAAGGTCAGAGTGGAGAGGGTGAGGGCGGGGGTGAGGTAGCGCCAGCACCAGCGGAACCAGGGGCTGATGCGCAGGTGGATCATCTCTTCGATGTTGTCGTAGAAGCGGTCGGCGGCTAAGGAGATAATAAATGATGATAATAGTTAAACTCCTGTGGTAAGCTTCTTTCAACAACAACAGCAAAGCACTTACTGTAAATCCAACCAATGACGATGGACTGCCAGAAGCAGTAGTAGAGGAGGGAGATGCCCGAGGCGCCGTAAAAGTCAAACAGCTGAAAGACGTACATGCCGCCCTGGATAAAAAAAGTAAAAGTTTTTGATAAGATCTTTTCCTAAACAAAACTAATTATCACTAACCCTCGTCACCATCGTCAGTCCAATGAGAAAGCTGACCAGGCAGGTTCCACCGATGAACCACTCCCTTCGACGGCCATATCGAAGATACCCGGGGAAGAGGTCCACGACGGCGGTCACAAAGCCTTCGACGCCGACAAACTGCGAGCCCATGCCCAGGAGGAGGATCATCGTGAAGAACATCACCGCCCAGAAGCTGCTCCAGGGCATGGTCATCACCGCTCGAGGGTAGGCGATGAAGGCGAGACCGGGACCCGATTCGGCGACGTCCGCCACCTGGACGCCCTGCTCCGTGGCCATGTACCCGAGAACGCTGAAGATGGCGAAGCCAGCGTAGAAGGAGGTGCCGGAGTTCATGGCCGTCAGAAAGAAGAGTTGTCTGCAAAAAAAGAACAAGAAGAAGTTCAAAAGACGATATAAAACCTAGGTAAAATCTTTTCCAAAAAAACTTACCGATAAAAGTTATTATTAAACTCATTATAGCTGCCCAGCGCCGGCATACACCCCAGTGCAATTGCATAGGAGTAGAAGATCTGCGTACCGGCGTCGATCCAAACTTGGGCATCAGCGAGCTTTGCAAAGTCCGGAAAGAGATAGAATCTAATCCCAAGCGATGCCCCGGGCAATGTAACTCCTCGAATGAAAAGCGCCGTGATCACTACATAGGGAAAAATAGCGGTCACGTAAACGGCCTTCCCAGTTGACTTGATTCCCTTCCAAATGCAGAAGAAGCAGATGATCCAGGCGGCGGCCAGTGTCAGGGTAAGTTGAGGATTAAGTCCATTTGGCTGGTCAATCCCGGGACTGAGCTGCAGGACCTTCCTCTCCCAAAACTCGGTCACCGAGGTGACCGACCCGTTGGGGGCGGCCTTTTCCATCAGAGGACTCCAACAACGGGCGGTGTTCCACCAGTTGCCGCAGGTGGCCCAGGGAAGTTCGGCGCTGAAGGCGGCGAAGAAGTAGACGAGGGCCCAGGCCAACACTACGATGTAGTAGACGTTGAGGAGGAAGCTGATGGTCACGGTTCCAATGCCAATTCCGGTAAAAAGGGGACAGATGGCCCGCCAGACGGTAATGCCCCCGGAGCGGAAGTACTGCCCAATGCCGACCTCCATGAAGAAGATGGGCAGGGCGCCAAAGGCGAGGAAGAGAAAGTAGGGAATGAAGAAGGCGCCTAAAAAGGAAAAATCAGGAGAAATCGATTGAGTTTATTTGGAGTTTGGGAGTTTAAGTTTGAACTAAAAAAACTTACCGCCCCCGTTCTTGTAGCAAAGGTAGGGAAAGCGCCAGACATTGCCCAGGCCAATGGCGTAGGCCATACAGGCGAGGATGAACTCAAACTTGCTCGACCACTGTTCCCGCTCGCGGTACTTCAGCTCCTTCTTAAACTGTTTCTTCACCTCCTGCGAGGCGCTGCTGATCTTCTTAGAGCCCTTCTTCAGCAGCGAAGAATGATGTCCATTATGGGTTTCTTTATCTTTGGGCAGAAACTCTGCCTTAGAGTTGGCTATTTGGCTGATGGCCTCCACAGAGTCGTCATCGGAGATTGAAGAGGACATAGTTGCTGTAGAATTTAATTTCTGCAGTTGCTATGGCAGAGAAATACTAGTAGAGGTGAAATGAGGGTGATGGAATTGAAAAAGAGAAAGAGAACAAATTTGAAGGTCAACATGGGTACAATGGTGGTAGAATTTAATCTCCGCAGCCAAAAAAAGTGATTGTTGTGGCTTAGCATTGTACGGTTTTCTCATTAACTGCAAAATTTTTTCTAGTGTTAGTGTACGGTCCTGTACGGTACAATACAGTATTAAGGAGAGAGAAAGAGAGAGAGAGAGAGAGAGAGAGAGAGAGAGAGAGAGAGAGAGAGAGAGAGAGAGGGAGTCCTGGATCCCAAAATTAATCGCCAGTATTTGTGAGCAATTCAGTGTACGGTAAGCATTAGGCAACGGGGGAGAGCCTCGGCGGCACCAATCCAATTAGCGGAGATTGGCTGAATTCCTGTCTTTCTCTCTCTCTCTCTCTCTCTTGTTTTTCCACTGCAACACTCTTTGCTCTTTTCCTCACAATCCTGTTGTTGTCTTTTTCCCCTGCTTCTGCTTGTCAGCTCATTTATATTATTTGGCAGCAGCAGCAGAAGCCTAGACAAACAAGTACACAAGCACACAAACACCACTTTATGTGCTCGGTAATTCCTGCAATTTTCCTTTTCCCTTTCCTTATCTTCGTCTCGGGTGCGTTTTCACGGCCAACTACTGCATCACAATCGAATTTCCCTCTCTCTCTCTCTCTCTTTCTCTCTTTCAGACACGGTTTTTCTCGGTTATTATTATGCAGACAGATAGCTCGGGTAGCACTAACTCACTAAGACTCTGTCTCGCTCACTAAGAACTGGCAGTAGTAGTAGTAGTAGTGGTGGCACTACGGCTACACAATCGACTGACTGACTGACTGCCTGACTGACTGACACAGTGCCGCCGCTAATAAGCGTCAGTTGTGGTGGTATTACATTAGAGAGCTCTGACATATAGCGCAGCTCTGAGGCTCTGACTTGAATTTGCAGACTGTACCACTGTATGATGGCAGTGTATATAGCAGCAAGCAAAAAAAAAGAGGGAAAAAGAAGGAAAATTTCAAGTGCAGACATGCGTTCTGAGGGCTGGCAGGCTAAATGAACTGGGGAACGCAAAAAGTAGTGTAAATCTTTTGCAACATGAAGGAATTGTGCACGAGGCTTGTGCTCGCTTAAAAATGTGCTCCTCATCTTAAGTTTAAGCTGCTGACTGTTTTTTTGTTTAATGTCAGATGGCTGCTTCTGAGGAAATAAATTCCAAAAATAAAAATCAGCAAGTCACAAGTCATACCTGATATGACGAAGGAGGATGAGGAACAAGAGAAAAAAGTTTCACTGGTGATCACGCTTTCACAATTGAAAGAAGAAGAAGAAGATCACAGTGAGATTGAGATCACTGAACACGGTGGATGGATTGAGAGAAGGAAAGGAAAGGGAATTGACTGATTTGACTGTCAATTCCTTTTCTTTTAGCTGCTGAAACAAGCTCTGATGGCCGAAAAAATCTCTGTCGTCAGTTGATGCTGCCAAGTTGGGCTCTGGACATCGATTGAACTGAAGCTGGTAAAGTACTTCTGCTGCCCAGATCTCTTCTCGGTTTCTTGACGCTGGCAACTGCACGTTTTTGAGTGTAGAGGAGGGGAGGAAATTACGAGTGGCAACGAATTGAGAGGAGAGGGAGAAAAAGTGTGATTTTTACTCTGATTGCATCTTTCTCTCACTCTTTCATGTGTGTGAATGTGTGTGTTTCTATGCAGACAGCCTTGAATGGGGAGAGAGAGAGAGAGTCGGCGGGGTGCAAGTTTCGGTGGTGATGATGGTGGTGGTAATACAGTGACGGTGACAGTGGTGGTGGTGGTGGTGGTGGTAATTATGGAAAATTACCAAATGCTTGGAAAAGAGAGAGAGAGAGAGAGAGAGAGAGAGAGAGAGAGAGAGAGAGAGAG
>JAALOO010001806.1_pt1 | contig 13332 bp, 15 predicted proteins | sample 7257641 | NCBI WGS metagenome assembly JAALOO01 (sample SAMN14085613, study PRJNA598686) | mite metagenome | biome: ENVO:01001000; feature: ENVO:01001002; material: ENVO:01001226; isolation source: single female mite from University of Michigan culture on fish food culture... ... | reverse complement strand
TCGCCTGGGTGGACGCCGAGGTGACGCTGGCCGCGCCCGAGTCGCTGATGCCTGCAGAGGAGGCGGCGGCGGCGGCGGAAGTAAAAAAGAAGGAGGAACCAGGCGTTGGCGATTCTATTTCCACAGCAGTGGCCATCACCGGAGGAGGAGGAGGAGGAGGTAACAGCGCTGCTGCCAAGCAGCTGATGCCCTCGCTGCAGCAGCTGCCGCCCTCCTCCGCCCGCCGCCTGCTCCCCGCCACCCACCAGACCATCTTCATCAACGAGCTGAAGCTGTCGGACTTTAAGCAGATTCTCAGCAAGGCGGGCGTCCAGGCGGAGTTCGCCGACGGCGTCCTCCTCTGCAGCGGTGGCCAGGTGGAGGTGAGGCGGAGTAGCAGCAGCGGCCGCATCGTCATCGCCGGCACCGTCTGCGAGGAGTACTTCAAGGTGCGGCGGCTGCTCTACGCACAGTACGCTATACTGTAGGGCTGCTGATAAGAGGATGGTGTGTTTTGGGAAATCCTCTCTTTAGCGTTGGACTTTGGAACTAGACTGAAGTGATCTTTGTACTGAATGACCTCATCTGTGTGTCTTGTTGTGACATCTTTTGTCTTTTTGTTGTGCTGTAAACACATTGTGTACATAGTGGTTTGGTTTTCTTCTTGGCTGGCAGTTGGCCATTTGGCTTCTTTTTCAGTAAAGTCTTCTTTTTTTCGCTTTAATAAAAATCAATCAATTTGAACCTGATGTGCTGATCAGCTGATGGTGATAAGGTGGTGGTTGTGGTGGTGGAAGTTTTTGAGCGGGGTATCGGATGACTGTGACTTCGAATAAGTGTCAGTGGAAGCAGAAAAAATGAGGGAAGCTGCAAGCTTGCCAATTTCGCCGCAGTTGTTGATAATCAAATGCAAATCGGTTGCGCAGCAAATGAAGCTGTGATTAAGTTTAGTTTTTAGTAGTCAGTTGTCATTTAGTCAGGTTTGACAATTTTGCAGTGCAAATATCTGCAAATTCATTTAAGAATGGAAAAGGTGGACATTCACGCGCACATTCTCCCGAAAAGTTGGCCCAACTTTGCTGAGGTAAGTAATTTGAATATATTTTAGATATATCAGAATTTAACCAGAATTTCACCCTTTTAATCAGAAATTCGGCTACAACGGATGGATCACCCTGAAGCACTTGGACGAGTGGGACAGCACTGGAATGCGCAAATCGGTGATGATGCACGACGACGGACGGGTCTTCCGTCCCGTTCAGGAGAACCTCTACTCAGTGGCCCATCGCCTTGCGGACATGAAGCGAACGGGAGTTGATAAACAGGTAAACACTTAAAAAACTCAAACCAATCAACTAAAATTACCAAATTATCTTTTTTAGATCTTATCCACAGTCCCCGTCATGTTCAATTACTGGGCTAAGGGGGAGGACAATGAACTGGTCGCACGTTACCTGAATGATCACCTTTCTGGGGTCGTCAAAAGCCATCCTGATTCGTTTCTAGGTCTGGGAACTGTCCCCTTGCAAAACGTCGAGCTGGCGGTCAGAGAGCTGAAACGCTGCCGCTACGACCTTCCCTTAAGTGGTCTCATCATCGGCACGCACATTAATGATCGTTCTTTCGATGACCCCGGCCTGGAGCCTTTCTGGGCGGCCGCTGAAGAGCACAGTGTTCCCCTTCTCGTTCACCCCTGGGACGTCACCAAAGCGGGCGGCCGGTGGAGCAAATTTTGGCTGCCGCACATTGTCGGCATGACGGCGGAGACCACCGCCGCCGCCCTCTCACTCGCCTTCTCCGGCGTCCTCGAGCGTCACCCTCGCCTGAAGCTTTGTTTTTCCCATGGCGGCGGATCGCTCCCGTATCTAGGCGCCCGGGCCCGGCACGGCTTCGAGGTTTACCCGGACGACATGCAGCAGCACGTTCGCCGGCCGCCGGACGACTTTCTCCGCCGGTCGCCCAATCTGTGCGCCGACACGCTGGTGCACGACGCCGGCGCACTGAAACTGGCACTGGAGTACTTTGGAGAGGTATTTAGAAGAGAAAAAAAGAGATTTTTATTTGATTTTTTAATTTATTTTGTTTATTTTTTCAGGATTCGCTCATGCTCGGCTCCGACTATCCCTTCCTCCTTGGCGAGCACGTCCCCGGCACGCTGATCACCGGCGAAAGTTGTGGCCATTTTCTCGGTGAAACGAGCCGGCGAAAGCTGCTAGCGGGTAATGCGCTTCGATTTTTCAGTCATTCATAAGACATATAAAAGTGAAAAAGTGAAAGCAAAATGACAAGCATTTTAGCATCACGTCACGCAAATCATCCAATAAAAGCTGCTGGTAAAGTGATAAGAAAATGATACTGTTGTAGTAGTAGTTGTTAGCTGACACCAATTAGCTTGATAAGAAGAGGGCACGTGTTTACTAGCTCATTATAAGCTTGAATGATTACAACAACTCTGATGATTTGATTTGCGAAAAGCGGCTCAGGTCAGAACGAGTGCGAAAAGTTTATAAAACGAGTTGATAAATTGAGACTCTGATAACTCTCGTAAGCTTTTTCGTTTGCCCAGTAATTTTTCGAAACAAACATAGAGTAACAGTAAGCCGATTTCTTTTATGTACAACCCAACAGCTGAAATCAATTGTATTGGAAAAAAGTGAAAAGTGAAAAAGCAAACAGAAGTTCAGAAGCAGTGACATGATTTGGCCCATCATGTTGTGGACGTCATGCTCAAAGGAGAAGTTCGAAATAATAACGAGAACAAAAAAGAGGGGGAAAAGGGGAAAAAGTAATATCACATTTGTGCAGAACAAAGTATCATTGTCGTCATCATCATCAGTGAAAAGTAGTAATCAGTGTGAATTGTGTGAATTGCATGTCCAGCAAAAAAGTAAGAGGGCAAGCTTTTAAATAGAAGAAAAGGACTTCTGTACAAAGGTGTAAAAAGAGGACATGCTAAAGTATTTAGAATCATCAAAACAGAATTATTCTAGAGAAAGAGAGCTGTTTTTTGTTGGCAAAAAGATTGGGTTTTCATCTGGAAAGGATTAGGAAGCAGGAAACTGGGAAAAGGGCACTCCCTTACCACAATGGGAAATTGAAAACTAGTTGTGTGAATTTGCAATCTGAGCAAACAGATAAGAAAACAACATTAGAAGGAGGAAAACTTACAGGAAAAATTCACTTGCTCAGATATTCAATAAATAAATGAGAGAAAAGGAGGAAAACAATAAAAAAGCCTGAACAGAAATCATGATGAGCAAATCAAAGTGGTTGGTACGTGGTGGTGGTGGTAGATAGTAGTAGTCTTGGAATGATGAAGATGATATCAGTTGGTGTTGTGGTTGTCATTGCTTTGTTTTGTTTTCGTACGTTTAGTTTGTCAGTTTGATGAGGATGAGGAAAAGTTCACTATTGTGAAGTTGTTGGTGGGAAGAGAAAGTGGTAGTGATTGGTAGGGCAACTTGAAACGCCTTAGCCAAAGTTCTCAAACTGGTGAATGAAGTAGGGCAACTTGCGGCGGTTGTTCACCGTCTCGCAGGCCTTGCTGATCGACTTGGTCAGCGCCGAGGGGCCGCAGCTGAAGACGCCAACTTTGCTCACCTAAGGGAGAAAGTAGTGGTGAAGATTAGTAATAGTCAGACTATTTTGTTATCGTGTCATCTTGTGATTAAATCACAGTCATCATCATCATCTCTGCCCACTTACATAGGAGTGCTGGTTCTGCACAAACTTGAGAAAGGCGATCATATCAGGGCGGCCAAAGTGATTGATCGCCTTCAGCCCGGTGAACATGCTCCGCTGGGAGATGCGCTGAAAGTGATTTTCACAGATGTACTGTAAAGAGAGAAAGAGAGCGGAAAATGTAGATTAATGAAATGCAAAAATCAGAGTGAGTCAAGATCAAAGCAAAGAGCACTGCTTTCGGGCACTTACGAGCATCGTCGTCCTCAGGTCAAACTTGTGGAAGAACTGCGTGATGAAGATGTGCACCTCCAGCACCTGCGTCACGTCCTTCCGCTCCACGTCGCGCAGCACGTCGATGAACCACTCAAAATGGCGGTGGGAGGGGCAGATCCAGAGGAAGTACACCTAAGAGAAAACTTAAGTAAAAATAACTGTTTTCATTTAGAACTTTTCTCACCTTTTTACAGGCCACCCCTGAGTACCGATTGGTAGAGGTGCCAAAGACGAGGTCATTGAGGATGGAGGCGTACGGGGTGACGCCAATGCCGCCGCCCACCATCACCGCCACCTCGTACTTGTACCAGTCCTGGTTACCACCGCCAAAAGGCCCCTCCAGGCGAATCTTCGGCGGCAGCGAGTCGGGCACAATGTTGATAAAGTTGTTTGGGTCAAAATAGTTGCGCAGCTTCCACGTCCACGGGCCCTGGGCCTTGACGTGCACCGAAAGGTAATTTTCATGCGGAGCGGAAGTCAGCGTCAGAGAGTGGTACTCGCTGGAGCGGAAGGCGGTGCAGCAGAGGCGCACCCACTGTCCGGAGAGGTACTTGAAGTTGGGCGGACGGGAGAACTTGACCTTGGTCACGTCTGAGACGGTGAGAAGGAAAGAAAAAGATGTGAGAAGGTTTTTTTGGAAAAAGGTTTTAAGCTTTGAAAAAGAAGTCTACCTGAAGGCAGCAGATCCGTCTCCAAAATGTCCAGCTCCATGTACTTGGTCTGCAGGCTGACGATCTTGTCGAGGATGAAGATGACGCCCGGGACGATGAAGAACATCCAGAATTTGGGCTCCTAAAAAATAATAAAATTAGTTTTTGGAAATAAACATAAAAACTATCAATCAAACACTTACCCCAGTAATCTTCGCCAGCCCGTGAATGAACATGAAGATGTACAGGAGAATGTACAGCGAGTGCGTCATCCAGAAGTAGCTGTACGCCTTCTGGCGAATCCGCGGGTGGGCAAAGATGAAGATGACGGCGATGATGGCCACGAGGAGGACGCCAGTCAGTCCGGTCACCGTGCCAAAGATCCAGTAGCTAAAAGTGGGCTTTGCGTCCGATTCAAACTGTAACTCCTTCGTCAGACACCGGAGATGTTCCACCGGCTGCGTCGAGACGTGGTAGAAGTTGACGCAGTGGCCGATGGTGTGGACGACTAGAAAATAAAAAGGAGGTTAGGTTTTGGCAAAAAATAAAAAAACTTCCACTTACCAGTAAAGAAAAGTCCCGTCAGGGCGACAATCTTGTGAAACTGCACATGCGAATCCAGTGGAATGTACTGGTGCAGAGGAATCTCCCGAATCTTGGTGATCAGATTGCGGCACATCGTCAGCAGAAGGAGCGAGTAGCAAAAGGAGAGCGATGCTGCCGAGCCTCGGGTAATTGCAATTCCGTAGCCCATTACATGCCTCAAGTCCATGTGCTCACTCAGGTAGCTGTAGGTGATGAAACGCTCCAGAAAGAGGACAAAGGTGGCCACAAAGAAGATAAAGAGGTAGACGATCGGCTGGCGGTTCTCCTCCAGGTAGGTGATAAAGTGGTTCCACTTGCGAATGATCAGATTCGGCTCCGGATCCTGGTAGGCTGATATTTGAAAGCTGGTCATCCGAGCAATGTTCGTCGACGTGTCCAGAAAGTTCTGCTTGGCCCCTTTGCAGTCGAGGCCAATGGCGATCATATCGCCCCGATACTCGCTCATCATCACCTTAAAGTCCTGGTAGGTGAGCACCTCCTTATCTTCCAAACCGGAGCTGGCAAACATGCCGTCAATCAGCTCCACCACCTCGTCCTCCGTCATCGTATTCGTCTTGGCAATGTCAACCAGCGAGCGCATCATCTTGGTGAACTCCGTCTTGTCGATGACGCCGTTTCCGTCGTGGTCGCACATGTCAAAGAAGATGCGCAGCTTGTTGTCGGTCTTCCCGCGGGAGAAGAGCACCACCGTGTCGAGGAACTCCTGAAAGCTAATGCGGCCGTCATTGTCCTTGTCCACGCAGTTGAACATCTGCTTGACGAAGAGCGAATCGGCCTTCATGCCCAGCGCCTCGGCAAACTCCTTCTTTGAGAGGGAGGTGCGCATCACCATGATCACATCGTTGCTGACGTCCTCGAACTTCCGCTTCTCGCCTGGCTTCAGGCCAAAGGTGAGCGCGTAAGCTTCGCGGAAAAAGTGCTCCAGCCGCTTCTGCCGCTTCTCCTTCGTCTCCGCATTGGCGAGCATCACGTCGCGGTACGTGTGAATGATCTCCAGCGTCTTCTTGTGGTTCAGGAGGAAAGATTCGAGCTTGGTGAGGAATTTCTTCCGAGAGCCGTTGTTCTCAAACTGCAGCACCAGGTCGTGGTCCCGTGGCGCCCGAATGAGGATCATCGGCTTGGTGGAGTCCTGCGTCACCTCCACCAGCAGCGAGGAGGTGTCCTGGATGACGATCTTTCGCAGTGTCTCGCTCTTTCGGTTCACCGTGCTGATCGACTGGTCGGGGCCGATTTTCACCTTCACGTAGCGTTTGTGATTTTGGTGGAGCCATTCGCGGACGTCTGAAAATTGTAAATAAGTTAAGTGATGAAGGAATCTTTAAAAGAAAAAGGAAAACCTACATAGCTTATCGTAGTTCTTCTTGGTCACCGACTCTCGCTGCTGCTTAATCTTCCGCCGCCGCTTGTTGTTCAGCTTGATCACCGCGTAGCCCATCACCGCCACGGCTGATAAGTGAAAGTTAAAGTTAAAAGTTTTAAATAAAAAATTTTGATAAAAGAAAGCTTACCCATTGGAATAAAGACCAACAGCAGAATGACCATAATGTAGGGCAGCTCACTGCCGTGAAAGTAATTCCACCCGGCCAACACCAGACAGTTCTCCAGCACCTTGCTGGTCATCTGCTTCGGCTGCGGACAGGGGTCGTTGGGTCGAAATAGGAACACATCTCGCTGAATCGCCCCCACCGGCACCGTCGTCGAGTTGATGATAATGTCCCAGAGCTTGATCTTCCGAATCTCCTCAATCTCCTCGCGGCTGAAAATGCCATTGTGCTCGTTTTCGAACCAGAAGCGGTCCGCGTCGCGAATGCGCTCAAACTGCTCCTTGATGACGGCCCGGAAGAGGGGCCCCGGCCGGCCCGTCTCCAGCTCCGACTCGACCATGCCGCCCACGTAGACGTCCACATTGTCGAGGTTGTTGTCGTAGAGGCGAGCTAGCGTTTCAAAGAGGGTCGGCGCTCGCTCGTACAGCGACGGGTTGATCTGCGACCAGTTGGAGAGGGCGGGCAGGCCAAAGTACCGGCGGATAGTGTTGTAGTCGGCGAGGCCGTTGTCACGGCCGCGCATGATGTTCAGCGCCGCCAGGTCGCGCCGGCTAAAGTCCAGCGGTCCAAAGAGTTTGTCTGTGTGAATGTGGAGAGTAATTAATTTAATTAGAGCTTTTGTTTGCCTTTGCGTGATTTCACGCTCCGGAAATGGGAGATGCCAGTGTTCAGGCAAACTTTGGTGATTTGTCAAAAATGAGACCTTGGTGATCTCCTTATCTACCCAGCTACACAAAAAGAGGTGCACTACTACAGTTTCTGAGGAAACAATAAAACAATGTGCTAAGAGTGCTAATTACTATCATTTTCCCTCCTAAAATTGTTACTTCTATTTCCGCTGTTGTTTTTCGTTGACAAGTTGTTAAGTGTGTTTTTTGTTTTGTTTTTGTCTAATTGACCACCTGAATCGGTGAAGTGGTCCACTGTCCAAGTGCCAGTGCACTGGAAGTGCAATAACTAATAATGTTCACCTTTAGTGCTTTTAGTGTCCAATACTTATTTTAATATTTTGTTTGTTAAGCCATAATGTACTCAAAAGGTAGATGCACTGATAACAAACTAAAAGTTTTTGAATATTTGGTATTCTCTGTAACTTTGTAAAAAAAATTTACAATTGTCATCTAGCTAAACTTTTTTCAACTGCAATTAAAATTATGCTAGTTATCAATTGTACGCTGTTGCTATGCAAAATCAAGTCGTTCATAAAAAAGGTACTTCCAGAAAATGGTCATTTGCTCTGGTGATTAGAACCTCCTCTTGTTTTTAAACAACTCTACCCTCTAAACACTTGACAATAGTTAGTACAAACGCACTTAAAAGTTCAAACAAAAAAACAAAGCGGATGCTGCGGAATTCATGCGAATCGCGATTTCACGTCGATTTATTTCTTTCCTAAACACCGATCGATTTCAGCCGTTCTGATTTGTCAAATTTTCCACTTGCTCCCCACAAATTAGTCTCCCACCGCCGTCACAGTGATCTGTCTACGCTGTCCCCGACTAATCGCATGTTAAAAATGCTAAAGCTAAGCACATAATTTGATCACTCAGAGTCTCCTGTCGGTACAGGTACAACGAGGGAGCTACTTTGGCTACAACAAGACTTTCATCATCGTCATCATCATCATCATCATCGAAGTCTCGCTGATCTAGCAGCAGCTAGCCTAGCTCAACGAAACAGGCTCGACTTTGCACTTAGCAATCAGTGCTGCTGCTGCTAATGCCAATGCGCAATGAAAATAAAAACGAGAAGACAAAATTGCAACGGCAGCAGACATGAGACAGACGTGTTGACTCGGAGTTTGCAAACGCTGAACGTCAAACTGAGACGTCAAACGTTGTCGTTGCGTACCCGTTGCACTTTCTTACACGTGCTACTCTTGACCTCAATTGTCAAACTGTGCTGAGAGCTTTTTTGAGCGGTGTTTTTTCTACAGTAGCCGCCGCTGCAACTCCTTTGCAACGACTGCGACATCGCAGAACTGAACGGGTAGGTGTGCTAAAAGGAACTACAAAAAAGACGCTGGTCATCTCAACACAAAAGAGTAAAAAATTGCCGATTTTTCGAGAAAGAGATGAAAAAAGAAAGCTGCTGCTAATATCTGCCGGTGTGGTGCAATAGTTCACACTACAGTTATTCACAGTGTCCTCATCTGGACTGGCAAGTAGTCTCAATGTAGTGTTGCAAGCAAACTATCCGCTCATCCTTTTTCTCACATCATCGGCCATCTTCAGCAGCAGCAGCAGCAGTGTTGGCCGTGATTGGAGAACGATGTCCACTGTCTCAAGAGATGCAATGCCTCAACGATTGTCCGACGTTGTTGGACCAAACCATTCATTGCATTGAAAAGGCTAAGAGGATGGCAAAAAAGAAGAAGAAGTTCACTAACCTGCATCATCAAATTAATTGCGCAGCTGAAGCTGCCATTGTAAGGAAACAGTGTGAAAAACAGCACTGCATTGCGTATCTTGCACAACAATCTATAGCTAAAATCAGATGAATTATCTTATTTTAGTTGGCAAAACATACAACTAAATGAAAAAGGAGAAAACACAAATCACCACTAAAATCAGCCACCAAATCGGCCAATTAGCAAAAGAAGGCAGGCAGGCAGGCAAGCAGCAACTGTCAGTCATCAATCAGTAGAAGTAAATCGTGGTCGATCACGATTTACACAATGAACAGAGGAGGGGGAGATGCTGACAGATCAATTGCTCGAAACGAAGTACCGAAGCTAATTTATGGGGCATATCGAATGCTCAATTTTCAGCTAATTGCAAGCAAACAATAAACAGCCACATGACCACTAAAAAGGTAGGCTCTGCAATGATCATCCAGGTAGGCACCTAAAAAGGGTGCAAATCAATGCAAACACTACAAAAATCAAATCAACAAAAGAAACTCCTTCACTGTGAAGCACCATTCAACCAATGATCAAGGTTCGGCAGGCTCTTTCATCTTCTCTTTTTCAACTCTATCAATTAAAATGTAGGCCACCACTTGAACACACACATATGGCACACAGAGAAGAAAAGTGAGTGCTGCTGCTTCGATCGGAAAATATTGCGGCCACACAAAAGAGATGCGCAAAGATGTGCAGAAGAAAACGACAACAGCGTTCCAAGAGCAAGAGCACAAGCCATTGCACTTTGCAGTGGGAACTTTCACTACTATTTACTACTACTTTGGCAGAAGCTCTTCTCTTCGTCTTTGCTGGTCAAACACACTGCTCAAACTGTTCAACTGCTGCTGCTGCTCTTTCTCCTTTTCTCCCTTGCGTGTATGCAAACACTTACTGTCGTGCACTGGAGCGACTCTAACATTGACCGACTATCAAACTGTCTATCGGTGAAAAGAGAGAGAGAGCTGCCAATGTGCCATCCAATAGTTGAAGATAGCAAGAGAGAGAGAAAAGCCAGTGTACGACTGCTGCCTGGCAGGGAAGATGACAATTAGAACTCGATCGTCAACTGCTTGGCAAGAAAAGAAAAGAAGCAGGGATGGCAGGCAGGCAGGCAGTGGTGCAAAAGAAGAAGAAGAAGAAGTGACATACAAAACAAGACAAGGCATGAAAAAGAAGAAGAACAGCAACAGCAAAATGAAAACAATGACCGGCAATGGCCGAGCACTGTGATTGAAAACACAGACACGATTGAGTGCTACTGCTACGGTCATCAGCAGCAGGCAAAAAGCGGTGAATTGATTTGAATTAATTTCTGAACTGCAACAAGTCCAGTCTTGGTGAATGAAAACTCTGCAAACTCTGTGTGTGGTGTGTTGTGTAAGATTGGTAGTGAAAACAACAGCAGGCAACAATTGTCAGTCGAACAGTCGATGACAGATTTGCACTAAGAGCACAAGTGCAGAAGTGCACTTTTTCTGCAAACTGTGACATTCACTTTTTTGCTGTTATCAACCTAATTAGCCGTTGCGTGCAGAAAAGCAAAAAAAGAAAAGATTTTTTAAACCTAAACAAATCCTCAGAAAGGCGACAATAAATCTTTTCAAAGCTCATTGAGTTCTAAACGAAATGTGCAAAAACAAAGTTCCACTTACCTCGAACATCCGAACAGAGAACAGAGTCTTCTCGCTCGGCAATCTGCGAGGAAAGACCCATGATAAGCTCTTCAAGGCCGGCATTCGGCAGGACGCCCTGATAAGATCAGAACAAAAGTTAAAACATTTCATTTATAAAACTTTTCCCCAATCACCAAGCACTTACCACAGCGTCCCACCAGGTGGAACAGAGGCGAATGCCATCGTGGCCACTGGGCGTCTTGAGGAAGTTGCACTTGGCGTCTCGCCGGTACAGACCAGGAGGGATCATCGTGTGGCCAAAGCGGAAGGCCGCCGACTGGAAGACATGACTAATGCCCGGGTGGACGTCAGGCTTGTAGCCGCCGTAGGGCGGCATCGGCTCATCAAACAGCGTCTCCAGGTACTCGTAGAGGATTATGTTCTGCAGAGGAGAAAAAGAAGGTGGTTATGATGAAACTGTTGTTGAAAAACACCTCAACTCTTGCACTTACTTGTAGACTAGCAATGACCAGACGTCGAGTGCGCTGGAAGATGTCCTCATCTGACCAGTCGGGATGCTCCAACTGTACCCGCCTGGCGAGGACATTGTGCCAGCGGAACATGAGAATGCCAAAGGCGAGAATGACCGGATTCTGGTTGGTGCGAGGGTCGCCCAGCACTTCATTTGAGAAAAAAGGTCGAAAAAGTTGTGTGTAAATAGAAATCAGCTGATTTTTGTTTACTTCAAAAAGTGACAGTACTTACAGTACATCCTCTCCGGGGCGGACATTTTGAGGTGGTGGGCGGGCGGCGAGTTGACCAGCGGAACGCGGTCTCGATTTCGAGGAGGAAAACCGCCGGTCGCATCCGTTCGGAAGGTGCCATTCTCAAAGGTGCGCATCGCATTGAGCCACGTCTCCGAGGTGCTGTAGATGAAGCTGCCGTCGATCCAGCTGGTCACCATGTTTAGCTGTTGATTTTATGAGAATGATTAGCATTAGGATGATAGGAAGATGAGGAAAACCAATGTCGTAGTCAGGTCGTAAAAAGTATAATTTACAAGCCCAAGGTGCTGACAGCTGACGCTGATCACATGGTTTTTAAAAACTAATTTTTCCACTTTTTTTTATTTCCAGCTTTTTAAATGCAGATCAACAACAAATCTCTCAAGCACCCTAAGCAACAGCAAATCAAAGGGTAACAAGTATTGAAAGTCTCTTCTAATCTTCTATTTTAAAACATTCTTACGGCTATTTACTTTGTGATTGGAGAGAATTCTGTTATTGCACCATCTGCACCATCTGATAAATCATCGTGCTGAGCTTGTTTGTCTGCAGTTCACAGCATGCGATATGTGCGTGCCTTTAACGCACATCTCAACTCATCTTCTTGTGCGTGCATCCAACAGCAGGCACTGCCAGGTCTAATTAGTATTTATAAATTCGAGCCACATCAATTGGCGAGTGTGCCAAACACACTGCGCAGTGTTTTGCAGGTAAAAATACAGGCAAAAAGAAGATGATGTCCATTTCGTGTCCAATAAAGATGCAAATGAGTGCAAGGGAGAGAAAAGAGTATGATGATGAAGATGATGATGCTCACCGCCGTCTCTTTAGTCGCTTTTGCTCAACTTTTGCACTTTCTCTCAAGGTAATTCTCATTAACAGTGATCCCAACCAGTGCTCTAAGATTTTTCTATTGAAACACAGTGTTTTTGTGCTCTAAAATGCACCAAAAGTTCACAATCAAGTGCATTTTTTGCTTGATCATCCATTCTGATCAGCAGCTCACAATAACAAAAGTATTCTAACTAATGCAAATAGCTGAGAATGCAAAGCATTTGCCTGCCAGTTCTCGCTGTTTCAGTTTCTGTTTTTTTTCACTTTCTCTCCAGAGTCTGTTGGAGTTGGGGTGGCAGCAGTTGAGGCAGGCTTTGGTCAAGCTCTCTCCAAACGTTTGGAAAACTGCAGCTAATGAGACATAATTGCCATTAGCGGTGCCGAGTGCTGCTGCAACCACTGCAGAGCAATTAATCATCGCTTTGTGAAAGAGCGAGCGAGAGAGAGCTCAGTGTCACCGAAAGTGGTAAATGTGTAGTGGTAGTGGTAGTTGAAACAGTAGTAGGCAACATCATTGAACAGTGATCAGCAGCAGCACTAGCATTTGGAGATCAAAAGTCACTGCAGTCTCTCCATCAATCGAAGCTGAAGTTGAAGTTTGGGTTTGCTGAAAGTAGTGGTAAGTCTGAGTGTGTGTGTATGAGATTCAATCGACTAAACTTTTGGCTTTTAGAAGCAGTTGCTGAACAGCCAACTTTGAGGGCCACCGGCAAAAAATATAAGTAGAAAAAGAGAGAGAGAAAGTAATCGTCGTCGTCGTCTGCAAGCGAGGTACACTTTAGGCAGCAAAAGCAGCAGCAGGTAAATGTCATTATCAAGAGCGAGCCAATGCCAAGTGTGAACGAGTTTTAACTGGCTTTTTACTTATTTTCTACTGGCACGTTTTCGACTGTCGAATGTCGCGAACGATTAGGCCTGTTTAAACATTTTTCCCTCTCTCCTACTCTCGCCGGATGCGAT
>JAALOO010001805.1_pt1 | contig 13337 bp, 14 predicted proteins | sample 7257641 | NCBI WGS metagenome assembly JAALOO01 (sample SAMN14085613, study PRJNA598686) | mite metagenome | biome: ENVO:01001000; feature: ENVO:01001002; material: ENVO:01001226; isolation source: single female mite from University of Michigan culture on fish food culture... ... | reverse complement strand
GTCATAAAATTGAGAAACTTCAAGTTCACTTGACGTTAAATTGTTTTTTTGTTACTCCCAAAAAAGAAATTAAAATTTTTACACAAAAGTAAAGTAAGGTAGGGTAGGGTACTTGTCGCACTTTTTTCACCCGTTTTTTTATTTTGTTTGGTCTGATTGTCTTTTAAATGTTTTTTCTTCTTTTTTTCTTGACAATACCAAAAGAGGATTGAGGAGAGAGCAAGCCGGGAAAAAGCTGGGATGTTTTTTCTTTTTTTCGCTTTATTCAGAACAAAAAACATCATCATTTCACTAAAAAAGAAAGTAGCAGCTCAGGTAGGAAAACTCCGAGCTGCAGTTCTCCCTGTGTGTGAATTGGCTTATGTAATAAGCTTTACTTTTACTTTTACTTTTACCTTGAAGTTCTATTTACCTTGCCTTTTCCTACTTTTTTGCCAACGTGCACTTCTACTCGCTAAAGAATGTAACAGTTTCCCGAAGCTAGGTGAAACAATGCAATGCAGTGAAGCCAAGCCTAGCCAAGCAAGAGTGAAACAACAACAGCAGCAGTGAAACAGCAGCAAAAGAAGAAGAAGAAACAGAAGTGCCGAGTTGCACTTGGCTTCACTGGGTAAATAGTGAAAGAGGAACAGGCTCTGAAGAGCAAAGTACAAGACAGGACAGGACAGGACAGAGAAAAGTAAAGAAAAGGTGCACCAGAGTACCGAAAGTGCGCCCTAACTTGCCTTGCCTTGCCTTGCATTGCCTCCTCCTTTGTTTGTCATGTCACCAAATGTGAATGACTGCGTGTGTGTGTGGGGACGGCTGTTAAAAGTCGATTACCACTGCGTTGTTTCACCGCTGAAGCACATCAACTAAAGAGAAAAAAGGGAGAGAGACAACACTGAAAGCTGCTACTTTTTTTCCTGCCTTTTTCTCATCTGACTAAACAACATACGACTACTTAGTTAGTTAGTAACTACGGTAAATGCCTGTTTCTATTTTGTAACGGAAAATCGAGGAGAGTCGTCAAAAAGTCTGATGTCGCTGCTGCTGCTTCAATTACCTCACTTTCATTCTCATTCTCTCTCCCTCTCAATTTGCTAATAAGAAAGTTCACTGGTAGTTGCTGCTACTGCAACTCCCAAGTGCAGTCAAAGGAAAAATGCTTTCTTATTGTCAACATAAGAGGACAACGGTTTTTAATTGTCCTGATGATTAGAGTGCCAGTGCTAGTGTACAATAAAAGCAAAAAGGGAGCTAAATTGACCATTTAGGAATTGAGAAAAAAAGACGAGTAAAAATGTGCTATTTTTAAATCTTAAAACTAAATCACTAATTTCTTATCTGTTGCTTTTTTATTTTGCCCCAAAAAAGTACACTTATTCTATTTTCTGATTTTTATTTCTTTTGTCGCCCACAGATTCACATCACACAGTCGCTTGGATGTGCAGCAGCCAATTATATTCAGTGTGCATTTTCGATGTGCCCTCAGCAGCACCTGCAGCATTGTAGCAGTTTGCTGTGAGTATAGAGCAGTCTTGTGTCCATTTGCTAGAAGACCATCCAGCACTAGTGCCAATTCTCTTTCTCTTTATTTCTGCTAATGAAGCTGTAGACTCAGTGCAATCAGACTCTGCCTGCCCTCTTCTCTTTCTCCATTTCACCATTTCACCTAAACTGAACATACACTGGAAGACTGGACACAGAGAAACTGGACACATAGAATGGACACATGGACGTCCATCGACCGGCGTTGATTATTTGGTCATTCGCTGGGGAAGCGCTGCCCTGCCCTGCAACGAACGTGGCAGCACACAATGTTCAACTCGGTTCCAAATGCCTGCACACACACACACACACTCAAATACTCAGAATACTCAGTCAGACAGAGGGACATGGACACTGGTATTCACTTGCAAATGCTCTTCTGCACAGTAGTAGAGCAGTTTGGCCAGTCAAGGACAACGACGGTAGTGGAAAATGATAGAGTAGGAATTGGAGGAAGAAGAGGAAGAAGAAAAGAAATGGAACCATTGTGGTTGTGGCGGTGGCTCCCTGCTGCCTTCCATTGCTACTGAGAGGAGGCAATCCAGAGTGAATTCTCTTGGTCTGTCTGTGTGCACAGTGTGCCCACAGCAGCAGCAGCAGCAGAATGTGGCGCCCGGACGCCCGAGAAAGAAAGAGAGAGAATCATAGGAAGCTGCTCCCGCTCGAATCAATAGGAGAAAGGTGAAATTCGCTTTCGCTCTTGCTTTTTTTCTAGCTAAGAGCAGAGGCTGCTGCAGTAGTGTGCTATCAAAGAATCTGCTTCTTCTTCCTTCCCTCCTCCATTTCAAACACTACACACTTTCTTTGGCGGCACATCGAATGAGGAGAAGAAGGAGAAGAAGGGAAAGCAGACACTGAGGAGGAATATGCGCACAGTGACCTATGGGCGCCACAGCGGTGGCACTCCACAGAACTGAGAATTCTGGCTCTTTCTCTCAGAGTGAGCACAAGAAGGAGAGAGAAAGTGGCTCCTCGTTGGATTCTTTTTCTCTCTCAATTCTCTCTCAATTCTCTCTTCACTGAAACAGCCGTTGTGTGTTTGCGTGTGTTTACAGTGCAGCCAGCTCCCAGCAGCCATTCTCCCATCGCCACCACAGCTGCTGCTGCTGCTGCTGCTGTTTTGTCATCGCCGCCGCCGCCGCCGCCGTTTTGTTTACGATCTAATCGAGATTGATTCTCTGTCCTCTTTCCTCTTCCCTCTCGTCACTGTCGCCTGAATAAATGGGAGAGCTGAAGAAGAAGGGGAACCTAAAGAGAAGAAGAAGAGGATGAGGGGGAGGAGAAGGAAAAATTGACTGAAACTGATCAAGAGCAGGCGATTGGCCACAGTCGCAGTTCAGCAGTCATCGGCGTCGGCGACTACCGCGACTACTGAAACCTCATCAAACTCTCTTCTCCGCCTGAATCTTCATCGGTTTTCAATTTCTAGATTCATTCTTTTGAAACGCGGTAGCCTCCTTTGAAGTGACTGCCCAAGCCAAGACAAGCCTCTTTTGATCAGCTTTCGCCTCAGCCTTTGCACCCACCGAGTTTCGAGTGCCGCTCTTCAAACTGCGAGTTCCAGTTCACCCATCGCCGGAGTTTACTCGCTGTGTAAACAGGAGCAGAAGCAGCAGCAGCAGCAAAAGGGCAAAAAGGCAGCATCCTTTCATTCCCTGCTACTTTTCTACTCTTCTCTCACAGTTTTGCTCACTTTCCTGTCTCTCTCCTTCTACTTCTACTTGAGCAGCAGTGCCACAGTTATCGCCTACTTTCCATGTCGTCAATTAATTGAGCATCGATGCTCTCGAGCGCCCAGTGCTCTTCTTCCTTTTTGTTCGGTTGCAGTGGCACTAGCAGCAGCAGCAGCAACAGCAGCAGCAGAATCAATTTAGTCGATTGACGATCGGCAGAGAAGAAGAAGAAGAAGAAGAGGAAAACATTGTGTGTGCTTCCAAAACCCTGCCAAAGAACCCTTTTTATATTCAGCTTTTTCGTCAAACTCTAACCAGCCAACCAACCAAACCAACCAGCAAAATGCCCGGAACACTGCGCCTCAAGAACGTCGACATTGTCCTCGAGAACGAGACGAAGGTCTTCAATTTTGGCGAGAACGTGCACGGCCTGCTGAGGTAAGCTCCAGCTTCTTCCATTCTATTCCAAAAGCTCAAACGCAAATAAAACCTTTTTTCGACCATTCAATCATCCAAATCCCCAAACAGAATCGACTTCAAGGGCGAGCTGCCGCTGACCAATCTGCAGATTGGCGTTGTCTGCATGTCCAAGATCAAGCACGCCGATGAGACCTTCGACCAGAAGAAGCTGCTGGAGAACTTCTACCAGCTGCCTAAATCAGGTAAATATGGCTAATGCTAAAACTGCTGCTCCTTTTGAAGTGTCCTTGAGCCGTCCGTGAATATTCACGATAAATAATTTCGAACTTTTCACAATATTCACAATAACTTCCTCTTCTCGAGGGCCATCAATCAGCCTTGATGACAGCAGCAGCAGCAATTTTGCTGCAGTCGCTTGTAGCCTCGAATATTGCCGCTGCAGTGACTGATCAATTATTCAGCGCGAGAGACGTGATCACAAGAGGGCACATATTTCCTCGAGCGTAGCCACCAGAATTCTTCTTCTTCTTCTTTAATGTTACTAGCCTAAAAAGAGGAGGAAATGAAAAAGCAAAAAGAAACCATTAAAAGGCGGACAGAGACTGATGGACGGACACTAGCACTGTGGGGCTGACTAAAAACATCAAAACATGAATACTAATCACCACTTCTTTTTCCAATCCCTCTTCTCACTTTTTGACACTGTTTTGACACAGTGGCCTCTCAGGTGCTGCGCACCGGCGTCCACGAGATTCCCTTTCGCTTTGCACTGCCTGACAGTAGGTAATAATGGTGAAAATGATTAAAATTCTCATCAAAATATTCAGCTAACCTTATCAAATTTCTTTTTGATAAATACCCATTTCTTATCACCAGCGAATCACCGCCCACCTTTGACGGCCGCTACGGAGCGATCAACTACTTCGTTGAGTGCATCATCGAGGTGGAGGAGCTGCACCGAACGGGCCTGGAGATTAAAATCGAGAGTCCAGTCAAGTCGAACTTGCTGGTAAGAACTCTACAGGACTCTCTTTGTTTCAAACTTAAACTCCCAAACTCCCTTTTTCTCTCTTCGAATCAGCTAACGGTGAGCGGAAGTTCGGAGAAGGACCTCGGCCTCTTCTGCATCGGTTCTGGCTCGGTCACTATCGAGGCGACCATCGACCGGAAGGGCTACCTGCCCGGGGAGACCATTCAGCTGAAGACCTTCATCAACAATATGACCACGCTGAAGGTGCAGCCGCGGGCCACCCTCTACCAGACGCAGATCTTCATGACCGGGGATCGGCATCGAACGCTGGTAAGTAATCTTTTGATGATAATGATAATGATAATCTTCAATGGCTATTCATTCCAGGAACTGGTCCTCGGCGAACCTTCCTACGGAAATGAAGTGGAGCCAAACGAGGTAGCGGAGGAGGTGATTGAGATTACCATACCAGCTCGGGCCCAGCTGACCATGAAGTCGAACATCATCACCGTCAAGTACTTGTGAGTAGATTGATCTTTTGAGATTTTCAGTTTATCAGTTTCTAAATGCACAACTCAATTGTTGTAAACAAACATTTCAGCGTTCATGTAACCTTGGATATACCTCGTAAGTTGCTGGGCACTAAAGAGCAAATTTCCATTTTCTAAATCCCCAACTTTCATAGAGAACAAAGACCTGCACATCAACTTGCAGTTCGTGGTGACGAACAAGGCGGCAATCCTCGAGGCGCAGCAGGCCTTCGCCGAGGCCCTCGAGGGCCTGGAGGAACGCTTCCGGGCAAGGGAGGAACGTCGGACGAAGAAACGCCTCGGAAGTGGCAGCGGCAGCAAGAACAGCAGCTTCGGCTCGAACAAGGACGTCGCCGGAGCGGACTGATGATAATGGCATTTCGAACTGTATCAAACAAAATCCGATGATCACCATCCTGGCCTTCTTCTTGTACAACACTCTACTTTATACAAATTACTACTTCGTAGTACTTGGACAGCGTTGTGACGTTAGCAGTGACTGGCGGCAAAGACGACGACGACGACGACGACGATTACTTTTTCGAAGGCTCTTCGAAGACTTTCCCTTTTCTTCTCTTTTTCTTCCTCCTCTTTTCCTCCTGTTTCTCTCTACAACTCAGACGACGTAGATGACCGCGATGGCGTCATCGGCGACTTTTCTTTTTCTCTTTTTTCTTCTGGCGAGGACGACACCGATTTGCATTATTTCGAAATTTTTTTCTCTTGATCTTGCTCCAGCACGTTTGGATGATGATGATGATAATTTTCACCACAAAGTTTTCACACACTATTTTTCGCTTTTTGCATTTGCTGTTTAGCACCACCACCACAACCCGTTTTCCGTTGTACGTTTCCCATTACCCATTGCCCATCTCTTCCATCTCCTCAACTCTTTGCATCTTTCCCCTCTTTACTCATTTTCTTCTTCTTCTTCTTCTTTCCGTTTGCTCGTTTTTCCCCTTTGGTACTCTCTCCTTTGGTGTCAACAACTGGCACGCTTTATATTATCCTGTGGTTGTACACCACACCAGCGTTTGTAAAGTTGAATAAACTTCTGACAAGTTTGATTTTGAACCTCCAGGGAATAGGCATTTCTACAGTCATGTTTACTTTCACTAAACAGGGGAAAAGGCAAAAACCAGATTATTAGAGGCTAAAGCTCGCACAGAGCAGAGGCAGATTTCGCACTTACATCACAAGGTGTTGCAACACACTTGCACTTTTCCTTGAGGAAAGTAGAGAGGCAGACAGACAGGTAATTAGGCGAGATATCAGATGAGGAGGATTGCGCCGTACAAACTGCCGTACAAACAGAAAGTGTTTGTACAAAAAAAGAGAAAACAGAAAAAATGCAATCTTTTTTCGGCTGCCGTTCGTAGAGTACGTGTCATAACTGTTTGTGCACAGCAGTGTGTGCTGCTGCTGCTGCTGCTGCTGCTGCTGGTGAGGAGCGTTTCGCTGAGTCACATCAAAGCAAAGCAAAGCGAGAGAGAGAGCTGGCCAGCAAAACGTCAACCTTCTCGTCGTCGCCGTCTTCTGCTGATGCTCTTACCACAACCACTATCATCTACCTTTCCACCATCATTTCCATTTCAAGTTGCAGTTCCATCACCCCGGCAAGAGGAGGTTCTGTTCTGTTGCTGCTGTAATTCAACTACTCATCAACACTTCTTTGCTTCTCTCTTCAACAATTCTAAGCCATTTCGAAATTCGAAGCTGATGAGCGCGTGTTGTTGTTTATCACCACCACTACCACTGCTGTAAAATACGCCTTCGCGAAGCTTCCATTCGCTTACATAACTCGCTGATTGCATCATCATCTTCACTGTCATCAGCAGAAGCATCAGCAGATCTTCTTACTGTTACGTTTTTGTTGATTGTTCTCTTTGTTGTTGTTGAAGCCAAGCAATCCATTATCTTCTCTCTGCCCGAAGATGTCCGAAGAGGCCGCCGGTTCATCTGCAGCTGGTGGTGGAACCAGTCCAACCGCCGCCAAATCTCCGGAGCAGTCAGGCGATGCTCTGCTGATGAACATCGTCGTGAAGACCTCGAAAGAACGCGAGGCCTTTCAGATCGCCCCTCAGGCCGACGTGAAGGACCTCCGCCAGCTCGTCTCCGAGCGCTACCAGATTGAGCCCAGCAAGGCCTGCTTGATCTTCTCTGGAAAAATCCTCAAGGACGGCGACCTGCTCTCCGCTCACAGTAAGCTCTCTCTAGAACTTCAATATCTTAGTCACCACTCTAATCACTTTCTCTCATTACTTTCTGCACCAAACAGACATGAAGGACGGACACATTGTGCATTTAGTTATTCGAGATGTAAGTGTGCTCTCAAGAACCCGTTCTAAAAGCTCAGCCATTAACCATTTTCCCCCAATTTCAGTTAAACAACAAGGGCCCATCCAGCGGCGATTCCTCCTCTGCCGCCTCCTCCTCCTCCTCCGCTTCGACCACTTCTGCCTCGAGGGGCCTCTTTGGCGCCGCCACCACCACCACCACTGCTCCTTCATCCCAAACGGGAGCAGCAGGAGCCCCAAACGCCGCCGCTGCAAATCCCTTTTCCCTCTTCCAGGATTTGATGGGCGGCGGTGGTCTTGCTGGAGCCGCAGGTGCAGGAGCAGGCGGCGGCGGCGGCGGAGGCCTGCCTTTCGGCGACATGAACGCCCAGCTGGCGGCGCAGATGAACAACCCGGAGTTCATGCGCTCCATGCTGGACAATCCGCTGATGCAGAACCTCTACTCGAATCCGGAGATCTTCCGCTCCATCATCACCAGCAATCCGCAGTTTCAGCAGCTGATTGAGCGCAATCCCGAGCTTAACCACGTCCTTTCCAATCCGGAGATTCTCCGGCAGACCTTTGACATGATGCGCAATCCGGCGGCGGTAAGCTTTCTACTTAGTTTTTCTTATTTCTAAAATCCTTTCTCCAATTTCAGTTCCAGGAGCTGATGCGCTCCCACGACCGCGCCCTCTCCAACCTGGAGAGCCTGCCCGGCGGCTACAATGCCCTCCGGCGGATGTACACCGAGTTTCAGGAGCCAATGCTGAACGCCGCCCAGGAGCAGTTTGGCGCCAACTCCTTTGCCCCCAACTCCTCGGGCGGAACCGCCGGGACGACTGGCTCGGCTTCGCCCAGCAACACCGAGAACCGCGAGCCGCTGCCCAATCCCTGGGACCGGTCGGCGAATGCGGCGAATAATAACAACGGCGGCGGTGGCTCATCGGCGGGAGCTGGTGCCCGAGCCGGTGCTGGCCTCGGTGGTGGACTGCCCAACCTCGGCGGCATGCTCAACTCGCCGGCGATGCAGTCGATGATGGAGCAGATGGCGGCCAACCCGGGCATGCTGCAGAACCTGATGAGCAGTCCGATGATGCAGAATATGATGCAGGTAGGCTTTTGCTTTGATTTTTCATTAAAAACTTTGTTCTAATCCGATTACCTTCTTTTTCTCTTTCTCTCTCACTCTCTAGAGCCTCTCCAGCGATCCTAATCTGATGAGTCAGCTAATGACGGCCAATCCGCTGCTGGGCGGTGCTGGTGGTGCAGGAGCTGGGGGAATGCCCGACGCTGCACTGATGCAGAACATTATGCGCTCCTTTAGCCAGGGCGCAGCTGGTGGTGCTGGCTCTGCTGGCTCTCGAAGCGCCAACGTCGAGCGCATCCTCTCGAACCCGGCGGCGATGCAGGTGAGCTGCTCTGCTCTTATCCTATCTCATCTTATTAATATTTTAAAGTACTAATGTGTGCCCACTTTTCCACTCTTTTTCTTTCTTTCTCAGGCTGTGAACGACATTCAGCGAGCCTATGAGACGCTGACCGGCATCGTCGGCGCCGATGTGGGATCGATGTAAGTTTGACACAGTGGACGACGGGATTTGATGCTGATGTGTTTGAAAGCTAATTCCTTTCTTTCTTTCCTTCTTTTTCGCCAGCACCCAAGTCCTCCAGGACGTCGCCTCGGGTCGGTACAGTCAGAGTGGAAGTGCTGCTGCTGCTGCCTCCACAACTACCACCTCCACTACTTCGCCGAATAGTGGTGGCAGTACTGGGGCTACGACCACGACCACCACCTCGGCCCCGGCTTCGAACACCTTTCCGGGAATTATTGGTGGCACTGGAACCGGTGGAGCAGGAGGTGGTGGTGGTACCAATGCCGCCACCGCCGCTGCTTTGGCCCAAATGATGAACCAGATGCTGAGCAGTGGCGGCGGCGGTTCTGCTGGCCTTGGAGGAGGCCAGGCAGGAGCAGGAGGTCTGCAGGCCGCCCTGGCTGCGGCAATGGCTGGCGGTGGAGGTCTTGGAGGCCTTGGTGGAGGCCTTGGCGGTGGCCTCGGCCTCGGTCAGCCGCAGCAGCCGCCCGAGGAGCGCTACCGCCTGCAGCTGGAGCAGCTGGCGTCGATGGGCTTCACCAACCGCGAGGCGAACATTCGCGCCCTGGTGGAGTCCTTCGGCAACGTGGACGCCGCCGTGGACCGCCTGCTGTCGCGGATGAACTGAGTGCACCTAGTGGTGGTGGTCACGCACCTGTGCCGGAGGACTCCCCACACACGCCGCACAGTGAATGTAAGTAACACCCAAACCCGACTACTACTGCTACTGCATCCTAAATTCAACACCGCAAAGACGCTCGCAGTGCACGCTAACTGAACGCTCTCTTTCTCCGCTATACTTCAACTTTAAACCACACATCACACACCGCCGCCGCACTCCTGCGTTAGAGATATTCTTCTTCCTCTTTATATTTATTTTTATTAAAAGCTGATAGCTAATAGTTCAGCTACTCACACACAGTTCACTGCTACTTCTTCTTCTTCTCCTTCTCCTCGGTTGTATAAGTGCAAGTAGCAAACGTGAAAGAGGAGAGAGAGGGCAGAATCTTCTTCCCTTCTCTTCTCTTTCCCCTGGCAGTGAAGTTGTTTATTTTTGTACTTTTTCTTCGTCTTCTTCTTTCTCTTCTTCTACTTGATTGATCACGCCAGACACACACTCACACAAATTCACACACAGATTCACACACAACCTCCACACACACACCAGCCACTGTGATCAGTTTATCAAGAGGGCCCAGTCACTCAGTACAGTGTGCCTGCCTGCCTTTTAGACCACACTTTAGGAAAAGAAGGAGATAATTAATAAGATACTGCTTCTGCTGCAGAACTTGCCTGGTGTTCCAATTGGAACACTCACACACTTTACACTTACGCTCCACAAAAACACCAGAAAACACTTGTTTACACAGGTCGGCTTAGAAACTGGCCTGTGTTATTGAAAGCACTCAAACAAACAAAAATGTTCATAGACAAATCACACACTGCAGACCACGACCACACTGTAAACACACTCACACCGTTCTCTTTTGTGTCTTGATCACAACCACCATCATATTCTACTTCCGTTTCCTGCGACAGACGATTGCAATTGTTATTTTCACTACTCGACGACCCAACTGTTGTTTTCCCGGTCTCCTCTTTCCTCTCCTCCTCCTCCTCCTCCACACACACACACTCTTATACATATTTGCATTATTTATTGACGACAATTATAACCTCTTGACCGATGATGATGATGACGGCGAACGATATGAAAAAAAAAAAAATAAAAAACATGGGGGCTCTGGAAATGCCGCAAATGTGACGTGGGTGTTGTAGAAAAAAAGAGCAGAACAAAGTTGTCTGTCAATATCAGTTTTTGTTTTCCTTCGTAAAGGAAAAGTTCAATAGGTAGTTTTTGTTTCAGCAGCAGCATTCCATTGGGTCTTCCTCTTCTTCTGTCCACTTTTGTTTTGTTGCTGCTCGCTCATCCGAGATTGTTCTCCTGCCTGCCTGGCGATTAATTAAATGTGCCGACTTATATTATTTTCATTATTTCGGCTTTGTCTTTTGCTGCTGCTGCTGTGTGTGTTTTGGTGGAAGAGGAGGAGAGGAAGAGGAGACCACAGTTGCACTCGGTCAGACTTCACTTTTCTTCTTCTTTCTTCTTTCTTACTTCGTTTTCATTCTGTCCTCATTCGTTAATTAAACAAAGCCAATAGGGGACCAGCCAATGCCGCTCAGTGCATGATTCATGGCCGCCCACAGACGTATTGTCTCTCTCTTTCTGTTCTGTTTGAGTTGGCAGCAGCAGCAGCAGCTCGGACTTCCTTTTCTTCCTTTTCTTTTCCTTTTCCTTCTTCATCAGCTCTTGAACTCCTTGGAGAGTTGATTCCGTTGGTTGGTCGGTCGAATGCTGAATGAGAACACACAAACGAAAATCAGTCGTGATTCAATGCCGTGATTGTGTCTGTCTGCCTGTGACACAGTCCTCCTCCGTTTCCGGGTATTTCTGCTGGTGGTGTCCAGCGTGCACTGCAAACACAGCTCAAAAAAAATCGGCTGCCGTTATAATTTTCAGTGTGCTGGGGGGGCACTTGTTGTCTCTTCCCTCCCTCCCTTTCATCATCATTTGCTTGCTTTTCTTCAATTTCTCTCTACTCTATTTAATCGGAAATTTTTGTTTCGGTTGCCCAATCGGTGGTGGTGGTGGTGACGTCAAGTGCTCGAGTGCTGACTTGTGACCACCAGCCAGTCAGCATCCTCAGATGCTTTGATTCTCTTTCGAATTTTTTGCTCGAATTTTAAAGCACCAGAGACTTTTGCACTATTGGTTCTTCTTCTCTTTCACGTTTGCACACACACACCGTTCATTTAAAAATTGCAAGTTTGGCCTTTTCATTTTCGCACTCTGCTTCTCTCTCGATTCTCTCGATTCTGCCGCTTTCTCTCACTGCCGTTCAATTCTGTCTTCTTTGCTTTGCTTTGCTTTGCTCTGCTCTGCTCGTTTGCCTCCTTGCTCGTTGCCGAGTGCCGACTCTCTTCTCTCATTTTCCGTCTTTCTCTCTCATTTGGTCTCTCTCTGTTTGTCTGTCGCCAACATCACAGCAGCAGCAGCAGCAGAGAAAGTGCCTGCTGAACGCCGTTGCCGTCGTTGTCGTCTTCTTCGTCGTTGTCGGCGTCGGCAGTCGCCTCGAAGCCGCCGTCCTAAGTAGCGGCAACATTGGAAAGAAACTGAGGAAGAGAAACTTTGTGTGTGTTTGACTTTGCATCTGCATCTTTTGCTTGTCCATTTATGGCGCCAAATTGCTCACTCAAATTTAGCTGCTGTTGATGGTCGTATTATTTGTGTTTTGGTGTTTGTACGGCGTTCGTGGTGGTCATCACGTCAGATCAGATCGTAAAAAGTGTCCGTCATTATCATCATCATTGACAGTGTTGGTTTGTTTGTTTGCTTGTTGTTGCAGTGCTCTAGTTCCTCTCCCTTTTTTCACCTGTGAGAAATTTTTGTTTTAGTTTATTCTGCTTCTTCTTCTTTTGACACATTTCTTCTTCATCTCACCTGAGATCAGCACTTTTCCCTTTCATCCGCATCCGCAAAGCTGTGAGTAAAAAAAGTAGTGTTTGACATTAGTGCTTCTCCGACCTTTGCCCTTTCATCCTCCTACTTGTCTTTATTGCTATCTTTTCTTTCTCTGAGATTGTCTGTCCGAGAGATGATTGTCTCGCTCCCTCTCGAAAACAGGTGCTCTCATCTGCACTGTCACTGTCGGTTAATTGTCGGCGTTCATTTGCATAGCAGAGCACCTTTTATTTCTTTCCTTCTCAGAGGTGGTGAACATGTGTCACTGCTGCTGCTGCTGCTGCAGTTGTAAACTTCCTCTCATGTGAGACTTTCTAGATTTGTTGCCGTTGTTTGTTGTTTGTTGCACTCGCTGCAATCGACCTTCTTCTTCTTTTATTTTAGTAGTAGTAGACATCAACACCGCCGCCGAGCTGAGGGCTTCTAATCAGCGGAGCTTAATTATTTGGCCTCCACACTGTGTGCTGCTGCTGATGCTGTCACCTCTCAAGCCTCCTTCTCATCATCTATCGTCTTTCCAAAAAAAATTTCCCCTACTTTCATTCGGAAATAATTGAGCTGAGCTGAGCGGTTGAGCCGAGTTGAGAAATGAATACCGATGGCGATTGATGATAGGAGGCGGCGGCGGCGGCGGCACTGTCCTGCTGATAAGCGGCACACAGACATCGTCGCCGACTCGTCAATATTAAGCTAATTGATAATTGGCAGCAGCAGCAGCATCATCATCAGCCTGTGATGTGACTCTGACTGTCTCTTTTCTTTATTTCTCTCTCTCTCTCTCTCTCTCTCTCTCTCTCTCTCTCTCTCTCTCTCTCTCTCT
>JAALOO010000893.1_pt3 | contig 13340 bp, 17 predicted proteins | sample 7257641 | NCBI WGS metagenome assembly JAALOO01 (sample SAMN14085613, study PRJNA598686) | mite metagenome | biome: ENVO:01001000; feature: ENVO:01001002; material: ENVO:01001226; isolation source: single female mite from University of Michigan culture on fish food culture... ... | reverse complement strand
TTTGAATGTCGAAATGAAAAGAAGAATGAAAGTATAGGATCAGATGAGTTCAGGTCAAAAGAATGGAAAAAAGAAATAGAACAGAATGGAGAATTGGCAGTAGATAAATGAGTGAAAACAGTGATACTAAAACGAGAGAAAGTAATTGGGCATTTGATTCTTGATCCTCGCTTGTCAATCTCTTCACACCTTGACGACGTAACTCTTGGCCATTTCTCTCTTCGGGCAGCCATTGCTCTCGGGAGGTACGCCAAGGTGCATAGTGCGCACGTGAATGATCGCATTGTTCCTGTACCGCGAGCTAAAGTTTGCCGTACAGGAGGGCCACCGACAGCGAAAGATGGGCACTCGGCCGGTGGCGTGAAGCCGCTTTTCGTGGGATTTCAGACTGCTAGCGTTGGCAAAACTGCAACCACACTGCGGGCAAATGCACCGCTTTTTGCTTGCTGCGCTTTTATGACGACCAGCTGAAAATCGTTTTATGGAGCCTCTCCATTGCAGCCGTTTGGGTGATTTGTGGGTAATTGGTTGTCGACGAGGTGACTTCGGAGAAGATGATGGAGAAAGCGATTGACTCAGCAGCAGTGATTCCAGTGAACTGGATGAGGACTCAGACACAGTGTACCAAAGGGTATTATTGGGTCGTTTCGAAATGCGGCCTGATCGCGTTTGGGTCACTTCAGGACGTTCTTTTTTCACTTTTTCAGGAGGCGACTGGTGGGGATGGCTTTGCACTGGTTCTACAGCTGAGTATGTGCCGGCAGTCAGGCGAGACAACTCCTCTGTAAGCCCGAAGACCAGATCGTCCATTGCAGTGTCCACGATGGAGGCCGCTGTTTCGAAGGTGGTAGAAGTCGAAGTGGAAGGATAGCACTGTGACAGCTTTGCGGCGGTCTTGTCGGCAGCCTCACCCACCTTCTCCTTCACTGCCTGGTAGAAGGTGAAGTACTTGTCGGCGATCGCCATAGAGTCAAACGATGAGAGATGAGATTTGTTGTGAAGAAGAACAAGAGAAAATCCAACGAAGAGCAAAGTAGAAATTGGCGAGAGAATGAGGGAGCGAACGAGTTCTATTTCTCTTCAAGCATGTGCTGTTGATTGTGCTTGAGCTCTCGGCGGCAAATGACAGGACTAGTTTTGATTTCGGCGCTTTTAATTCATTCGCTTATCAGCTCTTATCAGCAAACCTGCTGCCCCCAAACGTGAAAACGATTCGCTTTTGTGTACAGTTTATTTTGACAACAAGTTTCAGTTTCGTCAACAAATCTTTTATCGCCGGCCTCGACCGCCGCCACCACCACGACCTCCACCTCGAGTTCCTCCTCGTCCACCGCCTCTTCCACCTCCTCGACCACCACCTCTTCCAGAGGAAGAACTTCGAGCACTTGCTCTGTCACCTCCTCCACCACCGCCGCCTCGACCACCACGAGATCCTGCGCGACCACGACCACCACTGCCACGACCACGGCCGCCACCACCACCTCTTCCCTGTTGCTTCTTCATCCGATCTTCAGTCTTCCACTTTTGGTAGCCCTGCTGCCTCATCTCCTTACTCCTCACTTTGAAGATCTCCTCACTCGTCTTCAGTTCTCGACGGGGCGCCCTCTTCAGCTTCGCCTTCGGTGCTCGGCGGTGGGCGTTCTCCAGTGAGCGGTTACGCTGTTGCTGCAGTGAGGCTGCCTCCTGCTTGTCTCCATCGCCGTCATCACCATCTCCAAAGTCATCACCCGCATCATCAGTCATCTGGTGGTCCACCTTGGAGCGCTTCTTCCACTTTTCATACAGTCCCGACTTGTAGGAGGCGTTAATCCAATTGCCGCTCTCAGTCTTGATCTTCTTCAACTTTTGTTCATCATTGGCTGGATTGATAAACTTTTTCTTCCGCCGGTCCCTAAAAGTAAAGAAAAAGAAAGGTGAGTGACAAGTGTAAACAAGCACAAACCAAGTCAAGTGTACTTACCATTTGAGTTGATTTTTTCCCTTGGTGATCTGCCCATTTTCGTCACCGTTCATGTCTAGAACGGCGCTTTTCAGCTCAATGTCAAAGGACTTCTCCAGCTGAAGGCCCTTCTCCGAGTGGTAACTGTCCGACTGGTAATTCATGTAGAACTCATTGTCCCGGTACTTGCCCAGGTTGGCGTCAAAACTTTCCACCACCTCCTCCTCCTCTTCCTGCCCTTCTTCATCGCCCTGCCCTTCAGTGGCCACCTTCTTGCCTTTTTTTCTTTCGAAAATCTTGCTCGTCACCTTTCGCTTCAGCTTCATCACGTCAAAGGCGGCACTTCCCTTAGTCTTGCCCAGCTCAAAGACGGTTGTGTTGGGTTTGTACGCCTTGATCGAGCTGAGCATCTCATTGCGGGCGTTCTCCGCCACAATGTCCATCTTTAGCGAGCTGCTGCCATTGTTTGCACCAGCTGTCGATGTGGAAGAGGTGGAAGAAGTGGAGACAAAGACCGGATGGTAGCCGACCTTGGTGGTGAGCATCTTCTTCACCTTCTTCACCGACTCGCCGTCGGGCACCTCTCGCGTCTTCAGGTACTGTTTGTAGGCGCTGTTGCAGACGCGTCTCATGTCCTCCAGCTCGGAGACCTGCTCGTGCAGCTTCTGAATGCGCTCATTCTCCTCGTCAATCACCGACTGCGGCACCAGACCGTAGACGCCGTCGTCGCCTGCTGAAGCCTCCGTCAGCTCGGCTGAGGCCGCCTGGAAGGATCGGCCGAGGAAGAGGTTCAGCGAGAAGAGGTAGGCCGCCTCGTCATTGGCCACCAGCGAAATGGCCGTCCCGGAGCGACCGGCGCGAGCAGTTCGCCCCACTCGATGCACGAAGAGCTTTGGCTTTGAGGGAAAGTTGAAGTTGACTACATTGTCGAGCAGGGGAATGTCCACCCCACGGGCGGCCAGGTCGGTGACCAGCAGAACGCTGACCTTTCTCGACTGAAAGAGCGAGACGTTGATCTTTCGCGCCTCGGCGTCGAGGCTGCTGTAGAGGTACGTGCAGGGAATGGACAGCGAGTCAAAGACCTCCTTCAGGTACTCGATGTGGTGGCGAGTGGGCAGAAAGACCACCGTCTGCTCTTTTGGCTTGACAATGTCCCGCAGAACGTGAATCAACACGGCCAGTTTGTCCTCGTTTCGACAACCGAGAAAGACGGTTTTGAGGTTTTCGCTAATCTTTCCCTCGGTGTCCAGGCGAATCAGCGTCGGATTGTAGAGGCCCGCTTTGGTGAAGTCGACGATGAGTTGAGGCAGTGTCGCTGAGAAGAGCAGCGTTTGGCGATTGGTCTGCAGACGGGATAGAATTTCATTAAGCTGCTCCTTGAAACCCATCTCGAAGAGTCGGTCGGCTTCATCAAAGACGACATGTTCAACGTTGGAGAACTTTAGGTTCATTTCCACGGCGACGTGCAGCAGCCGGCCCGGGGTGGCAATCAGTATGTCGGGATTTTCGTGGATCCGCGCAAACTGGCTCTCCATCGAATCACCGCCCAAAATGGCCTCACACTTGAGATCGGTGAATCGGGCAAATTCTCGAGCAAACTTAAGCGTTTGAACGGCCAGCTCGCGCGTCGGCGAGAGAATCAGCGCGCGAGCTCCCGTTTGCGCCGAGTGAGCGCGAAGCTTCTCAATGATGGGAATTAGAAAGGCGGCCGTCTTTCCACTGCCGGTTCGGGCCATCGCGACCACGTCTCTTCCTTCGAGAATAATTGGAATCGTCTTTCGCTGAATGGGCGTCGGAATTTTGTATCCCTTTCGGAATATCCCGTGAACCACATTTTTGCTGAGGTTCATTGACTGGAACCCGCCCGACTTCGCCTTGTTGTTGCCAGGCGTCGCCATGGTTGACTTTTTTTTGCTAAATTTAAGTTTTGCTAAATGAAAGATTTTCAGAATATTCTTTGAATTACAGAAGATAACGATGAAATGTTTTGCACAGGTTGAAAACAGATTTTTTTGTTTTGATCAAAACACGTGTATCGCTTACCACTATTTCGACAGCACCTGGCGGAAAGCGACTATTTCTTTGAAAAAAAATCGAGGATTTTTTGGCGAAAATGTAGGGATAAAAACAAAGCTTTATTGGGTAAGTTAGATACCCCTTTCAATCACCGGGTTTGAAATAAAATAATTAACCCCCTCTAATTAAAATGCTAGCGTGGAGTGGGCGGTTTCAAATCGGGGTTATACACATCGCTGTGGAGCGCGAAAATGTCTGGCGCTGTGCCAGTTTTGCCATCGACGACGGTGTCGGTGTTGGGGGTGGACATGCAGAAGAGCATGAGAAGAACCAGAATGGCGACGGAGCCCACGAAGCCGACAATCAGGTACAGGAATAGGTGGCTTTCTGCAGTGCGAGGAAATGAAGTGTTAGTATGAAGTTTCATTTAAACATGAACTTACGGTCGCCCTTCTCTTGCAAGCAAATTAAGTTGCCATTTCGCCAGTGGTCACACTACATTGGAGAGATTAAAAGCTGATAAAACTCTGCATAGATAATTGCACCAGAAAGAACACTTACATCCATAATCAGACGATGTTCATAGCTGACATTACAGTGGCTGTATCCATAGGGAGTGATGAGGATCAGCTTGTGGGGTTCGGTGAAAAAGACCAGACGCACTTCGGACAGGTCCTTGATCGCATCGTCCTCGATTGGATCGTACTCGACGGTGTCTACGCCATCGTGGACGATGAAGATCTGATGGTAGAGGTTAGGAATGACGTGCTCTTCCCTCTCTCTCTCTCTCTCTCCCCTTAGAGTGACTCACATGCTTTCCACTGATGGCGTAGAACTCCTTGTCGAGTGGACAGTAGAAGAGGGCGGTGATCTGCTTGGAGTAGTTGAGCGGGTAGGTGATCAGCTCTTCGTCGAACTGGTACATCGTCTTGTTGGTGAAGAGCAGCCAGACGTTGGTGTCCCAGTGCTTCGCTACGAAGACCTCCATGGCCTTCTCGCTGGCCGTCTCCAGCTGCTTGAGAATAGGCTCTGGAATGGTGCGATTGGGCAGCAGGCGAATGGCCGGCTGGTAGTTCACCTGAAAGTCCACCTCCCACTCGCGGTCATTGCGAAACACCTGAAACTTGTGCAGGTCCACGTTGAACATTGGCAGGTTGAAGAACTCTACGTCGCAGAGCGTCTGCAGAAGAGGAGGGTGAGGCATAAATGATTACCTGAATCCGAATCGACCGCTTACCAGTTCAGTTGCACTGATCATGACAAAGACCGCCAGTGGCAGCAGAACGCAAATTCCCAGAATCATGCGAGCAGTTGTCATCTTTAGCAAGCAGTTGCAGAGAAAATAAACACTCACTGGCAAATGAGAGTTTTACGCAAACCGAGTGGACCGTTTTAAAGCTAAGATTGAGTTTATTTTCGAATATTGAACTGTGTGACACGTGTAATTACAGTATGCTCATAGTATTTCAGTTGCTATCAATGAACTTGTAGAACATCTTGAGCGCCGGTCCTGGCGCATCACTGGGCACCATGTGGCCACTGGCGCGAATGGTCGTGTAGGCAAACTTCTCAAAGACCTTCACAAAGCCAGCCACCTGGTCATTGTACATCCAGGGAGTGTAGTCGCGGATGGTGGAAAAGCCGAGGCTTTCCGCAAACCTAAAAGATTGGAAAGAAAATGAGCACACTAGCACAACACAGATCTCATCTCTCCTTCACACTCACCACTGATCGCCGAGAAAGTTGCACATCGCATCGACGTCGCCGTTGTAGATGAGCGCCTTGAGACCACTGTGCAGGAGGTACTGAAACTGCTTCCTCACGGAGGTGTACTCGTGCACGTACAGCGCATTGACCACGCCATTGCAGGGTGACCAGTAGCTGGACTGCGGGCGAATGTGCATCGCATCACGGACCGCCTTCTGATTCAGCCACTGCTCCACGTACTCAAAGTTCATGCAGGGCGGCTCAAGGCCTACGCCCAGCAGACCCAGTTGCCCATTCGCTGCCTCTTCATCGGAAATTCTCAGCAGGTGCTTGCGCATGAAGCGTCGGTCAACCGTCTCTCGATCCACTCCCCAAGAAAAAGAAGAAGAGGTGTTCAGCTGCAGCTGGAGAAGGGAGTTGCTACGACCGACGCTGCTGCTTCGATTGCACGACTGGTAGATGTTGTAGAGATTGAGCGGAACGGTGCTCATCTTGCTCTGCACCTTGAGGATGCCCAACTTGCAGGCGGCAGAAGGATTGTCGACAAAGTTGCACTTGAGCGGGTTGCGCACCCCGGCGCAGCAGCTGCCCACCAGCTCGTCCCAGAGGACGGTGTCGAAGAGGCCGTGGTAGTAGGCAAAGTGCAGCAGCGAGTTGCCCAGCATCGTCTGGTCGAGGTAGGCGTTGCCCACGGCAAAGCCGCGGAAGTTCTTTGGGTACTGGCCGTCCTTCACCAGCACTGACAGGGTCGGAACGTATATGCCCCCATAGCTCTCGCCTAAAACAGAGGAAAGAGGTTAGAAAAGAAAAAATAAAAAAGCTGATCATACCTGCGATGTAAAAGTCATTCTCGAGGAGGTGCGGAAACTTGGCGAAGAAGGACCGGAGAGCGGCAAAGTTGGTCAGCGCAACCTGTCGGTCGCCCGTCTTCAGGTTGTTGTCCGCCTTGTAGGAGAAGCCGACGCCCGCTGGCGACTCCAGGAAGATCAAATTGGTTCGAATGTTCCAGGCGAACTTGTTCTCCACCAGACTGCCATCGGGGTTGATGTGAATGGGCCCCTGTTCAGTGAGGGCCCCTAGAACGGAACTACAGGAAAACTCGATAAAATGTAAACATGTGATGTGATCACTAAACCACAACAAACCTGCAGCCAGGACCGCCGTTGAGCCAGAGCACCACTGGATCGCTGGAGCTGTTCTGACTTTCAAAGAACCAGTAGTGCAGGAAGGTCTTGTTGATTGACTCCAGGTAGCCTGAGTAGTGGCGGAACCTGGGCTTGAAGGACAGTCCCGGCAGTGAGGTCACCTCATCTTCACTTCCGCTAAAGTTCTGGCTCAGGGCAGTGCCGAAGACGACGAAAATCGAAAGCAGAAGACGGAACTTCATTTTGTTTTGTTTTTCCTTCTGCGCCGTCTGAAATGCTAAAGACGTAGCTTGTCGTCCTCTGCTGCAACTCAATCATTGCAACATGACTGTCAATCGTGTGCCGATAAGAAGAAGCGCTTGATAAGCCATTTGCTGTTGGGTGTACGTGATCTCTGACTAACTGATAAGAAAACATTGCCACCACGTGAAACTCTACTCAAAAGTGTTCGTGTTGCTGTCGCTCTAGCTTTGTCAATGAAGCAATCTTCTGTTTTTAGAAAAGCACCATTTTTACCCATGCAAAATGGTTGAACGCTACCGAATGGGAGGAAAGACGTTGCAGAAGTGGAAGGATATTTCCGTTTGCGGAAACACAGTCTTGAATGGCCTCTTTTTACCCTTCAAAACGCCCTATGACAACACCTTCATTTTTGAGGACGAACAATTCACTACTGAAATGTGCTGCGATCTGTTTTATCTTAAGGAGGTTAGCTTTATCATTGGCTTACCTTTTTCCTTGGTAATCTAATTATTTCTCTCACTAGGTTGACGTTGGTCTTGTCATTGACCTGACTGGAACTGACCGGTACTACGATAAGGCAGTATTTGAAGACAAGAAGATTCAACACTTCAAGATACCATGGCAAAATGAGTAAGAAAGAGAAAAAATTTCTTTAATTTTTCCACTCTAAGATTTTTTCATTCACTTCAGATTCGACGATCCTCCGACGCGAGAAGAAACGAACCTTTTCATTGCTAAATGCAAGTCTTTTCGAAAAGAGCATCCGAACAAGTGCATTGGCGTTCACTGTCACAGCGGTCTCAATCGCACTGGCTTTTTTATCTGCTCCTACCTGACTGAAGTTGTGAATATGAACGTTCGCAAAGCTATTAAAGTGTTCCAGAATTCCCGTCCGCCTGGAATTGAAAACGAATGCGTCAAAGATGAACTGATTCGTCGATATGATACGCTCTATCTCTTGAAAAGGATCTCCAAAATTGCTGGGTTCAATTAGCGTTCACGATAAGGATATTTTGAAAATTCAAGTCAAATACCAAAAAAGTTTTTATCATATTACATCATTCTTTTGTACTTCACAGTGATCTCCTATATAAGACGATAGTTTTGCTTGATATTTCAAAGAAAGAAAAATGTTCCTGTCCACAATCGTAGAAACCAGTTTCACCGGCTTCTCCTACCGTACAACTTGTTTGTGCTTTCCATTTCACCTGTCATGTTTGCCTTGTTCTGATTAGGCCTGCTATTTCCCATTCTATAATAAAAATCTTTGTGGTTATCTACTGAAGATTTACCTTTCAATTGTTGCCGCTGTTACCACATGTTCCAAAATATCGTCTTTTTGAACCAGAAACGCTTTTTAGCACGTACTCTATGACGGGCTACAGACGCAAAAGCCAAAACAATTTTCATTTTTGTAGATTTTCTCGAGTGAACTTTCAAGTCGTTTTCATCTTTATTGTTTCCATTTAGACATCTTATCTACCCATCTTATCTTTTAAACTAAGCAAGGTTTTCCTAGGTTCTTAGATATAATGGCGTCAAGAGGATTGCCACCACGATGGAAGAACTGCCCTCGTTTTGGCGACCCGATTGCAGGTAATAACATTTTGTTTTGTTGTCATTTCATCGTCTCATTGACAAATTGCTTTTGCATCGTTTCAGACCTCTTTATACCATTCAAAGTACCACTCGCCGAATCCTTTTTTAATATGCTAAATCCAAGCGAATACTTTACACCACAAATGATGATCTCTTCAATGAGAAGTAAAAAGGTAGACAGTTTTTTTAAAGTGGTTTACTGTTTGCTGAAACGTAAAGTTTACCTCAGTTAAATGTTGGACTATGGATCGATTTGACAAACACCAATCGGTATTATGAACTGCAGAATCCAGCCAGTGACGGTATTGAATATGTCAAGCTAAGACTACGAGGGTAAATGCTTTGCACCATCCTTTTTATTACCGACTTAGCAAACGTTGAATTTTTACATTGCAGACATGGCGAATGCCCCAAAGTGGAACAAGTTCAAGAGTTTATTAACCTATGCCGCAGCTTTCACAATAGAAGGCCAAATTTCCATATAGCAGTTCATTGCACACACGGATTCAATCGCACAGGATTTCTCATATGCGCCTTTCTGGTGGATGAACTCGGCTGGGACATCGAGGCTGCTATTCAAACGTTTTCCAAATCTCGACCTCCAGGCATTTACAAGTCCGACTACCTTGAAGAGTTGGGCAGGAGGTACGGACCTATTGAGTCAGTACTTGAAGTTCCCGAAAGGCCTGACTGGTGCAATGAGGACAGTCAGTATGAAGACGATGACTCAATGGTTCAGAATGGTCATTCCGCTGCCTCAACTTCAGCTCAAAACGACCCAACACTCACCAACCCTCATCCTGGCGTATTCCTCATCACTGACAATGATAAGATTCATCAAGTTCAGCGAATGTGCGTTGGAATGTGCAGCTACCGACGCAACGACTTTCCCGGTGCTCATCCAGTGTCGCTGACGCAGGAAAACATTATCCTCTTGGCGCAAAATGAGTACCTGGTCAGCTGGAAGGCGGACGGCACTCGCTACATGATGCTGATAATGGGCGCTGAGATGTACTTCTTTGATCGAGATTTCAGAGTGTTCCAACTTCTCAATGTCAAATTTTTGAAACGAAGCGACTCGTCGCCTCTCACCAACACGCTGATTGACGGCGAAATGGTGGCGGATATAGTCGACGGAAGAAGTACGACCCGATTCCTCATCTACGATATCATCTACTTTGATGGGCAAGACGTGAAGCAGAACAACTTTCGAGAGCGTCTCAATATCATCTTCAAGGAGATTATCACCCCACGAGAGAACGGCAAACGCACCGGTGCTATCAACAGAGAAACCGAGCCGATCGGCATTCGCATAAAGGACTTCTGTGAACTGGAGAAAACCGTCAAGTACTTTAGCCCAAAGTTCACCCGAGGACTGTCGCATGAAATTGACGGGCTGATATTCCAACCAGTGAGCATGCCGTACACGCCCGGTCGATGTGACAAGATGCTCAAGTGGAAGCCACCGTCACACAACTCGGTGGACTTTCGCCTGTGCATCGTCAAGGAGACCCGACCTGGCTACGTGGAGGACTACCAGGGTCAGCTGTACGTCGGCAACCTTGATAAGCCATTCGACTACATCAAGGTGACCAAGGCGCTAAAGAACTACAACAACAAAATCATTGAGTGCCGGTACAATGAGCACAACAAAGGCTGGGAGCTGATGCGCGAGCGAACCGACAAGTCCTATCCCAATGCGTTCACCACCGCTACCAATGTGGTCAACTCGATAAGGAATCCAGTCACGCGAGACTTTCTCATTAATTACATCGCCAAGCACCGCTTTCGTCCTGATCATCATCATCACTTTTAGGAGAGGAACGTCTTTTCTTTCTTGAACCCATGTAGGGGGGAGTATACGAAAAGCTAGACTGAACACCTTGTCACTCTGCCCTGCTACTCACTTTACACTTGGGCAATAAACCACTTTAGGCCCATTTTTCCTTACTTGATGTTTGCCCCTAGCAACTGACCCAACTCTAGTAATCAGTTTAGTCAGTAGCAATTGTGTGTGTGTGTGTGTGTGTGTGGGTGCCAAACATTACCTGTAACGCCGATGTGTGAACTTTTGAAACCAAATGAAAACAAAAATACAAAGCAAAACTAGCAGCAGGAGAAGCAAAGTTGCGGTAATGTTTGTACTCGAACGTGAGAAGCTTTTCCGCACATCAGGCCCCTCTCTCTTCTGAGCAGTGGTGGTGTCACTCTCGTAGTTGTAGTGGTCGTTCCCTCTTCTCATATTTACAGGCAATATATCTGCAGCAGCAGCAGTACTGCCGATGCCGATGATATTTAGGTACACGAGTGTTGTCGAGTGCAACTTCGTCTGCTGTCGTCTGATTGTGTGTGACCTGACTGTCTTCTTCTTCTTCTAACACACATTCACTTCCCACCATCATCATAATCGTCACCAGCACCAGTACCAGTATAGTTCTGGTTCGGTGTTCACTTGCTTTTACCACCACCAACAACAACAGTCAACAAAACCACAACAGAAGATGTCTCTGAGAATTCTGGTGGGCTGCAAGCGTGTGATTGACTACGCTGTGAAGGTAAAGTTGGAGTTTATGATTCAAATGAGCCCATATTGGTTTTGGGTGCAACTCTACTCACAATGTTCATGTTTAATCTAGATCCGCGTCCGACCGGACAAGAAGGGCGTCGTGACGCAGGGCGTGAAGCACTCGCTGAATCCCTTCGATGAGATCGCCGTCGAGGAGGCGGTCCGCCTGAAGGAGAAGAAGCTCGCCTCGGAGATCATCGCCGTCTCGGTGGGGCCGACCACCTCGCAGGAGACGCTGCGAACTGCCCTGGCCATGGGCTGTGATAAGGCCATCCACGTGGAGGTGGACGAGAAGAGCGCAGAGACGCTCCAGCCGCTCAACGTCTCCAAGATACTCGCCAAGGTCGCCGAACAGGAGAAGGCCGACATTGGTAGGTGATTGATGTGATTCACACTTCACACTTGGCTAACTAAAGCTTCTGTTCGCTTTCACTTTTACAGTTATCGTGGGCAAGCAGGCCATCGACGACGACGCCAACTCGACGGCGCAGATGACGGCGGCCATCCTCAACTGGCCCCAGGCGACCAATGCCTCGAAGGTGGAAGGCCAGAGCGACGGCTCGCTACTAGTCACTCGGGAGATTGACGGCGGCCTGGAGAACATCAAGTACAAGCTGCCCATCGTCATGAGCGCCGACCTGCGTCTCAACGAGCCTCGATACGCCACACTTCCCAACATTATGGTCTGTCCTCATGCCTGGTGCACTTTCTTTGTTTTCGCTAAAACCTAACTCTTTCTTTTCTCTCTTTTTAGAAAGCTAAAAAGAAGCCCATTGACAAAAAGTCTCCGGCGGACCTCGGCGTGGACATTACGCCTCGAATTGAGGTGCTCTCCGTGGAGGAGCCCGCCAAGCGAGAGGCCGGCGCCAAGGTGAAGGACGTCGATGAGCTGCTGAGCAAACTGAAGGAGTTGGGAAGGATCTAAATGATCAGTTTGCTTTTTTCTCGCCGGGAGTCAGCTTTTTTATTTTCACCGTCGCAGTTCAGTTTTTTCTTCTCTTCTCTTAGTTTCCTTACAACTTCCTAACAAGCCTTGCAATTTGTGAACGCCTCCTCTTCCTCCTAGGAGACGTTCACTGAAAACAGATTTTATTTTACCTCTTTCTCTTTGCACCGCTGACCAATTGCCCCATCAGTTCTCTTGTGCAGCGGAAGCCCCCTATTTTACACTTCGATTCAAGTAAATAAGCACTAGTGATGATAAAATAAAAGAGACTGGCCGCTTTTAGCCTTTTTACCTGTTGAGTGACTCTGACTCTGGGTGACTCTGTCTGTCTGTATGCCAGCTCATTAGTGATCACTGGGACAACCACTGCACATCCGTCGCAGCCGTTGCTCATGTTGGTCGTCACTGCAGTCATCGTTTAATTTGTAAAATGTAAATGTCATTGTCTGACAGAGACAGAGCGAGCACACAGTCACACACTCACTCACTCACTGATGGCGTTGAATCACACTCTAACCACCACCGGCTCTAAGCATTGTCTGGTCGCCACTGATCGATCAAACACCGAACTCGATGACGACGACAGCTTCGCTATCTGTCTCTGTGTGTGTGCCTATGTTTCTCCGTTTGCTATTGTGTGAAACGAACGTTCAGCAATGACCGTACAGTGTACAAGCCGCTCAGTTGTACATGGTCTGTGTGTGCTTTCGGTGTCTTCTCTGATGCGGCTCTCCGTCGGTGCTAGGAGAATCAATTGGCGATGCTCAATCTGCTCTGGCTGTTTGCTGATCATGCCATGTTTCCACCTAGCCATCGCCCACCTCTGTGCCATCCTCTCTCCCACTTCACTCATCACCTCCGACTTTGTTCTGTCTGCTGGCATTTTCCTGTGCTGCTGCTAATGGCCACCGAATGATGACACTGGTTTCTCCGTCTCCGACTCTGTCTGCCTGTCGTCTGTCAACTCGCATTAGCCTGTCCATCGGTAGCAGTTGCGGTGGCATCATCTCCGCTGCTGCTGCTGTTGCTTCTGTCACTGTCATTTGTTCCTTGCTGCTTCACCTGCCATTATTATCATCACTCTAAATCAGGTATGATGATCTCTTGTCTGTCTCCTCTCTCTATCGGTGCTCTCTATTCTCCATTGCGCTACCTCTGATTCGATTCAATTGCCCATTT
>JAALOO010000360.1_pt3 | contig 13341 bp, 14 predicted proteins | sample 7257641 | NCBI WGS metagenome assembly JAALOO01 (sample SAMN14085613, study PRJNA598686) | mite metagenome | biome: ENVO:01001000; feature: ENVO:01001002; material: ENVO:01001226; isolation source: single female mite from University of Michigan culture on fish food culture... ... | reverse complement strand
TTTTTTCTCCCTTCCGTTAGCCGTTGCCTGAACTAGGTGCGTAGTGTGTGTAATCTTGTCTCGTCAATGCTAATGCCATGCAGCAACAGGCAAACCAGAAAGACGCAGATGAAATGAATGCTACTCGCGTTTATCTTTCAGACAAGTCCGCTGGCGCGTGAGATGATCACCGAAGAGGACAGGCCAGTCCTGTCGTGTCTGTGCCAATGTTTGTCTTCCATAGTGACCACACTGTGACCACCGCGTAACCATCAAGAGTATAACCAGACAATCTGTTTGTCTGCGCATAACGAATCGCCGATGAACTGACAGACAGGCAATTCGACAAAAGGCTTGTGCTTGCTTTGTGTTACCTCTGCCTCTGGCTGCTAATCGGAATCACCAAGAAACTCTGCTAATTAGTCCATCAATTAACTGCACAGCACGGAACGGGGAGAGATTTACAGGTAAGGCTACGATGCTATGTGAGTGTGTGTCAAATCGAAGTGTGTTTGTCCACTGCAGCGCAGTGTCCAAGTCGTGGCCAAACAAAACGATGATGATGAACGAGCCACCACCACCACCACCACCATGCCAAGTGAATGGCACACCGTTGTTAATGGTATTAGCATCACGTAGTAATCAGTGCTGCTAATCGGCGTGTCATATAAACGGCGCTTCAACATTTACATATAAGCTTCACTTGTCGCCGACATGTTCTGCTTCACCGTCTCTGCCTGTGTTTTGTCTGTGGCAGTGTACTACTCTTTCATAATTGCTGCGCCACTACTGTCGCCCATTTATGGCGAACCTTGAGACGTGGCGATCTCGGGTCGATCTCGGTCGCCCCTTTGCTTTATATATGCGCATTTTTGTTGCAATTTGTTGCAGAAGCAGCAGCAGTGCCACGGCCAACTGGTACCGCATGTTACCGCAACGATTTCTCTCTCTCTGCGCGTTGTCTTGGAGTGCAAGTTTGCTCCAGCAACAACAGCGCACAGTGTTTGTCTTTGTTTCAGCACAACATATTGTTTTTGTCTGCAATCGTACCGCATTGTGACAGACTGATGTGGCCACTCGCCGACACATGTTCTTATTGGCAATTTCAGACACAGACATACTGTTTCAGCTGTGTCGATGACAATTCAATTAGTCAGACCGGTTGGTGGTGAAAATGGTAATGCTGATTGTATATTTAGCATAGGTAATCACTGCTGTAGCTTCTGTCCTGTCATCCTTCCACGACGACCGAAGAAGGTATGAGGCAGATGCGCTACCACCTTTGGATTTAGCTAGGATGAAAATATGCTTATAATTAGAACAGGTTGTACGATTTTCTCTTTCCCTCTCCCTCGTGTTCACTTTTCCCCAGCAGTTTTGAGCGACCCAGTCTGAGGGGCCCACCCAGTTTCCATACCAATCGACTGACTTAGTACACTCTAACTTTCATTCTATCAGCCCCGCCAATCTGTGTCTCCTGAATTGATAGCATCACCGAAGCAGTGACACTGACTGACTGTCTGGCTGATTGGATGTCTCTGCATGTCGTGACACTTTTGACTTTCAGCACCTTATCCATTTATCATCACTTGCCTTCACCGCCCTCATCTGTCACGAATTTGTAAATTACAGCGATGAAGTCGCTTCTGCTCTGCTCATCTCGGTCGCTCAGTAATGTATGCAACGCTCTGTTGTTTAGCAGCATCAGCAGCTGCTGCTGCTCTGTAAGACTCATTCAGGCGATTGCCAACTAAATTAATCCTCATCTTCACTTTATCACTCATTTGTAGATGCTATCTTTGCGCTCGACTCCAGTTAATTGGAAGTGATGATTCTCAAAGGATGCGTTTGTGTGGTGGTGGTGGTGGTGGCACACCGGTGGCACATGGTCTCACCGCTCTCAAGACAGTAGTCTCCCTCTGTAATAGGATTCAAATGGATACTGACTGAATACTGGAGCAGTCTGAATGGACAGCAAGGGAGAGACATTGTTTGATGAAACCTGTTCATTTGGAGGAGAGAAAGAGAAGAAAACAGAAATGGATCCACGAGAGTGAGAGTCATTGAGGCAGGCCGAGAAAGAGCATAGTGCAGCGAGGCAAGCAAGGCGTCTCAAGTCAGTTTGTTGAGGAGAGAGCAAGCGACTGAAGACGGCGTGTGCACCTTATCATCTAATTTAGCATTCAATCACACACACGCGGACAGACAGGCAAATGGACAAGACAAACAGAGCCGCAGAAACAGCAGAAACAGAAACAGCAGTGGCGCCAACAGCACCTGAGCAAGAGCATCACTGGGCGCCACTACTTCTACTTCCTCTGGGATTCATCGTCTGTTCCAGCGTCTGCTGAGCACTACTACTACTCCCGTCTACCATTACCTTTCTGCTCGGAGGTTTACTCAATTCATTCATTCATTCATTCATTCGAACACGCGCACGCTACCAGTGCTCACTATTTTTTTGGTGCTCTCTCCCTCACCTTTTTCTCCACGACTTGTTCTGTTCTGTTCTGTTCCTCGTCGCCATCGTCTGACAGAATGACAGGTATGTTGCTGGACTGGCAGTGGTGGTGGTGGTGGTAATGGGCAGGCAAGCAGGGCACTGGGAGATTGTGCTCAGTCTTCTCGTAGCCCCCGTTGACAGGCAACATGCACTGGCGCTCGTCCCCCGCACCACCTGTCAGAGGCAGACGTTGTTGGTAGTGTGCTCTGATGGTAATGGTGCTGGTGCTCCGTCTTCGTCTTCGGCTTCAACTTCGACGACCTGTGTGTTGTGTCTGGCCACTACTTTGCCACTCTTTGTCTTTCACTCCTGGACTTCAGTCCTGCACACTGTTCACCGGGCTAAGCGACCTGCACTTCACACTACTGACAGTTCACTACTGAGCTCAGTTTATCGTTCACTCCAATTGCCTGCCTCCCTTCACCGCTAATGACTCTATTGGCCATTTCAATTGCCTGGTACAATTATCTAATTTCACTTTCACTTTAGGTGCCGGGTGGCGGTTTTAGGCTGCTGTGCGTCGGCTGTAGTCAGCCAATGCTGTCGAAGCTACTGACGGAGTCGTCGTCGTCGCGTGCACGCGCCCCCAAAGCCGAACGCCAATCAACGATCAACAGCAGCAGAAGACTATGACTTCGAAGCTTAGCACTTCACTCTACAACGGATACAACAACAGCAGAAGCAGTACACTGCTAAATACTTTAAACTACCGCTTCGGAAGTTACTTCTGCTCAACTACTCTTTTCTCTTCTCCTTCTCCGTCCCCTCCTGACCGATTATTCGATTATTGAGAGCACACATACACACAGACGATTATCAACTACTTACTGCGGCGTCGATTGACTGTTTGGTCGGAGTAGTTTGCCGTGCTCCCTGGCTCTAAATCACTCAGTGCCTCGCAGTGTCTCATGCTGTACTTGAGCCTGCACACTGCACATTCTGCACATCTGCTTCCGTCGTTTACTTCTCCTTCTCCCCTTCTTCTTCGATCTCAATCAGCTTGAAAATGAGAAATCATCCGCCTGTGTGTTGTTGATTCGATCGCAGATCGAGTGATGAAATTTTGATTTGTATCACCGTGATCTACTACTTTTACTACTTCTACTTCTTCTTCGTTCCCCCACCACCTCGCCCGCTACTTATCACCAACATTCAGCAGCAGCAACACTGGCGCAGTAAAGCCAATCCTCTCTCTCGATTTGACTGCCCCTTCTTCTGCATCAATCGTTTCACTATCTCCTTCCAATGGCCGGCTGCTCCATCATCGGACTGATGCATCGGCCAGCGGTGTCGTTCATATCTCCCCTTTCAACTGGAGCATTTCTACTTCTTCTGACAGTGCTCGGTAAGTGTGTCCGTTATCGTATGGCCACAATCAGCTCACTGACCAACAGCAGCAGCTGAGCTGAGGACAAAGGACAATTTAGCGATTTGATGGCTATTTTTCTAGCGTTGCCTGTTGCACTTTAAAATCATTTGCATTTTGGGTGGAATCGCGCACTGAGCTAATGGCTCTCGTGTGCACACTGCCGACACTGACTGACTGGACACCAATTGAATTAGCAGTGGCAGATAAAACGGCTGCAAATTACTCCCGAACTCTGCCTGCCTGACTGAGCGTCTTTCTTTACGTCTGCATTTCTTCCCAGTCCTCCCTCCTTCCCTCCTCAAGGCCCATTGCTAGTCGATTATCGAATTTAAGCAGTCCCAAGACTGAAGACACACAGTTTGCATTGTTCTCAGAGAGCGCTTCGTTTCACCTTTTCTTGTTGCCTGTCACCAGGCACAATCTGCCGCTTGCATCGCTTCCACTGCAACACACCGACACACTGACTGTCTTTTTTGCTGTTTTGAAGGATATTAATGACTGCGATGCTCCTTTGGGCTGCGGTTGTTGCTGTTGCTGTTCTCTGAAACTTTCGTTTTCGATTTTATTTGTTTTCTTGTGTAGCTTCTTCCCCCTCTTTTTTTCTTGCCGCCGTCTCCGGTGTTTCAATTTCATGAGGACACTGCAAGTGAAAGTGTTCCATTTAGTGTATCACTAAGAAGAGCTTTGAGAAGTGGTGTTTTCTTCAGCAGCATTTGAAGTTTTACTTTTTTCCCAAAGTGGACTTTTGTCTGTCTTTCACTCTCGCTGTGTGTTTGTGATGCTAATCGTATGGCTCACATTTGCACACTGCGTTTGTTTTCTTCTCTGCAGCTTAGCAGTTGCTGTTGCTTTTCATAGCACCTTTAATGAGTTGACAGCAGAGTTGCACTTTTTCTCTCTGTTTTTAAATGCTTTAATTAATTAAGCTTTATCTCCTTTCTTGTCTGTCCTTTTTTGCTGCGCTATTATGTGACCACTATCTAGGCGCGTAAAGTCTGTAATTCTTAATTAGTTGAAAGAAAGCTTGCCTCTTTTAGGAGTTTCTGCGTTTTGGTGCATAATCAGCGACTGCCACTGCCACCGTCTAATAATCGTTATATTTAGTAATACAGGTGGCATTGGAATACTCCTCTTTTTGAGTCCTCCTGTTAGTGCACTGGCCAATTATTGTGATTCATTACGAATTCATTGTCTGACTGTGGCTGGTGCTGCTGTAGTTGGTGATAATCGGCTGCTCAATTGGCAGTAGCTGTAGTAATCTGTCTGTATAGCTCACTCGATTACACTTGCCTTCTTTTGGCCGGTCGGGTGGCACCTCCTCAGGTGCGGCAGCCTTGGCGATAACATTCATTCAGTTTGTGGTCAGCAGCACTTCCCCACCGACTCTCAAATTACCTGTGCAGTGAAAGCGGTGCCTCACTTCAGACTTATCTTATTCTTCTTCTTCTTTGCTCATTTACTCATTTACTGACCAGTGAGCAGTGCGCCTAGCAACAGCCTCGGTCGATTGTTGTCCATTTTAGCCGCATTTAATTAATCGCCAGAATATGTGATGCCTGTCAGGGCACAGGCATCATTGATATGATATGTTGCCGGTGGTGGTGATGGTGGTCAGTGCTCGCCAGTGAAGTGGAGTGCCTCGCCAGTGGCCACACTTGCCAATGAGCGACGCTGTTTGAACTGAACTGCAGGAGTTTTGCGCTTTTTGTTTGTTGAATCGGCGCCTTTGTCAAGGATACAACGCCGACGGGCTGTCTGTTTTTGCCTGTCTTGTCTTGACTTGTCTTGGTCTGTCGTATCAGTAAGTCCGTATTTATAGACAGAGTAGATATCTCTTTCGTTTTCTCTCTGTGCAAGCGTCTCATTGCGATGTGTGGAACACTAATGAGCATCAGTTGTGTGGTGGTGTGCACTGACTGACTTGCATTAACTCATCAGACATTGGCTGGATAACTTGCACTGACTATTTTCGACCATGCTGTCTCAATCTCACCTTAGACATTGCACGCTGCTGTTGAGGTTTCTGAGGTGAGACAGTTTTAGTGCGGATGAGATTAGCTGTAAATGGCCTCGAAAATGAATTGACCAGCACTGAAAGAACACTGCTCTGATGAGGTGAAGATCAATCATCAGCTGTGTGCCCATAAAGCACACTTCATTTGTTTGAACAGTAGCTTCAATTAGTGCCCACCACCACCTACTACTGACCAATTCTCTTTGTCTGCAGAAGGCAGTTTCCAGTGTGTGTGGTAGCTCAGGCGCCTTATTACCCAAGTCAATGTCGAGTGCTTCTATTTTGGCGATATATCGACCAAGTAACGGTCACCCAGTGCTGCACAGTAGTAATTGTTTTTTTGTAGAGTAGAGCACAAAAGCCTTTTCAAGCGTGAATTAGTTCAACTTGAGCAGCTTCTGTATTTGTTCATCATTAGCAGGTGCACTCTTTACCGTGCGGTGCTGTTTTCTGAGCAGTGTCACTAATTAAGCAGGGTCACTGAAGGATGAGCTGAGTGAGACAAGACAATAAGGCACACTGTTTATGTTGTCACTGTGGCACACTCTGCAATGATCGCCCACTGCCACTTTGCCTCCCCTCGAGTGTGTCACTGTCACAATTACATCTCGTGCATCATTGAAGATTGCGGCGACGAAAACGAAGCGAAGTTAGCGAGCAGTTCCACTTGACATTGCGCCTGTCTTTTTGAAAGAAGTCAGTGTTGATGAAGTGGCAATGTGTCTTGTTGAATGATTTGCCTAAATAAGTCGCTTTCTTGAGGTAGAAGTTGGTGGTGGTGGCGGTAGCATCAGTAGGTGTCACTCGTATTGCACCTTTCCCTCCTCATCATCATTTTCAGCCCCCTCCATCTCCTCATCTCCTTTCCCTTTTCTCTCTCTTTCCGCACTCTTCTGCCCTAATATTTTCACCTGTTGAGCAGTCCTGATGACAAGGATGGCGGCGGCAACATGTGCACAGGCTGCATCAACTCTGCCGGCCGAACTCAAAGCAGAGCGATCGGTTGCGTGCTACGCTGCGAGCACTTGCTCACTCACTCAGCCTTTGGAGCTGATCTTGACACACTTCTGACGAGGTGACCACCATTCACTCGGTCAGCCACTCTGTCTGACTAACTTACTAGTTCGACTCACTAGCGACTGTCTGCTGTTGTTGACATCACCGCAATGGGTAAAGTTGTGCAGTGACACATGCAGTCGGTGTGCGTGCCTGCACTCCCCTTTGACCGCACACGTCTTCAATGGAAGCAGGTGATTGCCATCGCAGTGGTGGTCGCTTTATTGAGCCCGCCGGGCACCACAGGCTAAGGCTTACCATTACCGATGCAGGCAATTCGAGCATCAACAAAGATCCCATCACTGAACAGCTGACTGACTTTCACCACCACCACCAGCTACTCAGCGACCACAATCACGTATCCACACAGTCTAACGAGGGGGAAAGGGGAAAGGGAAGGCAGTTAATTGAGATTTGAATCGATGCCTTTGTGCTCCGATGAATTAATTAGCGTAAATATACATCAATGTTTTAGTCTGTGTGTTTGTGTGCCCTCACTGGGAAGCAGGGAGGACAACTGATTGTAATCGCTATCACTGGCTATTATTTAAATGCGATCATCTGTGCGACTGTGCAACTGTGTGTGTGCGGACCATTTTAACGACGATCTTTTTTGTTTTTAAACGAGTGAGCCCATTCAGAGACCATATCAGGAAGCCTTCAATAGGATTTGATTTATGTGACACATCGGCTAATGCTGCAACTGTGGTGTGCTCTCAGGTAGTTTATGCCATTTGATTGACTTGGGGCAGACAAACAGAGTGTGGCAGTACGGCTGCAAAGACGGCTGCGATTATTACCGACCACCTGGTGAACGGGAAAAAAAGACGAGATGTCGAAAAGTGTGAAGATACTAAATAACTGCACCATTTAACTGCTCGGTAGTGCCCGTAGTTATGGTTGTTTACCGCTTGTTGCAGTTTTTGGAGAAGCATGTAAATCAAAAGCAGTTTCCAGTGGTACTTGCTGCTGTTTTTGTTGTTGTAAAGTGCCACGAGCTTGCGCGAATCTAGTCTCCCTTGATTGATTGATTGATTGCCCTGCATCGATTGGCAGCACGATGTTCAGATAGACAGTTGAGCAACTCGTACACGTCCTTTGACGTACTCAGACTGAGATCTTGTCTGCCTAGTTTTTGCATGTAACGTGTTCTCTTGTAATGTAACATGTAATACTTTGCATACATCAACAACTTACTTTAAAATGCTGGCCAATTAATTAACTTTCTTTGCTTTTTTCATTTGTTTGTATTTACGTCCCTTCATCTGTCCGGCTACCGCTACCACCACCATCATCAGCGCTGATAGCCAATCAAGTGCATTCGATCGATTGGCCACAGTTGGACAACAGTAAGTGTCACTGCTGTTGATTGACTTTTTCCCTCTTTTCTTTGTTCCCTCTCTACCACCACTTCCGCCCTCATTCTTCTCCGTTTGAACTCATTTAAAAGTTGACCTGTTTTTAATTCTTCCTTTTTCCGCAGATCAATCAGCGTACGCCAATGCCTCACTTCAGCTGCAGTCAGCACAACAACAGCAGCTGTTTCAGGATAATTCAGGCGCGTTTTTCGTCGAGGATGAACTCCTGCCAAAGTCGCGCGTCAAGCGACAGCGCTCGGCTGACCACGACCTCCTACTCACCTCACACTCTACATCTTCATATAAAAAGATGAAATTGAAGAGCTTAAAGAATGAAACGAATAAGAAAAAGCGAAACCAACTGGCAGTTGCCAGTGCAAAAGAGAGCCTGGCGGCGAATCTGGTGCCTCGCATTTTAGTACCTGACCCGGCCGTCTACCTGCCCATCTACGGACCGTCACTGTACAACATTTACAAAATTCAGATATTGCCGCCCATTGGACCGATCAGGGGTGAAGAGGTGGATGATCTGGGTGTGGTGTCCCCCTCCATTCGATCCATCTCAAAGGTAGAAGGACCCTTTCTGGGCAATCAAATTTCGCCGAATGAGCCAATGAAGCCAATGAAAAATTCCTCAAACAATTCAAAGCGCGAACTGGTTTCCGAAAGTCGTTATGTTGCTCCGGAAATGCTTTTTGACGAGGAGTTTGATATTCTGCGAAAAGGTTAGATAACAATCGATTTTTTGAGCACTGTTTTAAATGTCACTTGTCTTTTTCTAGTGAACCCCAAAACTTCGAACCGTCGAGCACTGCCTGCAGCTCCTCCCACTCGTTCATGGGATCGCCACCAACACAGCCAGCAAACTCCCCGTCGAACTGAGCCTACAGTTTTGCCCAAACCTTCTCCTAAGCCGCTTTCACATCAGTACAGGGCTCCAATTCACGTGAGCAGACCACCACCACCACCATCACCATCACAGCCTCCATCCTTTCCTTATTCTGCCTCCCCCTACTCCTGGAGACCTAATCCGGTTACCAGTGCACCACCACCAGCACCAGCACCGTCGCATAGACCGCAGCATCATCAGCAGCCGTTCACCCCCTACGGCACCATTCGACCGGCCACTCTTCAGGCAGTTACACGATCCTCCTTCTTCATCGGCCCTCGACCTGCAGGACCCTCTTTTGTACCGTTTGTTCCCACTACGCCAAAAACAAAGACAACCACTACGACCACTACAACCACAACGACTACGACAACAACTACTCGAAGACCGACAATTCACTACCGAGGTAGTGGCAGTAGTAACAGTGCGACTCGTTCCCAGAGCGGTCGCAAGCCAAAGTCATCTTCATCCCGTAATAAAATAAAGCAGGCCGACCCACACGCCGCTGAACGGTGCTCTCCGAACAAGTGCACACTGCCGTACTGCAACTGCGCCAGTTCAGCCATTCCCGGCGGCCTAAAGACGGTGGAGATACCGCAGCTGGTGATGATCACCTTTGACGACTCAATCAATGACCTCAACTGGGACCTCTACCGGGAGATATTCTCCAATCGAGTCAATCCGAATGGCTGCCCGGCACTGGGCACCTTCTACGTCTCACACGAGTGGACCGACTACAGTCAGGTGCAGACGCTCTACTCGGAAGGTCACGAAATGGCGTCCCACTCTATCACGTAAGTGTTTACTGAATCACTTTTGTTTCACCATTTTAACTGGTACCTTTCCAATTGCAGGCACAGTTTTGGGGAAAAGTTTTCTAAAGAGAAGTGGCTGAAGGAGATCAGCGGCCAACGGGAGATACTTCATTTGTACGGCGGTGTGAAGTACAATGACGTCCGCGGTATGAGGGCGCCCTTCCTGCAGCCAGGCGGCAACGCACAGTTTGAGATGCTCTACGAGGCCAACTTCACCTACGACTCCTCGCTGCCGGTGGGCGAGAACAATCCACCCTACTGGCCGTACACCTTTGACTACGCCATTGGCCACAACTGCGCCATTCCGCCCTGTCCGACGAGATCATTTCCAGGTACTGCTTTTGATTAACACTTTCTTTTGTCACTTCATTGACTGATTTAATTTCTTTTTTGCAGGTCTCTTTGAGGTGGGCATGATCATGCTGAACGACTACCGCGGTGGCCGCTGTTCAATGGTGGACGCCTGTCACCACCCCGGCACCGAGGATGAGGTGTACGACAATCTGCTAAAGAACTTTAACCGGCACTACCAGGCAAACCGAGCCCCCTTTGGCCTGTACTTTCACTCAGCCTGGTTCAACACTGCCCACTACAAGCAGGCCTTCCTCCGCTTCCTCGACACCATCAACGGCCAGAAAGACGTCTACTTTGTGACCACCTGGCAGATGTTGCAGTGGACCATGCAGCCGACGCCGCTCTCTAGGTTGCGCTCCTTCAGGCCCTTCCAGTGCAATTACGCCGACCGTGAGCCCTGTCCCAGGCCGACGGTTTGCAATGCACAGTTTCGGGACGGGCCTCGCTACCTGAAGACCTGTCAGAAATGCCCCAAGACGTACCCTTGGGTGGGCAGCACCGGCTTTGAGCGGAAAAAGAAAAAATAAACAAAAATAATTTAAAAAAGAAAGAAATACTGATCTGATCTGAACTTGCTTAGTACTCATCACAATCTTTAGACTTTTCCACGGTTTTTCCTTATTTTCATACTCATACTGCCCCTCTCTTTTCTTGTTAATACTTTTTGTTAATAGTTGGTTATTAAGTTTCTTGCTAATTCTTTCGCTGTTAATTTATTTCTCAACAAATAGGTAAAAATAAATGGCGACAGAAGGAAAAAGCCATCATTTCACACAAAGAGATTATTATGCAATGGAAAATTGTAAATTTTAATAAGCGTTTTTTCTCTTTGTCTCATGATTAATCCTTCTTTTTGCCATTCAAATTAGTTGGAATTTTTCCATTTTTATCACAACATTTGTCGTCAGCTAATGAGCTGTAATCGTTTATCCCAGTACGAATAACCAACCGATTTGCCTTTCACCAGTTTTTTCTTTTTGGCAACAATATTTTTATTTTGTATTTACCTTTTTTCCCAGCAAAACTTTGTACTCAGATCTTTTCATTAGCTAGACGCCCGTAACTGAAAGAAAAACCCCAGCAGTGAAAGAACCCAATGGCAGTAATTAGCCAGCCAGGAGTATCTACTTCTGTATCGCTTTCCAGCCTGTCATCGTTGCATACGTCACACACTGTGTGAAGGCAGGCAAAACTACTGCAAGAGTTCAGCGGTGGTTCTCAAGACACTGCAACTTTCCAGTTTGAGCAATAGTAACAGAAGAACAGGACAGAAAACGCACAGAAAAGTTGTCAAAATGCATATTCGGCCATTGGAAAGCAGCAACAGCAGCCACAAAGGTACATTGCTTCTAATGATGATGCTCTCAGATTTGATGGTGTTGTTATCGTTGACAGCTGCCTCACAGTGGTCAGGTATTAAATACACACACACGATTTGGAAGTGAAATAAAAAAGAAAAACATGCATTCCAATTGAATGGAAATTGTGCAGAGGTAAAAAAGACTGTCACTCTACTGCACTCAACTAGTGAAAGAAGCAGCCACCAATAGTGATACCCCACCTTTGTTAGCCGTTGATGTACGACTAAGATTATATTGCTGATGATGATGATGGAACTGACCTTGAGTTTACTGAGGCAGCATTTCATTATACTTGATAGAGGCACCAACTACCATCTTGCAGGTGAAAGGCAGGTAAAGCAGGAACTGCATAAATGCATTAGTTGAGAACTAATGTATTTTAGTAGGGAAGTATGATCATCACCACCACCAGCAGCAGCATGGCAATCTTCAGCATGGCTGTCCTTGAAAGCGTTCACTGGCGCTAGGCGTTCACAATCTAAATGCCCAATCAAGTGTGGAAAGAGCACTGAGGAAGAAAAAGAGAAGAAAAGAAGTCACTGCCTGCTTTCCTTTCACCATTTTCACCCGTCGTCGCCAAATGCACTGTGTGTGTGTGGACATCTGCCAACAGCTGAAGATGCCAACAATAGACTACAACAACAAAATGCCCAACAGAAGACCTGTCGTCCATGATCAATGTCAGCTCGATGACTGAAGAATGGCAGATCAAATAATAATAGCAGTAATGTTGATCAGTTGCCATATTTACCTTTCACCGAGCCCCTTTGTACTCTCACTCTCAATGCCTGCGTTTTGTGCAGAGAAGGTAGGCACAGCGAGTAATCACCATCGATAATGACAGACAAGACTGTGAAAAGTGGATGGACTAGATGGTGATAGTGGAGGACAGCAAAGGAAAGAGTAAATGTGTGCCGCCGATATGCGCTTTGCATGGCACCACCACCACCTATACCTCTCATTGCTTCAAACAGCCATTTTGAATTTTCTAGCATTTGCCCATACATTAACCTGAAAAAGTATTGCAGCATTAGCGTTGTTTCACTTTGCTACCAGTGACAATTAGCACCCTGAAATCGATTAGTCTTCTGCGTAATTGGCGCTCTCACTGTGTTTTGGTGGCACATTTTGAGAATTATTACTGTATAACAGCACTTTCTCCAGGCTGGTGTCCCCTATATGCAAACCGACTGACGTGCTGAAGCAGTAGCAGGTAACTTCGGCAATTGCCCGTCACAGATAGCGCCGACACGGATCGTTTTTCCTGACAATTTGCCGGCAATTGACTGCGTGTGTGTTTGTCTTAAGTCTGAAAAGTCTCATATCTTTCACTTTTAGTCAGCATGTCGTGCAAAAAAACTCTCACCAAGAAAAAAGTGTTTCTCACTTTCCATTTGACTGACTGTTTAATAATTTCACTTCTCATCTGGAGCCAATCTGGAGGCAGTAATTTAATTACCAAGTGCAAGAGTGCTTTCGGCTCTGTCGAGTACGGTATGAAACTGCAACTAAATGGCACTGCTAACTGCTAAAGTAAACGTACTCTGTCTCATTATGCGCTCAAATACGCTTACTTTTCAGGTGATGCCGATAATAAGGTAGGCACTACTCTTTGCTCGGCTGAATGCGCCGTAATTTAATTA
>JAALOO010001803.1_pt1 | contig 13355 bp, 9 predicted proteins | sample 7257641 | NCBI WGS metagenome assembly JAALOO01 (sample SAMN14085613, study PRJNA598686) | mite metagenome | biome: ENVO:01001000; feature: ENVO:01001002; material: ENVO:01001226; isolation source: single female mite from University of Michigan culture on fish food culture... ... | reverse complement strand
ATTCTATGTGGTAGAACGAGATTAATTCTAACGCAAAATACAGCTCGATGAGAGAACGAGTAATGTGAAACAAAAAAGCTCAACTATGTTTTAAATAGTTGAACTTTATGCTTTTTAAAAAGTAATACTTAGGGGAATTTTACACCACGATATTGCGCGGCATTTACCTTTGGAATTCTACTTCCGTACGTTGTATTGATTGCTTCTATAAATAGATTCGCCATTAAAGCATTACCCATCGGTGTTAAATGGATGCCATCTAAGGAGAAAGCATTGCCCGTAATAAACGACGCGTTAACGCCTATTCCATTGTAATTGATGCCGGGGCTTTTGACCTTGTTCAAGTATGTAAATGCATCGGCAACAGCTAAACTTTTAGTCTCGGCAATTTGCTTAATGGCGTTATTGAATTCTTGTACTCGCGTTTGAACCACTTTTACTTCCTGTGAATCTAAAACATATTTGCTTTCTACAGGGCGCATAGGGTGAAGGCCGTAAGGCAGTGGGTTTTGCTCATCTGAGCTTCCCAAAAGGCCCGATGAGGAGAATGGTAACACGAAAAGATCATTATCCGTAGCGGCCCGAGGTTCTCCAGATCCCGTCGTAATGTATATATTTTCAATTTCCTGTCCAGCACTAGCGGAAGCGGCAGAGATCAGTGCACTGCGTGTAACGGTCGTGAAATAGGGGATAGCTGTAACATCAGGTATCGTTGCAATTACACCTTTTTGATCTTCTGCTGTTAAGGCATTGATGAAGTTGTTGAGTAAGCCTGTAAATGTTGCTGTTTCGGTAAGCGTTTTTGTTGGATCTCCTTCAACTTCTTCCCCGCCATTCATTGCGTAGCCAAGAATGTCATTATTCCCTAACCAAAAGGAGAAGAAGGTGTGCTCTTTTTCGGATACATATTCTTGATAAGTTAATGTCTGCGGAGCATCATCGGCAAGTATTCGCTCGAAGAAAGGATTGCCAACTTGTGTGCCAATACCGGGAGCAAAAGCCATATCCATTCGCATACCTGGGACACCATAGTTTTCTATTTCACCTGTGAATTTTGTATACAAGGGTGTGTTATTTGGGCTCATACCTCTGATTGCCAATTCTGTTGTCACGGGCTCGAGTACGGGTTGTCCCTCTTGCAAGGCTTTGAGCTGGAGATATCCTGAGCCATTTTTTTGATCTTCCGAGAAAAGTGGACTTCTAAATTCACCTGCCCCTACAGTGCGAAGCTGCTCCGCTAATAAATTAGGGTAAGCTACTTGTTGCCCCTCAAGGTATAAGCCTCCGTCAGCATACCCTGCCGTCAGCGAGTTTCCTATTGCAATGTATTGCGTAAAATCCGCTTGGCCGGCTTTAGGTTCATAATCGGATAGCTCTGGCTTGCATGAGGAAGCAAGCAGGAGTGCCGATAAACTTACATATATTCCTATATTTTTAAATGCGCTTTTCATAAATATATTACCATTTATAAGTTAAAGATAAACCGGGAGCGTGAATGTTTGTAGCATACGCTCCTGTAAGTCCGGATTGAGCATTTGAAACTGTGCGTTCGGCCAAATGTTGAAATACGTATGCTCCTGTTATATCCCATTTGTCGTTAATGTCGTAACTAAATCCTATTGATCCCATCAGGCGATTATTATCAGGTGTTTCGGGAGAAACATATGGGCCACGAACGGGGGTGTAAACATATCCGGCCCCAGCTCGAAGGGAGAGCCTATCAGTGGTTTTGTAATTTATACCGACTTTACCAGAGAAAGCATTTTCGTATTTCTTCGTCTGCCGAGTGTCTTGCAATACGGCTGTATTATCGTGGTAATCGAATACCAATTCTTTATAGATATCGTAACCGATAATTGTGGCATCTGCCGCGATATCTAGCTTTTCTCCTGCAGGAAAACTTATACCTAGGTTAAAGGAGCCTGGTAAAGGAAGTTCTGCATCAAATTTAGTGTTTGGAAACGAGGAAGCTAAAGCTGGTGGGACGGTAAATTCAGCGTCCCCATCTTTAAGCTTGGTCACTACTTTCGAACGGTAGCTCAACGATATAGCAAAATCATCTTCTAAATTATAATGAACCCCAACATTGAATCCCATTCCTGTTCCAACTCCCGATAATTCCGCTTTTCCTGGTGTTCCGTTAACACCAGAAACGGGTATCGAGCGCGAAAGATCTACTAGTCCGACGTTATAGACGAACCCGCCACCAATACCGAAGTTTTCAGTAAGCTTGAAACTTACCGTTGGTTGGATGTATATCGCACGCATTTGAAGCGAGTGTAGCTCGTATTTACCAGGCCACTGATCTCCCCAGTCGACAGAGCCTCCAAATGGGGTATAGATGCCTAAACCAGCTTTCCACCATGTATCTTTGGGGCCAAAGGTTGCAAATAGCGAAAATGGTGGGCTAATTTGAAATTTTGTATGATGCTTGTCCACACTGTTAAGTTCTCGAAATGCCGAACGATACATAACCGCGCTAGCGCCAATCGAGACTTCGTTATGGTTCATTTTTGCTAAAGCGCCCGGACTGTAGAAAATTGAAGAACCATCTACGAAAAGTGCAGATCCTGCTCCCGCCATTCCAACGGCCTTTTGACTTTGTGTGTTTACTTGGGAACCTTGTGCCCATAACATCGAAGGGCTTGCAAGGAGTATTGCGAATAATAATCTTTTCATATACGCTTATTGGTTAGCTGAAAATATATTTATTATGCTAACATAGTATTTATTTAGCAAGAATACAAATATAAATTAAAATATATCTTGAATTGTTTACTGTCTCCAAAGCACGAAACTAACGAAATATTTTTCATGAGAATTCTTTTCTGTAAAAAAGTTACATTAGTGGTGTCCCATTTGGCTTGGTGAACCGCCGGCACCAGGACTGTCTTCTTCTAGATCGCCACCTTTAAAATATTCAGATTAAGGAGATTTTTGTTACAATTCTGATAGTTTTTCGTTAAAAAACTGAACAAAACACTAAACTAGTAGACTAAAAAAATTAAATTTGCTCATCATGGAAAAAGATCAATCTAAAATCATTCGGGAACAGGCAAATCGTTCAGCTACCAGAGAGCATTCCGTTCCATTATATCTCACTTCTAGTTTTATTTTTGATAGTGCCGATCAAGGCCGTGCAATATTTGCTGAGGAGGAAGAAGGAATGGTTTATTCGCGTTACGCCAATCCTAATACGACAGAATTTATCAATAAGGTTTGCATCGGTGAGCAGGCCGAAACAGGCTTAGCATTTGCTTCGGGAATGGCTGCTGTGTTTGCTTGTTTTGCTGCTTTAGTTCGACAAGGCGATCATATTGTTTCTTCACGGGCGATTTTCGGATCAACACATCAACTCTTCACGCAATTATTTCCGCGTTGGGGAGTCACGCACACCTATGTGGAGGCCGTAGACAATCAAGCATGGGAAGATGCTATACAAGAAAATACAAAGATAGTATTCTTAGAATCTCCTTCGAATCCTGGTCTTGAGCTCGCAGATTTAGAATTTGTAGGTGGGTTAAAGGCCAAACACCCTAATGTGATTTTTGTTATCGATAATTGCTTTGCAACACCATACCTGCAAAAACCGTTGAAATATGGGTTTGATTTGTCCGTTCATTCAGCAACAAAGTATATGGATGGGCAAGGTCGTGTACTTGGAGGCGTAATCGTAGGTGCAGCACAATTAATTGAGGAGCTACGTTTCTTCATTCGTCATACAGGGCCAGCTATGTCGCCATTTAATGCGTGGATACTGTCAAAAAGCATGGATACGCTAGGCCTACGAATGGACCGCCATTGTAGTAGCGCGCTCGCTCTTGCAGAGGCATTGGAGGGGCATCCTGAAATTGAAGATGTAAAGTATCCGTTTTTACCATCCCATCCGCAGTATAAGTTAGCCACAAAACAAATGAAAGCTGGGGGAGGTATTGTAACATTTGAAGTTCGGGGAGGTGCTGAAAGAGCGTTTCGTTTTATCGATTCTTTGAATATGATATTATATACATCGAATTTAGGAGATGCTAGGTCCATCGCTACGCATCCGGGTTCGACAACGCATTCCAAACTGGCTGATGAAGAGAAGTTAAGTCTTGGAATCCGTCCGGGTACAATCCGACTTTCCGTGGGTTTAGAAGATAAAGATGATATTATTGGGGATATTCTTCAAGCTCTAGAGGCTACTAAATAGTTGCTCGTACAGCTAAATAGTGGTTGAAATAATGCTTTTAGAACTAATCTTTCTAAAAGCATTATTTTTGTCTCTAAGTCTTCTTATAAAGCGGCAATTGCCTTATCGTAGTCGGGTTCTTCTGTCGTTTCTGCAACTTGTTCTGTGTACTTGACATCCCCATTTTCGTCTACAACAATCACCGAGCGGCTTAATAACCCCGCCAGAGGACCATCGGTGAAACGTAATTGGTAACCATCAGAAAAATTACTGTCCTTATATTCCGAAAGCATAATAACATTGTCCAGCCCCTCGGCTGCGCAAAAACGTCCTTGAGCGAAAGGTAGATCACGTGAAATACATAATACAACTGTGTTTTCTAATGTTGAGGCCTTCTCATTGAATTTACGAACTGATGCTGCGCATGTTCCTGTATCTACACTTGGAAAGATATTTAATACTACTTTTTTTCCTTTGAAATCACCTAAACCTTTTTCCGATAAATCGCCCGTTGTTAGGTTGAAATTAGGTGCTGTAGATCCTACAGCTGGAAGATTACCTTGTGTATTGACAGGAGAACCTTTAAATTTAATAGTTGCCATTTTATTTATTTTTTGAATGATGACTTTAAGGTACGAAATTAAAATGAAGTCTCCTTGTTTCGTTCTTTCTTTCCGAAGGTCGAGGAGACTAAAAGAGTAAGACAGTTTGTGAAAAGGGTGGCAGATGGAGCTACAGATTCATATAGCGTACTTTTGATGGTTTATCTATTTTCTTGAGAAAATTACCTTTAGATGTTTCTTTTCTATTATTCAACACATGGTCTGCTGACCATTGTTTGTACGTATGAGGGGGAGTTTGTGAGCTTATATACTTCAATTTTGATAAAGTGTCATTCCTATTTATTATTTTCACTGCTTATATAAAAGTGAACATGATTAAATTAAATTCGTTATTATGGGGGCTTCTGCTTCCTAGTCTGTTACTAGCACAAAAAGCTCCTGAACCATATGGCGTGTTACCTTCTGAACGGCAATTGCGCTGGCATGAGATGGAAACATACTGTTTAATTCATTATACACCAACCACCTTTCAAAATAAAGAGTGGGGGTATGGCGATGCCGATCCAGAAATCTTTAATCCTTCGAATTTTAATGCTCAACAGATTGCACAGGCAGCTCGTTCTGGCGGGTTTAAGGGCCTTATTTCTGTAGCTAAACATCACGATGGTTTTTGTTTATGGCCCACTGCGACAACAAGCTATAGCGTAGCCAGTTCACCATGGGAGAATGGAAAAGGCGATATGGTAAAAGAGTTTATGAATGCATCCAAAGATGCAGGACTAGCATTCGGAGTTTATCTTTCGGCATGGGATCGCAATGACACTCGATATGGAAGCCCAGAATATGTTGAAGCCTACCAAACACAGCTGACCGAATTGATGAGTAATTACGGAACCTTATTTACCTCCTGGCATGACGGCGCTAATGGAGGCGATGGTTTCTATGGAGGGAAGAATGAGAAAAGAACAATTGATCGTACGACATATTACCAGTGGGAGAGCAAAACTTGGCCAATCGTTCGCCAGAAGCAACCTATGGCCATGATCTTTTCTGATGTAGGGCCAGATATGCGATGGGTAGGAAATGAAAAAGGTTTTGCCGCAGAGACCAGCTGGGCAACCTTTACACCTCAAGGCGTCGATGGCAGAGTTCCTGTACCCGGAGATTCCGATTATTCAACCTCTCCCTCAGGAACGAGGAATGGGAAGTATTGGATTCCAGCAGAATGCGATGTCCCTCAGCGACCGGGATGGTTCTACCACGAGGACCAAAATAATGAAGTTAAAACACCTGCGCAGCTATTTGAGATTTACCTTAGATCTGTGGGACGAGGAGCAAACATGAATCTGGGGCTAGCACCAATGCCAGCTGGTTATCTGCATGAAAATGATGTGAAGTCTTTGGCTGCATTTGGTCGCAAATTAGAGAATACATTTGCGTTAAATTTGGCTAAAGAGGCTCAAATTAAAGCATCGAACCTGCGCGCTAATTCAGAAACATATGCTACTAAGAATTTGTTAGATGATGATCGATATTCGTATTATGCTTCTGACGATGAGGTGGTAAACCCCGAGTTGGAGATTACACTACCAAGTGATCAAGAATTCGATATTATTCGTTTACGCGAAAATATTAAACTGGGACAGCGCATAGATAGTATTACGATTGAGGTTTTTCAGGACGAAGTATGGAAACCGCTCGCTAAGGCAACCAGTATCGGATCTACGCGGCTAATCAAATTGGATAAACCCGTCATCGCATCAAAATTGAAAATTACACTATATGCTCCTGTTGCACCTGCTTTGAGTGATTTTGGATTATTTAAAGAGTTTGTTGAACCTTTTGCGTTCGATAATGACGAATCAGAAAAAGTCGCATTAACATCCAAGCAGTATACCGTGGAAAGTTCGAAACAACTTTCTAATGCGGTAGCCGAAAATGGTAACTTAACCGTTTCTCTCCAAGACGCCACGCAGGAAATAATTTTTGCTCTGAATCAACCTATTTCTTCATTAGGATACGTTCCTAATCCCCAGAGTAATACTAATGGAACGGTCCTAAAATACGAACTGTTTGTTAGTGATGATGCTAAAAATTGGACTTCATTGGCGATTGGAGAATTCTCCAATATCCGTGCAAATCCATTGGCGCAACGGATAAATTTTAGTGCTGTAAAACAAAAGTACTTTAAGTTTAAAGCTACCGAAAGTATAAACTCTCCAAATATAGCAGGGACATTTGTGTTATATAGATAACTGATTTTTAGATGAAGATTATAAAAATTTCATATGTTTTAATATTGTTTTTCCATATTAAAATCAATGCAAATGCGCAAAAGCTAACGATGTGGTACGATAAGCCTGCTTCGCGATGGGAGGAAACTCTTCCCCTTGGGAATGGCCTAATTGGGATGATGCCAGATGGGAAGGTTGAAGACGAATCAATTGTTTTGAATGAAATTTCGATGTGGTCTGGCAGTCCACAAGATCCAAATAATTACAAAGCCTATAACAGTGTCGCGGAAATTCAAAAACAATTGCTTGCGGGTAAAAATGATCTTGCTGAGAATCTAGTTAACGAAAATTTTGTGTGCGTGGGAGCTGGATCTGGATCAGGCAATGGCGCAAAGGTTCCTTATGGTAGTTTTCAGAATTTTGGATTTTTAAACTTTCTGCATACTATTCCTGGTGAGGTAAACAATTATAGACGATCATTAGATTTAAAGCGTGCAATAGCAACGACTGCATTTGATGCCGGCGGTATCTCTTATCTCCGGGAATACTTTACTTCTTTTGATGCAAACGTAGGAGTTATCCGATTAACGGCTAATAAGAAAAATGCAATAACTTTCGCTACGCATTTTTATCGTGATGAGAATGTATCTAATATTCAAGTTAACGAAGATGCGATTAGTTGGGACGGAAACCTTCCAGATGGAAGAGGTGGAGACGGATTGCAATTTGCTGGCAAAGTAAAATTGATCACAACCGGAGGCACAAAGCAAGTGTATGATAACCAAATTATCATAAAGGGAGCAGATCAGGTTCTTATTTTTTTTGCTGCATCGACCGACTACTATGGTGGATCTCCTGTTTCGGAAATTAATAATGAATTCGATAACATAAAGGGGCGATCATTTAAGGACTTAAGGACGACGCATCTTAAAACTTTCAGTGAAAAGTTTGAACGCGTGTCGCTTGAATTAAATGGAAGTGAGGAAGAAGGGACGCTGACAACTGATGCACGTATCGCAAATTTCTATAAGCATCCTGAAAAAGATAATGATCTTGCGGCTTTATATTACCAATTTGGACGTTACCTGAATATCAGTAGCACTGCACCTGAGCATCAAAACGCACTACCTCCAAATCTTCAAGGATTATGGGCACATCAGATTCAAACGCCTTGGAACGGAGATTATCATTTAAATATCAATGCGCAAATGAATCATTGGGGGGTAGAGGTAAGTAATTTATCTGAATATCATCTTCCATTTATTGAGATGATAAAGCGCATTGCCAAGGAAGGAGAGAAGACCGCGAAAGCATATTATAATGCACCAGGCTGGGTCGTTTATATGATGACTAATGTTTGGGGTTACACAGCGCCTGGGGAACAGGCTTCCTGGGGGGCTAGCACTGCCTCGGGGTGGCTTTGCAACCATTTATGGGAACATTATCTGTTTACAGGTGATAAAAAGTATTTGGCAGAGATTTATCCAATCTTAAAGGGCGCAGCTGAGTTTTACCATGCTACGCTTATTAAAGATCCAAAAACAGGGTGGTGGGTTACGGCACCCTCTGTGTCTCCAGAAAATGCATTTAAGATGGCCAATGGTAAGACTACAGCCGTAGTTATGGGCCCCACTATTGATAACCAAATCGTTCGAGAGCTTTATGAATCCGTTATAGAGGCTGATCAAATATTAGGATTAGGTGATTCATTTACTCAAGCATTAACGGATCAGCTTAAAGAAATCGCGCCGCCTGTTGTTGTTAGTAAATCTGGACGCGTGATGGAATGGCTTGAAGATTATTCCGAGGTGGAGCCTACACATAGGCATGTCTCGCATCTATATGGGTTATATCCCGCTCATTTTATCTCACCAGTGAGTACTCCAGAATGGTCAGAGGCGGCGAAAAAAACGCTGCAAGTTCGTGGTGATGAAGGAACAGGCTGGTCACGAGCTTGGAAGATATTATTCTGGGCGCGACTACATGACGGAGATCATGCTTTAGAAATACTAAGGCAGCTGTTAAAACCAGCATTTGCTGATGAGCTTACCTATCAGGGCACAGGAGCGGGGACATATCCAAATTTATTCTGTGCGCATCCACCATTTCAGATTGATGGAAATTTTGGTGGTTCAGCAGGTATTGCGGAAATGTTATTACAGTCTCACGACGGTTATATACACCTTTTACCGGCATTACCATCTGCTTGGAAAGACGGAAAGGTGACGGGTTTAAAAGCACGTGGGAATTATACGGTCGATATTGTTTGGAAAAATGGTAAAGTAATCGATTATAAAGTGGAGGGCAAGAAAGGATCGCAAGTGGATGTATTAGTCAATGGGGAACGGATCACCAAGAAAATTTAATATTAGGCGAACTATCGGTTCAGAAATATTGCCTGCAAAATTAAGACGCCACCCAAAACGAATCTCTTGGGTGGCGTTTTTATGTTGAAGCATAGAGCTAATTAGGTTAGTTGCTCGAGCACACTGTTCCAGCTTGTGAGCTTCCCAATGATTCGACCCAACTCAGACCCTGCTACTCTTTCTTGTTCCATACTGTCCCGATGACGAATGGTAACCGTATTATCTTCCAACGTTTGGTAATCGACTGTAATACAGAATGGAGTACCTATCGCATCTTGACGCCGATATCTTTTTCCTATCGCATCTTTTTCGTCATATTGTAAATTATAGTCAAATTTTAATTTTGACATAATTTCTCGCGCTTTGTCTGGCAGGCCATCTTTTTTTGTTAACGGTAAAATCGCGGCTTTTACTGGAGCAATTGCTGGATGAAATTTCAGTACCACGCGAGAGTCCTTCTTCTCTTCGGTAGAGAGATCTTCCTCAACAAGAGAGTTTGCAAGTACCGTTAAGAAAAGTCTGTCTAACCCGATAGACGTTTCAATTACATACGGGGTATAATTTTGATTGATCTCAGGATCGAAATATTGGATTTTCTTTTTAGAAAAGGTCTGATGTTGCTTTAAGTCAAAATCAGTACGAGAATGTATACCTTCAACCTCTTTGAATCCAAAAGGAAACTCATATTCAATATCTACGGCAGCATTTGCATAGTGTGCTAGTTTCACGTGATCATGAAATCGATATTTTGTTTCGTCTGAACCCAATGCTAGATGCCATTTCAAGCGTGCTTCTTTCCATTTTTGGTACCATTCTAATTCAGTTCCTGGACGAACAAAAAATTGCATTTCCATTTGTTCAAACTCGCGCATTCGCATAATGAATTGACGAGCAATTACTTCGTTACGAAATGCTTTTCCGATTTGAGCAATCCCAAATGGAATTTTCATACGACCCGTTTTTTGAACATTTAAGAAATTCACGAATATTCCTTGCGCGGTTTCCGGGCGAAGATATACTTGCTCAGCTCCGTCTGCCATGGCTCCCATTTGCGTTGCGAACATGAGATTAAACTGACGGACATCAGTCCAGTTTTTTGTTCCCGAAAACGGACAAACAATGTTATGTTCTTCGATGATACTCTTTAGACGCACCAAATCGTCCGTGCTGAGCGCATCATCTAGATCTTTTTGTAATTGATCTGCTTTGTCTGACTTTCCATCTTTTTGATAACGATCAATCTTATCTTCAATAAGTTGGTCGGCACGATACCGTTTCTTGGAATCCTTGTTATCTATCATAGGGTCATTAAACCCATCGACATGCCCTGAAGCTTTCCAAGTGGTGGGATGCATGAAAATAGCAGCGTCAATACCAACTATATTTTCATTTAGCTGAACCATTGACTTCCACCAATAGGTTTTTAAGTTGTTTTTCAATTCAGAACCTAGTTGACCGTAGTCGTAGACGGCGCTTAACCCGTCATAAATTTCACTAGAGGGGAATACAAAACCGTATTCCTTGGCGTGTGATATGATATTTTTGAAAAAATCGTCTGTTTGCTTGCTCATAAGGGCAAATATATATATTAGACTTTAGATAACAGAAAAATACAGTCTAGTTATTTTGCGTACAGATCTTTAATTTGTTGTGACGCATTTTTGTTGTCCACTTTTTTTACGATATGATCAATTATGCCTTGTTCATTGATGATAAAAGTGGTGCGCGCTGTGCCCATATATTTACGACCGTACATGTTTTTCTCTACCCAAACTCCATAGTCATTAACTATTTTTTGATCTTCGTCGGCCAATAAATGGAAGGGAAGTTCAAATTTATTAATGAATTTTTGGTGCGATTGTTCGCTATCAATGCTAACGCCAAGAACCTGAAAACCGTCTTTTAAAAGAGACTGATAATTGTCTCTAAAGTTACAAGCCTCCGTCGTACAGCCAGGGGTATTGTCCTTAGGATAGAAATAAAGAATGACCTTCTTTCCGATAAAGTCGGAGAGTTTTATTAATTCGCCAGACTGATTTTTTGCATTTATCTCGGGAGCTTTATCTCCTATTTTAAGTTCTTCCATATGTCTTTTAATTTTGGACTTTTTTTCGCATTACCGGGTGAAGGACGCTTCATATATTTTTTGGTTATCCTTCCAGTCTTTAACAACTAATTTAAATTTGTGAGTACCTTTTTTAAGTGAAGTATCAAATTTATGCCACAGGTGACGATTTTTAGAATCATATTCCATTAACACCCACTCCCCATCAATATATCCATCGAACGATTGAATTCCGGAGAAGTTATCTCTGATAGTGAAATCTATCTTTGCTTGCGCACTTACGTTCTTTCCGTTGCTCAGATTGCGTGGAGTAATGGTGGGAGCGATAGTGTCTACTGTGACATAAAAACTTCCAAAGTTTCGAGTGTTGACCGTTACCCAACCATTTTCATAGCGGCCTCCTTCTGATCCATTTTCTACCGAAGCAATTAATGCTTTCTCTCGAAGGTGATTCGGAAGGTTAGTCGGTTTTATGCGGACATTATATGCTGAAAAAATCGGTGTAAGATTGTTATGAATGTGGTGGGTTAAGGAATAACCATTTGCACGTTGCGCTCCAGAGGAATACTCAAAATCTACATCACCGTATAGCGATCCTTTTGGAATGTTCAGTTCAATATCTTCTTTTGTAAACTTGTTCTCTAGGTCGAATGCGAATACCTGTGTCCCACGACGACTTTCTTGTGCGTCACTCGCGGCCGTATTTTTAATAGCGAAGTTTAATTCGCTACAATTTCCTTGCACGTCTTTAACGACATATTTTACTTGATAAACTTTATTTTCCGGAAGATTAATAACTCCAGATTGTTTATCAATATGACTAAAGATATCAATCGCGTTGCCCGGATCTTTAAAACTTTTTTGGTACTTTACTTTTGTTCTTTTCCAATAAGGGTAGTCGAAATAGGAATGAATACCACGGGAGGTGTTAAAATCAAGCTCCTCGAAAAGTACTGTTGATTTAGCAATTCCATCAATGAAAAGCTCGATTGAATATACACCATTTTGAAAACCTCCAGCGCGATGCCGATCAACACTTGATATTCCAAACCCAAATTTTCCTTTCACCGGTATCGGAGTAGAGGAAGTGGTCGCATAACGATTACCCTGAATTGCTTTCAGGGGTATTACTTTTCGTGGAGTGTGTTCGTTGAATATGTGGTCATTTAAATCGTAAACCATTAAACCATTAATTGTTGGGGCATAGTTATCCTTAAAACGCAGTCCAAACAATTGCGGGTTCAATGGATGTTGCGTTTTTGTATCTCGGACTTCAAAGTGAAGATGGGGACCAGCGGAACCTCCGGTATTACCGGTTTTTCCGATCAGTTGCCCTTTAACTAGCTTTACCTGATCTGGTTTTAGGGTCACATCGACGTCAAAGCGTTGTTGTTTATATTGTTCTGAACGAACGATATTAGTTAATGCGTCACTAAAACTATCCATATGCAGATATACGGTAGTGAAACCATTAGGATGGTCAATATAAACAGAATTTCCCCCTCCGCCTATTTGAACACGGACACGAGAGACATAGCCTTCGGCTGCTGCATGTAAGGGCTGTCCGATTCGTTGTTGTGTTCTGTAGTCGTCACCTGCATGAAAATGTGTAGAACGTAATTCACCAAATGTTCCGGACGCGTCCATAGCAATGTTTAATGGATTCCTAAAGTACCCTTGTGGATAATCTCTGGTGGTGATAATATCGCTTTTTTGAGCGCAGACTGATCCAAGTGTTAAACTTAGGGCAAAAAATAAAGCTCTGTGTTTTTTCATGATTTTATACCTTGTTACTCGATCTAACAGTGGTTATTTATTTAATTTGGCAGCTAAACATTGCTTTCTCACCAATGAATCCTTCAAACTTATCTCCGATCGAAATTGGCCCTACCCCTTCAGGGGTTCCGGTATGAATTAAATCGCCTTTGCGTAAGGTGATATATTTAGAGATGTACA
>JAALOO010001802.1_pt1 | contig 13361 bp, 8 predicted proteins | sample 7257641 | NCBI WGS metagenome assembly JAALOO01 (sample SAMN14085613, study PRJNA598686) | mite metagenome | biome: ENVO:01001000; feature: ENVO:01001002; material: ENVO:01001226; isolation source: single female mite from University of Michigan culture on fish food culture... ... | reverse complement strand
GAGAGAGAGAGAGAGAGAGAGAGAGAGAGAGAGAGAGAGAGAGAGTGAAAGAGAACGAAACGATGAGCCACTGTGGTGGTGGTGGACCCAACCGTAGTGGCAGCACTAGCACTGTGACAGTGCAACAGGCGCCATGTTGTGTGCTAAGCAGCAGCAGACTTTGCCGACTCAGACTTGCACTGACCAAAGAGAGACGGCTGGCTGGTTGGCTGACTGTTGTGGAGATGGCTTCCAGTCCGGTGACACTGCCACTAATTCACACCCATTCACTGCTTACCTGTCGTTTTATTTGACGCCGCACAATAACCTCCCCGAATGGCCAATTCAGTAGTCACAATTGTGGACCACTTAGGGAGCACTTTTTCTTTCAATTTTCATACCGGTTTTACTGCTTCTGGTGCACTGACGCCTGATCTATTGAGTGGTTGTAGTAGTAGTGCAGTGATCTGGTGGTAGTCACCTCTGCCGCCGACACTGCCCATGGCGTTTGATTAGTGCAGAGAGTTCGATGAGCAAAAACCGAATTTTTTTTATTAGTGTTTAGAATTCAACTGCCAATAAATTATATAATCAATTGCAAAAATATTAGACAAATTGAAACAGTTTTACATTTTTTAAACGTTTGATCATTCGATGTGCACCTGGTACCGACTGTGAAACCAAGTGGTGCTAGCAGTAGTAGTGGTGTTTGTCCGTTGAATTTGGGCCCATCCAGTCAGTGAGTCAGTGCCTGCCCAAATGATTGGTCTGCCCGTTTGGCCTCCTGTTTGCTTGCAATGATCGGTTTGCTCAGCACACTGGTTGCACAGAGTGTGTGTGTTTGTGTGTTTGAGTGAGTGGCGCATGTCGGCACATTCCAGCAGTGCCGGCACTGCAGGCACTCTCTCCCTCTCCCTCTCCTTTTGCATTAGAAAGAGCATGTGAAGGAGAGTGGCTGCACTATGGTGCTGCCTGGTCAGACCACTGGCCACTGCGGGGACAGCATGTTGCCGGCAGCAGCACTGTGGCCACCACCAGAGAGTGGGCAAGCAGTGCGAACAATCATTGCCACCAGCACTGTCCACCAGAGCTGCAGATGATGATGCTGATGGCGCTGCTGTTGCTGCCACTGACGCTCACTTTCTGTCTGTCTGATCTGTTGCTCATCTCTTCTCCTCTGCTTGACACACCTGGTGGCGGCAATGTCGCCAGTGTCTGTCTTTCTCTCGCCAGGATCATGCGCCACTGAAGCACGTTCAAAAACGGGATTTTTAAACGGAAAACGGCAAAGGAAATGCAGAGAGAAAAAATTGCATCTGTTGCAGGAAAAGTAGGAAAATTTTGTTTTGAAAAGAACTGAAAATTTTAATCTATGAACTGAGATAAAAGAGTTAGTGTCATTAGAAGATTCAAACACAGTCATTTTTATAAACTTATTGAGGTTTCAAACTATTTCGGTCGGTAATGATTAGTAATAAAAAATCCTTACGGCACAGTAATCGAGTTTACATCCTGTCTGTTTGCTACTAGCTCTATTAATCTTTATTTAGAAAAGGAAATGAGAGGGTAATAAGGGAAAACTCAATTATCTGTTGATTCGTTAAAGTTTTAGAAAACGTTGTTAAAAATGGCGATTTAAGCACAGAAAAGGCTCTTGATCATTTAAACTACTTTGAACAAATTTTATTTGTTTTTTACCATGGCAATTAGCGTTGTTGCATCTTTCTTTAATCAATCTTTTTTCAATTTGTTTCGAATGCATTTTTAGCGCCAATTTTAATGTAAATAGTCAAATTCGCATTAAAAACAGCAACGTCTGACCTTGTTAAAAATTGCAACGGTTTGTATTGCAACAGCCAATGTAGCCAAACACATGGCTTCACGGGGACCACGTGTTTTGGCAGGTGTTTAGCATGGCTCATTTTAGGCATAAAAAGCACAATTTGAAAAGAAATGCAGCAAAAATAAAACAAATGCCACTGACACAGAAATGCACCCACCCAGCACCTAGTCCGATAGCACTTGACACTGAGAGGAAGGGAGTAAGGAGTGTTCACTTCATTTGACTAATTCAGAAAGTTTGCGCTGAATGTGCGCAAGTGGCACTCGTGAGTGCATGCTTAGATGCATCCACTAATTAATGGATAATTACCAATCAAAGATTCAAAGTGAACGTGAATGGGTAGACGGGTGAAGACGGCTGCCGACAGTCAGACCGACCGACAACAGCTGACATCAAATGGTGTGCCACGCGCCACAGACATTGTTGCTGAAATGCTACAAAAAACCACAGCTGCAACCTCTTAAACCAACGACTGAAACAAAAAGCTACTTGTTCATCTCTTAATTGTCGTGCTTTACGCAAAAAAGTGTACACTAATGCAAAGACTTTTTTTATGATTGTTCAGAAAAAAATCACAACCTTTCTAATTTATATTGGCTGAATATATTGCAATGTTGATTAAATTAAAAAATGAATTTTGTTATTCAAAAATGCTCGAATATTAAAAACGGAAAGCAAATATGTTCAGTTAAACTTACTACATTGAGAACTACTCTATTTACTGCTAGACTAGATAAATTAGTCACACTGCACATATGTTCCCCACATGTAGAAATAAGCAAAAAAAGTAGACCGGTAATTGGCCAACTGCTGAGCGTCGATAAGCAAACTTCCTCCTCTTCCTCCTCCTTGTCCAAACCAAAAGGGGACGCTTTTTAGAAAAGTGACCGACAAATGCGGATATTTTAGTGCGACAATCGGCGGCATCTGGCCAGCTGCAAACAGTCCTCCTCGCCAAGAGTGGTCATAAAATGACGGCGGCCACGACGATGCGCTGCCAATCAGTGGCAAATGCTGAGATGCTTGCACACAGTCGGAACTGTGTGCTGGACTGAAATGATAGCAGGCAGCAGTGATTTTCCCCTTTTTATGGCTCAAACTGTGGCACTGCACACTACTACTACTACTGCCGAATCAGAGAGGCCTCACCCGAGACATTAAAGTCTGCAAGTACCGGCTGAGGTGATGCTATGCAAACTAGTGTCAATTACCACTGCCATCGACCGCTACTGCTGACACTGTCTTCCCCTTGCGGCACTGCCGCACAAAGCAAACAATGTGATCCTGGTGATGATGGTGATTGTTTTCATACTGCAAACATTCGCCCGTGGATATTAAAGTTTATAATTACTCAAGTTAACTGCCGTGCGTCTAACTTTTAGTGCTTGTGTCTTATAGCAACTTTTTGGCAGTTGTAGCCGCTGTGCCATCTAGTGACGAGGCTTCTTAGAAAATATTGTTACACTTCAGAAAGAGTTTAGTGAATTGATTTTAAGTGCAAAATTAGTGTCATTAACAGTTATTCGTAAACAAATTTCAGCGGTAATAGTATTCGAAAATGAAAACAGGAATTACAGCGTAGTTATTTGGAAATCTCCAAGTAGGACGGCTCGGCATCACGAAACTTCTTGAGGGAGTCCTTTCGCACGATGACCACTCGACTACCACCACCACCACCAGCACCACCTTGGTTTCTGAGCACACTTCCCGAAGGTTGCAACAGCTGTACCGGTTGGTGGTTGGGAAAGACCTGACTGTCGCGCAACATGCGCACGTAATCCGATTGGGCGCCATCAGTGAGCTCCTCGTAGGTGCCCAGGTCGTCGGTCAGCTGGTGGCGGCCGCCGCCTCCGGGCAGGTTGCCGTAGTGGTGACCGGCCTGATGTCCGGGGTGTTGCATCGTCGTGTAGCTGTAGCTGTTGTAGCCCGGGTCATTGTACGGCGTGTACTCATTTCCCACCGTACTGTACTGGCCTTCGTCGATGTGCTCGTACACCTCGTAGATGCCGTCTGACTTGCCGCCGCCGCCGCCACCACCGCCCACCTGTCCGCCGCCACTTCCGTTCAGCTCAATGTTATCGTAGAGGTTGACGTCCGCCTGCCAGGCGTTCACTTCCGCCTTTTCCGCCTCCAGCTCCGCCTTCTTCTTGCGCAGTCGGCGGGTGTAAAGAAAGAAGAGAATGCAGGAGACAGCGATGATCAGCACCAGGAGGATGCCCATGATGAAGATGGCCACCAGCAGGGAGTTCGACGACTCGATCAGCTTGTTGCTCGACTCGAAGACTGGTGGACGAAAGGGAAAACGTTAGCAAAAACGGCTAATCAGTGTTTTAGACTGTTTAAGTACTTACATCGACAGGTCGGCTCAGTGCCGCTCCACGAACCATCTGACCGGCACTTTCTGGTGTCTTTTCCCACGAGAATGTAGTTCTCCTGATCGAGGCAGAGGTAGGTCAGCTCAGAACCGAATGTCGCGTAAATGGTGTCATTGACTGGGTAGTGGTAGTACCCGTTCAGTGAATCGACGGCCAACTTTGGATGACTTTTGTGGGCGCCACCACCTTCTGCGTGCGGTAAAGTGTTGCCAGTTCCAGAACCTATCCCTGCCAGCGCCATCTGCTCCTGTTCAGTGCTCCGATTCTGGGTCATGCTTCGCCAGAAGATGTCATCCAGCGGGCAGACTTTATTGTGCAGCGGGACGCAGTCCGGTTTCGTGCCATTCCACACCATCTCCCCGGTGCACTTGATGCTGTAGGTAAACTTATTGTCCTGATCCACATTCGCCCAGTCGTCCTTGGAGGCGCAGTCGATGATGTAGTCCTTGTACTCGACGTTCGGTCGGGATGACTGACCGCTGTTCACCTCCGGCTCTCCGCACAGCGGCTCTGAGTCGTTGTTGAAGTAGGCTTTGCCAAAAAAGAGGGCGATAAACTCGTGCGTCAGCTTGTGCGATGACTTGGTGCTCATGAACATGTAGTTGGGCGGATCCAGCGAGTCCAACTTGAGGTCTTCCGGTGAGTTGGCCTCACAGGCAAAGTACGAGTCAATGCGATTGCCCGTCTCGTGCCAGGGATTGTAGTTCTGGTACTCGAGGACGCAGGTTCGGTGAGGACTAATTTCCATTTTAATGTCAAAAATGTGCGCCTTCTTGACGCTTTCCGGCAGGTAGGTGAAGTTGATGAAGTTGAAGTTGGTTTTCACAAACATCTTCACCACCGGTTTGGTAAAGTTGAAGTACCAGTAGTACTCGTGGTCGTCGGTGATTCGTAGGCGAGCCTTCTTGAAGCGATGCGAGGTGAAGGCATTCGGGTACTTCCACTCTCGGCTGGTGATGTTCATGTCAGTGTGGTGCCAGAGCTCGCGCGGCGCCGGCGTCGCCGACATGTCTATCGTTCTGGAGTCCTTCATCAGCACATCTCGGATGGAGTCACCTGTGGGTTTTATATTGGAAATAGTCGATAAAAATACAAAAAACAGTAAATACAACAAAACTTACCACATCTAGCGGGATGCCCGGTCCAGGCACCGTTGACACACTTTCGCTCCTGCGGTGCAGCCCAGTAGTCAGTGCACTGGTAGGACACTACCTCTCCATCTGCGTAGACCAACTTCTCTTCAGGCGACAACTTGGCGCGGAACGGTTTGCCGGGAAAACCACAGTTCGGTCGCAGGTCTAGCGAGTCTACAGATGTGTAAGACACTACAAAGAAAAGCACAAACACAAGCCAAAGTTTCATCATTGCAGGTTTTCCTCGTAGGTAGTAGTTCATTTTTGCAATAAAAAACAAAATGAGTAAATTGATAAATGTGATAATCAGTAGTAATCAGTAGTAGACGGTGTGCGTCCAAGTGGCAGTCTCAAGTGAAACTGGCTTGCTTCGTTTGGTCAAATCTACAAATGGGCACAGAGAAGAGGCGCCATTGAGCAAACACACACACACACCGCCAACACAAGGTAAAACACTAGATGAGTGGCGGCAACTGTGGCAGCTGAAATTCAACTGGTCACCAGCTAAATCAACAGCAGTGCCTGGTAATAAAACAAAAGCAGCACATCACCAAGAGAGAGAAGGCATACACAGTCATCGCGCACACAAAACGCCGACCCACAGAGACAGCCTAATTGACATTGTGAAGCAGCTAGAAGCTACCACCACCACCAAATCCTGCCGCAAATTAGCTATAATTTGGCTAACATTTAAAAAAAGCTGATACCATCAGCGGCGACATGAGGCGGGATATCCGCTAAGTTCATCCTGGCCATTGTATTTTTTTTCATAAACTTCTCCATCAATCTCCTTTGTTCTCTCACTTTTGTACTTTTAAAACAAATTGACATCACCACAAACCTAGAACATGTTTAGTACTGTATAGATGACTGTATAAATGTACTGCATGTGACCACAACCACCGCCACCACCACCGGTGACGTACCACTCAACAACAACTGCTGAGCTTGCCAGCAGTATTCTGCCATTTTGGAAAACACTCCGCACCAGTGGCAGTTAATCATAGCCAAATTTGAGTAGTGAACGAATCATAACAGAGAGCGCTTTAGCATGCAAAACGCTTCAAGGTTACCGGAAGAGCTGTGTCTCTGATAGAGCAGAATTTATGTCCACTGCAAATACTGTTTAGCTGCGAGCACTGCCTTCTTTGGTGGTGGGCTACTCTGCCAACTGATTTGAAGGTGAAGGCTTTGCATGGAAATGAAAAAGCGCTTTGTTTACTTAAGAAGTTCTGCTGACGGGTACATTACCAGGTTGCCATTGCTGAACAGGAGTATAAAAAGGCCTACAACCTTTTTTGTGTATAAACCGTACAAGGTAAACTGGAAAAGTGTGACTGAACTGGCTGATTGACAGCACGTCAGCCAAAAGACATACACACAGTGTACATTGGCGTTGACTGACAAATTGACTGTAAAGTGATGACGCAGCGATGACACAGCTGTCACAACTTTTAGTTTGCTTTGGAGAAATCTGATTTATTGTCTAATTACTCGGAAAAAGGGTTCTACTACTACTTTCAAAGTTACTAATTAAAAAAATCATTTAGTTCTACGTATTAGAAAAATATATGTTTTTTGTGTTTTAGAAAAGAGTTTTAAGATTCTTGTTAAAAAGTGTTGTGTGTCGTACAAAAATAAAGTGGACAAATGTAAACTATATTTTCTATGAGATTGCAAGATATTGGAAGTGTCAGTGTGTTTGTGTTTGTCTGTGTATGTTTGTGTTGAAATGTATATATCGTCGATTTCCACAAATCAATATCATTTCATTGCCAGATAAATAAAAAAAGTTACTGAAAAAAAGAAAGAAGGATGCCAATCAATTGGCTGAAGAAAAAGTTGCAAAAGGAAGAGGAGAAACAAAAGAAAAAGGTAGATGCTAACTAAAAGATACTGTTTTTTGTTTGGTTGAGTTAATTTTGATGTGTGCAGAATGTTTTTGCTTAGGCAGATCGGGCAGCGGCGGTGGTCGTCTGGAACAGTGTGGCCATGGTGCTGCTGATAACGGTGGTGGTGGTGGTGGGCAAAACTGAACCGGAAGTGCTAACGGCGGCGGCCACCGAGCTGACCGTGGCGTAGACGACGCCCTTCACCGTCTCCGGGTCGATGCTGGCGGCCATGGCCGAGGAGACGAGTGTCGCCTCGCTGGTCTCTGCGGGCATTGCACTGCTGTCGCCCATTGCACGGAGCAGGTAGAAGACTGAGAGGAGGAAAACGGTGCCCAGCAGGTCGCCCAGCGAGGTCAGCAGCGGAATGGCGCAGGTGTCCGGGTCCATGCCACGGTACCAGAAGATGTTCACCAGAAAGCGGGTCAGCACGAGGAGGATCAGCACCTGAGAAGAGATGAGGAAGATGAAAATTGGTAAAAAATAGGTTGCGCTTTAGCAGCTTTCAAAACCCATCTGATTCCTACCTGAAGGCTAGCAGCCAGGCAGTAGAGCAGGTAGAAGACGTAGGAGATGTCACCGAAATGGCCATTCTGAACGGGCAGCAGGACGCCGTAGATCAGCTGAATGACAATGGCGATCAGCACAAAGATGAGCATCAGTGTGTTTTGCTTGTCTATAATGGGTGTGAAATGTGTGTGATTTGGTTAGCATTTAGTGGTAAAGGTAAACATTTGGGTTCATCCTACCACTTGACTTGAAGAAAGCCTTGAGCGTGTCAGTGAAGGTTCGGGCAACTGACTTGCGCGAGTTGACCTTGTTGTGGCCGTTCACCGTGGCAATGCGGGCATTCGACTGGACGTGCATCTCTGTGGACAGGCGGCTGGTGGTGATGGCCGCCAGGTTGCCTCCAACGCTACAAAGAGTAAGAGATGTTGGTTAACACAAAACTTCAAACTTTTCAGCAAAAAACCTTGCTTACCCATTAATGAGCGGCTGGAAGAGCGCCATGAAGGCAAAGTACTTGGCGCCGATGCGCAGAAAAGCCCCGGAGAGGAAGCTGACCATCATCGCCACCAGGATGGGACACCAGGCGCCGGCGCCGAAGAGCACCCGCTTGTTGGCTTCGTCCTTGCAGGTGACGTAGGCGAGGGCGGGGAAGATGACCACAAAGAAGAGGATGACACCGAGGGCTACGGAAGGCGAGCGCATGTCCTGGTAGAAGCGGACGGAGAGGTCGCCGAGCAGAGCAGCGCTTGAATCAGGCAGGTAGACGGTTCGGTTGTAGATGAACTGACCGATGACGCCCAGCAGGTAGGAGGTGACGATGTCGCCGATGGAGGCGGCGATGGCCGTGGCGAAGTTGTCCGGGTTGATCTTCAGGTTGGAGAGCAGGAGAATCATGAGGATCATGAAAACGCTGGAGCCGAGGCAGGCGAGGTTGGCGGTGGCCAGCGAGGTGGAGAAGATGATGAGCACCTTGGAGGCGGTGTCGGCGGTGACGTCCAGCGGGGCGCCATTCTCTGCCGTCTCGATCCACACCGAGGCTCCGGTGGCGTTCTGTTCATTCAGCGCCGGCTGAACGAGCATGTGAGCAGGCAGAGTCGAGGAAACAGTTGAAGAGCCGCTGTTCTCGTACATCGACGCGAGGAAAGTCACTGAGGAGGCGAGGAAGGCGATGACAATGGCCTGGCACTGCACGAGGCTGATGTTGACGGACATGGCGCGCAGTGCTCGCTTCCAGGTGTTCAGCTGGCCCATGTTGGCGAGGGTAGACAGCCGGGCGACCATGGTCATCTCCAGGTTGCCCTTCAGGCCAAGGAGGGCGGGCACCAGGTAGAAGAGCTCCGGGACGCGGTGGAAGACGGTCCAGTTTTGGACGTTGTCGAGGATGATGCCAGCGCCGAAGTTGCCTGCAGAGCTAAGGGAGATCGCCAGGCAGACCTGCATGACGACGCTGAGGAGGCGAATCTGGCCAAAGGTGCCGTTGCTGAAGGAGCCGGAGTAGGCCAGAGAGTCCTCGTCGCAGCCTGAGTCGTGGCTGCCGCTGCTGTTGTAGTTGCTGCCAGTTGAGTTTCCGCTGATGACTGCAGTTGCCTCGGGGTTGAGGACAATGGCCGCCTCGGAGTCGCAGCTGATGAAGCGGTTGTGGTGGTTGTATTGCTGGTTCTCTTGATGCTCCTTGGTAATGCCATATCCCTGGATGCCGTAGCCCGAGTCAAAGGAGTTCTGGCAGGCCATTCTCTTGGTGGACTCGCACATCAGGGCGGCGGCGGCGGCAGCGGTCACTGCGTCAAATGACTCCATCTCCTCTTCTTCGCACTTTGCCATTACCAATGGGCTGGTGGTGGTGCTGTTGTTAACTGCCAAGCCGGCGGTGAGCGACTCGTCACCAATGTAAAATCGAGTAAGTGGACTTTGATCTTTAAAACTGCAGAGCTGCTCGCGTTCAGGGCTGTGGCTGTGGCTTCGGTCAAAGTCTGCGTCCAAGTGAGCCAGCGTCGTCATGGTGCTCAGCGAGCTGCCGACTGAGGGTAGGAAAGCTTGGTTCTGCATCTTTGCGTGGCTGGAATTTAAACGTTGTGATCTGCTGTCAAGAAAGAAGAGGAAAGAGGGGTAGAAAAGAGTGTGTCTGTGGTGGATTGGTTGGTCGAAGGAAAGAAGAGGGGGGTTGTTGCTGTGGTGGTTTTGTGAGTAGATTAAAAAAGAGACGAACAGAAGGTCAGCACAATGCAGTACAGTGAGGCAATGAAATGAAAGTGAATGTGAATTTGTGTCTAAAGAGTCTGTGTTGGCAAAGATAATCAGACAGGCGTGTAAATGTTGTCTCGTGTAAGTGAATGTTGTTTACAGATCAGAGAAGAGGCTGCTTCTAGAACTTGCGGTGGAAGTAGTAGTGGTAGTAGTAGTAGTAGAAAGTATGCTAATAATATCGAAAATAGCACAGACAGTAGTAGTACAATGGCACTAGTACCAGAAGGTTGACTACTTATCCGGAGTACAAAATAGTAAATAAGCTAAGAGAGCCGGGAGTGGTAGATTCCGAATAGAATAGAATTGGCTCTGTAGTGGTATTAGTGGCTATTTAGCAGCACTGGAGAGGCCTAAGGGTGGGCAACTCAATGAACGTGGCTACATTCGCAGGGCGGAGATGGTTAAACACCAGCTGTGAAGAGCTGGCCAGAGTTCGCTCATTTGTGATGGCGGTGATCTGCTGATTCTGGCTGGTAAGGATGGAGAACCAGGCCAGGTACTGGGTAGTGGTGATCAGCAATGCAGCAATGCTCTATTGTTCAAATCAGTAATTAGTCAGATTTTGTAAAATAGTCTTTTCAGTGGTTACTGCTGCTGCTGCTTCAAGTGATGTTTGTCATTTTATAATGAATTTAAAATGATGGTCAAGACACACACTGTAACTCCAAGCAAGCAGGCATTTCTATTTAAAGTTAGACCACTTTTGAAAGCTTACCTTTGAAAGGCCGAGTAGCGCGTGTAGGTGTTCAGGCGAAGCGAGATGCGTGAAGTGTTGATCTTCATTCAGCAGCTTGTCTTCTTCTTCGTCTCGGCGGAGAGCGTGGCGGTGGAGGCTGCAGTTCGGTCTGCCTGAGCTCGGGGATTCAGCAGTGCCAGTTGGTGTCGCGACTGTTGCTGTTGGCCTGATGCCATCGATTGGTGTCGTACGGGGAGCACAGTCGGTGGCTAGGTACGCTGCAAGTGCTGCTTGCAGTGCACAGATGGGCAGAGAACTCAAAGAGGAGGAGGTGGACAGTGGGCCACACAGTGCACAGGAGGACTGGCTGACTGGGCCGACCAGACGTTGAAGATCACATCGAAGTGGAAGTGGAAGAGAGGCTACACAGAGGCGGCAGCCAAAGAAGCTGGTGGAAGAGGTACGCGATTCGGTTAAGGCCTGTTGTTTCGGGAAGAAAGGGAACGACCGAAAAGGTCAATAGTGTTAGTGTTTGAATGCCATTTAGGGTCAGGGTTTGTGCTGGATGAAAAGGCAAAATCACTTACCCTACTGTAAGGCTCTTCAGAAGACTCTTCTGAAAATTCTGCGAAACCAGTATTCATCTCCTGTGAATGGGGTAAAAGAGCACATAAGTTATTTTTGCCTCATTGAATAGAACGGCAATTAGCAGTAGCAGGTCAAAATTTGGTTGCCTGAACCTGACACGTAGAAAAGTGCATCAAAGTACTCAATAAATTAAAAGTTTGCACTAAACATCACGGCGTGAAACACCATTTGGACACAGACGTAGAGTAGTGCTAAATTAGCGCTAAAAAGTGGCTGTTGTAAATGCTCGTAAAGCAGGAAAAAACAATTGAAGGAAAAAGAGTAAAAGATTTCAATGAAAACCGATCAGCAAACTGCAAACTGCAGTTAAGAGTTGAAAGAGAGTGGTGGAAAGTAAAGCATAGACAATGGAACAATAAAAAGAGAAGCGATTTAAAGTAAAGCAGCCTAAATCATCAGCTTAAGTGAAGATAAGAGGAGGAAACCGAACGATCTTAAACTTTGACCGCGTGCACCGAAAAACAGAGAGCAAAAAGAAAGCATCGGCAAAACTCACCGGGACACAAACGCAAATGCAGGAATGGGAATGGAAACACTCCAGAACGGTAGTTGATAGAAGGGAAAATAAGAGAGGAAACAACAGCCTCAATTCAATTGCTTTTTTTACGAGATCTCCGCTGAAGATGGTGATACATAAGGGTCGAGGGATAGAGACTGTGTGCTGTGTGTGTACTAATACAACAGAGAGTGAGACTTGAAGTGATCTTTAGAGCACAGCAACTAGTGCGGGATAAGAAAGAGAGAAAGGGAGAACGTGTTGCAGTGAACGATTCACGAAAAGACAATGAAGAAAAGAGAAGAGAAAGAGAGAGAGAGGGGGGCTCCTTGGTAAGGAGAAAAAGTAGAGCGGTGGTGGTGGTAGTGAATGACAGTGCAGTCAGTCAGGCAATGCAGCAGACCGACCAGAGCAACCGTCTTTTTATATGCAGAGCACCTCGAGAGAAAGACTGCGGCCTGCAACAGTGTAGCTGCTGATGCTGCAATTGCTGCAGTGATGGTAGTGCTAGTGGTGGCAGTACCATCGACACCAGTCTGTACAGTGCCCAGAGAGAATATGTGTGTGTATCTCATAAACAGAAGGGGCGCCACTAAGGAGGAGGTGGCAGCAGCAGCAGTTGCAGCACCAGCAGTGTGATATCACTTGCAACTGAATCGACACAAGTCTCCCAGAGTGTGTGCACAAAAGTGTGTGTGCCTGCGCAAATGTCAGTGGCGAGTGTGGAAAGAAAGAAACAAGGCTAAAAGAGGAAGACCAGAAGAGAGGGACAAACTCAGGACAATTGGACTGACAGTTGCAGCAGTTTTTGCCACAGCCACTTCTAATGTTCATAAACTGCATCAGATGTTCAACGACCAGCTAGAGTTAGATAGCCTGACAGTAGTAGTAGTAGACCTTTCGGATGGTTATCTGCCTATTTGGTTACCTTCCTTCTTTCCTCTTCTCCTTTTTCTCCTTCTCTTCACACTTTTACCCCCTACTCTTCTTCAGTTGATTCAACTTGGGCATTTACAATCTAGCAATCGTTTTCTCTCTAGTGTTTTCTCCCAGCTCCTTGCCTGCCTGCCTGCCAACCGTTTTTTCACTCGCTGAACTCTGGTTTGCCGTGCACGCGGTTGCTCTTGCAACAAACTGCCATTTTCGGGTCTACTACTTCTTTGTTATCGGTACTTTTTTGATTTGACTGATTGATAAAGAAAAAACCGGCAAATCATCATGGGTCCTGCAGTGACTGCTACTGTGAACCTCTCCTGTATTGCAGTGATTGCGTGATTAGGAGGGGGCTAGTGAGCAGTTTCAAGTAAAAAGTAAAGAAAAAAATGGGAGAAAACAGGAGAGAGAAAAGTCGAAGAAAAGTGAGCAGCAGCAGCAGCAGTGGTGGTGATAAGCCAGCCGACCCTGCTCTATCCTCAAAGTCTGGTGATTTGTTTGATCACTATTTGTGGCAACAGCAACAGCAAATTAGTAGTAGTAGTAGTAATCGTTGTTGTAGTAGTGTTAGTGGACAGCAACAGTCTCTCTCTCTCTCTCTCTCTCTCTCTCTCTCTCTCTCTCTCTCTCTCTCT
>JAALOO010001164.1_pt2 | contig 13366 bp, 17 predicted proteins | sample 7257641 | NCBI WGS metagenome assembly JAALOO01 (sample SAMN14085613, study PRJNA598686) | mite metagenome | biome: ENVO:01001000; feature: ENVO:01001002; material: ENVO:01001226; isolation source: single female mite from University of Michigan culture on fish food culture... ... | reverse complement strand
GATTGTCCGTTAGTAGCGTGAAATTGGTCTATTCGCTGTTTAAGTTGAATATTTAAAATTGGCTTGTTTTGTTCCGTAAATGGAACCCTCGTGAAAGGATCACACCCTGAATTGGAGTTTTTTTGAGTATCCAGTAATTTGTGTAGGCAAGTTTCGTCGATATTCTTTCCAGAAGGCAGTGTGTACGGATTTTTCATTAGTTCATTGGTTAGCGCATCCAAAAAATCTGGTGGGGCAAGATGTTCAATTTGTTGACTTCGTAAAGTAACATCCTCTTGAGTTAAGGCTTGACAGTTTTGTACAGTACTAGTATTCTTTACGCTTATATCACAGAATGCTCGTGTATCATTTTCGCTGTAGATGCTATTCGGTTTTCCATAAATATCTATGAAGCTAGTTTTAATATGTTAGCATATTGTGCAAATAGTAAACTTCATTTACCTCAAGCAGGGAACAGATGAATTAAAGGTCGATAAAACTTTTACTGTAAGACATTTTATATTGTTACAGTACTGTGCATTTCTACCAGCAATGGAGAAAGAATCTGGAAACGTGGAATTTTCTGAACGTGGTAAATACTTATGAGGTCTATAGAGATGATTTACAATGGACAGCACTTCTTTGTTTGGGTTGTAACATTTAGCAATTAGTTGACCATCACTTGTCACATCGGTGCTTGCATAGATTTCAATTCCTCTGGATTGATGTTGGCGAAGTTTCAAACCTAATTGAAGGTACATCAAGTCAAGGTTGTACTTGATAAATTCAAATTTAATGACTATTGGAGGACGGATGTAGTACTCGACTAAGAAGCCTTTTTGACGGTCCTGGTGATTCAGAGAGATAAGATTCTGGACATCGTGATGATCACTGAAAACCTGGTTGCAGGAAACCTTGACGAGATTTTCATTACAAAAATTAACCGCCATTTTAGTCAAGAGTTTTTGAGACAAACCACTTGACAAAACTTTGTTTTTGTTTTGCGAACAGACAGCTTTCCATCATTGCCTTTCCGCAAACTGAGTTATTGGGGTAATCATTTTTTTGTACAAAAATACTTATTGTGAGCATTTTAATTTATCACGTTTATTTGATAAAATTGCACAGTTAACTGTCTCTACAGTTTTGTCAATTAAAAACGCCCGCTAAAATTCAATACAAATAATTAGTTCACAGATAAACACATTATTGCAAGTTCACACGAACAATTGGTCAAATAAAAAGCTAGCTAAAACAATTTCAAATTAGGCAGTTGCAAGTTTAAAAGGCATTATTCAACTAGAGCAGTTCACAAATTCTCGGTTATATTCTTCCGTCAAGGGCATCGATAAATGAAGTCATTAAAGAAGTATAATGGAATGGTTTCGTCGATGATTAGTAGAATTGATGACTAGGCTTGCATGTCCTTGTATTGAGTGAACACAAGCACTTTGTCTTTGAGTTGTTGACAAGCTTGCAAGCCCAAGGTGTACAAGACTAGTGCCTCACTCAACCAGGGAATAGATATTTCTGCCTGCAAAAGTTTTTATTAGGAAATGTGCTAAACTTAAAAGTTTTTTAAAGATTTACCTGAGAAATGTCAAACTTTTTCAATCCTGAACTGTCCTTGTACATGTGATACACAGCGCAGATCAGTTTGTGAGCTTGAACGTAAAAACTTATGGCCAAATCGTTTGGCAACGGCGGTTGAAGAGATTTCTGATTAGGAAATCGAAAAAGGATAATTAAATCAAAATGAGTACTTTTTATTTGCTTACCATATTACAGCTGTTTTGCAGCTCTTCAATACTCCTTTTCTTAGGAACAATGAGACTGTTCCTGCCCCGTTGAAGGCAAACCATGACATTATTAATGAGCTAAAATGATAAATTGATTTTTTTGTTTTTTTCAAATAACAGAACGAAAATACCTCAACAACTTCTTCTGCCGTTTTAAAATCAAACTTGCGTATGCTGTCGTTGAATCTGAGAGGCGGCGTGTCGAGTATGTTTAAAGCGGATACCAGGTGGTTGCAGGAGTCTAAAATCTACAGTAATGTTAGTAAGGTTAGTGATGGCTGAAACTTGGGGTAACATTGAGCTCCTAAGTACCTGGTGAAGCTTCCACTGGTAATCGTTTTGCACAATAGTTCGGTGATTTACTTGGGGATGCTTGTGCAATCGGATGTTGATATCCTGCAAAGAGAAGCCTGTTAGTTGTTTATAACGGTACACCAACAGACTGTGTGCTTGCATCGTACGGCATGAGCAATGTTGTCGCCGCACAAGGTGCATGACACCTTGATTTGGTCGTTCATCGAGTTGCTTGTGCTCAGCAATTGGTACTTCTCCGATTTGACCATGGACTCAATTCCAGGAATGTGCACTGGAAAGCGGCGACTACATTCCTGGTTAAAAATCACAGTTAGAAGGTGGCGATTTGTCCCTTTGAGCACATACTATGATGATGTTGTAGATCTGTTTGATGATGTTGTTTACCTCCTCCTTGAGGAGCCACTCAAATTCGGTATTCTAGAAGAAACAATCAAATATAGCAGTTGACAGATACGTAAATCCCGGTGAGAAAGATACCAAAGTGATGATTTCATCGTCAATAATGGAAGCCATAGCTGGGGAAGGCAGGTGGGGAACGGTGGTTGGATGAACACCCAATGCAGAGAAGCAGACGAGGGCCGTGAAGGGAGTGGGCGGAGTGGGTGTTTAGCACTGTGCACTCGGCACTGCTGCAGCTGCTGCTGTTGGGGTCAGCCGAAGTGTCTGGTGGTCGTCAGCTGTGGGTATCGAGGAGAAGTGGAGCGCACTCTCCGCCAGGCAGACAGCCACAGCTGAAGTGTGTGCCTGCCAATCACGGCCATCTCACGACGCCCGGCGGCACACCAGTGCGGCCAGATCACTGTGTCACACCTGCGCACTGGGCACCAGCGGCAGTACTGCCGCTGCCACTGCCACCACCAGACACACAGACAGACCCACTCTGGACCGTTCCATTGGGGTCTGTGCGGGTGCACATGGGAATGTGCTGGGGGACAGTGTACGCCGGCAGAAGACAGTGCACTGCCCTCCGCTGACTGATCATTCAGCGGTGGTTGTGGTCAGGCTGTGAACACCTTGGTCACCGCTAATCCGGTTCAGTGGTGTATCTGCATATCTGCAGGCTACTCTGTCTCTCAGCGATAGATGATAGCCAGTCGAGACGAGTCGTCTGCTCTCCTTTCAAATGGACGCGCCGCGCTTCTCATTACTTCCCTGAAGGGAGAAACTCAAATGTCGCGGTCGGCCTGATGAGTGAGCTTCCCCATCAGCGGTTGGCATCATCAGCCATACTTTGCAATCAATCATGAAATACTGACATGTATCACGCGTGTCTACCCGCCTGGTCGATCAGTGATCGTCAACGGTGGGTGAATTCTGCCGTTGTCCCGTAGATAAATGGCAAAGTTTGTGAGAGAGTAACTCGATTGCCTTCTCCCGCTACTGCTGCTGCTGCTGGCGATGCAGCTGGCCGTCAGTCACTTATCGCGCTTTATTTGCCTCACTATTCATTCATTTTACCTCTAATCTCACTCGATGTGGACGTTGATAAACAAGTGTCTTTACTTGAGCGTCCCTCTCTCATTCATTTGACCATAGAGGCTCTCTCGTTCAGCCACACTATTATTACCGATACTAAGGATGGTATTCTTTGCCGGCATCGAAGGGTATATCTATCGACAACTGTTTGCAGTAGACTTCCTTCCTTTTCCTTCTCAACATTTCCTTTTTTGCTTGCTTCCAGTGGTGCTTCCTTCTCCAAAGTGGTCCTCCTCGATGAGACCGGTAAGGTAGTTTCCTCTCTTGAGGAAGAGCCTTCATCAAACATTTGGGTACGACCAATCTGGCTAGTCAGTGACCAGGGGCAGCAGTGAGAAGTAGCACTGTCAACTACCCCACTGAGTGAGCCATCATCCCACTGACCACCTGTGTTTACCACTTTGCAGCTTATTGGCAAGAACGAATGGGCAGACCGCATCAACGCCATGATTGGCAAGGCCTTTACCGTTGCAGGCTTGCCGGCCACCAAAGTCCAGTGCTTGGTATGCTTGCAGTTCTTATTGTTTGCCTATCTTTCATCATCATTTTGGTACCAACTTCACCTGTAGGGACTTTGCCTTAGTGGCTGTGAAGATGCTGCTGAAAACGAGAAACTAGGTCAATTTCTTAGTACCAAATACCCGTCGTTGTGTGTCAACTGCAAGGTGGCCTCTGACACTGTTGGCAGCATCATGACAGCTAGTCCTGAGGGGGGAATTGTTTTAATTGCCGGTAAGAGAGGATGAGCAAGTTTTCTGTTTAGCTCTTCTTGCAGTCACTGTCACGTTGATTTATTTGTACACAGGCACTGGCTCCAATTCTCTACTGCTCAAAGCTGATGGGACTTCCACTCGCGTCGGAGGCTGGGGACATCTCATCGGCGATTACGGTTGGTGTACTTCTCTTATCAAGCCATTTGATAAGATTTCTTGCACAACTTATACTCAGATTTAAATGCCAGGTTCTGCTTATTGGATATCGCAGCTAATGATTCGATATCTGATTGAGGACGAAGAGAACTTTAACCCTCTTCCGATGGACACGACGGAAGCTCGCAAAGCTGTGTTTGAACACTTTAATGTAAGTTCTGAAAACTGACAGATACAATGACACATTCATACTTTTTTGCAGATTTCCAGTACCATAGAACTGCTGAAGCCGCTCTATGAAGAGTTCGACAAAACGCACTTTGCGCAGCTGTGTGCTCGCCTTGCTCAATGTAAGAGAACCAGTCAGTTTGGTTGCACCAGTTTTTACCCTAACTGTGTTCTTTTTATTTAGTGGCATCAGAAAAAAAGGACTCGCTGTCACTGCGAGTTTTTGAAGATGCCGGTCGGGTGCTGGGGCAGCACATTCTTGCTTTACTGCCTAAAACGGTAAGTGAAGATCATGACAGTGCATAAATATCTCAAATCTCGCCAAATAACTGACCACATTGGTGGAGAATTGCAGAAAGAAGAGGAACTTTCGGTGATTTGCGTTGGCTCAGTTTTTAAGAGCTGGAAACTGCTCGAAAAGGCTTTTCTCGAAAAGTTGGGCATCATATCAAAGCGAATCAACATTAGATACCTCACTCAATCAAGTGCCATTGGAGCTGCATATTTTGCGGCAAAGTCACACGGCGTCAAGCTGCCGATTGATTTCAGCAAAAACTACCACGAATTGTGCTGCTACCAAAATGGAAAAATACTCCAGTGATGACGTCGTTGTTGAAATGTTTTTTATAGGACCAAAACGTTTTTATTTTTTTATTTTCATATTTACACGTGACCGGGATTAATAAATCTTATTACAAATGTTCAGGATAAATGACTAGCATTGCTCAATTGATTGTAGCTGTTAGGAAAATACTATTATTTCCATGAGAGCACGTTACTGAAAGATAAAAGTAAATCATACGCTCTCACGCACACCTGTCAGCTAATTGCCAAAGCCGTTGTCGTTGTTGTTGTTGTTAGCGTTGATAAACCGCTGGAGATCATTGAGCGGCTTAAGTGGTCGTTTAGGCCATACGCGTGCTTTTTGCAATTGTAAGGTGTTGTTGTAAAAACTTTCCATGCGAATTAGCTGCGGATATATTTTTTGTTCTATCCATTCTGAAAATCATTTGATTTAGCAAAGGTAAAGAAAATGCCCTTAATAATTGGCTCCTCAAGGACTTACCGTATACGGTGAAATCATCGTAAACTTCACTGAGAGCAGAAGTTGCCATTTTTAAAAGTGCTTTCAGACTGTACATTACACTATAGTAGTTTTGAAGGCCTAAAAGTGAAATAGTTTGTGTTTAAAGTTCAGGAATTCATGAACATTTGGGACATCAAACAATACCTTCACTGATTCGATAAGGACTAGATATGTTGTGCCTGATGTTGTAGTCAGTTAACCAGGCTTTATGAATGGTAACATCGTAAAGATAGTCATTCACTTTTTTGTCTACGCTCTCAAACTCCTGCATGAGTCTGAATACATTTGCTCCGGGAAACTTGCAGTTGGACTTGGAAAAAAAGTTTGGATCTTGAGTGAAAATTTTTTCATTTGTGTAGAAATAATTTTTTTCACAATTCATTAGGTTGTCAAACTTGTCAAGTAAATTGCTTTCGTAGCGGCCATTGCTCACAGTAATTAAATTAAGAATAAGTGAAGGTAATCCAGCCTAAAGATTAAAAATAATATATAAGAACAAAAACTGGTAAACTGTCATCAAATCTTACCGGTAATAACTCGCAAAGAACAGCTAAACTATCGTATCTTTGCCAACCGGTAATTACCAAGCCTCGAATATTTTGAAAGTTGCCAGATTGCTCTTTCATTGCTCCTAGCCAGGCAATGTTATTATCAAGATGCATCTTAATGTTTGGAACAGTTAAAGTTTCACCGAAGGCACCTGAAAATAATATTTGAGAACTTACAGTTGAATAAACAAGTGAATGCTGCTAACCTTTGAATGCACTTGCACCCCACATAGCTCCGGAAATTTCCGAATAGGTGATCATAGTGCTATAGGGAATGAAGCGATAAATATCTGTAATAAAAATAAATTACCATGAATAATGTTGCTTGTCAAAAAAATTGTTGCAATAAAGTATACCATCAATGTACGTCCAGACCATAATTTCAACTCCAAGCTTTTTGAAATCGTATTTCTTTATCACTTCGGGTGAAAACTGTCTCAACATGTCATCCCAGATGATTGGGTTTACGTTGTGTTTGCTTTTAACATACTTTGCAATTTTTTCAACTGAAAATGTATAAAATAATGTTGCAGTGCAATTGATATTTAGCAGCAATTTTAAAAGTTTACCATGACTTAGAAAGATTTCATCGTGATCTTTGTTCTTGCACTGGTCACACATTCCTATGTGATACACTTCATCGCAGCCAATGTGCAGCCATTTTGAGTCTGGGAACATTGCCATCACTTGATCAATGATTTGGGTAATTAGTTTGTACGGTTCTTCTCGAGAAGGACATATTGCCTGTTTGGGACTAGCAGTTTTAGTAAAAAAAACTATTAACACTTTTTAAAAATGTACCTGAGGAAATTCATCGACCTCTCTCATGTGTCGATATTTTTGCAATTTAAGAAACGATTCTAAATGACCAAAGGTTTGAATGAGCGGAATAACAATCAGATCATTTTGCTTAGCAAGTCTATTGATTGTCTGAACGTCTTCTTTTGAGTATGCATTGTCGGCAGCTGCATCCGCGAGATCACCATCAAAAGGAAACATGTCCTCAAACTCCAGGAGAAGGCCATTTGCGCCAGCTTTGGCCAAAAGTGGAAAAATCTAATGCAATTGTCAGTATAGGCTGTCAACAAATTGGGGTGACTCACCTCGCGAAGAAAGGAGATTTTAGGCGGCGCTCCTTTCAAGTCGAGATGCACCATTCGAAGCTGTGGCACGTATCTCTTTGTCAATGTGCGATACCTCTCCACTGGAGATTGTGAATACTGAACCAACACAGACTCTTGATTGTCGCTAATCTTGTTGATGTGACTCTCCACGTCATTCTCCCTACTCCATCCGACGCTGAGCTTGGAATTTATATCTGCATTGATAAACTTAGTTTCGCCAATGTTCCGCCACTGTTTTGCCGGAACTTCTGTGTATGACGTCGATGCACTTGATCGTCGGTGCTTATTTGAAAACAGTGACATCGGTGATAAGACCGAAATACTGGTACCCTGCATAAAAAAATTCAAACATTATGATTAGAAGGAAATTGTAAACATCCTTCATCTGGATGGTAATTACCGTGTAGCTAACAGTGATGATTAGAGAAACGAGAATGATAGCGATAAAGATCAGGTGCTTACGGCGCCAGAGGCGATTCGTTAAATGAGCAAACTTGGGCACCACTGAACTGCTCATCTTAAGGCAGTAGGTGTCGGTTGGAAAATGATGGTAGAAAATTAAAGGCAAATGAGTTGTAAACACAGGTGAGGCAAGACAGTGTTCATTCTTGTCAGAACTGAGCTATCTGCTGCTGCCAAGTTAAAGGGAAAGGTAAAGGTGGGCTGGCTTTGATTGTACGATTAGCAGTGTGAGGGTAAGTAAACACAAGCAAGTCAACACAATAGCTGGCGGCTGTCCTCACTTCCAAGCGGCACATCTTTCCTCGGCTCAGATGCACCTCCAATTGATAATGCCGACAATGTCGTTTGTTCACCTGAAACCGAGCAGCACATAGAGAATTTTACTGTACTACAAAACACACCGAAAATACAAATGACACACGCGAAGAAAGCTTTCGGCAAGGTGTGCGATGAGCTGCGTCTTGAGTTACCCCACCAACACTGTGCCTCTCTGCGACTGCTCTCACTTCAGCTCGCAGAGAGTTTCTGGCAGCTCTCGGGAAATAACCGAATAGTGCTGCTACGTCTTTTTTCTTCCATCCTTTACAAAAGTGGCTGTCGCTTAAATTTAAATTTAATTTTAAGCCCGCATAAGCTGGGTGAATATGAGCAGTAGCAGATCGATGAAGCAGGTGGTGCAGCTTAGTGCACACATTGCTTACACGGGTGACTGTAAGTGCTTAGCGAGCAGTTGCATCTTGCTTGAACTGTACTCCTTCAGACTTTTCTGCATAAAAAGATGCTCCAAAAGTTCACTGGCGGTGAATCGGCGTGACTGCTCATTATGCAGACAGGCGTTAGAGACAAAGTGGTGAAAGTCGTCAGAGAAGATGCGCTTCAAGTAGTGAGCATAGCGCTTCTGCAGGGTAATTTCCATCTTGTCAGTGTACTCTCGAATAATTTTCATCTCCTCGCAAGTTGAGTCCAAAGGGCGAGGAGTCTCGCCGATGATTTTGTAGAAAAGCAACTGATCTGGCTGCATATCTCCAAATGGTGCAATTCCGTTGGCAAGCTCACAACACGCCAGCCCCACAGAGTAAATGTCCGATTTGAAGCTGCTGCCAATAATGTTCTGCTCGAGAATTTCCGGCGCCATGCACTTGAGGAGCTTTGAAGCACTCTTTGGGTACTCATAAGACTGCAGCTCGGATTGTTTAGACATATCATTGCTGAACTTCAGACCAGTCAAGACAAACTTGACAGAGTTTTTCAAATCGCCAAAGACTAGAATGTGTGAACACTGAACGGCACTGAAAAACAAAATACAAAACTTGAATGGGTTTCAGATGATGCTTGAAAAATAACCTGTGTATGATGCTGCTGCGATGCAGATAATCAAGTCCCTTAAGAATGTCAGCCATAACAAAGGCAACCACTGATTCCGGTAGTCCGAATGGTTGACATTGAAGGTCCATCGACTTGTGAGCGCTGTAAGGGAAGACGGTGTAGAACATCTGGCTTCCGTGCAAAAAGCTGCAAAACATCTTCAAAACGTTTGGATGCTTCGTCAGGCGACTGATGTACAGCTCATTCTTGTACACTTCCACATCGATTTCGCTCATAGTTTCGACGCGAACCGCGCAAGTTAACTGAAGAGGAGTAAAAGTGCCTTTAAAGATGGTAGAGCTTGAATTGACTGCGTTCCTCTCAAGCTGGTAGTCATTGATGTTCGTCGTAAATAGATCAGGATTAAAAGCGTAAAATTCTGCCATTTTGTCCAAATCAGTGTCACAGCGAAAAGAGCATTTTATTTGGATGTTCACAGACTTTATTGCCAAACTTGTTCTACTTTGAAACTTTTGAAACATTTTCGTTGGTTTGTTCGTAGAACTTTTTAAGCAACTCAATAGACCTTTGGCCATTCAACGCGCCAGAAATACATTTTAAAGGTTTACACTTTATTCGTTCATCAGTGTCCACCTTGTAAACCGATCCGGCGCCACCGAAGCGATCGTTTTGAGCACCAAAAAAGACTGCTTTGACTTGAAGCATTCGCAACATTCGGCAGCACATGATGCACGGCTCCAATGTAATGAGTACCACTGTTTGCTTGAATACTTCTTCATGACAGTCTGGAAATCGATTTACAACTTGACTTATACAGTCCATTTCAGCATGTTTCAGCGCACATTTCAGCTCATTTGTCCGGTTGTGTCCTTTGGCAATCACCTTTCTTTGATTCTGATGATCCCAAACAAAAACACAACCGACTGGTACTTCGCCACATTTGAGAGCTTTTTCAGCTTCGATAAAGCATGACTCTATCAGATCACTGTCCAAATCAGATACCGAAAGCTCCATGAGGAACAACTTTTTTTGACAAAATTAAAAAATGATTGTTTTCATTTGGTGAATACACCTCTTCACACCAGGTGGCAGACCAAAACATCTCTCGACCACATGTTTTTGTTTCCCAAATCTTGGACGATTCTTACAGAAGAGGAATAGATCCTAGTTTTTTCTCTTTTCAAATATGGATCGCGTCCTAGGAGCCCTGTTAACTGATGAAAATTGCTCAGACGATCTAAGGTTTGCTTACTACTTGTTGTCGTTAGAAACGACACACACTGAGGTAACTATTCTTTAAAACTTTGTAACTCGATTTATAATATTTTGGTCTTTCTCTAGGACAAAACAGCTCAAAACATTGTGAAAAACGTCAAGTCATTACTGTCGTCCTCTAAAACTCGATATCGAGGCTTAGTGTTTTTGAGCAATTTACTGGAACGCCTCAGCAGCGATATTTTCATTGAAAACTCTTCTGTCTTGATTCAACATGTTTTTAAAGTTTTGCAGGTATTTTCATGCGCTAATTTGTTTAATTTAAGCACTTTACCCATTTATTTTTAGGAGTCAAAAATTGTTGAGGAAAGGATTTTGGGATATAAAGTCCTGACCCAGTTTTTTGCCAAGATTTATCGATTAGATGCTCAAACTTTGACTCGTGAACTTGGAACATGCATTATTCCACTTTTGACTCAATGTATAGGCAATATGAAATATGGTGATATTTACTATGCTTCAAACTGGCTCTGCGCCTGTGCCTCATTGTTTCCATCGCCTGTGTCTGCGAAAAGAGCCTTTCTAGAGATTAAAATAATCGACGCTGTTAACTTGATTTCGGAAGACGATGGCGACATTAAAACTTTAAAAGTATGATATCTGTTATCTAATCAACGTTGAATATTTTAGCTAATGTTATTTTTGTAAATTACTAGGTGTTAGGTTTTGCTTACGCAAAAGTGATGCTTGCTGGAAATCTAAACTTTCAAAAGTATCGCGAGTTTTTCAGCAAACTCTTGAATACATTCGTCCAGCACTTCGACTTTTTCAACGTTTTCTCAATAAGTAAGTTTTGCTCTTTTTTGATAGTTTGATAATTCAAACATTATTATTTGCAGAGAAACCTAATTCGTTTGCTGTGCAGTTTGAAAACGATCAATGCATAACTCAGTTTTGCAAAGAAGGTTCGGACATTTTTCTTGACCCACTTAAGAAAGCTCGACGACTGCATTTTCTCACTTCGGCAATCTGTGCTGTGATTACTGGACAGTATTCAGGCACTATTCCGCTTCCAGTAGAAGGCATTCTTGAATGTTTAAACTTGTTCATGCTCATCTCCAACGGAAACATTTCTGAAAATCATTCGGTAGACGTTTTTGCCATAGGACACGTTATTCCAATTCTTTATGAAAACATTTTTATCATATTGAAAGCTCTTCTCACAAGGTAGTTTTGTTATTAACTTTTTGTAAGTTTGTATTAACCTAACATTTTGTTGTTTTAGCTGCAAAAACAGTCTTATTCCCTTTACTCGGCTCATAAACCGCATTTTAATTTCGACAATCGAGTGGCTCGACCAACTTAAGTCAACTGAAAAGCAACTCTACATGAACCTTCGATGTTCAGTATACTCTTTTTTAGAGTTGTACTTTAATGTTGTTGGAGGTAAAATGTGCTTACCAAAGTCTGAGCTTCAACTTATCGCCAAGCATCTTGTGGAAAATGTCAAAATGCATAAGCAAAATATAACGGTAATATAAAACTAGTTCATATATTTATTGACTCTTTTTAATTTTTGGTTTTATAGTTTTCTAAGAACAGTAACAATCAAATGAATTCATTAGCTGCGCAAAATGCCTGCAAAGAACTTCAAGAAAAGGCTACTTTAAGTGCGATACGAGCTATTAATCGACTTATCAGTTCACTGGGAAATACTTTGGATCCATCTGCTTATACCCTATTTCAAAATGAAGTCATTATTGCTCTACTGCAAATTTATAGGTATATTTTAATTTAAAAAAGTTTTGTTTTGATTTTAATTTGTTCTTTTTTAGGGGCTGGTTTAATTTGTCTTCTCCTTACAAAAACGAAAAGTGTCGACAAGGGCTTATTGAAATGCTTACATTGCTTCTACAGAACATACCACCGAGCATCATTCCACCTCTAGAGACTTCTATTTTACTATTTCGACAGGCTTATCAAATTGACAAATCTCCAGCTGTTCGATACTTGGTGGAAAATTGCTTCAATTTGGTAAATTTCATCTTGAGCTCGCGCCTTTCTCCAGATTATGCTGATGTTTCAGTTAAGAATTTGCTTTTGGAGAGCCTTCAGCCTTCAGAACGTTTAACCACTTCAAGTTTTATGCCAAGTGAAGAAGGTGTTAAAAGCGCTGTTCCGAAAATGCAGAAGGAAGCAAATTTTTCTTTGATCAAACCAAAAGTTGAAGCAGTCAGTTCGGAGAAGCCTAAAACTTCAGACTCTTCTTCTGCTCAAGGATTCAAACGAAAAAACGAAACTTCAGCCGATCCAGTAACTAGTGCTCGAAAAATCGTTAAGCCGAAACAGACTGTCAATTTAAACGAAAGTGATATTATTTTTGAGGGTGCTTTTGAAAGAAAAGAAGCTCTATCTAAATCAGCTTCTGAGGAAGCTGAAAAGTTTGACAAAAACGCTTCAAAGTACGAAGAAACTACCGCTAAAGTAAGTTTACCACTTACAACTTCTATCGAAGAGGTAGATTCTTCTTCCACTTCATCAAATGAAACGGTTAATAAAATTGGAGAGACAGCTGAAGCATCAGAGGAAGTCGACGATGCATTAAAATACTTTATTGCCGAGTAAAAAGGTATGAGTGATCAATAAAGGTTTTTATGACAAAGGAGCGATATCGTTTTATTTAAACTTTTATTTTAAATAACAATTCATTTTTACATATAAAAATAAGTTTCAATTTACACTTGTACATAGTTTTAGTAAGTTTTTGTTCAGTAGTAACCATCGTAGTAATTTGTATGACATGGAAGGTTTGAGGGCTGATGACCGTAGAAACTGTTACCTAAGCCCTGGTCTGTGCTTTTGTGAGTGCCAAATTGATACCGGGAAAGCGATGAGGTGGGCGCCATGACCGATCTGTCGGTGGCAGTCTGGTGGTAGT
>JAALOO010000574.1_pt2 | contig 13381 bp, 8 predicted proteins | sample 7257641 | NCBI WGS metagenome assembly JAALOO01 (sample SAMN14085613, study PRJNA598686) | mite metagenome | biome: ENVO:01001000; feature: ENVO:01001002; material: ENVO:01001226; isolation source: single female mite from University of Michigan culture on fish food culture... ... | reverse complement strand
TCTCTCTTGCTGGTTTGGAGAGAAAGCACTCACCTAGCCTGGAAAGGACACTGAGCTGAGGAAGAGCAGCATCGACAGTTTCTGGTGCTCACCAGCACAGCCAGCACCACTGTAGTTCAATCAATCTGGCCCACTTGCTGAGCTCTCTCTCTCTCCTTCGGTTGAAGCTTTCAGCAATCTGGCTGTAAGCAAACACACTTCGATTATTAATGTTGCTTCTGCAGCGAAGAACCGCTTTTCAGCTTCGCTCACAGGGCGCCATCATTGCCCGTGGGTTCAGCTTGAACTGCGTCTTCTCAGCAGCAGTGCATTCGTGGCACAGAGTTCGAGTAATGACACCAAGAGCAGCAGCAGAAAGGGCAGCCGAACTACGACGACCACTGGAAGCAGCCCTCAAACTGGCTCTCGGTCATTGCTTGTTCCGGTGTCCTGTACATGCTGCCTGGAGCCATGGAAGCAGTGGACATTCTTATAGAGCCGATTGGCGCCGGGAGTCACAATCGGATTGAGCAGTGGTCGATGTCCGAGTGCAATTGCAAGTGGCGCAAGTGTTCTCTGTGTGTGTCTCTGCGGCAGTGGCAGTGCCCGCCGAAGTACCACTGTCTGTGCGGCTGCCAACTGCTCTGCCACTGCCTCCACTCAGCCAATCCTCGTCGTCTGGCACTGGCAATCACCGCCCACAGTCTGACTGCACAATCGCAAATTGCACTTGCCGCTCACTCGGCACACACTGCTGTATATCATTGCATTTACATTTCCTCTGCTATTCCTCTTGCTCATTTTCATCTGTATGTCTGTCTGACTGAACTTTTCGTCTCTCGTCTTTGCTGCCAAGTCGGCGTCAGGCCGCCTTGCCGGCTCTCCTCGCACTCCTCCTATAGTTCAATGTTCGGCGCACATCGATCATCGACTGCACTTCGTTGCTCCTGCTCCTGACGTGATCCGATGAGCTGCCTTTCGGGCGCATCTTGAGCACTTCTTCAGTTCTACCGCACACAGCACACTGCAGTGCATTCCACGACGACCAGTTCCCAGTGGCGCCTGGTAGTGGTCGTAGTGGCGGCGGTGGTCGCCATAACGGAACAACGCTCAAAGTGCACATACTGCATCTGTTGCTGATGTCGCTCTGGCCAATCACCCTGAAAACTTCAATAAAAATCAAATACTAACTACTACATCAGAGTATGATCGTTCTCTCTGCCGGCAATATAAGACAATATCAGCTGGAAAATGGTCACTGCAATGCTGAAGCAGCAGCAGTGCTGTAAACAGTAATCAAACTGAACAAGTATCTATTCAAAGGAGGCATTTCTAATTAAACGATGCTTTCCACAATGGCTGCTCTGGCCAGCCTCTCTTCGCCTTTTGCAGTAGTGCCCAATTAATCATCAGTACATACATTTGATGTTTAATTATCAACTGTACAGACTATATCACTGTCTGCCTGTGCTGGCAATCTTAATCGTTTCTATTTGCATTTGCCTGCAATAGCATTTACTTCATTTACTTATTTTGTTATTTGTACCTTTCCTTAGATTCTTTCTAGGTAGATTTCTCCCTTCTTCACAGTGCCTCTGCTGGTAATTTTAATTAATATCGATTTCTCGTTAAAAGCCTATAATTAAAAATTGGTCTTCCCGTAGAGCGAATTTAATCTTGATTAAGTGAGAAAGTGCATAAACTCGCAGAGAGTGCTACCTGAGCAGGTGTGGCAATTAGTCAATGGTACTGGTGTAATCTAATATATCTTCTTAGTCTGCATCTTTCTCCCGTTGCCATTTTTGCTTTTTGCCCTGTCTCCTTCAGTGCACTGCGCCACTTGTCTACTTTCTCAGTGGCAAACCTTGGTCGTTCTACCTGTAGCATTGCTTCTCTGTGCCGCCTCAGTGCAGGGTCGTAATGTTTTAATTGCTAAATTTGAACTTGATGCAAATTAGTCAGTGCCTTCCTTGGAGTTCTTCTCCTACCAATCTGCCTTCTTCTGCGGCTCTTCTCATCCCCTCCAGTGCCTCTCTGCTGCCACTTTTGCACTCTACGCAATGCATTGTTGTTCATATTTAATTTTTCATTTTAACTTACACTAAAATTGCATCTATTTATGATTATTAGCAAAACGAACATACACATGCACATTTATACTACAAATGTTTTTCCTTTCAAATTGCGCTCTCAGCTTTGCGATGCAGTCAGCAAAACGTGATTTTAATAACGCTCGGAAAAAGAGGCGATTTGAATGGCGAAATTATCTTGCCATTAATAATCTTCACGTTTGCTTTGACACTTATCACATCGTATCAGAGCATCGTCCTATAAAGATGATCTAACCAGACAGACAAACACCGGTCCACTGCAGAGTTCTCCACCGAGTCGACTACCTATGAACTGACCTAGGCGACGGACGGTGCAACCTGCAGGCCTGCAGCTTTGTAGCTTTTCGCTTTACGGCAGTTCTTTGCACAGAGAAAGGAAGAGGCAGTGTCACTTTGCCTGCTGCTGCTGACGGTGCTGCTTCACGTTCGCCAGCGGCTACGGCCCATTCTGACCGACACTAATGGCCCATTACTCAACTGGCACTTTGCATAGAGAGTCGCGCGCTAAACGATGCTCCAATGTCAGCCACTGCGGATACTGTTCCTCGTGGACACACACACACGCTCACACATACTCAATTCGAAGAAAGATGAAGAAGCGCTCTTCATGACGACGCCCTTTCATCTTCCAAAGATCCATTAATTACTTGATATTGTAATTCGAGCACAGTGCCCAACTCCACCTCGAGAGCACGATTTCGCTTCGAGTGTTTGCTCTGCAGAATCAGCTTTATCTGATTCACCGGTTACAGACGGCGGGAAGCACCATGAGAAACAGTGGAGCAGACGACCAAACAATGTTGCGCCAATGCTGGTGTTCTTCTTTTTCTCATCGTACCAAATTTCTTTTTGGTCGCCTGGAGCTGATTATATCACTGCAGCAAATTAGCACTTTACTGCCATTCAAAGTGGCCACTGTCTGGTAGAATCCTGTTTAATCTTCAACTATTTCTAATCTTCAAACGGACTGGTGAATGATCAATTACTTAGGCCAGATGAATCTGCCCAGCAAATGGTGAATTGGATCGCCAATTTATTGTAATTAATAAAAAGCACGTTTCCACGGCTAATGTCACGATGCTTTTGATCGAACAGATGCGGCCAGCAGACATTGAATGAATTTTTTCTGCAAAAAACACCAATTTTTATGATGAACTTTTTTATTATCTAACAAAACGCCGTACATTAGGAGCATCGATTGTTCATTGAAGAAGGGCTTGCACTTTTGGATGGCAATGGATTAATTAATTGATTTGCCAGTCACTCTCGCAGAATCAAAAGGCAGTCGAACAGATGGCACGCAGGTTACTGGTGGTCAGTAATGATCAGGCCAAAAATGATGCGCAAAAATGATGCACAAGTGCAGCGAGTTGTGAACCGTCTTCAGCTTAGCAAACGGTTTGCTGCTATGCTGACCGTCTCATTTGACCAGCAATCGTGCTTCCATCTCCGCCTTAATTACATGTTTGCCAGACGACACCAAACATTCAAGTGGACTTATGTTGCCAGTGCTGTCACTGACTTTTGTGTTACCTTTTTCTAAGTAAATGTACAACTATTTTTGTAGAGATATACCGATCTTTAAGTTTTGATTAACGATACTCTGAGTGATTGATTTTCTCACTTGAATTGACCTTTTATGTTGGTTAATATTTACATTATGGTGCAGAAATTACCAGCTTAACAAAAATGCCCTAATGAGCATGACTAATTGCAAGTAGAACATCAAGTCAGAAGCTTTACATCAAAGCAATATGGTAAAATAGCATTGGAAAAGTGTTCTGCAGAACGCCATGTGGTGCCACAAAGCAACCCAGCCTTGGCAGTTGCCACTGCTGCTGCTGTGAAGGCTGCTTTGGTAGCTGCACCATTTGCCACAATGCTCTCTAATCGACATACAAACTTATTTGCCAGAGTCACTGCCAACAATGATGACCATAAGCATCGGTTTTCTCTAGGCAGACAAACTGCACTTGTGCTTTCTATTTACTGAGCAAACTTGCCAGAATAGACTTTTCTGGTAAATGTTGAGCCACTGACCACCAAAACTAAAATTTGCATTCAAAAGCATTTAGAGAATTGAAATGAAGGCAACATTTGGCTGTTTTTGCCACAATGAATTAATTAAACAATTAAAACAATTAGTCTGGCCAGTGCTAGCATAAGAATGAAAACGAATTTTCAAATGTGATTTTAGAGAATGGCCATGTGCAATCACAGTGACTCAACTTTTGCCTTGATTTATGTTTTAAAAAATAAAGTCATTTAGAAAAATAAAAGTAACTAGAACTTGCATCCTGATTTGCCAGCACAGCCACTGTAGATCGAATTAGATTGACTGAGTCATTTGCATTAATAAGTTATCACTCGACTGGCTTTGTGGTCTTGCAAATTCGCTCAAGATAGCAATCAGTGCTCTGGAAAGCAGATGCGACGGCGTTTGCGGCTGTTGCGGTTTCGTTCTTTTGGTCCGTCACTGGCAATGTGCTACTGCCAAAGTGAAGTTCAAATTTAAATTTCCTTTAAAATCGTTATCAACATCGTTATTTGGCCCATTAAAGTGGCACAAAGCGAGCAGAACCAAGCAGGCGCCAGATCGAATGGAAGTGTAACGCGTGTCAATTGTAATTTGCGCCCATAGGCATTGAGTAAAGGGGCTAGAGGAATGGAAGGGAAGAGAAGACGAGCGCGCGCCAGCCGTGCATCACTGCAGATCTCTGGAATAATATAAATCAGATCGATATGTGCAATCCGCTATCTACAATTGTAGCATTGGCCAAATAAACTATTACACGCCGTAATGACTGCCACTGCAAGACTCGATAAGAGTTAAAAGTGCATTAAAATGTAAAACACTGCTTAGAGAGAAAGCGCATACACAGACACAACGATTGCCGCTCGTAATTCTTATAAATAATGCATTCTTCTCTCATTTCGATTTGCCATTTGGGCACGGTGTCTGCAACCAAATCGGTGCACACTGCAACAGCAACTACTCAAAGGAGTGAGCCTTTTGGTCTTGAGCCCTCACCAGGCCACGGTGCCTGGCCAATCGATGCTCTTCAAGAGGGAAAAACAAGCTACTGTCGATGTTTGGTGCATTCGCTGGCGTGTGGCAAGTAGGGCCACGGAGTAAATGGCGCTGAATGAATGGCAAAAGACGACTCTGAAGCAGCAAGAGAAGTGCAATCGATTTCCAAGAGGTCTAAATTAGTGCTCTCTACTCAATCGGCATCTGTCTGCTAGCAGTGCTTGATGATCTCCAGAAGAAGCACTCGTCTTTCATATGAATGGCTCCTTTCTATTCTTTTTTCATTTGCTTTTGGTCGATTGGCAATTTCATCTCAACTTTACTCAAAACAGCATCCACGCCAACACAGAGGCAGACGATATATAACAATTTACATATTTTCAGCATTCACCAAGTTACTGAATGCCCATTTGGCATAGCACACAGTGGCAGCTTTAGTGCGCTCCATAGATTGCCAGCTAAATTTGAATTCATTTGCGAGCTCGCCATTGTTTCAAGCAAAAACGAAGACGGACCCAGCCTGGCGCACAACTCAAATGAGACGATTAATCTAAATTAGACGACGGCAGAAGGGGTGAGCGCTAACTAAAAGTCTAATTTAAATTGTAAATTATATTCAGAATTTACTTTTTTAATTAGAGATTAATTATTGTAATTGAATTAAAGTCACATTTAAGTCGGCAATGCCTGTGTAGTCAGATGATGCCTAATGTGAATGTAATGGCAGTCCTTCCAGCACCGTGTTTCCAGTGATGGCCAAGAAGAGCTTCTGTTTTCTGCTGATGTAGTGCGTCACTAAATTAGCAAGCATATTAGCACATCTAATTGCCTCGATGGCTTCCAATGTTTGTCAAACTAATTGAATCATTTGCCCACGCCACAAAACGTTCTTCTGCAGTCTGCAGACACCGCAAACTCTGCGCTCTGTAATTCAATTACTCTTTGCCTGTCGCCTCACTTCGTTCCAGTCAGTTTTTTGCTGCTACTCCCTAGAACGCTAAAAAGTTTGTATTCGTTTTTTCACTCGTTTGCCGCAGTGCATTAAGCAAGTGCGTTATTAATTATTTTAAATTGTCTCAGGCCTTGTGTGTGTGTGTGTGTGTGTGTGTGGTTGGGTATGTTTTGGTTGCCGCCACAGTCGACACGCAAATGTCAGCCACAAGAACTCTGCCGTGGTACGTGTGTGTACGCCTGTGTTTGCATATTCAGTTTTTTGTACTTTTTTAAAGGTTGCTAGTAAAAAAACTGTAACGAGTGCAAGTTGAGTTGTGCAGTTGAGCTTTGCATTTGTCTCTCAACTCCTGGTGACATGATCGTGTTGCACGCGGTCCGCCCGTTCCATCAGTGTTGCAGTGGTGGTAGTGGTGCACTCTCTGCTCAAATCGTGAGCAAAATGATCGCCTGCACTTTCCTGCCCCTGTTGTCCCGTTCCCTTCGACACCTGGCCATGTCACCGACCCTACTACCTGTATCGAGTCATTGCACCCCTGATCACTGCTCTACCTAGTAGAGTACTTTTAATTAAACCCCAACGGTCTATCTGCCAATTGATACTGCCGCTGATACTTTCTCTTCAATTCAATTTATTTATCTGCACACACACACACAGTCAATTGCTTGTCATCGAGTGGGCGTGTAGTGCATCACCAAAAAGCCCAACACAAATGCCAAAGTCATCTAATCGTTTAGCGTAAATTGAAATTGCAGTTTCTCATTTTTGCAAGTGACGATTTGATCGAGAAGGTCGCCAGTGGTTTGTCCGTTGCCCCGTTAGTGGCAGCATCGTCGCCCAAACAGTCTCTCTTCAGTGGCCATTCATTTTTTTGCCTGGCAATTCTGTGCGGCCGCAATATAGCGGAATCATTGTTCTGCAGAGCGGTTGTGCTGTTGCAGCCTGCAATGGTGCTTGGCCGACTGGCGAAACCGATCGACGGCCCTGAATGAAGCTCCATTCTCATTGCTGATTACGATCGTCATTTGGAGTTTGCTTATTACCTCCACACCCAAATGGGTATTTGTTTGCTCATAGAATGAATATTCGTAGTTGTGCAGACCGTGTGTGTGTGCCAATATCACCTATTTACATAGAGGCTCCCATCTCTAATCGAGCCCGCCATTAATATTAATAATATGACGCTCTCAAAGTGCCGCACAGTGTGCCTTCACTTTGCCTTCCATTCACAGCACATTTGGGCTGATTTATTTCCAATATGGCCAGTCGCAATTTACTGTCTTGGCAATCAATTTCATTTGCATCCAAATCATTTACGGCAATCTATTTCAGCTTGCCTTGCAGTCGAAAATTCACTACCATCTCATGTAATCAGATTATTAATTGGCACTGACAACGATGTCTGCTCGTTAGAATACAGTCGTAATGACGCTCAAATTTCATTACTCTAAATAAATCTGTTGTTATATCATTAAACGGACTTTTGTAGTTTTTGTTTAGATAGTAACGTTTTTCTAATTTTGAAAGCTCAGCAAAAACACTCATTTGTTTCTGGTAAAAACTGAGCCAAGCATGCTTTTATCACTGAAAAAATAACACTAAAATCTGATAAGAGTTCAATACATATGCCAGCAAGTAAAACGTTCAAAAAAGTTTGTTTCTTGAGTCGGCATCTGTCGGTTTAGTATTCGACCACCGCTTATTTTAAATAAAGTTCACTAAATGAATAGGCTTCTTTGACTGTAGTCGCTATCGTTTTCTGCCTATCTAATCTAGCCATCACTGACCTCATTGCTCACAAGCAATGCAACATTTACTGCGATTGCCAGTTTTTATCGGCACATGGGTACGGTTTTTACTAAAGTCTATAAAGTGATCAAATTCACCCACTGTACCAAGCTGTGTATTACTTGCAGTTCATTACAATCAACGCAAAAATGATTTTCTTTACCACAGTGCAGATGGGGTTTTTAACTTTGATTCTGCTTCACTGTACTATTCTGAGCTTAGGAAAACGTCTCCGTTTACCCATCCTTTTGCGTATGCCTAAGATTGAATGCAGCTTCAACAATGACGAATGTGGTATCAATAAAAACTTGGAAAATTTTGAAGTCTTTCAAAACTCAACGTACATCGATGGACGATGCGAATACTACCAGTTTGCCATTCATGGTACTTTTCATCTTAGGTATACACTACTTTGTTTTTCTAATATGTTTTTTAATCTTTACAGAAAACCGCAGAGAGCCATTACAAGTTGCTCGATTTCGAACTGCCTATTTTCCTAACCTGGACAGCAAAATCGGTTGTCTTCACATAGAATACAACGTGCAGGGCATGAACACCTTTATGTTTGTAGTCAGTCAACGCACGAAAACCACTTCACCGCGTATTATATCAAGCAATCTAGTGGCTCATTCTTCGCACTGGAAACGCAGTAAAATCGACGTGCAGTTGTGTCAGCAAGAGTCACAGTTTATTGTCGAAGTCCTCTGCCAGTGGTGTACAAGAGGATCAATGTTTTCCATCTCTCGCATTTCTTTTGCCTGGGAAAGCTGCCAATCGTAGAACAAACTCATCATCACAAAAACAGTCATTGTAAAAGCCATCATTATCATTCAATTTTCCACTTCACATTGTTTTCATTGACAAACTATCTCTGCATTCCACTCAACATGTGACATTCAACAAAAGTGCACACTAGTATTAAATTATTTTCCATTGGTCAGTTAATTTTCTTTGATGAGTTAGCCATGCGCTCCAAACATATTTGATCAATCTCATGCTTAAAGTAGACGTACATTTCATGGCGCTTGACTTTCATTGTAGGCGTGAGAAGTCCAGCTTCCTGTGTAAAAGAGTCCGATTCAAGGTATACCTCCGATACCTAGAACATAGAAATGTATCATTTTATATTCTATTAAATATAAGTCAAACCTGTTCATGTTCTTCTAGTCCTTCTCGCTTTCCAATGTTAGTAATGTCGTTGACAAGTGTATTTTTGAAAGCCTAGTAAAAACTTACAAATGAAGACTTTTCTTTTAGTAAGCGTTAAATAAACGTACCACATTTTTGCAGGCTTCAGCCGCACTAAGAAGCATATTGTTCTCACTGCACCACAAGTTGATGCCGTCTGATAACAAAAAAAGATATCATCCAACTGAAAATAACTCAAAACCATAACCGAAAATCATACCGATATCAGGAACAATGATGCCAATTAAGTAACCCTGTTTTAGGCAACAATTCAATAGTGAGTATTCATAAATATCACACTTGATCATACTTACTCGATCATAGTCGACATCAACGTAGCACTGACCAACGTAAATGCTTTGAATGTAAATGTTTTCAATTTTGTTTGGAGCGATCAACTTTCCGTAAGGGTTGCTGATAAAAGACAAATCTTCCTTTCGATCAATAAACTTAAGGCAGCCATTCTGAAAGTGGAGTTACTAATGTTAGAACTTGTTTCACAAAAAGAAACATAGCTCACCGAAAGCCACATTCCGATATCGTTTGTGTGAAACCAGCCCTCATCATCCATCTGTCCTTGATATGTGTCATGGTCTTTGTAGTAGCCTGAGAAAACATTGGTTCCCTTTACGCAAATCTCTCCAATTCCACTTTCTTTAGTGCAAATGTTGAATTCAGGCACGTCCACTAGCTTGACGACATTACAAGCTATTGGCTGGCCCAAGTGTTCTGCGTAAAAAACGAGACATTTTTGTACAACTAAATGAAAAAAATAAGAGCAACTGTACTAACTTGGACTTTGATCATCAAACATGGTAAGAGTGACAAAGGATGCGCATTCAGTAATGTCATACGACTGCAGTACAGTACAGCCAAGTGAATTTCGCATAAAATTGAGTACAATGTTAGAAATTTGATTGGAACCACTGATTAAAAGCTTCAAGTTGCCTCCTAATGACTGTTTTACGGTTTTGAAAACCAACTTGTCCCAAATCGAGTTTTTGACATTTTCGCTAAAATACAAAACTTCGTTAAAATTGTTCCAAATTGATATTCCTTGCTTACTTGAAAACAGTCTCAGGATGCTTTGATTTAAGAGCCACATCGAGAACACGAGACTTGACCCAGTTACCTTTAACTTTTGTGATCACCTGAATAATGGGTTGTTAGCGTTAGCGCTCAAAAGCGACAACACTTTACTTACACGATGATATATTCGATTTAAGATCCGTGGTACACAAACCATAATGGTTGGTTGTAAAACTGGCAAATCTCGAGAAAGATCTTTAAAGTCGCCAAAGTAAATGCCAACACGACCACCAGAGTAAAACATGCACAGCTGGAAGGTGAAAAGGAGATGAAAACTCTCTATTAAAATAAATATGTTAACTTCTACCTTGATAATTCGCTCTCGTGTGTGAGCAATTGATGAGTAAGAGACCATAGTTTCATACTTCAAGTCCATGTGACCTCCCTGATGAAACAAATGCTTATCATATTCTTGCAAAACACTTGCAACATACAATTTGCAGCAAAAGGGCAGACATGCTAGCTACCAGATTTGCATGAGTCAAAAGAACTCCTGTTTTTAAAAAAACTTAAAATTATTAAAAAAGTTAGTGAAAAAATACAAATACCTTTTGGTAAGCCTGTGGTCCCGCTGGTAAAATTGATTACTGCTAAATCAGTCGGTTTTGGAAGTTTAACTGGAGATGGATTCATCGAACCAAGTCGCTGTAAATGCAAGTGTTTTATCTTTATTGAGATATTTTACAAAACCATTCTTAGTTACCTCAACTTCAGTGAATGGATACAGCTGCAAACCTTTGCTACTTGCGTATGATAGCGTTTCTTGATGAATGTTTTCCGAAGTGATAATGATGGAATGCAGAGACTGTGTTCGTCCAATACTCATTAGCTGCTTGGCTCGCTCATTCGAATCGGTGACAATGACCCCAGGATCAACTGTGCAAACGATCATTAGTGATTTGACAAATAAATGCACAGCATTGCATACTTTCTTGCAAAATCTCAAGAACCAAACTGGCCTTGAAGGTGTCATAAACGGGAACCACCACAATCGAGTAATGATAGCAACCAAACTCAGCAATCAAGGACTATTTAAATTGATCATTATTAAATGTCATGTGTTTTTTGACAAATTTAGCTTTTTTACTTTAAAGTTATTTTTGCCGTAGAGCACAACCATCGTTTGATTAAATGGCTTACAGCCAATGTACACCAAACCAGATCCAAATGAATGCATTTTGAAGATAGTCTGTCAATATTTCAGTCGTCATTTTGTTTTCAAAAACCCAAATAAGCTCACTTGATTATAGCTGAACCACTCGTAATCATTGGAGTATCCACTCTTGCGACCGATGCAATCCTGTTCCTCTGTGATGAAAAAGCTGTGAAACACTGATGTCTTATCAATGGTAGCACCCCGTTCACTTACTTGCCAATTCGAATCCATGATAGATGCAGTCTAGGCAGGTACGAACCTCAGGGTTCGCCGTCAGCAGAAACTTACCGTCCTCACCCAGAGGTGAACTTCGCACATACTACAGAATGATGAAGCATAGTGCTGATCAACATAATGAGAACGTTTTTATTGTAAAATTTACCTCAAGCATACGTCCTTGTGAGTTAGTGTCCGAGTCAGACATGGCTAGCCGTAACGACTAAAAACGACTTAGGCACAGTAAACGGTGGCCAAACTAGCAAGTTTTGTGTGTTTTTAAAATTTAATTTATTGATCGGTACTTTAAAATAGACGCACAGGTAGGCATAGAGACCGCAATGCGCGATCAATGTCAATGTCTACTCTAGGTGATCCAGCTTTATAATGAAAGTGCTGTGAAACGTAATAAATAAATAAATAAATAAAAGGTGAACAGCTGGCGATCATCAGAGGACATCGGACGCCCTCACACAAATTACTCGGAAGCTGGCACAGTCACTTCTGGCTTCTTCTCCGGCAGTGTGGAGGTAACGGTCTCCTCCAGGACTACAGGCTCAACAGCGCTGGCCAGATTCTGTTCGCTCTCTCGAGTGACCAGCGTCTGGTTGGTTGGGCAGGTACTGCGATCAACCAGCTGCAAGCCGACTCGGTTAATCTTGAGGCGGTCTAGGGTCTCATAGATGTTCTGACGAGTGGGGTTAGATATGCTGCCGTCTCGGGAAAGAATCCAGATGTACTCGGTGTGGTAGAAGCCCTGAATGATGCTGCTTGTGCACGAGTAGATGACGGCAAACTCCTTGTAGTCAGTTTCCAAGAAAGTGGACTCACTACCCTGGAACGGGACACCGAAACCGAAGCGAACGTTGTATTTGCCCAGCTTGTTACCTTGCTGTGGCATTCCATCTCCCTTGATGGTGAGAGGCAGACCACCCCTAAAGTAAAAAAGTTATCGAACATGGCAAACTAAATACAGACTTTAGTACTTACAACGATGTTCCCTTGACAATCACATTCAGATTACCATCGTTGTTATCTATGCAGTTAAAATGTTAGTATAACCAAACAGGAAGATGGCTGCTGAAAAACTATTACCGACGTAATCAAGCTCCAGACAACGAAGAATAAAGTCAAAAACGCTAGGGCTCTAAAATAGAAATTGTTTTTAATTACCGAGACTGACGCAGCAAAAATGAAATCCATACCTTTTCAACTTCAGTCCAGTGTCCAAGAAACTGCAACAAAAAAAGCTTTATTTTAATTTTGCACAAATCGCTCTCTTACCTTTGATTTGTCAAAATTTGCCATAGCAGGCACTGAGGGGCAAGGGCCAGAGACGATGCGCTGAAGGCGAGCTGATGGCACAACGGCCAAGAACAGCAAACCAAAGCTAAAGAAAATCTTCATCGTAGTCAATTTGGTTTTCAAAGTGAGGTTATAGATTGAAAAGTTTGTGCGAATGGCACGAATAACAGAGACCAAATGGTGGCAGCGAAAAGGTGCACTTGGCGCTTAGCAAAAACCAGCGCCACAGAAGGAAGCTGAGAGAGGCCAGCCGATGCTGGCGATGGTCGTTGCTTTTCCGCACATCTGGCAGATCATCGCCGACTGATGATGCGCAGGGTTAGCGGGGATTAAGGGAGAACAGGTATTAAGCAGGCGCCAGAGGTCAACATACCCGTCAGAACGGGATTGCAAACGAGGTCGCCTGCCTGGAACGCGGAATTGATGGCGGCCAGGGCAGTCGGACACTGTCGATGCTCAGCGTGCGCTCAGTCTACACGATCAATCAAACACCTCCGTTAGCGCAACAGGTAACCCTTGACCTTTGCCGTTGCTCGTCGTTTCTATCATTTTGACGTTGGCGTTTG
>JAALOO010001799.1_pt1 | contig 13384 bp, 14 predicted proteins | sample 7257641 | NCBI WGS metagenome assembly JAALOO01 (sample SAMN14085613, study PRJNA598686) | mite metagenome | biome: ENVO:01001000; feature: ENVO:01001002; material: ENVO:01001226; isolation source: single female mite from University of Michigan culture on fish food culture... ... | reverse complement strand
TGGAAACTATTAGAGACGTGTAAAACTAAAAAGTTCGAGTGACGGTTGCCTTAACCTAAACACGCGCAACTCTCCTCTAATCAAATATATTTTAAAAGTCACCCAAAGCTGCATCGATTAAAACGAACAAAACCTATTTATTTCTCCTTCTCTCCTCCTCGCCAATGTAAGTGTTCCCGATTGCTTTTTTAGTTACCCTCATCCGGCACTGATCTCAGACTTCTTCCGACCCACACACATTGCTTCCACTTCCCCCACCCGACACTACCGGGTATCCCATTTAACTTACGACCTTACTCTTTCATCAACTGGTTTCCCTCAGTAAAATCCCTCTTCATATTCTTAGGTCTTTCCTCTCTCTCTCCGCTTTTTCCATTGTCTCCCCAGAACATTCCTGTGATTCTCTTCTTATCTTAATTTTCTTTTTCTCTTATTTCCTCTTTATGCAAGATTATTTTCTAATTTCAATGCTATACACCAAGAACCGTTAACAAAAGCTTCAATTGTTATATACATTCTCTATACATTTCACAGTAATAAACATTTTTGACCTCTTCAAACGCCTACTTTCTAAAACCCTCATAAATAATTAGCAAGAAAAAGTTGTAAAGCCAATTGTAGCCAATTTTACAATCTAGGATAAAATTGGTCGTTCTTTATGGCATTTGGGTTTTGCTTTTGGAGAATTGTATCAGCGAACCGAAGTAATTGAACTTGACTCGAATTTCGCTTTCTTATTTCTCCGTAAATGGAAGCGAAAAAAGAAAACATTTGGTACTTACATTTTTCGTGTACTGTTGGCTCGCCTAAGTGTTTTTCGGCAACAGTACATGGAGAAGCAGAAGTTGAATGGAGTAGAGTCAATGCTGGCAGAAGTTTTTTAGTCATGTCAAAATGACTTCACTCGTAAAACAGTGGATTTTTCCGCATGCTACGGCAGGTATCGAGCATAGTCGGCAAATAGAGTTGATTTGTGGATCGAATTGTCCCAAAATCGTTGCACAGAGTGAAACCAGGCACGTTCAGTCGTGTAGGAGATAGGTCGGGATTGAGAATCAGTCAGCAGAAGATTTCTAGAGGGAGGTTTCAAAACTGTTGCCAGTAAACGCTGCTCGTCAGTGATAAAGTCAATGTTCACATTGGGACCGAGCATGGCCACAATGGTGTTTTTGAGCAGTTGAAGCATTCGATTGTGTGAAGCTGAACGTTGTGGTGTAGGTGAGTTGATTTTAAAACCAGAAGAAAATGTCTGTCCCTGCTGTTCAATGTCTTTGCTTTTTTTGAAAGAGGCTCCTGGTGCAGTTGATTTCGATGGAAGAGCAAGTGACACCTGCTCCTGTTTTGGCTTTAGATAGATAATCAAGTTCGCTTTAGGCACAGTTTCGCCAACCATCATTAGTGAGCTTGCGACCAGTTTTAGGAGGTAAACGTCCAGTGAATGCGAATCCAAAACAAGAACAAGATGATCACAAATGGAAAACATGAAGGTAAGCAGTTGCATCGAGTAGATGTAGGAAAAGTTTTCAGGTTCAGTGATGTCAAAGCCCATCACGCTGGAGAGAGAAAATGCACCGCTGCCATTCGCAGTGTGATTATGGTGATGATGGTGGTGGTGATTAAAGTTGGGCCCACCGGAGGTAAACATTGAAGTTCCAGTGCCAGTGTTGCGCAGAAACTCGTCGAGAATAGATGCACTTAGCAGTGGCTGCGGAAAGAAAGACAAAATTAGTTTCCCAAAATCTACTGAACAAAAAGTGCTTGTACTTGGGTATCAAGAAGAAAGAGGCGTTCTGCTGTGATATGCAAATCAACTCCGTTGGTGACATGTGAGAGTGGATTGTCCTGACCGCTGTTGCCCCCTTTGTTAGCAGTTGAAGGAGCGGTCATGTTTCGCCGATCTTCAACAACGTTGCAATGCGTTTTGAAGACATTTCGGTTGGCGATAGTGTTCAGCAGAGTTGACTTTCCAACGCCGTCTAGTCCAACTGCTCCAACAATGCAGAAGCTCTGGCCACTGGGGGTGGTGGGCGATTGATTTGACGATTGGCCGTCAGACAAGAGACAACGTTCTAGAACGTTGGTGTCCTGAAGATTGAATTCGCCGTCTAATAATTTTGTGCAGTTGAATAGAAGTTCACGTTCGCGATAATCCGCTGATGGGACAATGTGCATACGAGCCAGTTGTTTCTCGAGGATGGAAACTGAATTTGAAATTGACGGCTTACTGTTTTGGTGATGGTGGGCAGTGTTGGCAGTAGAGTTGGTACTGCCACTGTTACCCGTTTGTCGACTGGTGACAGTGACAGCATCAACAGGACGAGGCACAATACCAGCAACTGATTGTCTATTCGCTACTATAGTGGTTGGAGTTTTGGTAGCATTTTGTGTTTGAGCTATTTTGTTGTTTTCCTGAGCAGCAGCGGCAGCATTGGAAGAAGCCGCGCTGACAGCACTTGCGCTCGGTCCCTCGGGTCTGTTGTTGTTGGACTTTGCTAATATTTTGACGGCTGGAACTGCTGGAGCAGTTGTTGAATCTGCCTGATGGTGGAAGCTGTTCGGTGTTGGTGTAAACTGCCTCGACCGCGTTTGCCGGTCAAAGTGATCGTATGCATTGTTGGCGTTGTGGCTTCCATGCTGCGTCCGATTCGGCTTGACCACTCGTACTTGCTGGTGGTGGTGGTACGTGGATGTTGGCTGTGAAGAGTGGTCCATCACATCGAGGCAATGCCGTCCCATTGACCGCAAGGCCGTGCGTTCCTTGCTGCAGCAGTACAACAATCAGGCAACACAACACAGCTGCATGTGATCGCTCAGATGGTGCGGCTGCCCAGTATCCATGAGGAGTGATGGCAATGGAGGCAAAAGGAGCGGAATATTATCTTCCTAATCGTCTCAGAAATGTAATCACGTGGAGACTTGTTGTAGAGCAAGAAGAACGAGTCACTTTTGCGTACTGGAACACCCAGACAGTTTATAAGCTACAGGGAAGATTGCCACTTCTGTAAACTCATTTTTTGCCTGTCACCGGAGGGACAGTTGGTGGTCGTGCTGCCCCTTTTCTCTGCAGATGTCTGTCCAGCTCAGTTTGTCACAGTGCAACCGTTGCCCACTGAAAAAGTCACGTGGTACCATGTGTCCCACCCGACACAGGCAAAAAATTCGTCTTTTAAGGCGACACCTGCCTGACTGCTGAGAAAGTCGAGCTATTTATGGAGAATAATAAACGTCTTCAGAAGATTGTACAAAAGCTAATTGATGACGATATGGAGTAAATTAATTTACCTAGATTCTCAATCTTTGTTGTAGTATGCAAGGATTCTTAAACAGTTTTGATGTCAGCTATAATCAGAGGTTGTTGCCCACGCTACGACGGGATTTATGTCCACAAAACAAATCATATCGAGTGCACATTCGCAAATGTCGTAATTTTAAGTAACGTCAACGTAAATACGTGTTTTCTCTTTTCAGCTCTTTCATCATCATCATCATCTGACACCGGAACAGTCGCCGTCTGGTTTGAACCATGTATTTACTTACAGTTTTTGTGTATTTCAATGACCCCAACTAACACTTGTCTTGTATCCTCTGTAGAGTGCATCATCGGCTACAATGAACTCGTACTCGGATAATAAGAACCAATCTGATTTCTGGTCTAACCAGACATATGACTTTGGCTCATTTGACTACAACAAAGCCGGCGAGCAGAGCAACTACTCGGGATCATTTTACCCACAACAACCGGCTGGTTTTGCGCCGCCCGCCAATGCTGCCATTCCTGGAGCATATGACACTTATGGAAATGGTGATCCGTACGCTGAAGAGCCGCCGCTGCTGGAAGAACTGGGCATCAACTTTGAACACATAATGCAAAAGACAGTTGCTGTGTTAAATCCACTTAAACAGACTGATGCCAACATTCTTCAGGACGCTGATCTTGCTGGACCTTTGGTGTTTGGCCTTGCTTTCGGCAGTCTCTTATTACTCGCGGGAAAGGTGCATTTCAGTTATATCTATGGCTTCGGGGTACTCGGCTGTGCACTCATCTACTGCCTATTGGTTCTCATGTCGCCGCCAAATATCACATTTACCGCTGTTTGCACGGTGTCCATCCTTGGCTACTGTCTACTTCCGATGGTGTTCCTATCTGCAATCGCCATCTTTGTCAGTCTCAACACACTGCTGGGGATGTCTGTAGCGATGTTGGTCATTCTTTGGTGTGCATTGAGCGCTTCAAAACTCTTTGTCACGGCACTGTCAATGCACAACCAGCAAGCTTTGGTGGCGTACCCGTGCATTCTCTTTTACGGTGTCTTTGCCTTGCTGGCGCTCTTCTAAGATCTGAATAGACGCGTCAAAAGACAACTGTTGACCATCGTGGCTTTGGCAATCACACCGGCGAGATAACACAATTATATGTACAGTAATTAACTTTTACTTTTTTAATTCACTTGTGTAATGTTTTTCAAACTGAAACTATTTATTTTTTCAAAGCTATTAAAATGCTCCAAGTTGAGTTTTTTATCTTTATCGATGTGAACTTTTGTTTTCTCACTGGTCACATACTTTTGAATAAAAAAGATTTGTAATCATTGAAAGGCTCAACTTGACAGGCCACTTTCAACTCAACTTGGACTGTGACTAAATGCAAATGATTGCCACAGTGAATCCTGCAAGTAGAATGCCTTAAAAACTTGAGACAGTTTAGACGATTGAACTTTTTCGAATGAGTGGAAGTCTCGCCAGTGGAGACTCAGTCGGACAGCAGCAGCTCAAGCTGGAGCGCAGTTGAAAACAGTGTGACAAGCAGGAAGTGAAAGCGAAAGACGCAGCTTGGCAGCTTGAGCTGTGGACGCTGCATCAGATGCTGCCACAAGTCAACTGACTGGTCCGAGCAGAGTGCACTCTCACTGACAGTGAGTGTACTGTGACTCCTCTTGACAGGTCGTGTGTCCCCGGCGTTCCTTGCCGCATCACACACACCATCGGTCATCGAAAGGAGGCGAGCTAAAGCTGGCGAGTTGCATTGCCCCTTCACCCGAAAGCTTCCCCTTTGCTAAGTCTTTGAGGCAATCGACCTAACACGTTGTGACATTTTCATTCACACTCGGACTCGATTGATTTCCATTTTTTCTATTGCTCCTTTGACTTTTTTTCTACAATTTCTAGCCAATGGGCACAGTGAACAGTGTCAGTGAAGTTTTAGTGCTGCCATCAGTGTCAAAATGAATGGACCATTTCTGAATGCGACAGGGACGAGTCAATCGTGATTGGCGATTCGGTGGAAAATCGAATCATTTCATCCATTTAATCAAACAGAGAGAGTGTCTCTATGACTGAGTTTCACCGTCTACCGAATCATGAATCAGCCAGAGAAGAGAAGAGCCTGAGCACATTTGCAAGTTCAATGCCAAATGGCTTGGGAGTTGCCGCCAATCTACCTTGCCTGCTTTGGCAGCCGCAGCACACGCACTGTTCGGTGGCACTGCTGTGCACCCTCGCCACCGCAGAATCCAATTGAAAGTTTTTTATTTTAATTTTGCTTTGATTGACCTTGGACGGGAGGGGGTGGCGGTGGTGGTAGTGGTTGTTGCTCTGCCGGTGAACTTTTCCACATAGCACTGGCCATATGGCCGTTTTCCGGCCAGGTAGTGCTTAGCCAATCGCCAGATTGTACCACACACGATTCACATCAGCTAATTGTGAGTGCTGCACTGCTGTGCAGTTGACCAGATGCCAGTTGGCTGCAGAGGCAGCAGCAGTGTAAGGGCACTGTAGCCTCAGTGGCTTCAGCTAATCAACTTTAAAGTGCGCCCACTGCGAAGGACTCGCCGGTGCTGTCGGCGGCAAGCGTGCACCACACCTAACAAACGCTTTGTGTGTCCAGCAGTCTCGACAGGCCATTAGAGATCAGTGTTCCTGGTGCCTCACAATTGGGCGCTGCAGATAGTGCGCCCAATTGACCGGGACTGCCAATCGCGAGCGATTTCATTACCTTAATTACTGCGCTCTTTTCAGTGATCTTTGCAAGGCAATTGAATCATCAGTGCTCTTTACTTAACTGTTAGTGCGCTGCTGCTTTTGCTGCGTTGCTCTCATTAGAGAAGCAGAAGAAGAAGAGCGATCGGTGGTCATTGGCTAATGGTCTCTGCTGAGCTCGCTAATGATGGAACCAACACTATCGGGCACTCTTCGCTTCGTTTGGACATGCAAATCGTCTGACTGTCTTTGACGTCTCTTCATTTCCCTCTTCCTCTCCTTCCATCTCTTCCTCCGTCCCCTGTCCTTCTTTGTTGGAAGACGACGACGGCAGCATTCGACAATTCCTCTTTGGACTGCAAACTCAATTTGCTGATAAATTATAAATGAGCAATTGAATTCTTGCTGCCTGGCTGAGTCCAATTAGCTTGCAGCTTGCCAAAGCCACTCTCCACTCGGGGACATTTTTTGTCGTTTCGTTGGTCGGTGCAGTGTTTGTCAGTGCTCGGAGAGAAAGGGGAGACTCGTTTGCTGCTGCTGCTGCTGATGTTGATGCTGCTGCTTCTGTCGGCCGTGCCAAGTTAGCCTGCAAGTTCCAGTGTCGGTCGTTGGCAAGAATTTGGAAATTAGAAACAGACAGACAGCAGTGTGGGGAAGTGAGGGCGAGAAAGGGGAGAGAGAGGGAGGGAGGGAGGGAAAGGGACCGTGGGGCGAGTGGTGATGGTGATGGTGAGCGGCCGAGTCGAGATGGACGGCGGACGGACGGGAATGCAAATGGATGCGGGCAGCGTCAGGACATGCAGCGAATGGCGGACACGAAGGGTACAGCGCCAAATTAGAAGGACCGAAGGAAGGGTAGTGAGATGGGCACACTCTCACTCGCACACATATACACAGACAGCCACTGGCAGGCAGTGAGAGAGAGAAAGAGAGAGAAAGCAACTCTTCGCTCTCTCTTCCACAGTGCCCGTGGTTCGCTTTTAATTTTTTGTCTCCTGTTCCTGTTCCCCCGCGTGAGTGCATGTGTAATTTAGATAGCTAATGCAGCCCGATCGTGCCATTCCATTTTTTGCGTCTCCCGAGCTGCCTCACCAAGCTGTTGGTTCCGTCGGTTGCTGTTTCGGCCGTGTGTGTGTGCTGGAAAAAGAGAGAGAGAGGCCGTCGTCCGTTCATTGGCGGCTCATGTGGCCTTGCAATCAGACCGACCATTGCAGGGCATCGTTAGCCATGGCCAGGCCAACAGCAGCCGCATCATCTCCAGCAACAGCAACAGCAGCAGCAGCTAGGCTTGCGCTTCTCTCCACCGAAGGCTCTTCTTCTTCTTCTGTGCTGTTTTCTTGCCAACAGCATCAGCACTCGATCACCGAGATTGAGTTTCAATGAATTGATGGCCGCTCGCTGGTACAGTCAGTCACACGGACATATGAACGATGTGTTTGTCTTCTACTTTGCTCCATCGTCGAGCAACAGAGCCGCTGCCGAGATGCAGATGCCTGGCGTGCAGGAAGGGTGAAGTGCCTTCACCCAGCAACGGGCACCATGTGCTCGGTCGCCTCGGTCAGAGATGTGACGCTACCGAGGCTATCCCCTGACGTCCCCTCTTTACCCGACCAGAGAGGCAATACTGTGAATACTAACAAAAAGTGAGCAGATCGGATGGTGCCAGATCGGCCAATATAGTGGCCAATATAGATAGCAAGAAGACACACACACAATGGTTGTGCGCGGACAGTGGCGCCCAATGCCCATCGGGATGCGACTCAGGGAACGACGGTCACATAGCCACTTTAACCCTTTTGCTATGCTATTACTGCTAAATGCACTGTTTCCTAGCTTTTCAAAGCCGAAAATCTTTTCCTACAATCGAATTTACAGCTGAATGAAGTATGAAGATAATTGAGGTGCTTCTTCTGCAGTTGGCCTCTGAGTAGATGCAGGCACAATTGTCTATCTTTACGCGATTTCATTTGCCAGCATCAGCGATTTTCATCTGTCCGATTTTCATGTGGAAGGGGTGAAGGCGCTGCGTATTTAATCAGTGACGCGCAAGATGCATAAAACAAAGCTAACGGCAAACTGCTTGACTGAGACAATCAAGCTGTGTGAGAAGAGGCACAAGCTATCACAAGTACCTATTACCAAAAAAAACAGTAAGCAGCGAAACAGGTCATTCGCTTTGTTAAATGATGCTGATTTATCAAGGGTAGTACGACAGTGGAAAGACAACTCAAAGGACCTAACTGTGCTCTTCAAGCCAATGATCGCCAATAATGATAGCGTTTTAGGCTATCGATTAAATTAAATTCGACACATTGCTAGTATAATAAAAGTCAAGAAAGCCAAGCAAATTTTGAGTATAGAAAAAAATCATTTTCAAAACAGATAAATCTCATAACACACAAACTGCTTGACGAAGCTTTGTTTCGGACATTACTCGAATCTTTTTTGAAATAATTTATTAATTTACTTAGTAGATTAGCCAAACATTGGAGCTGTTTCTAGTTGGTGCAAATACTGTTCGTCAATATTCTTTTTTATGTTAGAAGTAAAATTTGAGCAGGCCAGCTTTGGGAGGACATTATCGCAGTGAAGCGACAACATTGTCGACAGACTATTGCTGCCGACTTGCCATAGGGATATTATTTATTTGATCAGAATTAATTTTGCCAATGTGAAGCTAGGCAAAGAAAAGGGGAAAGTGGTCCAAGTTGGCAGCCAATCGACAGTGGGCACACAGAGAAATTGCACTTGCCGCCTGTCACTGCCAACCGGCCAGCTACCCAACAAGGACTGGTGCGCTCCACAATTGCCTAGAAGCAAGTTTCCAAGTCAAACTTTTTCAAATCGATTTTTAATAATATAAATTTTAATCTAACAAGCAAAGTAAGGCTAACGCAGGCGACGGCCACACGGCCAAAAGTCCAATCGAGTCTTCTGGCAGAGTGTGAGGTAGTTCGAAACGCCAGTGAGCACTTTCCACCAGGCATTGGTCCAGCAGTGTTTGAGGTGCAGAAGCGCAGCTTTGCTTCTTAGTCGACAGAATACTGGCGATTCGTTGCTTTCAGTGCACTTTGTTGTCGTTCTCTTCTTTTCTCTCCTTTTGCTTTTTATCTCTGCAAGCAGCGTAGAGCCTGGTGCGGGTACTGAGTGACAATCACGGCAAACAAGACACCAGAGCGACGATAATAAGGCAGTCATTAGGCAGAGTGAGGGCACCGGTGAGGCAGCGGCGGCGGCGGTGGTGGAGGAAGCGGCTGCAGACAGATCGAACAGTGCCCGATCCAATTACCAGTGCGGCGGCACAGCGCACAGCCTGCAAGCCGAGTCCAAGGACTGGCCGACTATAAGACGGCAATTCAATGGATGCAAAGGATGAAATGGCTCTAAATGGCGCCAATTGCAGCTGACAGTACGTCTCTGGGAGCCAATCAGTCGGCCAAAATAGGAGACGTCATCTGTTGGCAGATAACAGGAGATGCTCCCACTGAGAGTGAACACAGGTCACTAACTACACTCACTATTGGTCAGAGTGATGCTCTGCCCGGCGGCAAGTGCGCCCGACTTTTCCATTTGTAGTATTGATTCAATTTGATTTCTCTTACTACTACTACAGTAGTGGACTGTGCAACCTTTTTATTATAAGAAAATCGTAAGAGAAATCACCCAAAAACTTTTACTTTCTGTTGTCGTTCCTTGGTGACATTGTGAGACGATGAGAAATATGAGTACACATTAGCGAAAACGCGGCCCGCTTTCGAATATGTCTCCATAAATTTGCATCAACTTAAATAACAGTCTTGCTGGCTTTACTGAGAGTGTCTTCTTGCCTTTGATTGTCTCTGGCTCATTAAAATAATTTCCCGTGTGTATGTTAGGGTGTGCGTGTTAGTGTTAATTCAAGGCATTGGCAAAATTGCAAAAAATAAAAAAATAAAATGATAAAAAACATGGTTATCTTGACAGAACCACAGCAAGAAAGTTTGATTAGTAGATATGTCCAAGTTTGTTGTAACAAACAAACTTGTTATAAAAGTTACCTTTTAAAATAGTTTGAGCTGTTCCAGTTAATTAAAATTTTTCAAATAATTATTGGTTTGACGCATTGACCATAGGGTTGCATGCAAAACTGAAAATGGCATAAAACAAACATATTTAAAAAGTAATTTAAAGTTAAAGGAAAACTTGGCAACCAACTTTAGTACTTGTTTTTTCCGCAAACAAATGCAATTAACTCACGCAACTCGGTCATATTCTGGGGTGGTCGTCGTCCGAAAAGGCTATTTTCTGCAAAAGGCGCCTCACCAACTCAGGTAACCACATTTCGACCAACCATTTTTAAGTTCTGGAACTCTCCAAAAATATTCGTGTACACATACACAGCACCGTTTCACTAAGTTCATTTTTTCTATAGTATGTTTCAGTTTGCGTACTTAATTTAATTTTAATTGCAAGCTAAAAATTTTTTACAGACATCGTACCGTTTCAAACTGTAAATTTTCTAAAATTTAATACCTTTCATAATAAAAATAGTAAAAGTGCTTATTCTGCGTAATTAGTTCTAAATAGTTATAAACTGTGAGTCTCTTTTGCAATGGTACAAAATGTAAATGCTGGAGCAGTTAAAGATCATATTGCATTTTGAAGTCAACAATCGTTAGATAATTTGCCATCACATTTAGAGGTAGTGTTTTGTCAGTTTTGGCCATGCTTGTACTCTGCGATGACCTTTCCGTTTATTGTGGGCTGGCATGAAGTCAATTGGATACATTGGCTGGTGAGGGCGATGCTGGTCGTGCTGCGGTCACGTGCAGTGGTGGACTTAGTACTGGCGAGCCACACACAGCGAGAGAGCACTGACTTGGAAACAAATAATGCCCAGTGTGCACTGGCCAAGGCTGTGGGGATGCGACTTGATGCGGTCGCAGATCGATCCAAGGCTCTGCACCCGTTTTCTGCCGCTCTGACTGCCCTTTCTTGGTGTCTCTTTCAGCCACAATGGCAGGTTATTACACTGTTTTGGTGCACTTGGCAAAACTACTTGGCATGCGAAAAGCAGCACATTGCTCCCAAAAACTGGTGACTCGCCATCAGTTGAAAGTAATAGCGGCCAGAAGAAGATTGGTCGTTCTCGTTGCAACGCCAGCACCAGCAACTGCACAAGCATCAGCAGCAGCATCAGCAACGTCACCTCGAGTCTGTCATCTTTTCTGTCATTAATTTTCATTTTGCGGTAAATGCAATATTCAAATCCGCACCGACTGGCTGTCCTGGCCCACCATCCGCTCACCATCGGACCTGTGGTATATTGTTTTGAGATGATTTTACAGTGCCGCTTGTGCAGTTTGCTTTCAAAATTTTAATATCGACTCTGCGGCCGGTTTCAATTACCGGCGAGCCCAACTTTGGCTGCAGTGCCGTGTCTACGGGCGAGCACGTTTGATTTATTAATAATCATGATAAATTTGCAAACTGTTCCTGAAGATATATGTGTGTATGTGTGTTTGCGAGAGCTGAACAAGTACTGGAACGGCGACAGTCGACTGGGTGCACAACAACGAAATGCAATTGCAAATCAAAGCACCTCGACCACAAAACCATCGCCGAACAGTTACACAGTAAGAAGCTGAAAGCGCCTAGAAGTTGAAATTGTATCCAAAACCTGACAAAAAATTTAATTTTGAGACATTTCTTCACTTGTAGACGTTTTCCCTTCGATCGACTGCAAACACCGAGTAGTGAGAGAGGAAAAGGCTTGAGCAGTGTGTGTCAAATCCGCAAATATGAGAGAGAGAGGAAAAAAGGGGAATTAAAGTACAATCAGGAAGGAATTGGCTGGTGCGCGTCACTGCTCGATTTGACTACTTTTTCTTATTGGTCGAGCAAGAAAACAGAAAAAATGGCTACTTTTATTTAAAATTTAGAAATAACCAAATCAATCAGTTTGGGTAGCAGTAATTTGTCATTTGCATAAGTGGCATTCCCTGTTTGGTGGCAGTGGGCACTGAAAGAGTACCCTGTTAGGTTTGTGTAGTGATTGATCAGCACGCACACACACACACACACACATTTGGTGGACAGCAAACTTGCATTTGCAGCCGAGAATTAGAAGCAGCACAGGTAATAGATTAACTGAACCTACATTTCATCCCCAATTCTAGCAGCTGGTCCACTAGCAAGTGACACCAGCCGAAACGACAAACAGTTCCATTTGGAAGTGACAAGAAATATGAATAATTGAGCAGCACAGATTGGCGAATGTGGGCAGTGAAAGACTGAAGAAGAGGGCTCTCCATACTGTTGCCGCTAACAGAAAAAGTCTCGCAGTGTTTCCTGGTAAAGCAGAAATATTACCAAAATAATTTAAATAAAAAATGTAAAATGCTTCAAAATGATTTAGTAGCGATTTATCAAAGGTGGTACACCTACTCATTGCTTTTGCGGCGACCGCCAGTGAGCAGGCACAAGCAAGACAGATTGCTGACCAGATACCAGTGCCACTTGGGCGCGCTTCATTCAGGCCTTTTTTCCTTCTCCTTTTCTCGTTCCTTCTCTCTCACCACTGGCGCCATCGATCTCACTTAGGGGTAGTGAGCACTTTGGCCATTTGAAAATCGGTCTCTCTTTTTCAGTGTGCAGTATTCGTCCAGCACTAGTTCCAACTCGCCATCGTCGTTTCTGAGTACTATTTTCTTCTGCCGCTCTTTCTCTCGGTAAAACGTTACTTTCTTTGTCACGTCATTAGTCATTTTTTGTGTCGACTCTCTTTCTCTTTTTCTTTTTTTCAAATGAATGTGGGAGGTGTCGCAAGGCAGGCAAGCAGAGTTTGGTGAAGAGAACAAATTGCCAATTGCCACACTGAGACGTGGTTGACAGTCTGAGTATTCGGTGCAAAATGTAGAAGAAAGCAAACTTGAGGAATAGAATACTGACAAACCACTATAGTGGTCACCGGCAGTGAGGCTCTCACTCCAAACAGTCTGTTTGGGCAGCACCTGAAAGAAAAAAAGTATCACTGGCAGTCAAAGTCGCTCTTTACTTCTGTTATCCCCTTTTAAAAAAACGCAGTGTCTTCTCTGCGGTCCATTTTGCATTTAAATTGAGTTGTCATCGCTGCTAAAAGCAAATGCGTGTGTGCATATATTAATTTCTCGTAAATAATGGATCAAAACGAAATTATAAATTAAAAAATATATGCCTGGCGAGTGTCAACATTGGCGAGAGAGTAATGCTGCAGGGACGTTGCTGAAGTGATCACATTGTGCCTGAAAGGAAAAGGGAAAAACACCCGCCAGTTTGATGCGTGTGCTCAGTGGCAGTGCAAGTGGCACCCACCGACAAGGCCTGGACAACAAAACAAGTCTCTCTCTCTCTCTCTCTCTCTCTCTCTCTCTCTCTCTCTCTCTCTCTC
>JAALOO010001798.1_pt1 | contig 13384 bp, 11 predicted proteins | sample 7257641 | NCBI WGS metagenome assembly JAALOO01 (sample SAMN14085613, study PRJNA598686) | mite metagenome | biome: ENVO:01001000; feature: ENVO:01001002; material: ENVO:01001226; isolation source: single female mite from University of Michigan culture on fish food culture... ... | reverse complement strand
CCAAATTCGGCGATGGAAACATTTTTTGAGTCAAATATGTATGGCGTGTTACAAAATGTGTCTTCTTTTTTACTACAAAAGGTTAGGGTTTCGCTACTCTGCTGCTTGTAAACTACTCAAAGCCATTGATGCTGAGGTATCCATGCAGTGTTGGGTCACGGCCGATGAAACGTCGAAAGAGTTCATTGGTCTCCACTGCACCACTCTGCGCGAAGAAGGTCTCCTTGAAGCGCAGTCCTAGCGCTCTAATCTGTTCCGGACTTTTCATTGAGCCACTGCGAGAATCACGGAAGGCATCAAAGACATCGGCGGCAATCACCTCGGACCACTTGTCGCTGTAGTAGATGCCTTCCATTCCATTGCCGGAGAAAATGTCCAGTGCAGAGCAAATGTGACCGTCTTCTTCAAGTGGCTCAAAGGGAGTCATCCATTCCTTCCACGTCTGCTTCTGAACTGAAGAGGCGTGATCACGAAGTGTGTGCAGATTCAGATCAAGTGCCATCAGGTACAATTCGCGTTTCAGTGTCAGAGACACAAAGTGGTAGTACGCTAAAAATGGTATACGTTTCAGTTATTCAGTATTACAAACTGATTCACACAACTTACATTTGCGAATCCGCTCAAAAAATTCCTGCGACATTGGTTCGCCCGTCTTGATGTGGCTGCTGCACTTGGCGAGAACTTCATATGAGTTTAGCGGCCACATTCGCATAAAGTGCGACACCGTATTGAAGGAGTCAGCTTCAAGATTTAAAAGCGAGCCAATTTCAACAAAGTTGACTTCAGTGAGAAGATGCTGCAGGACGTAACCAAACTGTAAAACGAGAAAAATTGATTGTTAAAATGCGATATTGATTAAGAAATAACTAATAATTACCTTTCCAAACAGATCAATCACTTGGCCAAAGTTAAGCAGCTCCTTTCCTGTTGCCAGCATTTGGCTGTCGTACTGGTCGAAAATGCTTCCAGTGCCAGCGGTGAAGTTCATAAGAAAGAAGACAATTGGTTTGGTGTGCAAAGCCTCTGACCGAGAGATGGGCATCAAGATGCGAGACTCTCGCTGATAAGGATCAAAGTAAAAGGAGCCATATTCAGCTGTTGACTTGGTGCTATTGCCAAACACTTTAAAGTGACGCACATTCGGTCCCCAAGTGTTCTTCTCGTTCTTGATTTCGACAATTTTAATTCCGAATAGATTTTCGGCAAACTCCAGCATACCGGTCACCACACGCTCCAGTGGGAAATGAGCACGAACATCACGCGAATCAATGTGGTACATTTCACGAAGGAACAGTCGCTCAAAGTACTTCAAATCCCACAGGTTCAACTTTTCCACCAAGTTATTTGCATTTGCCGGCTGCTTGCTTAAACTTTGACGCTGGGCTCCACTGGTTGCGAATTCGGTCAGTTCTTTGATATTTTTCTCAAATCGAGTATCGGTACGCATTCCAAGGCCATTGATGAAAGCACGGACATTCTCCACGCTGCCGGCCATGGTTGGGCCACCGGCTCCACGCAAATCATTGGCCATTTGAGCAAAATTGTCGTAGCCCAAAAGACGTGCTTTTCGATAACGGCTATCGCGAATTTTCTCAATTGACAAAAAGTTGTTCATAGTTGAGCCAAGATAAGGTGCCGCTCTGGAGTAATAAGACAGCCAAAAGTCTTTTCGCAAATTCTGATCCGGACAATAGCGCATAAAGGAGTTGAAAACCGAATTGGCGTCGTGGTGGTTAATTTGCGTTATCACATGATCAGGAAGACAGTCGAGGAATTGAGGTGAAATTATGTTTGACTGGAAGATGCTTGTCGCCTGGTTAGCGGTAGAGACAAAGTTTTGCTGCTCCTGGATCAGCTTGTCGTTGATTAGATTGTGGATGCTTAACTGGTCATGGTGCTTCAAACTAAGACCAAGTAACTTGGATTCGCGAATATACCGATCCACAAGTTGGTTTCGTTGCTGTTGCAGAAAGAGAGCCTCCTCGCTGGGGGATTCAGTTGAGCCTGATTTTCCATTTGAGTCTCCATTCTCTCGCCGAGCTTTCAATTCACACATGAAGCAGTAGATATATCGATTGAGATAACGTAGCTTTGTTTTTGAAAGTCGCTGTTGAAAAAACTCATCGAAAGTCTTGAAGTTAAATTCATTTGGACGAATAATGCGAAAGGCACCCAAAAGATTCAAGTTCAATTGCAGGGGAAGCAGGCGTTTTTCTATTTCATACACAAATTCATTCAGCTTTGCAGTTGAAACTCCTTTTAAACAGAAATCGTTTGTAAATAAGCAAATTAAAATACAAAAATTAAGTTTTACCTTTATCAGCAAACTCTTCTTTCAAAGTTTTACTGTAGTCGTCAATAAAATGCTCAAGCTCAATTGTTAGCTTTCCTAAAGCACGAATACATTTCTCCACTGCTAGTTTATCAAATTGAATAACTCCATTTGTAGGAATCCCCAAAAATTCGTTCGTTTCAGGGGTATCATTTGGAATTTCTGGAAAACTAAAAAGACAACAGTTAGCTGATCGTTAATCCACACTGATCTTACATCACGTATGTTGGTTGATCTTTTACTTCTGACTTTGGTGTTTTTTGAAAGATCAAGCTGGTTGCGCTTGTAGTAATATTTCGGTGGTGGAGGATTTTTGAATCATGAAAGAGACAGCTCTGACAACGGTGCCTGGAAAGAGAATCCTGAGCCGCCGAATACAGGCGCCTGAAAACATGTCTGCTATAAAGACGACCAAGTTGAAGAGGCAGCATGACGGAGGACTAATAAATAACCCTTCAACTTTAAAAATTCAAAGTAAAAGGAGAAAGATTTGATGTCCGCTTGGTTAAATTGTAATCCAAACAAACAGCACCGGTGAGTTGTTTGGATGCATTCTCGAAGACATGCGGTATCAGGACAGATCACCGAAGGGAACATGTGTGCGAACTTATGTAGGCGGTCTCAATGAAGGGAACACATGTTTTTGTTTTGGGTCGTAAAACATTTGCGGTTCAGAAAATATGATTCTTCAAAACAAATTGTAACTTGTACAAATCCAATAGTCATGTTTATATTATTCAAATCACAATGTCGTTTGCTGTTTCTCCAAAAGTCATTTTTGTCTCGAGTACTTCAATCACCTATGGTGGCACGTCAGCACAGTTTTGCAGCTTTATCTTCAACTAAGTTTTTAAACCGGCGGTTTGTAAGCGCAACAAGAAATGAACTGCCATTCCAAACTTTGAAACTTGACTTCCCATGTCGCCTTCTTTCGGCTGCAACGGATCCAAAAGCATCTATCAAGACCAATCAAAATAAAAGCAATACAAAGATAACTCACAGTGAAAGGATAAATAAACTGAAAGTAAGTACTAAATAACTTTGTTCTTATAAAAGGTTTTAACCTTGATTGTTTTTTGTTGATAAAGAATGAATTTCCAATTGAAGCTCCGCAGTTTGGAGAAACAACAAACGAGTTTAAAGATGAAAAAACATTAAAACCGCAAATACCCAATGTAAGTAACGCTTTTAATTTCATGTTCGGATAACGAGAATTCTACTTTTTATGAAATGCAAATGCAGCGAATCTACACTCTGCCTAATGTACTGTGTGTGTTTCGAATTGGCCTGACTCCCGTTGTTGGCTACCTGATTGTGCAGCAAAACTTCGACTATGCCCTGGCCCTGTGCGCCATCAGCGCGTTTACTGACTTCCTTGATGGCTGGATCGCGCGTACCTTTGATTCTGAATCCAAGTTAGGCGCTGTACTTGATCCTCTAGCTGATAAGCTGCTGGTCGCAGTGCTCACCTTTACACTGACCTACGTCGGCCTTATTCCCATATTTTTAACGGGTCTCATTCTGACTCGTGATGCGCTGATCGTCATTCTCGGCCTCTACCTGCGCTTCCGAATGCTCACTCCCCCAAGAACATTTTCGCGCTTCTTTGAGATAGACTCGTTTAAATCTGAACGCTTTCGACCGACCTTAATCTCCAAAGTTAACACTGGTTTTCAGCTGTCCCTTGTTTTAGTTTCCCTCGCTTCGCCACTCTTCCCAGGTTTCTTCACTGCCAATCAATGGTTCCTGCAGAGTCTTCAGTGGTCAACTGGCGTTACCACTCTGTGGTCCGGCCTGTACTATCTCACTAGGCTGAAGTGAGCCAATGGCTTTTCTATTACCTCTCTCAAAGTGTCCTTCTCAAGTAGTCATGCTTCTTAGGAAACTGTTTCAAACTGTTGAAACATACAAAATATCATTAAAACTTTTGTTTGATTATGCAAATTAGTCAATTAAAAATGACTCCAAGCACCAACCAAGTACTTGCAGTTTCTACTCCATTCCTCGAAATGTACCGCTGTTACCGACTTTCACTTCCTGTTGTTGCTCCTCAGCATCCACTGAATCACTTGAGCGCTTGTCCTTGCTCTCAAGTGACTGGCCAAATACTACTTGACATTTTCCGTTGAGTAAACTCCAACTCTAAATGTGTGTAATATCGACATTTTGCATTGTGCAGATCAGATTGGCGAGTTACGAGTTTGTAAATTTGATTTTAGGAGATATATTAGCAATTGCAATTCCATTCAATGGCAAATTACATAGTTGCGCCGATAAGTGCCCCTTTTGTCGGAATTTTGTCAATGTCAAGGCCAGTGTCGGTAAGTTTTTGTGTGCGTCTATTAAATAAGCATAAGTGGTCATCGAGACAAGTGCTTGTCACACCAAGTGATACATTCGCACCTACCAAATTTTAATTAGCTAACGCCAGGCAAGTACCACTTATGTTAGCTGTTGTTGACCACCATTCTGTGAAGGAGCATTGTTGCTATTCGTTATCTAACGATACAATTTATATATTTTATATTTGTTTCAATTAGGATATCCTTCAGATGGTCGATATAAACAAATAAATATTGCAACTACGTAAAACGCACCGTCTACCAGGATTTGATTAGTTAGGTGCAATTGATTTTATGCAATTGACGCTTTAACTGGTCAATTGAAATCACCGTCGTGTGCATTGCGTTTCCATATAGGTCTGATAGGTCTGACTAAATCTACGACTCTGACGTTGTGTGAATGACTTGTAGCTACAGGAATCTTTATTTCTCTGTTTTTCCCTTTTACTGCTTAGCAGTAGCACTTGTGATACCGACTACTGAGACATCTGCTACCAGTGTTCTCTGCCTGCTAATCGGCTCGCTGTGCAGAACGGTAGTCTGACTCGTTTGTTTCAACCGTTTGCCCTATCGACATGTCATCACTTGCCTTTCTAATCAGCGTTACTTGCTAATCAATCACTGCTTTGCCAGCAGGCCCACTAATCCAGGTGCGGCTGTGCTTGCCATACAATACAAATTCTTATGAGGGCTACATTGTTTGTGTATGTATCTTGCTTATCATTGCCACCACTAATACCAAACCTGCCTAATGACGCATTGGCACGCATGCTTTACTGTACGCTTGGACCAAGGGCACTGAATTCTTGGGAATTGAATTGGCTAGAAAAAAATGTGAGGCTCTGTATACTGGGCACAAATGCGCAAAGGAAGTAACGGGGACAGTGTGGTTAGCGCAAAGTGTCTATGTGACAATGTCGCAGTGTACAAGCTAGCAGTATTATTATTTACACTTTTTGGTTTGGCATGCTGATGTTTGGTGATCGGGCTTACCTCTGCCACATCAAACAAGTCGCATCGGCGCCTGTTCCTCAATCAATCAGTGCTGAGGCGCTAAAATCGGAGAGCCGTGCTCCAGCGGATCGAGCGCCTCGGCAAAGGTGGCACTTCTTTAGTAACCATACTGATCGAATCGACGGTGCCACAGACGGAGAGAGTTTGTGTGTGTGTGTGTGTTGCCAGTAGAGCCGGCCATATATTCTCCACTTGACGACGTCATTATTGCCATAATACCCCGTGATTGCACATTGATGCTGCCGATCGCACTTGGTTCACTTCGGTGGCAGCACCTCGAAGCAGCAGCAGCATAGACTCCAGTGAGTGCCGACTGACTGGTCTGCCGTCAACTCGCCGTACAGCACACTACTCCATCAGGCAGAACTGCCTAAAGACAGACACCGATCGGTGACCAGCACCAGCACCTTCGGCGCACACCTCAACAGGCACCACCACGACGTGACATTTAAATTGATCCTCGCATCAGAAGGCTAATTGCCGTGTCGCAAGGGGACACACCGCAATTCAATATTCATCAAGACGTCCATTTGCGCCACTCGCCTGGTGACTGTCCATTCCACTGACACATGTCCGCCAATCACACTTCTACCATTTCGGTGTGCGCACGAATAGTGTCCCACTTCAGCAGCAGCCGCCGCCATTTCATCACTGTCGACTGCATTCTGACAGACAAACACACGATCATCTATTACCTCAGGCAATGTGTAGCCAACAACACTGTTGCCAATTAAAATTTGCTGTTGTAAACATCGTCGCCAGGAAGGTTGTCGAACGGCACGGGCAATCCGCATGTGTGTCACACCAGCGCTGCCTCATCTAGATCGAACTGACCAATAATAAAACTTGCCACTGCTGTTGCCAGGCTGCAGCAGAGGGGACTACTCACTGGAGAGTCAAAGGAGCAGCACCAGACAAGTGTCTCACTGAAACAGTTCACTGAAGCAGTCCATCTTTTTCATACTGCACTACAGATCGACAACTACCGCATCGATTATTTTCCTCTAATTGGCTATTCAATGTGTTACAAAGTGATTAGATGCTACCTATCATATCGCTGCTTTTTGATCAGTCACTGAGCTTTAAAACTGCCTGCACCGAGCAATCTTACCTATGAGCATCGTCGATCGGCCTTTCTATTTGCTACTACAGACAGTCGAGTGCCTGCTATTTGATTGCCTCAAAAGCCATTTGACAATTGAACCTACTTTTGTTGTGTGTGTGAGAAAGCATGCGTTCATTGATTAACTTGTTGTGTTTGTAGTTTTTTACAATGTGCCACCTTTACAGTGCTGAACTGTAAACATACTAAGTAAAATATTTACGACTTTCCTGCTTCATCTGGCCATTGGCAATGTGATTTTTTGTTCAATACAACTTTAAGTTTAATTTCAAAAATGAAGATAATAAAAGTTATACCTTACTTGGCTGCAATTTTGTGGCACAGTTCATTTATCAACTGTGAAGACAACCGAAATGAAGGTAATTGTACTATAATAAAATTGAGCTTTTTAATTTTATACTGGTGCAAACTTTTAGAGTGCAAATATTGGGATGATATGTGCGAAAGTTTGAAAAACTCTGAGAAAACTGATTACAAGAAATGCATTTCAAAGACCATTTACTACTACAGCCCAGTGAAAGCTAAATGGCCAATGGCAAGGTTTTACTGTCAGTCCATTTTTAACGGGTATAGAAGTGCAGATTTACTGTACTTAAACACTAAGAACGACTGGAATTTATTTCGAGATGAGTTTTTCTCCAAACTTACAAATCCCCCAACTGGTATGCTTAATTAAAAGCTTTAATTTACACTAGCAACTATTGATGCATTTTCTTTTATAGGTGAAATTGCTACAAGTGCTCTTTGCTGTATTCGAAAACCAACAAACTCTAAGCACGATTGCGTTTGGCCTTCAACGTCTACATCGATTTTGGAAACATTTTTAGGTCCTGCTATTACTCAACAAATAGATAATGAACACGAATGCACATATTTGACATTTGACATTGAGAACGCCAAAGAAACAAAATTGTCCAAGTAAATATTTAAAAAGTATCGAAACAGAGTAATTTTAATCTTTTTTTGGCATATTTTAGAGCTCACAGTGTAGTTTCACCAGCAGAATATCCATTTGTATGCTCTTTTGAAAGACCATCGTCACTAACAAGTTGTCCTCCTTATGTGCCAACAACAACCACGACTAAAAAACCAACTTCAATCACAACTCCTTCCACAAAACCTAATCAGAAAACAACAACAAGTTCATCAACGACTGACACAACCACGATGACAAGTACAACCACTCTTTCACCATCTGAACCTCAATGTCATGCCAGACACATTCATGGTTTGGCTTGGCCTGCAGTACCATCACGGAAGACCTCTAAAGTCCCTTGTCCTGATGGCTGGACTGGTAAAGGTGGCTCTTGGAAATGCAGTGAAAAAGGAACATTTGATGGTAAACCTGAAATTGATTGTACTTTGAAATGGCTTGGTGAAGTGAAAGACAACATCAGAAAAGTTGAAAACATTACACAACTTGCAAAACTATCCGAAAATTTGAGTGAAAAAATGAACTCATCTTCAAAAAACGAAATTAAATATCCTGGCGATTTAAGCAAGACGGCGGAGCTGGTTCAGGTGATTCAACATCTAACAGATCATTTTGTTAATTCTTCTGAGAAGAATGTCGAGCACAGTGTGAAGCAGATCACCAATTCAGTGGTGAAAACTTGCTCTAAGATGCTAGCTCATGAAACCGCCTGGAAGAGTGCCAAGTCCACCGAAGCAGTGAACATTGCTGAAGGTGTTCTTCGATACATTCAGTATGCTGGCGTCACATTTGGCTGCGCAGAGGCTTCCACGAATACGGACATGAAGATAGAGACCGTTGGGGGAGAGCACACCTTTGAACAGTCTAACATTTTCATGAGTGCATTCAACATGGACCACCAGCAGCCCATTAGCTTTAACTTTAACGGGCAAAACTTTTCGCTGACAAATCACATTGAAAGTAAAAAGGAAAAGTCGGTTTCTGAATTTTGCAACCACAAAATTGGTGTCGGTGCAGTTTTTGACAAGCTTTCAAAATACCTCTCGTTTGGTATGGACCAAGGCGATTTGCGTATCAATTCGGAAATTGTTGCCTTCAACTACAACAACATGACGAAAACATTCCCGTTGCCCAATTCAACTTATGCTCGAATGAAGTATGTTTATTATGCAAATGACTTTGACAATACTAAATAATTTTTCTCAGGTTGACCCACAACGCTCCACTAGAGTTTGGAACCAAACCACACTGCGTGTTCTGGAGTTTTGTCAACAACAGTTGGAGCTCTGAAGGATGTTGGATTGAAGACTCTGTCTCTTCACTGCATGAATCAGTGTGCATGTGTAACCACTTGACTAGCTTTTCAGTGCTGATGGACGTCAGTGGCCGAGAGACGCCAAGTCAAGTGAAGAACATTTTGACCATTGTCTGCACTAGTCTAAGTGTCTTTTGTCTCATCCTCACTATTGCCCTCTTTTCTTTGTGTCGCGAGCTGCAGAATCGTCGTACAACGATTCTTATCAACCTATCTTTGGCTCTGATTCTTGTCGACCTTTTGGTGCTTTTTGGACTGGACCAAGTAAAACACCCGGTAAGACTGATGAGTGCTGTCGGGTCGATTATTGCCTACTAACTAGTTCTTGACTAGACGCTTTGCAAAGGTGTTTCAGTGCTGCTCCTCTACTCTCTACTTACTTCCTTTGCGTGGATGTTGATGGAAGGCTACCAACTGTACCAAATGGTCATTTTAGTGTTCAACAATATAGGTCATCTTCGAATGCTGTACATGTACCTCATCGGCTACGGAGTGCCCTTGATCATGACGGCAATTGCTGCAGTGCTAATTCACTTAAACAACGGTCTTACTAATGAGTATTTGTAAGTGCTATTTCTAATTTTTAAATTGTAGTAACTTGACTGACATTTGTTCATTTTGATGGCAGTTGTTGGATCACTTCATCCCGCCATCCGTATCAAATTTTGGCACTCATAGTACCAGCCACTCTGGTGATCATCATCAACACTGTCATCATGTACCTGGTTCTGAGAACGGTCTTTCAAATGAAATTTGGCAAAAGTGGTAGAGCTCTTCGGCCGGCTAGTTCATCAAGTTCACCTTCAAAGACGACTTCGTCTATCGTTTCCTCCTCGCCCACTGGCGCCTATTCCACCTCGAATCGTCAGCGGAACATTAACCTCGCCAATGGCAGCGACACTAGCAGCAACAGTGGATCTAGTGCCAATTCAAAGAAGCGCCTCTTCGAAAAGAACTCTGCTGCTTCAAATTCCAATACGAGCCACTCAAAGCAATCTTCCAGTGATGTGCCACTGGAGAAGCAAATCTCACAGTGGATGTCATACATTAAAGGCTACGTGTCACTGATTGTCCTCATGGGTATCACCTGGATTACCTATGTGCTGTACATTCACCAGTACGGACACTTCTTTTCCTACATTTTCATTGTTCTGAATGGTCTCCAGGTTAGTAGTAGTTTCGTCTGGTGCACTAAACTCATTTCTAATAAGACTACTTTTACGTTGTAGGGCGTTTTCATTTTCATAACACAGTTCGTCTTTGACAGCAAAACATCAGGAGCAGTGAAGAAGCGTTTCTACCAAATGATTGGGCAAGACTACTTACGCTCGATGACAAACTCCTCGAGCACAAAGAACACCGTCTCTTCGTCCTACTCGACGTCGACACGAACGAACCCAGCCTCTTCGAGTGTGGTCAGCGAAACGGAGCGTAGTGCTAGTCACAATGGCAATGTACTGAACAGCAGCAGTATTGACCTGTCCTCTCAGTCTTCCAGCAGTGGTAATTCTTCGCTGAACCAAAGCAGCGAAATGACTGCCATCTTCAAGGATCATTCCAGGCAGCAGCGCAAGTATTCGCTGGAGTACTTTTAACTGTACACTGCCAAAAACACACTTTTTATTTATTATATCCTCCTTCGTTCCTTTATCATCTGCAAATATTTCTTTTCATTCTTTTCATACATGTTTGTCATTTTCACTATTACCTATTACGAAAGTTCAGAGAATTTGTAAAATAAAAACAAGTTATTGAAAGCGCTTTTTTGCAAAATATTTTTTTAATCAGCAAAGCCCAGTTTAAAGCCATGTGTAGTTCGGACAATTGTCATTTTGGAGAAATGTCAAGTCAAAATGCAAAAAATAAACAAGTTGTTTACTTTTATGTTACTTTTAGACTGCGAGTCTTTCAAAACGTTTTTTGTATCTGTTTATCTTGCCACCACATTTATTCTCAATGTCAGATACAAAAAAGAAAAGCGAGCAGCTGAAGCGACCGAGAAGATGTTCTGATGATAGTAGCGACGGCGAAGAAAAGTCCACAGTCAACAAATTTGCTGACGATGGGTCATTTTTAGAAATGTTCAAGAAGATGCAGCAACAGAATAATAAGAATGATAGCAAAAACGTGATCAAAGACATCGGTGCAGCAAATGAACCAAAAACAAGTGTGGAAGCACCTAAACCGATCGAGGTTTTTCATGTGAAACATTTAAGTATTCTTCTATGGCTAATATTCAGAATATTCTACAGGCAAAACGAAAACCAAAAGTCCTCAAAGTTGGTATCATCAATAAGAAAAGGAATATCGACGATGCTGAAGACGATGCAGAACAGAAGGGTGGGTCTGCTTGGGATCACTACATGAAAGAGGTTCGAATGTACAAAGCAAAATTTGGTGACGATGAGGATAAGAATCGTCCCCTTGTCAAATAATCTATGGTTTTCTCAATATTATACGTTGTTCATTTTGGATTAAAGGTTTATTTTTCAATACACTAATACAATTCATAAAACAGTTGAGTTAATTCATTTTCAGCATTTCCATCTTGGCCATTCCTTCTGCTACAGCAAAGTTCCAGTAGAAAGACTCCAAATTAGGTGATAGTAACTTTTGTTTTAATGTATCTTTACTTATCATGAACATGTCATTTTCGGGAGTATGATTCTCAGCAAACGGATCTTTGCAAATTTGCGTTAAAGTCGTCTTTAGTTCTTTAGTCTTTTTGCAAATTTCCGCAATCACATCTTCGCTAGAAGTTGATTCGTTTTCCGCTGCTCGAACGAGGGCCACGGCAACCTCTTTGTGAGTTTTTGTCATTGAAAAAATTTCTCGTGCTTTATTGCTGATATTAATTTCCACAGCTGCCAAGTTGATGTAGATATCGTACAGATCGACCTGCTCTCCGATGGCAGCATCATTAAAAGTTGCGATAAAATGATTGAGCTTGGCGAGGTGTTCTAGCTGTTCGGGAACATGTAAGTCGACATTTGGGTAAAGACTCTGGTGCGTGTCCACCTCTGGTCGGTGGGAAACAAAGCTGGGAAGAGCCAAGCAAAAGTCAAGCAGTGTCGATTGGTTGTGATGGTAGATGGCGATTTTTCGCTTCAAAAGCAAGGCAGTGTATATGAGAATGACATCAAGGTGGAAGAGTCGAATAATGGACTTGATATGACTTTGACGTGCCAAAGGAGTGTCGGCAAGGTCGACGTCAATGCTGAGCAGACGCCCACTGAGCTCACTCACCGGTACTGGGCACTCGGTGATCAGCAGACTGAGGTAGTAGTGTAGGAATCGTTGAAAAGTCACTTTATGAAGAACAAGGATGGCAAAGTTGGTAAGCAGTTTGCGGTAGGTGTGCGGGCAAAAGTCACTTGTCAGCAGAAGAAAGAGGTGTTTGCGACAAGTGGTCGGCACAACATACGCCCAGGTGCTGCTGTTCAGCCGGTAAAAATCAAAGTTGTCTGTGTGAATTGCTTTTGAGTAGAGCCGCTTCTCAATTAAGCAACGATCAGTTAAAGTGATCGTTGGGTAGGTCCAATGCCAAAAAAAGTGACTCGAGTCATCTAGATCATCTTCACGACGTTCAATGAGATGCACCGAAATAAGTCGATCAAACGAACGTTCTGGTTTCATATTTTTATAACTCCTAAAAATGTTTGTTGAAGTAACCAAAACACACTGCACCGAGAAATGAGCAGGAAACGGTGTTTACCCGATCCAACAAAAAATACCCAAAAATCAGCTAGTACATGCGCACATTGTTCTCTGATTTAATTTCAAAGCAGACTCATTTGCGGAATACGTAAATTTTCGTTTTACAGGGATTTCCTTACAGACAAATCAACAGATTTGCCTATCTGATGCCAAGCTGCATCTAGAAGATTTTTGGATGAACTCCAAAATCTTCAAACCGGTCAAATGCTGTGCCTTTGTGATTCTTTGCGATGCGGTCAGGTGCAAATGATTCACTGACACGCATTACTGCATGCCGCACCATCGAACACTCATCGGCTGATAGGTGTCACCATCTGATAGTCTAGAACAATGCCTCGCTCTCTCTCTCTCTCTCTCTCCTTGATAAGATCAGTCAATTTGGTCTCAGTTGCTTCAATAATTGTGTTTACTACCTCTCACTGATTGGACGTTGTCACTTGGCACTGATGCAGTTTTGACTAGCATTGCCCAGCACCAGTCAATGTCCACACGGCTTATCGCCCTAAGCCTCTCTGAACAGTCTTCTCGGGGTGGTTGATAAGAGAGAAAGAGAGGGAGACAGAGAGAGAGAGAGAGAGAGAGAGAGAGAGAGAGAGAGAGAGAGAGA
>JAALOO010001797.1_pt1 | contig 13397 bp, 12 predicted proteins | sample 7257641 | NCBI WGS metagenome assembly JAALOO01 (sample SAMN14085613, study PRJNA598686) | mite metagenome | biome: ENVO:01001000; feature: ENVO:01001002; material: ENVO:01001226; isolation source: single female mite from University of Michigan culture on fish food culture... ... | reverse complement strand
AAAAAAGGTCTAATTTTTTGTTTGAAAATCGGCTTCAAATTTGCATGGCCCTTTGGCAGTGCAAAAGCTGTGGTGGTGCGCACAGTAAACAGTGCCGCTAGAACAACTGGCGCTCGCGCGAAAGTGTCCATTCCCTGCGGCAACTCTTTGTAAAGAGAGCGACTCAGTTTGGTTCTTTTATTTGAACCGTTTTCTTGTTGAAGACATGAACAAAAAGTGACTTGTTTTGCTTTTGTTTTTATTTTTTAGGAAATGGAAAAATCGACTTTTGAAAACACTTGAAACAACTTCTTCTTCACCTCCTCCTCCTTTCCTCCTCCTCCTCCTCGTCTCACTTCACCTTCACAATGGTGCCCGTCTTCGTGTCGAGGAAGGCGGTGTCTCCCGTTCGAAAATGGCCGCAGACGTCCTCGACGGCAATCAGACAGGGCAGGCCGAACTCCCGGGCGATGACCGCGCCGTGGCTGATTGTGCCGCCGATCTCGGTGACGATGCCGCTGATTAGGGGAAAGTACGGCGACCAGCCAATGTCGGTGGAGTAGGTGAGCAGGATGTCCCCTGGTTGGATGTTCACCGCCTCTTCTATGGTCTCGGCGACGCAGACGCGGGCCTTCACCGAACCGACGGTGACGGCGGTGCCGCTCAGGCAGACGGCGCCGTCGGCCACGGTGATCACCTCGGCTTTTGGTGGCTGAAGAAGAGGAAAAGAAGATATTAGAAAGAAGTTCAACAAAATCGAACCTCAAAACGCTCACCTTCGGAGCCATTCGCATGCCCTTGACAAACTCCTCGAACTTGAGCTTGTTCATGGTCGGATAGAGCCTCCTCCTCTGCTTCGCCTTCATCACCAACGTCGGACATCGTTCTCCGGAGAGCAGTCGTTGGAGCTCATCAAGCCGAAGAAAGAAGTACAGCTCCGCCTCGGGCAGCAGGCCGGCGGCGACCATCTCCCCCGCTATGTACCACATCGCCTCCCGCGTCAGGTCCTGGAACTTGACCAGCAGTGATTTGGTGTGCTCCCGGAAGCCGACTGCATCGCGGACCCACGGCAGGAGCCAGTACTTGACGATGGCTCGCCTGGTAGGGCTGAGGGGCGTCTTCAGCTGGCCGAGGATAACGTCAATGGGCACTTCCGGTTTAGCTTCTAAATTGCTCCCCGCCCTCATCATCGACTTCACCACCTGGACGCAGGGAAGTGGCTGCTTTCCCCAAGGTTGGTGGTAGGGGTCGAATTCGCGGTAGCCTCGGTGGCCGTGCTTTTCGAGGAACTCGGTAAACAGCTTGCTTGCTTTCACCTCTCGTTTTCCTCGTTTTAGAAGCGCCAGGGCGGCCTCGTCGGTCATCGCCGCAAAGGCCTCCCGGTCCTCCACCGCCTGGGCAATCTCCCGCAGCATATTCGGCACCTCGGCGCTCACAACGTCATTGCAGTGGCTCATCAGCAGATTCAGATCGGAGAGGACCTCATTATCATCTCCCGACCCGGCGCTCTTCAGCGTCTTCATCAGCAGCAGCGATTTGATGCTGCTGCCGAAACTCGAGTTCCCGTGCACCTGCATCATGGGGAAATGGCGGCCCATCTCCCGGAACATCGCCCTCATCTTCTCCTTTAGCGGAACTCGGCTGGCGGGCACCTGGAAGTTGATCTCCTTGTCGACGAACATCTGCCGCTCGTAGACGGGAATCTTTCGACAGCCGAGGAAGACCATGTACAGCATGACGAAGGGAAAAAGCAGCTTAAACATCAGCGAGGAGCGATTTTTTAGATGTTCCGTCGTCTCGCGAACCGCCTCCAGGAAGTCCTCGTTGGTAAGTTTGCGGCCGAAGAAGGCGAACACCTTTTTCATTGATGAGAAAAAGAGTTAGGGAGTTTAATTTTAAAACTGATAAAGCGAACCTGAGCCACGGCATTGTCCGAGTCGGGGTAGCCGGCAAACATTGACATGAAGAAGTTGCCCGACTTTAGGTTGAACATCAGCTGATTGCAGACAAAGCCCATGTTTGGGCGGAGGTGGTTGAACTCCGCCTCCTTCATCTGCCCCTGTTTGATGGCGCCTTGCTGTAGTAGTGGAAGAAGCAAAAAAAAAGAAGGTATTTAAAAAGGAGTTTTTTCCTCCTTAGAAAAGTTGACAATCACTTACCGCCCAGCCGGTGCCACCGAGAAAGAAGAGCGCACACTGCCACGAACTGGAGCCGGGAAAATTTTCCCCCCAGTGATTTCGACTGTACAGCTCCACCTCGGAGCCGTGCGGTGTGTCCTGCTCGTGCATCAACTCCCAGGGGGTGAAGTTGGAGTCGAGGGCGGTGATGGGCCGCGACTGGAAGATGAAGAGCCGGCCCTCGACGATGCCCCACTCGATGTCGCGGGCGTTGCCGTAGTGGGCGGCGATCTGATTTCAAGGGGGGAAAAGAATGGGGTGATAAGTTTTGATAAGATTCCTAAAACCTTTAAAAGACCTTACCTCAAGCGCAATCTGTCCCAGTCGAAGGAGGTCCTCGTCGGCGAGACTTTGCCGGCTCGCCCCGTCGGTGATCGTCTCATTGCTGATGCCATCCTCGACGTCCAGGTCTTCGCCATCACCACCACCAACGTTATCAACTCTAATCCTCGTCGCCAAGGCCTTCTTCCCCAGCGCCTTCTCCCTGATCGCCACCACCTTCCGCTTCACCTGATAGGAGTTCGCCGTCACGCCCACCTCCAAGGTGAAAGTATCTGGCTCGGCTGCAGCGGACACCACCGACTCTCCGAGGCCAAAGTTGGACGTCACCGTCATCACCCGCTCATCTCCATCGGTGGGCCGTGCGGTGAAGATCACCCCCGCCGCCTCGCAGTTGACCATCCGCTGGATGACGACGGCCATCGGCGAGTCGATCTCCTGCCCGTAACCTCGTTTGTACTCCACCGGAACGAAGGCGAACTGCGAGCTCCAGCACTTGACCACGGCTTTGGAGATCTTTTCCAATCCGCTGATGCCCAAGTAGGTGGTCATCTGCCCGGCGGCGGACATCTCCGCCGAATCCTCGTTGGCGGCCGAGGAGCGAACTGCGTAGAGGGAGTTTTCGAAATCGGAGCCGAACTCCTGTGTCATCCTCTTCTGGAGCTCCTCTTTCACCTTCGAATGAAGCTCCTGGCTGGCGAACCAGCGGCTGAACTCCTCGCAGCTCGCTTCGACGTGCTCTCGGGAAGATGTCACTTGGCGTTCCAGCTTTTCCAGTCGTTCATCAAAGTCGGAAAGCGAGGCCGTTTGCAGGTGGTAGGCGCTGCTGGTCACCACCACGGCGTTCGGGACGTCCCATTCACCCTCACCTCCATCGGAAACTCCATTTTTGGAGTTTGAAAGCGCCTTCAGCTGAGCCAGGGAGGCGCCCTTTCCGCCGGTCAGCTCGGTGACACGGGCGGCCTCGTCCTCCAGGCTGACCACCAGCGAAGAGTCGAGCTCCTTCTGAACGGAAGTGGGCGGTGTTCGACTTTTGGAAAGGAGTGGCTGCACCCTGGTGAACACCTCCTCAGTGATGAAGCAGACGCCCTCCTCTTGGCCGTTGATTTTCACCAGTTTCTGGCCGTTTTTTCCATTTGTGATTTCGAACTTGTAGCTCACCTCGTCGTCGACCAGCTTCACTTCAAAGTTGAAACTTTTGGCGGTTTTAATGTTCTCCAGCTCGTCCTTGCTCAGACTAATTTCCTTTAGAAGTTTCCAGTTGTCGAACTGCCGGCTCATGTACCCGTAACGGTATTTGTGTTGAGCTCCACCAGTTCCATTTGCCACCAGGCCAAACTGAAAGCCGTAGCCCTTTTTGGTGAAACCGTGAATTCGAACTACTTTTCGCTGGCTGAATTCGAGTGGAGTTTCCGGAAAACGACGTCCAACGAAGCCGAGATAAAAGAACTGTACCTCCTCTTCACTTTCTACCTTGAAGGTGCCCTTGATCTGGCAGTTTTGCTCGATCCGGTCCTCGGTTATTGACTCGATTCGGTTTCGGGTGATTCCTGAATCTAGGAGCTCCTTTGCGAGGAAGCAGCCGTTCAGATTTCGCTGGTGGTCAAAGGTTTTCATGAAGAAGAGCGTTAGAAAGCGAATTTGCACGTAGACCAACTTCTCCTCGTTGTTCCGTTTCAGGTAACCGCGAAATTTGATGCGACCCGTCTTATTAGCCTGCAGACTCTCAAAAGCGAAGCCCGAGGCTCGGTACTCGGCAGGGCTGAAGTCGACCACTGAGCTCTCGCTCATTGCGTAGACGTTTCCGGTCTGGCCGTCGACCAGCTTTAGACTGACTTCAACCTTGTCTTTGGGCTTGTCAAAACGGCCGGAAAGAGGGAGGGGCCGTCGCTTGAAGATCACCTCGATGGTGGTCTTCTCCTCGGTGTTTGAGCCGTAGATGTGCAGGTCTTCAGATTGGTCCTAAAGTTGAGGCAAAGGAAGAAATTGATAAGTTTTGTTTATCAAATGATAACAAACACTTTGCTTACCAGCTTTGGACGGGCGTAGACAGTTTCCTCCTCAAAGGGCAACATGCCGCCGTCCTCCTGCTCCAACTTCCACACATTGTGCAGGTCGAGGCGACCTTTTGGATTGGTTCGGGTGTACCGCTTCAGCGCCCACCAGTTGGCCAGGTAGGGGCCCCAGCGGCCGCCGATGTCCTCGTGCAGCTTCAGCACCCCCTTGTAGAAGCGGGTGAAGAAGAGCACCAGAAAGGTGAACATGGTGGAGAAGGTGGTGATGAATGAGGTGGTGATGAATAGGGTGAACGGAATGAATAGGGTGAAATGGTAAGTAGACACAGAAGAAAATCAAAGATTCGAAAATCAAAGGTCTTGTTTTTAGGCGATGATGACACTTTTTTTTGGTTGTCGGTGTGATCACTCTTTCTCCGACTGCCAAAGCAAATGTTAGCAGCCGTAGCAGCAGCAGCAGCTTGAAAGAGGAGAAAGTTGTATGTTGATGATGATGATAAATACTTTGATGTTGATATCACTACTCCTGCTCCTGCTCAGGCACAGAGTAAAAACCTACCGGTCTATATAGCAGTCATCAAAGTCAGAGTGGACTTTAACCCACTGCTGTTGCTGATAAATGGCATCATCATCTCTACTCTCACTCTCTGTGTGTTATCTTCTCCTTTTTCCCTCCTCCTCATTTTATTTTACTTTTTTGGCGTCTGTTATTTCGATCTTTGAGTAGCAGGACAGCAGCAGCGGCAGCAGCACACGAGTTGACGCAATCACCAGACAACACTCGCATCGCTCTCGTCTTTCTATTTTTCTTTTTCTCTCCTAATCAAAGCTAGCACGAGCTGTACCACCAAAGCCTCCCGTACAAACTTGTTTTGTGTGTGCTTGGCAGCCGCCGCCGCCGATGTTTGCTCACTTTTGTGGCTGTTGCTGCTCAAGGACTAGGCTAATTCCTCGCCCCCTTTTAGTTTTTTATTGTTAATTATCATCTACTACTGCTGCTGCTGCTGCAGCTTTTGCACTATTAGCGCAAGTTTGGTGCACTGCCGCAATCGCTCTTGGCAAAGTTATCTCTCAAGGACTGCTGTACAATTGTACAATTGATGCTGTACAATTGCTGCTGTACAGCAGCAGAGTTGCCGACCGTTTGATGATGGTGTACCATCACTGACCGGCGGCACAACCAAAGACTCTGCTGTCTGACGATAATTTCAATGTCAAGGGAATGTTTTTTGGGTACTTTTTAGTTACCCTTGTTTGACGACTGAGTTTATTTCCTTTTTTTATTATTAGAGCTCTTTTTGCGTGTGCTCGGTTCAGATTCGTTACAATGCTGGTTCATTTGAGAACGGCATCAGAGAGGCACATGATGAGAAGTCTTTCTTTTTTTGTACTATTGCTTAAATTGGTTAGTGATTTGTTTAGAAAGAGAGAGAGAGAGAGAGAGAGAGAGAGAGAGAGAGAGAGAGAGAGAGAGAGAGAAGAAAAAAATCAGTAGCCAAAAATGCAAAATCGTTTTTAATTATAGTGGGTTTGAGAATAAAACACATCTTTTTTTCTAATCGGAAAGGATACCTAATCACATTTTGTTGGTGGTGGCCTAAGTTTGAGAAAACGAGCTGTCTGAAAATCTACTACTTGATTGTCTAATCAAGTTTGATTTAATTTTTTTGATTAAAATCATTTTAGGAAAGTCGTCTGCTAAAACAGCTGCCACGCTGATCTGAGGTGCTTTTGCACGCACGTACGTTTGCTCTGGTAATCTCACGTTAAAAAAACTTTAAAACCGGTAAGCCTGTACTTAGTTTACTTTTTAGTGGTACTTTCCACTAAAAAGTTAGGGGACTGTTGCCAACATGTTTTTTTTGGATCTGATCGTGAATGGCATTTGCACTTTTGGGATTACGAGGACAGGAACACTTTTGTTTGAACTGCACCTTTTTAGACAATGCAAGTCCAATCAATCAAACCAAAAAAACACCGAGAACTTTTTTTTGAAAATTTTTGTTATAAAGTTAAAAAAGTATCATAAACAGAGAGATAGAGAGGAATAAAAACAGCAGCAAAATTAAATCCTTCCAAAAGTAGGCACCTCTGAAAAGAGAGCAGAGCAGCAAGAGAGTTCACGGGAGGTGTGTGTGGGCGTGTCTCTGCGCTTTGAAGGTGTTGCTGTGTGTAGTGTTGAATGTTGAATGAAAAAGGAGAGGAGGGAGGAAAAAATGGGCGGTGCCCACCACTAATGGGAAAAGGGGTAGAGGTTGGGAACGCCCACCACCACCGAGCCAAACTCTACTTTTTGTTGGCAGAAGAGGAGTTTTGCCCCTTGGCCGAAGAAGTCTGACCCTTGGCGGACTTTTTGCTGGCCACCATCGTGGTCTGCTGCTGCTGCGGCTGCTGCTTGGCAGAACTTCCGCCTTTTCGAGAAGCCGAAGAGGCTGCTCCGGCCTTTTTCTGCGAACTTCCGCCCGTCTTCTTCTTCGCCGACCCCTGCACCTTGCTCTTCTTCATCGAAGACTTCTTCTGGCCACTCCCCTTCTTGGCCGAGCCGCGGTGCTTCTTGGACTGCTTCGACTGTTTCGACTGCTTGCTGGCGGTCTTCTTCAGACTGTCCTTCTTCTTGCTCTTTGTCTTCTTCTTCTGCTTGCTCTTCTTGCTGCCTCCACGCCCCTTCTTTGACTTCTTTCGCTTGCTCTCCTTAGTCTTCTTCTTCTTCGCCGACTTGGGAGTTTGAGCTTTGGAGGACGTTGGGGGCGGCGGCGGCTGCGGCGGCGGTCCGACGTCACTGTGACTGTGACTCTGGTACTCCATGGTCATCTCAGTGTCGTCGGGCAGGTTCTTGGACTTTAGCGCCGCCTCGGCGGCCGCCTCCGTGCCGGGGTCCTCGCCGTCGTGCAGCGCCTCGGAGAGGGTGCTATTTCCGTAGGGGCCGTCGACGTCGTACTTTTCCGAGTCTTTTGCCTGCTTCGGGCGGACGATGACGTTGAGGTGGTAGTGGGGGGCGCCGGGAAGGTCCGCAGCGGCGGGGGCAGAGGCACCGCCCTCGCTTTCGCCTCGTGGTTGCTGCTTTCCGGCGCCGGTTTCGGTTCGAGCGCCTCCCTTCAGACTTCGACTTCGACTGCGGTCCTGCTGCTGTTTGCTGTCCAGGCCGTGGTCGCGCTGGTTGACCGCCGTCACCTGCCGCTTGAAGGAGCCAATGCTGCTGCTCGGCTGGGCGTCCTTGCTCTTCTTCGGCTGGTTCTGCTTGAGGATGTAGTAGGCGACGCCGCAGCCGCTGACCGAAAGCAGCAGCGCCACGCCCACGAAAATGCCCATGATTAGCATGCCGTTTGAGCTGCCGGTAGTGGGCGCTGGGGGCTTGGCCGAGCTGGAGGCGGCGCCCCCTGTCGGCCACGCCTCCTCCGCCTTGACCACGGTGACGTCCACCGAGCCGGAGGACTGCTTGAAGAGGGAGGCGCTGAAGAGGTAGAGGTCGCCGGCCTTGGTGAAGAGGTAGGCGGAGCCACTGGTGACCAGGCCGGAGACGATGTCCTTTGGAGGGGGGTCCTTGCAGGTGTCGCTCAGTGTCATCTTCTTGCCCTGGTAGCAGAGATTGCCAAGAGGATAATCCAAACAGGATTTTGATAGAGCAACACTATCAGTATTGCTGAAAGTAATTTTGTCCAAATTTCCTTTAGAGTCGAGGACATAGTAAATGCCAGCTTCGTCTGAAGATATGTGTAGTGATCCTTCATGATAGCTTTTGCAAAAAAAACAAACATGTTAATTTGAGGTAATAAAAAATAAAAATAAGTTACCAGCCAATTAATTGAAATTCTTTTAATTTCAGATGATCAAAAGAGCCACTGCTCAGGCTGAGCACATTGACGCCTTGCTTGCTCATGCCGACCAGCTCGACGCCTTTGCTGTCCTTGACGGCAAAAACTAGCTCGTCAGCGCTGAACTTGGCCGAGGGATACTTGGACAGATTTTTGGCCTTCTCCAGATGGGCAAAGGAGCCGTTGACCGGCTCACCAGGGCTCTCCACCTGCAGGCCACTGCCAAAGGCAATGGAGGCCTCATTGCCGCTGATGAAGAGAAGCATCTTTGTGTTGTCCAGGCCGGCGGCGAAGACGTAGCGTTTGCCGGACTTTAGCTCAGTGAGGATGTCCTGTGGTAACGAAGGGAAAAAAAGGTGGTCAGTAGAAGTAAAAACGATAAAAATCAAGTATTTACCTTGACACTTGGCTCAGGAGGCTTTTCGTCCTGCTGCATCGAGGGCGGAACGTGGTTCATTGCCAGACACAGCACCACCATTGCCACCACCATCAAGAGGGACAGATGATGAATGGCCATCACTGAATGCACACTCTAAGGATGACGAGGGTTTAAAATGAGGGGAGAGAAGTTGAGGTACAGGGAAAACAGGTCACACAAAGAGCGAAAGCAAAAACTAATAAAAGTGATGACTACTGCTAAGCACGGCTAGGCCGTTTTGTGCTTTTTTGGGGCGATTGTTGGGCTAAATGTGATTCACCTAATAATTTTCGAACATTGATTGTCGACGTAGCAGTAAAAAAATCTGACGTGTTTTTCAACATTTTAGAAAACTCAGCAATTAGCAAAAAGTTTTAATAATGTAATAAAGGTATAATTATAATAGTAGATAGATCACCCTATTAATGGAATGAAAAAGGGTGCAAGGTGGAATTTAGTAGTGAATCAGCTCAATCAGCTTAAATATTTGGAATTTGTTGAGCAGGCTAATTAGCTGCTGCTGCTGTTGAGATTACTGATTTGAAGAAGAGCTGGCGGCGGCGGCCGATTTTGAAAAAGAGACCTTGGGAGAAGCGTTTTTGCGCGAAGAAGCGTGGCCGCCTGCTTTGCTCTTGCTGGTGCTGGTCTTTCGATTTTTGCTCGGACTGGTGGTCTGCTTCTTCTTCTTCTTCTGGCTCTTTTTCTTCGTCTTTTTGTCCTTGTCTTTCTGCCCCTCCTCCTTCTTCTTTGGTTTGGCGCTTCGTTTGCAGTAGAAGAAGACGACGATGGCGGCCACCAGGGCGAGGATGGCGACGAAAACGCCGCCGAGGATGGCGCCCAGTGGCAGGCCAGCGGTGGCCGAGCTTTCCGAGGTGCTGTTTCCTGTTTGGTGAAAAAAGAGAGAGGATAAATGATGACACTAAAGTTGAGAAAAGGGAAAATAAATGGCTACCGTTTGGAGGGCGGTGAGAGGAGCCACCTCCGGCGCCTCCTGTCGGCCACGCCTCTTCCGCCTTGACCACGGTGACGTCCACCGAGCCGGAGGACTGCTTGAAGAGGGAGGCGCTGAAGAGGTAGAGGTCGCCGGCTTTGGTGAAGAGGTAGGCGGAGCCACTGGTGACCAGGCCGGAGACGATGGACTTTGGAGGGGGGTCCTTGCAGGTACGGCTCAGCGTCATCTTCTTGCCCTGGTAGCAGAGGTTGCCAAGAGAATCTTCTAAGCAGGATTTTGATAAAGCAACACTATCAGTGTTGCTAAAAGAAACTTTGCCCAAGTATCCTTTAGAATCAAGGATATAGTAAGTGCCAGCGTCGCTTGAAGAGATGTGAAGGGCCCCATGGCGATAACAAAATGTTATAAGATCATCATTAGTTATTTCCAGATGATCAAAAGAGCCACTGCTCAGGCTGAGCACATTGACGCCCTGCTTGCTCATGCCGACCAGCTCGGCGCCTTTGCTGTCCTTGACGGCAAAAACTAGCTCTTCAGCGCTGAACTTTGCTTGTGAATACTCGGCCAGCTTCTTCACTTTCTCCAGTTTGTCAAACTTGCCATTGGCCGGCTCACTAGGGCTCTCCAGTTGGAAGCCACTGCCGAAGTCAATGGAGGCCTCATTGCCGCTGATGAAGAAGAGCATCTTTGAACCGTCGAGGCCGGCGGCGAAAACAAAGCGTTTGCCCGATTTCAACTCAGTGAGGATGTCCTAAAAGATGTGCAATTCAGAATGTATAGTAAGAGGGAGGAAATGAAATAAAAACATGCTTTATTTACCTGCACACTCGGACTATCACCGGCCACCAAAGCTGAAAGTGAAACGAATCCCAAAGCGAGCAACAGCAAGTGGATCATTCTTAAAGGATGAATGGGTGACAAGATTTGATGAAAAAAAGGTGTAAAGTTGAAAGGACAGGTCACACTAAGATGATGGCAAGTGCTGAGCTGTTGTTGTCGCAAGTTGTTGCACTACTGATGACCTCACTTTAAGGAATGACTTCCCAGTTTGCAATTCACACTTTTTTACCACTGTACTTTTTTTTCGAACAATTCACCATCTTCAACAATCTACTGACGTAGCAAAAAAACTTTTTTGTTGAACTTTTTCAAACTTACAAAAGTTTGAAAAAGATATCCACACAAATTACAAGAGCAAAAAGTTTTAGGTTTTTCTATGCTTTTTATTCTGTTTACATAAAAATTTAAAAAAAATTGATCAGCAAAAAGCTTTATGTACATTAGTGTTGAATCAAACAAACAAATAAAAATTGTTTCTAGCCTTACTTTAAAATATTTTAAAAAATAAAACTATCTTTCTATTTTTTTTCTGCTGTTACAAACTGGAGAGCAGGTGGACCAGCGGGTTGAAGTAGGATTGAGGCCTGGAAAATGAGGACTGCTGTGACCAGGCGTTGTTGCTGTTTGCCGGCGGCGGCGGTCGAATTCCTTTTCGCTTGAGCAGCTTCACCCGGTCGCACTTGTCCGACTCTGCGCTGTAGTCGGAGCAGATGAGATTGCTGGCGTTGTCGAAGAAGCCGCGAATGTAGTTCACATTGGCCTCCACCTGACTCTCCGTGCAGCCGGCCAGGCTGGCCGCCGAGGAGCGGATGCACTTGAAGACCTCCACGTAGCCGCTAGGGAACAAAGGTTCGATAAGTTGATAAGTTGATAAGGAATTTGTTTTACTGATGACTACTTACCAGCACAGCTGCACCAGCTGCTGCTTGGCGTCCTTGCTATTCTCCACCGCCAGCAGCAGGTCGATGTACTCGCTGTTGCAGCGGGCGTACTCCGTGGTGGCCTCGTTGGCGCAGGAGGCGGAGTTGATCAGCTCGGTGGTCCGCTTGGAGTTGGGGTTGCGGCAGTACGTTCCGACGACGTTCTTCATCGAGTAGATGATAATGGCCACCGTCTGCTTGGAGCGGTCCTTCAGACAGGAGCTCTTGTAGTCCTCCAGGCGGGCGATCATGTTCAGCTGTTCTCTGTTTTTTTTGGTGAGGAGATGAAAAAGTTATTGGAAAAAGTTCGATTTTATCGCTGAAATTATGAAGATTCTGAAGGTGCTTACTTGCAGTACGGCTTAAACTGCGCCTTGTTCACCGGGAACTTCCGGTCCTGCCGACCGAAGGTCATTATCCGGGCGACCATCTCGTCCACCTCCTTCTTCGCCTCCTCGCCGCACCGCCACTTGCCGCCATTTCCGTCGTAAGAGCTTGAGCTTCTCGGGGCGGACAAAACTGACGGCAGAAAACAGAATAGCGAGCAACAGCAGCAGGCAAAGCAAACCAGGCGGTAAAGTGAGATCAGCTGGGCCATGATGAAAAATATGTAGAAAAAACAGGAATGTTGGGTTGATGAAGCAAAAACAAATTAAAAAAAGAAAATAGATGAAAAAACAAACTATTTTTTTTCTTTTCAGTGGTATTGTAAATGAACGAGCACCGGCACTTCAACATCGGCAGTTTCGGGGGCCTTTTATGTGTTGCATCGCCACTTTTTAAACCGGCAACAGAGGTCACTTACACTTGACAGACGGCGAAAGACTGATAACAGCTGTTAGCCTGAAGATGTCACACACTTCTTCGTGCTCGTCTTTTTCAAGTGCAGCAGCAGCCGTGTCGTGCTAAAAACAGCAACAGGTCAAAGGTCAGAAGTGAGTGAGTGAGTGTAGAACTAGTTTACACTTGAGAAGCTCTTTTTCGATGACATTCTCAGTACACGTCACTGGTGACACTGGCGGGTGGAGGATGACACCAATTTCTCCTCCTCTCTTCATTGACTGAAGATCTCGTGATCAAAAAGGAAAAAGAAAACTTGTTTGTTTAATAGTTGACACTGGGTAGGCTGGACATTGCCCAAATCAGCAGCAATTGCAGACTAGGGCTGGCCACCAGCAGCTGGCCTACGTGAGCATCTGCACTTGCACTTGTACGTGATACGGTACACACACCATTGCCCGAAGCCAGCAAAAAAGAGAGGCACAACAGACAAAGAGAGAGAAGCGAACTGATAAGAAAGGAAGGAAGAGGAGAGAAGAGAGAGGAGGAAAGGAAAGCGCCCGGTGCCAGTTGAATCCGGGTGGAAAACCATCACCATCATTTCAGCCATTGACAATCGTCGTCGGCGGCGGCGGCGGGGTCATCCCTCTATTTCTCTCTCTCCTTCTCTCGAGGTTACTCTGATAAAATGTAGGTTGGCGGTGGTGAAATTGCCTCAAACTTGCTGCTTTGACAACAGTTTCGTGTGATCTACTTTCCTCTTCTTTTTTACAGAACGGCGGCGGCGTTGAACTTCCACAGTTGAACTTTCCTCGCAAACAGAAAACAGATTGTGCGACGGTGGCGCTCTCTGGTTTGCCGCCTTTGAACTAAGAAAATCATTTCTTTTTTTCTTCTTACTCTTTTTTTAAAATTGACATTGAGGCGATTTTACCGTGTTTGCAGAGACCTTCAGCAAATTAAATTGTAGTCCTTGTTCAGTTTAATTTTTTACTTTTATTTTTTTTATCACAACAAGGTCAAAGTGTGCTGGTGTTAATTACTTCAAGGTCACTCTTCATCATCAGTGTGTTGAGCTGCCAGAGTTTGCTTTAAGGGGGGACAACGCGCACATAGCAACTTTTTTCGAATTTTTGGTTTTCTTTTCTAGTCAACAGCTTTTTTCAGCAAGATCTTGAATCACGCAGGTACCATTTTCTCCTAAACGACAAATTTGACAAAAATG
>JAALOO010000205.1_pt4 | contig 13428 bp, 6 predicted proteins | sample 7257641 | NCBI WGS metagenome assembly JAALOO01 (sample SAMN14085613, study PRJNA598686) | mite metagenome | biome: ENVO:01001000; feature: ENVO:01001002; material: ENVO:01001226; isolation source: single female mite from University of Michigan culture on fish food culture... ... | reverse complement strand
CTCTCTCTCTCTCTCTCTTTCTCTCTCGCTCGGCCCTGTGGAGCACAGTTCTTTCTCTTTTCCTTTCTCGTCTGTGCATTGTCATCGAGCAGGCCACTGCATCCATTTGCCACTTGCCAATCTGCACTTCGGTCGAACGCGTCGAATCGCTGCTGCCGCTGCCACTGAGACGCCGAGACAACTTTTTAGTGCTTCTTTATACTTGTTGGTAGTCTTTATTTCCTCTCTTTACCACCACCGTACATCACCACCACCACCACTGTCACTGAATCTCCGATTGATTAGCCAATTGTTTGCACTACAATACCTTCCATCTACCTGATTTGATTGCTGCTAATGAAATAGTGAAGTTTGCTGCCCCTTCTTCACTATACTTCTTTCGCTGCTGCTTTACTAGTGCTCACTATTCTCTTGGTTTTTTAGTGCTGTGTCCATATTCTATACTACCCAACTTACTCCCCCACCACTTCTAACCCCATCCCCTCCTCTGTTTAATGTTCATGTGTGCCTTATCACATTTCGCCTTATCAATGTGCTTTTCTGTGCCAATATACCCTACTGACTAAATTGCCTACTACTACTGTTTAGTTCCCAAGAATACAACTTTCCACCACTACCACCACCACCCCAATCCATTTCTCGGCGAGCAACTCCACCAGCCATCGAGAATGGACTACTACGAGTACTACGAGAACACGGTCAACATCGAGGAGGCGACGAAAGAGTACGAGACCAGTGTGTACAAGTACAAAGGTGTGCAAAAATGAGATTTTGTCGTGTGATTGCCATTGTGTGATTTTTTATTACCGGCCGGATACGTGTCAATCAGTTGTGCAGTTTATCAGTATTTCCTTTTTCATTTATTACATTACAACTTTCACTGTTTTTTTAACAATTGTTTTTATGCGTGTTTTCCACACATTCTCACACTTTATTTTCTTTCTTTGTTCTCTTTTTTTCAACCACCACAGATGAGCGCGATGCCATCCAAAAGAAAACCTTCACCAAGTGGGTGAACAAGCACCTCATTAAGGTAAGTGAAATCTTCATGTCTGTTCATGTCAACACTTGACTGTATAAATTAAACTCAATAATCTAAAGCTAACACTAACACTTCCTAACACTTCACTCTCCTTTGAAACTAACCTGCATAACATTTTCTGCTTTTTAACCTACTTTACTATGCTTACTTCTGCTGCTTAAGCACTGGAGAGTTCCGCAGGTATTTTTTTGGCTTTCCTCCTCCTAAACTAACTCCATAACAACTTGCTAACCGTAACATCTATTCTTTCTTTTCTGTCGCCTTCTTTCTTCTCTGTCAGTCGTACACCTGCCTTCACGCCTGCAGTCTTGACTGTCTCTGTCTGTACGAAGTAAGCGCTCGCCTCGCATGCTTTGCTTTCTCTGTTCCTGTTATTTTTGTTTCTGGTTTTATTTGTTTACTAACACGTTATAATCACCCTCTATCAGGTGACCAAAGGCGTCGTCGATCTGTTTGAAGACCTGCGCGATGGCAACAACCTCATCTCCCTGCTGGAGATTCTCTCCGGAGAGACGCTGGCGCGGGAGAAGGGCAAGATGCGCGTCCACCACCTGCAGAACGTCCAGACGGCGCTCAAGTTTCTCACCGGGCGAAACGTAAGTTCAAGAAACAAATTTGAGGGTAAAACTTTGGTAAATAACACTCAAAAACAAACTGCTCCAGATCAAACTGGTGAACATCCGCCCGGACGACATTGTGGACGGCAACCCGAAGCTGACGCTCGGTCTGATCTGGACGATAATCCTGCACTTCCAGCTGTCGGACATCATCCTCTACGATGACACCATCTCCTTCAAGGAGGCGCTGCTCAAGTGGGCCCGCAAGACCACCGAGGGCTACCCGGACGTCAACGTGAAGGACTTTACGCACAGCTGGAAGGACGGCCTGGCCTTCAACGCCATCCTACACCGCAATCGGTCAGTAGTGCCAGTGTCAGTAGTGCTGGCGCCTCCGCACTTTTCCCTCTTTTTTTCTCTTTATAGACACTAACACCTTTCCCTCTCTTTCTCTTTTTGTTTCACAACACTGACTCTTTCTACTATTTGCAGTCCTGACCTCCTCGACTATCGCTCCTGCCGCGGCAAGTCGGCGCGCGAGAACCTCGAGCACGCCTTCTCCATCTACGAGAGTCTGGGCGTCACCCGCCTCCTCGACCCCGAGGACGTCGACTGCAAAACGCCGGACGAGAAGTCGCTCATCACGTACATCAGCTCGCTGTACGAGCTCTTCCCCGAGCCGCCGGAGAACAATCCCCTCCTCGACAATGAGCGCCTCAAGCAGATTGAGCACTACAAGAAGCTGGCGGAGAATCTGGTCTGCTGGCTGCGGGAGAGCACCCGCAAGTTGAATGACCGCCAGTTCCCCGCTACGGTCAAGGAAAGTAAGCGGCTGCAGGAGGAGGCGTACCGCTTCCGCTCGGAGGAGATTCCGCCCCACCACGCGGACAAGCAGCTGCTGGTGAGCAGCTACAAGGAGATCCTGAAGATGGCCCTCGCACTGCCGGTGCGCATCGAGGAGGAGTACAAGGCCGAGTCGATTGAGGCCTCCTGGGCCACCATGATGAAGGCCTTCCAGGAGCGGGACCGGGCGCTGAAGGACCACCTCGCTCGCCTGGGCGACCTGGAGGGCGTCGCGGAGAAGCTCCGCCGGAACATCAAGGAGTGCGACCGAGCGCTGGAGTCCATCTCCAGTCGCGTCTTTGAGGAGGCGAAGCGCGTTCACAAGGTCAACCCCCTGGAGCCCAATTACCCCGTGGAGCAGCTGGAGAAGGAGCTGAAGTACGAGGAGGAACGGATCACCTCGATGCTGAAGGACGCCAAGTACCTGCTGGAGGAGGGCTACCCGCGAGCGGCCGAGCTGCACAAGCAGGTCCTCGATCTGCAGCAGCGACACGCCGAAATTGCCCTTGATTTTAAGACCAAGGTCTTGGACGTGCTCGAAGATCGACGAGCAAAGGCGCAGCGAAAGCCGCTCACCGAGGCAGAGCTCATCGCCTCCAATCCCTCCTTCCGTTTCCTGCACGAGTGCATTGAGTGGTGCAAGGAAAAGCAGAGAAAGATTGCCTCTGCCGGCTTTGCCGCCGACGTCTTCTCCTTGGCAAAGCAGTTGGACGAGCAGCGAAGCGAGAACGGCGAGATTGCCGCCTTCCAAAGCAAAGTGGATCGCTGCGATTCGGCCAGATCGGAGTTTAGCAGCGAAGAGGACGCCGCCGTGCTGGAGATCTACGTTCGCATGCTCGGACGTCTGCACAAGCTGTACGCCGAGCTGAAGGGCCAGGCGGGTCGCCGTCTGAGCGACCTCGAATCGCTCCTGGAGCTGTTGAAGGAGGTCGACGTAGAGGGCAAGTGGACGGAGGACGTCATCTCGGCGGAGGTGCTCCGCAACTGGTCCACCACCGAGCCGCCCTTCAACCTGGCCGCCGTGGAGGAGGACCACCGGAAGCTCTACTACGAGATTCAGTCGCACGAGCACCGCCAGGAGGCGATTGTCAGCCGGGCGGAGCGCCTGCTTCGCGGGGAGCACCCTGCCCGCGAGGTGATCGACTCGGCCGTTTCCGGTCTGCTCTTCAGGAAGAAGCTCCTGGTGGAACAGTTCAACAGCCTGGATGAGCACAAGCGAGGGGCGGCGGAGTACCACCGCTTCCACAAGGAGGTGGCCGAAGTGCGAGGATGGCTGGAGAAGGCGGCCCAATCGCTGAACAGCACCTTCAGTGTGCAGAGCATCACCTTCGAGGAGGGCGACCGCCTCAATCGGGAGATGCTCGCCCTCAAGGAGGAGATCAACCGGCGTCGAGCGACGGTCGCCGAGTTGGAGTCACGCAGTAAGAGCGTCCTGCCGCTGAAGCTTCGAACGAGCAGCGCCGCAGTGGGTGGTCGGGCCGTTTCGTTGGTGAGCATTTCCGGTCAGAGTTTGAAGCTCTCTAAAGGCGAGCAGCTGACGGTGCGCGACAACTCGGACGCCTTTGGGTGGAAGGTCGCAACCAGGGGTGGCGAGGACTACACCGCCACGAACCTCTGCTTCTCCATTCCACCGCCCGACCAGGAGTCGATCAGCCTGGCCGCCGAGCTGAAGCGCCTCCACGAGGAGCTGATCAGCCTGTGGGCGGCGAAGCACCACGAACTCCGCCAGAACATGCTGCTCGCCACCATTCGCAGTTTGAAGAGCTGGGACTACCCGACGTACTGCAGCAAAGACCCCGCCCAGAGGGAGGCCATCCTCTCCGCCCTTTCCAACGACATTGACAAGGTGGTCAGTGAGAGTGCACCAGGCGACCGCAAGTCTCAACAACTGCTGGACGAGTTTGCCGACCTGAAGCGACAGTTTGCCGAGTACGAGGCCCGACGTAAAGCCGAGTCAGACGCCGTCGCCCTTCAGAAGCTCCTGGACGCCTTTGTGGACAGCATCAGCGGTCTGCTGGCGAAACTGCAGGAGAAGGAGCGGCTGATTAGCAAGAAGCTGCAGGAACCCATTCCACGCAAGGTCGACCAGATCAAGACCATGGTCCTCGAGCACAAGGACTTTGAGGTGGACACGCGCCGCTATGAGCCGGCGGTGGAGAAGGCCAAGGCTGAGTACGCCAAACTGCCCAAGTCGCCGGTGACGCAGCCAAAGTACGAGGCCCTCATTGACTGCTGGAACAAGATCTGGAGCAGTTCCAACGTGTACATCGAGCGACTGAAGGCGCTGGAGATTGTCCTCCGGGACATTGACGACGCCCACCGCCTGATTGCCGGCTACGAGATTAAGCTGAGTCGGGCGGCGGACATGCCCGCAGAGCTGGAACAAGCTAGGGCCATCTTTGAGGAGCTGAAGAGCATTCACGGCGAGGTGCAACGCCACTCGGCCAGCTTTGACAAACTGCTCTCCAATGTGAGCAAGGTTCGCCGCCTGGTGGAGCGCAGTCGGCTACAGCAGTCCTCCAATGCGGACATTGACCGCCTCGAGGAGGAGGTGAAGGCGCTGCACAAGCGCTGGGACAACATTGGCGTTCAGATTGCTGATCGGTAAGGGAAAAGAAAATTTTTTGGTGATTTTAAATGAAAAATTTTGCTTTCATTACCACCATTATAGCATCAAGTCGCTGGAGAACTGTCACGACCTGCTGAAGGCCTACCGCAGCCGAATGGACAAGGAGGGCAGCTGGTTCAAGCAGACGCGCTCTCGCCTCGAGGAGGTCTTCCGCCGACGGGAGTTGAGTACCGCTAAGGTAATTGGATTGTTTTGGTGTTCTAGAAAGTTCAAGGATTCATTTTTTCCTTTCACCTCAGCAACTGTACGAAGACGTTTCTTCGCACAAGAGCTCCATCGAGGAGACGAACTCGGCAGGCAACCGTTTCAGCAAGGAGGCGAAGATTTACGACCTGAAGCTGAAGAACTACCGCGAGACGGTGGCCGAGCAGGCTCACCCGAGCCTGGACGCCTCCGCCAAGCGCTCCAAGGTGGTCAACGGCGTCGAGACAGTGGCCGTAGAGCTGAAGGCCCTTAATGAGGAGTACAAGGCGACACTGGATCGGTTGCTGGCGCTGCTCAATCAGCTGCAGGACGACGAGTCCAAGCTGAGGGAATTTGTAAGTACAAATGCGAGAAAGTGATTTGATTGAGTGAGAGTGTGTGAGAGAGTATTTGTAGACGTGTTGACGGTAAAATGGAGTTCAAGAAATTGGTTTTTTCTACGAAGCTGATGTTCCAAACGTGGTTCTTTAATTTTCACTTTTAATTTTGCTAACTTTTTAATTTTTCATTTCAATCATTATATTAATTTATTTAATTTTTCCTCTTCTTTGCTTTCTCACTGATTTTCCTGATTTCATCTTCTTGACACTCACTCACCCATTCACCCGATTCTTCATTCAAACTCACCTCTTCTTTACTCACTCCTCTCTCTTTTAACCCTCCTCTAACTTATTTCACTCACTCACTTTTCGTCAATTAATTCCACTACCAAAATGTGTCTTCAGTCGAACACGATCACCTTTGAGAACATTACCACCACGACCATGAGCACTAGCGCAGTGCAGCTCGGCAGTGCTCAACGGCAGGTGGAGGTGGCCACTACGTCTCGAACTTCTTCCACTTCCTCTTCTTCTCCTTCCACTGCCTCCCCTAGCCATTCGTCGTCTGCTCTTAACGATAATGCTAACCATAAGCCAGCCAGTCATGATAATGGTCATGAGGGTGATGATAATGTTGACGCATATGAAGCTGCCACCAGCAGCACCAGCGACTCTGACGACTCTGATGATGACCATCACTCTGAGGACTCACAAAGGCTGTCCAGAGGCGATCATGGTCACCAGCACCACCATCGTCAAAACGGTCACACCAGTGCATCAGCCAACACTAAAGTGCAAATCTACCACCAGAAGAGCACTGTCGCCACCGGCTCAAAGGTGCCCTTAGACGACTCGACCTTCTCCGCCAACGCCATCGTCTCCACTGTGAACGTCACTCAGAACATCAAGTCGGCGAAGGTGGCAGAGGGCGTCACTGAGATCACCATCAACCGAGTGTACGAGACGGCGGTGAAGAACAGCACGTGCATTGTCAAGTCCAGTAAGGTCATTACCGGTACCAAGTACTCGGCGATTGGGATGGAAAGTAGTGGTGATGGAAGTTTTGTCAGCAGCAGTTCCAGCAGCAGTACCAGTAGCATAAACAGCAGCAGCAGGGCAGCTCAGCAGCAGCAGCAGCAGCAAGCTGAAGAGTACTTTGAAGATCGGCTGAGTGAACACGAAGAGTACGAAGAGCGGCAGGAAAGTGATGATATTGTGCTAGAAGAGGAGCACCAGCTTTCAGAGCACAGTTATGTACCAGCTGGTAAGCACAACTCAACAGCAACAGCAGTTCGTAAAGATTCGGAACCGAGGATGGCTCAGCTCTATGAGCAGTTTGAGGCGGAGGTGGAAAATCTCCAACGAGAGCAGTCCTTCATTGAGCAGCAAGAAGCGGCCGTCTCAAGATTGGAGCCGGTAAAAAGTGGTGGGAACTCAGTTATCAGCACCACTGCCACCACTACTGTGCTGCACTCTCAGCCAGTCACCAGCGAGCACTACGGACAGACGGAGGACCTTCTGCTCGAACCGGAACAGGGAGAAGAGGAAGTGCTCTCCTCCTCGGAGCAGCGATCGTACAGTCAGTTCAGTACGGTCACCTCGGAGATGAAACTGCCACTGCAGTTTTCTGAAATGGTCGATTCAGAGCGAGTTATCAGCTCCAGTGAAGAGCAGCGAGCCGAACTACTTAGCAGTACAACTAGCAAAAAATCCTCTTCATCATTCAGTGGCATGCAGTCAGCAGATGGTTACAAACTGTCTTCCCAAACTCTGGTCACATCTTCCTTTAGCTCTTCATCAGTGAGCAGCTCGTCCTACGTTTCCTCGTACGTCACCTCCTCCTCGCTGTCCACCACCTCAGTGAGCACCTCACAGTCCCAGTCACAACAGCATCCTCTTCTCAGCAGTATTCCCCTTCTTTCCCAATCACCACCTCAGTATCACCTTCCAGCTACTGCCGCAGCAGCCACCGTATCGGTGATTCAAACCGATGACCGCGTCGCCAAGGACAGCATCAGTATTAACTTTGACCTGGACCGCTTCACCAATCTGCGCACCGGTGAGGAGCAGTCGATTGGCGAGAGCATCCACCAGGGTCTGCTCGACTTTAAGGTGCTGCAGGCGGACGGAAGTGAGCTGCTGCTCAGTGAGTGTGTTCAAGAGGATGGACTGATTGTACTGCCCTCATCTTTGCAGGAAGTTGATGATGAACCCGAAAAGGCTATGAGCTTCAGCGAGCTGATCACTGCCGGCCTGCTCACCGCCGCCAATTGCACGCTCAAATTTGCCGGCAGAGAGTTGCCCTTTGAAAATAGAGCCGAGGCGGCGGAATCTCGTAGAAGGTCCTCATCATCATCAGCCTCAGAATCACCAGAAAAACCTTCTCTCTCATCTTCTTCCACTCTTGTCGAGCAGCCTAACTTTCCCTCAGTGCTAACCATTTCCAGCGAGGCGGTGTCACGCGAGACAGCCAAGGTCCTCTCAGTGGTCGGCAACTTTGACTTTGCCGTTGTTGACGTCGACTTGGCCACAGAGGTGAGACGATGATCTCAATGTTTTACCTGTATATTTGTGGTGGTTTTGTTGGGGTTTGTGTTTTGCTGCTTGTTGGCTGCTTGTCTGTGTGTGTGTTTGTCCTTTGTCTTGTGGTCTGTAATATTCCCTGGTATCCTCCCTTGTCCCTTTACTGTCACTTTACTGTGCACTTTGTCCACTTTGTCTCTATCTAATTAGTTTGCCTGCTGATCTTAATCTTACTAACCACTGCACTACTAACTTCTAACATTTTAGTCGAGGCTTTGCTGCTACTTTTGCTGTTGCCTCTAACCATTTAGTGTTTGGGTTGTTTTTTGAATTGATGTGGGGCAAATGTTTGAATGTGGTTTTGGTTTTGGCTTTTGGTGATGGGTTGTTTCTACCTTTGAATCTCAAACTAACACTTTTTTGTTTTTCCCACTCCCACAGAACGAACTGACGGAGAAGCTCTTCCAGTGGCTGGTGCAGAAGGAGCGCCTGATCAGCGACCTGGGCCCGATCTGCTCGGAGCCGCGGGCCCTTGCCTCGCAGCTGCAGCAGGTGCAGAGCCTGAAGGAGGACTTTGCCTCTCAAAGTCCCCTCCTCAATCAGATGGACAAACTGGGCGACAGTCTGCTGGAACGCCTCGACTCCGCCCACCCCGAGGTGCGCCGCATCAAGGCCCGTCGACAGGAGATCCACGAAAAGTGGGCCGCCCTCAGCGCCGCCCTCGGCGAGCGCGAGCGCCAGCTGCTGGCGGTGAAGGACGCTGCGGCGGCTTTCCAAAGCCGTTATGAGCGTCTGCTGGCCGCCCTGCACAAGATCGGCGACGACTTTGAGCGGATCGTCGCCTCGGGCGCGGACAATGAGGAGCAGCTACTGAAGCTGTCCAACCTGGAGGAAAATCTGGACATGCAGCGACCGGCAGTGGCCGACCTGGAGGGCGCCTGCGAGCGCCTCGTCGACCTGCTCACCGACGCCGCCTCGAAGAGCGAGGTGCGAGGCCGGGTGTCCGACCTTCGAAAGCTGTACGACGACCTCAGCAAGCGCATCACCGACAAGAAGGCCCAGCTGCAGTCCACTCTGAAGGAGGAGAAGGACTTTCACTACGACTGCGACGCCGTCCAGGACTGGCTGCGCGGCATGACCGCCCGTCTGGGCGCCGACTTTGGCAAGGTCTCCGCTCTGCTGGAGAAGGTCACCCGACAGGTGGAGGACTTTGAGCCGCTGTACCGCGAGGTGCTCAACAAGGAGCACGAGATTCACATTCTGCTGACGAAGGGCGCTCAGCTCCAACGCCGCCTCACGCGACCCCAGGACGTCAGCCAGCTCGCTTCTAAAATGGAGGCGATCAAGCGGGCATGGGCCACCCTCAAGGAGGAGGCCACCGGACACCACACGAAACTGCAGAAGTGCCTGGACATTGCCAGGCGCTACAATGGCGCCCTCTCCACTTTCCTCCCCTGGTTGAAGGAGATGGAGGCAAAGGTTCGGCCGCCCAGCGACCTCGCCCTTACCAAGGCGCAGCTGGAGAAAGTGCTCAGGGAGTTTCAGGTAAGAAGTGAAAGTGGGTTTTTGTTTGGATTGAGATTAACCTTCTTTTGCATCTTTTCATCATTAGATGCACAAAAGCGAAATCGCCCGCCACAGCGCCGAGTTTGAGAACGTCTGCTCGTTGGGCGAGTCGCTGATTGCCAGCGCCGACGTCGACACTGAGGTGATCCGCGACCAGCTGAACGACCTCAAGAGACGGTGGGCCGACTTGCAGCAGGAGCTAGGCAAGGGCCTGGAACGACTGGAGAAGCTGATCGCCAAGCTGAACGCCTACGGCGACAAGGCCCGCGACCTCGGTCTTGGCCTCGGTCGACTGGACGACAAGCTGAACAGCCTCAACGACAAGGACCCGCGACAGTTGGAAAAGATCAAGGCGATGCTAGAGGAGGCGAAGGGCCTCGGCGACCAGCTGGAGCAGGTGAAGAAGGTCGGCTTCAATCTGATAGACGAGGCCGGACCTAACGTTGACTCATCGCCTGTTCGCGACGAGCTGCGCGGCTTTGACGACAAGTTCAACACGCTTAACAACCGCCTCGCCGACGCCAACCGAGACCTGGAGAAGGCTTCCAAGGCGCTCGGAAAGTACAATGACGCCCTCGCGGAGATTACCCGCCAGCTGACAGCCCTGGAGGAGAAGTTTGACCGCATGGCGCCCATCGGCCGTACCGTCAAGGTGGTGGAGCAGCAGCTGGACGAGATGGCCGACTTTAACCAGAAACTTTCCAGTCTGAAGGGTGACCTGAAACAGGCGGAAAAGGACTGCGCCGACATCATCGCCAATGGCTTCACCACCGACCCCAGCGGCCTGCGCAGCGAGTTGGAGAACCTGGTGCGCAAGCACGACCGCCTCACCGACCGAGCCGCCCAGCGAACTGACGCCCTGAAGGAGGCCCTCGACCGACTGCGGGCGCTCTTCAAGGCGCTGAAGGAGAACATGGCCGACATCAAGTCGGTGCTGGCAGAGGTGGACGCCTTCAAGCCGATCAGCCGCGACGTGGAGACCATCCGCGCGCAGAAGGCCGAGTTTCAAGCCTTCCAAAGAGGTCGTGTCGACCCGCTAGCCTCACGTATCGCCGCCGTCAGCAAGGCCGGCAATGAGCTGATCCAGTCGGCGCCGCACGGCGTTAGCACCGCCGAACTGGAGACCGAACTGGGCCGCCACGGCGACCAGTGGGACGAGCTGAAGAACCGACTTGGCGAACGGGAGCGCCGCCTCGACCAGGCGCTCCTCCAGGCGGGCCGCTTTAAGGACGCCCTCAGCAGCGTGGAGAAGTGGCTGGCGGAGACGGAGGAGATGGTGAGAGGGCAGAAGCCGCCCAGCTCCGACTACGTCGCACTGAAGGCGCAGCTGCAGGAGCAACGGTACCTGGTGAAGATGCTCACTGACCGAGCGCAAAGTATCGAGGCCCTTCAAGCGCTGGGCAAGGAGTTTATGGCCAACCTGGAGCGCGGAGAGCGGGCGCAGATTGAGAAGCAGCTGGCCGACATTGACCGCCGTTTCAGGGCGCTGGTGGCCAACGCTGATGAGCGCATGAAGGTGCTGGAGGCCTGTCTGCCTGTGGCGAAGGAGTTTGCCGAACGCATCGTTCCCCTGCAGGAGTGGCTCCAGCAGGCAGCGCGTCGCCTCACCGCCCTGCAGTCTTTCAGCGTGGAGCAGGAGAAGCTTAGCCGAAGAATCGGCGAACACAAGGCCTTCCACGGCGAGGTGGTCGACCACGGGCGGGACTTTTCCGACCTGGCTGCCGTCGCCCAGCGGCTGATTCGCCTGGTGGCCAACGAGGAGGAGGGTCAGCAGGTGACCGGAAGATTGGCCGCCATCACCGACCAGTACGCGAAGCTGGTGGAGGACAGCCTGGCGCTGGGCCGCCTGCTGGCGGACTCCTTTGCTGAGATTGGCAAGTGGATGGCCCGCCTAGAGGCGATCACCGCCTGGCTGGCCGACACTGACGCCCGTCTGACAGGACTCAAGACGCTCAGCATCAACCCGGAGAAGCTGGCTGCCCAGTGTGAAGAACTGGCGGACATTGTCGGCGATGTGAACCAGAAGCAGTCGACCATCAGCGAGTTTGTCGCCCACGGCCAGCAGCTGCTTAACCGCTTTGGAAGCGCCAACGATTCGATGTTCATTCGGGCAAAGGCGGAGGCGGTTCAGAGTCGCTACAATGAACTTCGACAGCGAGCCAATGACCGCCTGGAGGCGGCACGAGCCTCGCTTTCCCTGGCGCAGAAGTTCTACGCCGCCCACGACCAGCTGAACGGGTGGATGGATGAGGCGGAGGAGCGCCTGTCCTCTATGGACGGCCTCAGCCTTCACCAGCAAAATAGCATCATCACCGGTCTGGAGGGGGAGGTGCCCGCAAAGCGCCGCCTTCTCGAGACGGTCACCAGCGTGGGGGCGGAGTTTGCCCGCACCAGTCAGGGCGGCCAGAACGCCTCCACCATCAACGGCCTGGTCAGCAAGGCGGTCCGCCGCTTTGACGCCATTGTCGAGCAGCTGACGAGGCGGGCGGAGAAGCTCCGACTGGCACTGGAGCAGAACGCCGCTCTCGGCAACGAAGTGGACGAGCTGCTGGACTGGTTCAAGGACGCTGAGCGACAGCTGATGGAAGCGGAGCCGATTGTGCCCAACTACGAGGAGCTGCTGGTGCTGCTGCGGGAGACCAAGTCGCTGAACGACGACATCAACAGCCAGCGAGGACGAGTCCGTGAGGTGGTGGCCAATGTGAAGCGGCTGATGCGCGAAACGGCCGGAAAGGTCAATGACGACCTGGCTGCCATCAACGGCAAGACCGATGAGCTGAAGGAGCTCGCCGGGCGCGTGTCTCAGCTCGCCCAGGACCGCCTGGCCGCCATCGAGCACGCCCTGCCCCTGGTGGAGCACTTCTTTGCCACGCACCAGGAGATCACTACCCTCCTCGACGAGGTGGAGGCGGAGGTGCAACGACTGGCCACGCCCTCCATCTACGCCGAGCAGATTCGCAAGCAGCAGGAGGCCACTAAACGGCTGATTCAGACGCTCGCCTCTCACAAGCCGCTGATGGAGCGGCTGAACAAGACCGGAGCCGAGCTGATTGCCCTGCTTCCCCGAAAGGCCGACGCCCGTGCCATTCAGCAGATCATCGACGGCGACAATGAGCGGTACAACCGCCTTCGAGGCTTGCTCCGCGAGCACCAGAACAACCTGGAGACGGCGCTTCAGGCCACCGCCCAGTTCAGCGACAAACTGGACGGCATGCTCAATGCGCTGAACAACACGCACGACCAACTGAAGAATGCGGAGCCCATCTCTGCGCACGTGCCAAAGATCAAGGAGCAGATTACCGACAACAATGCCATCAGAGACGACCTGGCCAAGCGGGAGGGCGCCTTCAATGCGGTGAAGGCGCAGGCGAAGGAGGTGATCAGCAAGGCGGGCAAATCGGATGAGCCCGCCATCAGGGACATTCGAAACAAACTGGACCGTCTGAATGACCTCTGGAATGAGTGCCAGCGACTGGCCGGCCAGCGAGGCGCCTCCCTCGACGAGGCCCTCAAATTGGCCGTCAAGTTCTGGAACGACCTGGCCAATGTGATGCGCGCCATCAAGGAGCTGGAGGAGACGCTCAATGCGCAGGAGCCGCCCGCCGTGGAGCCGGCAAAGATTCAGCAGCAGCAAAAGGCGCTGGCGGAGATTCGCCACGACATGGAGCGCACCAAACCGGAGGTGGAGAAGGTGAAGCGGGCCGGTGCCAGTCTGATGAAGATCATCGGTGAGCCGGACCGACC
>JAALOO010001098.1_pt1 | contig 13434 bp, 9 predicted proteins | sample 7257641 | NCBI WGS metagenome assembly JAALOO01 (sample SAMN14085613, study PRJNA598686) | mite metagenome | biome: ENVO:01001000; feature: ENVO:01001002; material: ENVO:01001226; isolation source: single female mite from University of Michigan culture on fish food culture... ... | reverse complement strand
GTGTGTATCAGTAAACTCTGCACAGTGCACAGAGCATTTGAGCATTCACGCAACTGTGGCTGCCCCTGTGCGTGTGTCTGTGAGAAACGATGGTCGATTGGGGCAGCAGCGGCAGTATTGGGGACGTCAAGTGAAGTCAAGTGGCTGATGAGAGATGATGCTACTTTAACCACTCTTCTAATCTGTAGCTCTGCTCGGCGGCCGACGATGGTGGCGGCAATGGTGGTAGCACTTGTGAGGAGCATCGACGTCAAAAGAAGAAGACTTTAGGAGAACAGACGTACTTCCATTTGGAGTAGCAGCAGCACTGGTTTGTCTTCTGCTTTCTCTGCTGGTGGTGATTACCTTTCTCGCTCATTCACCGACTCTTAAATCGTTCGATCGATATCGCGCCAGCGTATATAATAAATTCCCGGATAGATGGCCATTCCTCTTTCCAGGTATTGTCTGTGGTGGCGGGAGCGATGAACCAGAATGCCGAGCAATTATGACCACCAGTCTGAGTTGTGTGGTCTGATGACTGAGGAGCAGAGCAGAACAGAGCAGGACTGGTCAGTGACGTCCAAAAGAGCGAAAGAGTACACTGAGAAAGAGAGGGCCACTTGTTGATGAAGCGAAAGAGAGCCAGTCTTCAGTCTTGGTAGTCTTCAGGCAGGCACAGTCGGCAGTCCACTTTGAACAGGAGAGCGAGCTTGCCAGGCTTTGCCTAAACGCGATCGGCAGATCACAGTGTGAAGAAAAGAAGAGAAGTGGTTTCGAAGGCCAACTACTTTTGGCTGTCCAACTCGAACAGACGAAGTGCGAAAGGGGAGAAAAGAAGAGGGGACTCTTATTTTTCTCTCTTGTAAGGCGTCATTTCGTCACCATCAGTTTTGCTCACACCGAGGTACAAATTACCTCGCTGGTGCAGCTCACTGCTGCTAAACACCACTACCACCACTTCTTCCTTCCTTCATCAATCTAGTCAATCAGCCAGTCAGTCGAGTGTGCATGAGTCATTCACGTAAAAAGTGGCGCGTGCTGGAAAGAAGGTATAAAAAGATGCGTGCGATTGTGAACGAAAGGTAAGAGAGGTATTCCAGAAGCAGAGGCAGTGCACAGTGGCACATCCGTCGCAACCAAAGTTTGACAGAACAAAACAACAAAACTTCACTGCATTTATTGCACCGGCGACGAATCAACTGTGACCAATCAAGCGAGTTGTGCTGAAGTGTGCGACAAGTGAAAGTGAGTGAGGTGCTTGTGGGAAAAAGACAAATGAAAAGAAGGAAAAGTGTTACGCCGATTAAAAATGTCAATCAGATTTCTCAACCAATTTTTCTCCGAGCTGTGTAGGAGTTCACTAGTGCTTTACACCTACTACTTTTACATCTACCGACAGAGAAAAGACACATTGTGCAACGGTAGTGCTGCTGCTGTAACATCGAGACATTTAATCCGATTTGTGAAGCCTGTGTGGTATTGAGGCAGCAGCAGCAGCACAACTTGAACAACTCTGTCCTACTAGTTCAATGCACTGCAACAACAGCAGCAGTTGCTCTAGCTCACACTAATCACAAACCGATTGATCACTTTTTCAGTTTTGACTCTCTAACAGACGAAACAGAGTCACTCACACACAACCAAAACAAAGTGAAGCTACTAATTGATAAGGGGAGCAATGTCAGTGGCACTGGAAGTGTGTTTGTGTGTGTGTGTGCGTGTGCTTGCAGTGCTGGTGGTGATGATGATGGTGACGGTGTGCACAGGTGACATCAATAACAGTACACCGCCGCCACTGCTGCAGATGTGCTGACAGATGGCGAGCACAGAAATGTGTGTGTGCATATGTGTATAGATCTGGGGATCCTGACAACCACCGCTCATGAAATCACACCAAAAAATCTATTGCATGTGCTTGGTGACACAAACACAACCACATACACACACATGCAAACATACTGTACAATCTGGTGACAAATCAAACAGCGGGAAAAATGCATGATGCACATGAAGAAGTAAGCTTTATTAGATCGGCGTCATCAGTCTCATCACCACTACCTCCAGACAGAGAAGATAAATTACTGTGATTGCGAGAATCAGTGGTGATTAAGCAGGGGCAGTTTTTACTTTTAGTTAAACTGCCCCAAAGTTAAAAATGTCCAGCCGTCAGTGAATCGTCATGGCATTGGAATGCCAAGCTGTTGAAACGGATGAAATGAAGTTCGCTCCGTTTAATTTAGTTTATGAAAAGAGAGAAAGTTCAGTCTAACCGTACAAATTGCTCCAACTGTACGATGACACCAGAAAGGGGGAAAAAGAAAAGAAGTGTGGTGTGTTGTTTACTGTTTAGTCTCATCCAGCTTTCTCTTTCTCTCTCGTCAACAGCGCCATTAATCATGAATGAAAGTGGCAGTTGGAAAAGCGAGAGAAGGAGATTCATAAATGATAAATCAGAAAAGCGGCAGTTCTCTTGAAAAGCGACAATTTCAGTAGTAGTAGTGGTAGTAGCAGGAGCAGCAATCTCAGTGCTAAACTAACCAACGACGGCAGACAAGATTAAGGCGAAAAACAACTGAAGCTGAAGGAGGGACTGTAATTGGCGCAAATGATAAATGTAGAAGACGATGATGGCGGTGGTGGTGGTAATGGTAATGGTAGCGGTAGCCTCAATCCACTGCTGCCCGAGTGACTCATTGACACTTGGAGCTTTCACTAACGCCGTTGTGGCCCAGTTGGAGGGAGGAAAGGAAAGGAAAGGAGAAGCAGAGTGAGCAAGTGAAAGAGAGCAGATAATATCGGTTGCTGACATCGAGATGGTCGCCGAAACAGGGCGTCAGCAGCAAGCACAGTCGGTTGAACAGTTAGCACTCGTTTGAAAAGACGACTGTGCACTCCCTTGGTGCACCCTGTGCTGCGAATGTACTGCAACCGTCAGACGATTAGGAGGAAGATCTGCAATGCTGCTACTTCTACTACTGTCACACTGCTCAGATAGTGGCCAAGTGTATAGACCAAGGGAACTCACTGCTTAGGCTGGGCTCGTAAAGCTGCTCCGATGAGTTGTGGGAACACATTGTGGGTAGTAGTGGTAGGAGATGACTGGTAGTGGCGAGGATAAAAAGATCCTGGGTGAAGATATCTTTACGGCTAGAATCATTCAATGCGATCCACCACCACCACCAACAACAACAACATGCACCAACAGTCACACAAGTGAGGGAATTAGTGAGGAAAGTAGATGATGATAATAAGAGGCACATAAATTAATCAAACGAAGTAATTAGCAATAAAACTGCTCTAATAATAATCACAAGTAAGTGAGTGTTTGTGTACGCCTATCATCAATTAGGCTGAATCGGATGTAAGTTTAGATTGGCTCTCACGCTATCTTCGCCATCATCAGCTTCTATATGTTAATCAAACCCAGGTGGCAAAAATATGATGAGAAACAGCTAGAGAATTTTTTCCTTGCTGTTGCCGTTGAAAGTGAGAAAAGAACAGAAAAGGAGTCTGTCAGCTTGGCAGTTTACATCAACTGCAGATTGAGTAGGTTTAGGCGGTGTGTACAGTCAGTCCTGTTTGGTCTGCAGATAAGACGTAGTCCTGTGCCGTCTTGTGAGCAGTGAGCAACCGACAGGCCAGAACACACAAAATGTCTTATCAACATCAGCAGAGACTCACTTTGGTATCCAAAGAGATCATTCAAAAAGTCACCCCCAAAACTTTGCACATGCAGCTAAGCTCTAGTTCTACCAAAAGCAGGTGTAAACCGGCACCCGTCTTTAGGAAAGTTATGCTAATTTTATGACATGTTTGGGGAATTACATGTTTGGTAGAAAAGGAGAAAGCGGAGAAGAGGTGGAAACTAGCGCATGCAAAAAATGCTTCCCAAACTGCCGAGTTGCTGATGAAACTGAAACGTACTATTTACCTTTGCGGTTATTTGTGTTCTCCGTAGACTAATCTGTAGTATCCAAATGTTTTCAGTAAAGTAAAGTTGAGATTCGAAGCAATAGTGTTGCAACACATCAAAGATGTATATCACAGATCGGTGAGAGGCACTCGTGGTGAGATAAGCAAGGGTGGAAGATGCGAGGAGTGGTGGAGATCAAAGTCGATAGCCGGTTCTCCAGCAGAGGAGAGGTGCTCAGTGAGTCAGCACACTTATTTAAGCACACAGAGTGGTGATCTAGATTATTAAAAAGCACTGTTTCTTAGTAGTTCTTAGTTCCCTCTTTCCACTGATTTCCGACGTACATACCTTTACCTCGATTTAGACGACACCAAACACAAACACTTCATTGTAGCGCTGTCACTCTCGTGCCACCGGTTGCAGTGGCTGCTCCTGCTGATGCTGGTGCTCTCAATGATTGGGCGGCAAAAGTAGTAGGCACTGAGCATCCATCCAAAGTGTTCATCCAAAGTATCATTGTCAAGCAACAAGAGGACAAATCTCAAACACAAAAACAGTCAGGCGATATCAACAACCGATTAGAGGGCAATTAGCGGTGGTGGTGGTGGTGGCAGCGGCAGTGGCCTGGCAATATGTTTGGTGGCCACTGTAAATCTCGTGATTGATTGATAATTGTGATGATCAATTGGCCCCAAATTCCAGGGCAGGACAAAGAAAAGTCGATGGATGAAGACAATCACAACAAAAAATGCAACAAAAAATGACAACACCAGTTGATGTTGTGCAACAGCTTCCCAGCAGTTTGATTGCCACTCAGTAGATGTCGACAGCTGAAGGTGAAAAAATCGAAAAAAAATCGAAAAAAAATAGGAAATAGTCCATCAATATCCTAAAATGACACTCTGATTGATGAGTCCCTCAACCATTAAAGTGTGATGTCATGACAGTGACATTGAATTAATAATAAAGATAAAATTTGTTTTAAAGACCAATTAACTGGCCACTCAATCGAGCACCTCTCATATTCTAATTGGTCACTTGATGAAGAAGCGGCAACAGATCTCCCAATGCTCAAGTGTTAAAAAGAGAACAAACAAACGTAAATTGGCATCGATTAATTATATCATCATTTTCCTGACAAACAAAATAAAATGTACAGTAAAGATAAGTTTATTTGTAAAATGCCTAGTTTTGTTATCAAAACTAGCTTCTTAGAAAATTGATTGCTGTTGGGCAATGTCAAAAAGTTGAAGGCCTCATTTACTAAAAGTTAAATTTAAATTCAATAAATTAAATTCATGCAAATATAAAATTGGATAAAAGTTTATTAGTGTGAGAAGGTGATATTAGTCGTTTTGAAAAAGCTTGCAAAACCTAATTTATTAGCTCTAAAAAACAATTGAGCTACAAACAAAATCCAGAGAAATGTAGCACTGTAATAGAAAGTGCAATGTGCTTATGATGTTCTAGCAGTGGTGCCAGTGCTTCAGAGAAGTCAAAGTTGATTGTGCGTGCCTGTGTTTTTGGCCACAAAAAGTAATGGTGGCAGTAGTCAATGCGTTTAGTGCCAAGTGCACGCATGCAGATGCAATGTTGGCACTAAAAACAGTGGCCAGTTGATGCTATAAAAGTGTAATTCCACTGCAAGTTAGGATGCTGTCTCTTTTCGGTTGATAGTGGCACCTATCATGTCAGTGATACTGAAGATGCTGCGATCCTGGAATGGCCAACCATAAACAAAAAACAATGGCAGCAATCGGATGTTGGTTTATTTTTGGTACTCCTTAGTCTTTTTCACTCTTTTACGACTAGTAGACATGAAGCACAATATTTGTAAGCAGTTTTGTGGAAAATGCTTGTTTTTTGTTTGCATTTTCCAGTACGTATTGCTGCTGCTGTTCCAGGCATCAAGGTAATCTGCCAAATTAATTGATAAATTTGATTAGCAATGTTTAATCTGCTGAGCAATAGACGTATTTTTCCGATTTTTATTGCTAAAAAGATTTATGTGTTTTTGCTTATTTGCAGGTTGCACCGATCTCTGATTGGCATTGAGTAAAGTTTTTCCTGGCATTTTATATTGGTAGTCAGTTATACTTTTTATGTAGAGTAAAAAAGATATAAAAATATCGATAAATAGTAATAAGGTGCTATGAATATGCAGCAGGTGGCCACACAGTGGCTGAAGTACAAAGCTCATAAAAGTGTGATAATTTAGTGTTTGTGATGCAATTCAAATTAGCTAGTCTATCAGTGCCAACTAAATGTCTCAGTCTCAAACAATCACACACATTTGCGTTCATATTTCCCAAATATAAATTCTGCTAATTCGGATACTTTAAATCATCTAAACAAAACGGTAATAACATTTTCTTGACCTCGCAGAGCATTTTTCTGATCGAAAAATGATTGTTTATAAAGAATGAATCACATAAAAATTGCTTTGAAGAGTTTGAGAATGTTTAGGAAAAAACAAAAGTGTTTTGTTTTCTATCAAATTGCGCTAATGAGACTACAACAGCATCAATTTGTGCATTTGTGCAAATACTGTCACTGGTCATTAGTGTCATCTTTGCAAATGGACTACATCAAGGTCATTTAATCGATTAACTTAGCAAACTTGTAAAAACAGGAAAACGGCCCTCGTCTTTTAATAAAAATATGATTCAGCAATATCTACAAAAAACAAAAAGTTGAAGATTTGCAGGCAACAAAGCTTTTACTTTGTACTGTAACCGCTATTGATTTGTTATTATTTTTATACTTCCCCATTCACATTGTCCTCTGAACATTAAACCATAAACAAAATATTATAAAATGTTGCACTTTTTGCAAGCAGCTTTATTATATCATTGCATGTGAGGATGTCGTGTTAGAGGTCAACATGCCGTAATAGTAGTAATCAACATAATCAAAAGTACAACGAAACTCTCCGCTTGATTCTTTTTTTCAAAAGTGAAAATTCCACAAATGAACATTTGTCATTTTTGTGCACTAGTAGCAAGGTGAATATTTCAAAGCCAAGAATGACGTGAATAAAGTGCATTAATTTAATTCTCATCTGCACACACACACACATACACAGACCAATACCACCAGAAAAGCTCACACAAACACAAGTAGCACACAAAAAAGTTTTTTGATTTGCTAATTAAAACCATTGTGTTTTTTTGTGCTTTCCACGGTAGAAACCATTTTTTGGTTGCGTTAATTATACTTTTTTTGTACTGATAATTGCCGATTGACTGATTGACGCTGCTGCAACAACAAAAAGATGCGTGACCAAGAGGACCAACACAAAGGGGAAATGGCCCAAAATGTAAATAAATTTTGCCACTGGCCAGCAACATCAAACCAGTGCTAATGGGGATGCATGCTGTCAATGTCACTAATTACACAGTTTGCCTTAATTATAAACATTAGTGGAAACATCATCAGTGCCAACAGTAGCAGTGGCAACAGGTACCTGCCAACAAAGTTTATTTAAAGTGCAATAAACGACTGTACCTTACTACTGATAAATTGAGGGGGTTAATTATGGTTTTGTTGTGACTACCTCTGATTAAAAAGGTTGCTTTGATTGAACTTTTCCATTTATACTGGTTATTCCCTTTTCTATATTTGCCAAAATTGGCATAGACTAAAAGTTAAATCGAAAAAATATTTAAATTTTTCACTTTGAGTTAAAACTGCCCACGCGATTTCGATGTACACTTGTCAACAAGCTTTGCAGTTTATTCATCTCAGCCACTATATCTGTTGTAGTAATGAACGATTGAACTTTCACTTTCCAAAATTGTCTGCTGGACACTGCGCCATCTTTGTCGCTGATCGTTTGAAAGAGCAGCAGTCCTCTCCCAAAGCGTCGGCTAATAGCTTCCTCTAGCCCAGTTAGATAGGATCGTTGCACTAGTTATTTTGAATCACTCAAATGTAATTTGATGCGCTAAAAGGTGACAGGGGATCATGATCGCTGAAAGCGGTTTCAGGCAATGAAATGGACACAAACTGATAAGTGAAAACTATTGCGCTAAAGCTTAGTAATAGTACATTTTGTCGGTATTTGATGCTGCTGCTGCTGTCCGTTTTCGCATCCACCGGTGATCTATGTCAGCGTGAAAATCGCACTGGTGTGCATGTTTTTGTCACCAGCTCGCCAGATACCGTCTAATGGTGAGGGTGACAAAGTCTTCTTTTTCACTTTCCATTGACAACTTGCTGTGACATTCATCATCTGGCTGTCTATTTGTATGGTGTTTTTTGCCCAAAATGAAGATTGTCACCACCAATTCTTCATGCAGTGTTGTTTGTGTTGTGTGTTTGTCACGTCCAATTGATGTGCCTGCTAATGACACGCACACTCACACATCTCCCCAGGCAGCAGCAGCACACAATCGTCTAGACATTGCTTTCTGGCATTGTTGCTATCGTGTAATTAAATAGTTGCTGTTTGCATCGTTTGCCTGTTTCATCTCAGAGGAAGCGTTTCTAAGTGTTTGTGAGTTTCAAGCAAATGCAGTGTTTTCTGATTAGCAGCAGCACGGATGCATCTTCCCCTCCTTCTGATATTATTAATAGCTGCTCTGATATTCAACTTCATTACCCATCGCCGAAATGCATTTTGAACATCATGCTCTGTTTCATACGTTTTCAGCTCAGCATTCAACAAGTGGCGGTAGTGATGGTCCTCGAGTTGATGGCTCTTCTATAACTAGCACTAAATGCTAAGGACAGTCGCACAAAAAATTGCGCGTATTAAAATTCAGAATCAGTAATCAGTTTCCGTGCTGCGCTTTGTACAGCCGCTGGTCGCCGAGGGTCAAGCCAAGGGCGACTAAACTTTTAAGAGCGTTTCAACTTGAAAGAAGGGAAATTGATTATCGCCGAAGAGGGCACACAGCCGACCCTACAGCGCTCTGTTTACTGCTGCTGCTTCTTCTGCCGGCGTGATTATGGTGAGGATGACGATGATTATCATTAGGAAGATAGCTCCAGTGGTGCTGGTGGTGGTGGCCTTGTGCCACAGATATAATTCACCGTGTCGGCTGACGGTCAAGGTCTAGTGCAGTCAGTGGAGGGTGATTTGAAGGAAGAAGCGTTTAGCTCGCTATCTCCCTCTCCCTCTTCTTTCGCTGTCACTCTGAGCAGAGCACCCCCATTGAGAAGTGCCAGAAGTGCAAGACAAGACAAGTGCAGTGCAGGCAACAACAACAACAGCAGCAAAGCTCATTTTCGCAAACATAGCGAGCAAATGTGAAAGTGAAACTCGCGGGCTTTTGTGCTTTTGTGGTGGTGGTAACCGAACGACGGCGAGAAAAGAACACAACAGTTGTTGAAGAAGATGACGATTTCTGATTAATTGCACACAGTGTGCACTGCTGCACTATCATCGATGAGTAGGTGTCAAGAGACTGCTGCTGCTGCTGCTGCTGATAGTGGAATTTTCCAGCCTGGTCAAGAGTGTCACTTGCCGGAGAAATGCAAAGTCAATAGTGCTTGCTCCTTAGGGTGACACCTCTACCAACACTACTACTACCACCACCACCACCACCACTACCACCGTCATCCGTTTGCCTAAATAGAAATTCCTAAATCCTCAGGCGGGAAAACCGAGTCCTAATCGCCAGTGGAATATACTTAAGCGAAACTAGTTCAGATCTTCAGAACTTACCTGTTGCGCCGAGAGTGAAACTTGTTGATCTGTTCAGCACCACCACCACAGAATCACTGCTTCAGTACCCTGAACTGTGCCCACTTCCCACTCAGTGCCTCAGTGTCAGCCCTGCGGGCACCACCACCACCACCACCACCACCACCACCACCACCGATTGAAGTCCACAATTTCTGCTGGTGCTTGTAGTCTCTCATCTCTCTCTCTTTTCTCCTCCTCCTCCTCCTCTTCAGTGGCTCATTTCCAAAGCCATCACCATCACCACCACGACCGCTCTTGTTGCTCGCTTGTAGCCGGCCAGTCCAGGAGGAGAGTTAGCTAGCCGCCGTCTGCAGTCGCCGCCGCCAGTTGCCGGAGAGCTGCAGTCAAGCGCACTTCGATCAACGGCGCAAGCACAATCACACACAAACATTACACTCATCAGTGAAGCAGCTGCTGTTGCTGAAGAAGAGAAAAAGCAAAACACAGCAATCTCTGCCGCGCATTCTCTGCTTCACTTTGAATTTAGGAATTCTCAAAAACTTTGCTCTGTGTTTGCCATCATCATCATCGTCCTTAACTAGCCACAACAAATCTTGGCCAACTCTTTTCCTCTCTTTTCCCATCGATTTCATGTGACAGCTTCTGCCAAAGAAGAAGAAAAAGTGACCCTCTATCTCCTTCTCCCTCAGCTCGTCTTTCATATCGATCAGCGGAGGCTGTGGAGAGAAAGAGAGAAAGTCCTCTCCTTATCACATGTCGCCGCCGTGAGACGCCAAAGTTGGCGGTGTCAAAGTTTGCTTGTCACGCAAACCTTCTCTTGATGCTGCTCAGTGCCTCAAACAGCTGACCAAACTGTCACCAGTTGCTTTCAGGCTGCTGAAGAGAACGCATCATCTCAGTCAGAAATTCCTCCTCCTCCTCTCCAAAGATGACTTTACCCAAAATGGCGACCAACTCACTTCTGGTGAGCACCTTTGCCCTTCTCTTTCTGGTGCTGCTAGCCGTCGCTGTTGCCAGTTCATCACCATCATCATCATCCTCACCTGCCAGGTACCACAGTCAGAGGCCACAACCTGAAACGGTCAAGTCGGTCTCCGAGTGGATTCAAGAGGGACAGCTCTCGTCGAGCATCACTCGCCAGAAGCGGGCTCCCTGGGACTGGTCTCTCGATGCACTCAAGTGCTCACTCAAAATCATCTCTCTCCAAGTTTCAAGTAAGTGCATTCTTTTATTTTGGTTTTGTTTTGTTTTGCAATTATTTGACAGTGAGTCAGCCTCAGTAATTGTCTGATAGTGATGTCACTTTGTAATGGTCATTTGCTGTTGTTGCTATGAGGTTTTTCAGTGTCTACGCTTTTGAAAAGCAATCCGCATCTTGATTAGCCATTTTAGCCGCTTTCGCAATGGGGAAAATCCGGGCGATTTTAGCAATAAAAGTTTACCCTTTCAGCAAAAGCCTAAAATAACATACTTTTTTTGCAAGTGTGCAAACATCCCACTTTCACGATAGTGCACGGTATAGTTTGATAGTGCCGATTTTTATTGGTGAAACTGTAAATGACACATCCGATTAGTTTTATCTCTCACTCATTGGCGTTGTAACATTTCTAATCAGTCTTGAACATCAGCCAAATTCAGCGACATGTGTCTAATTTTGGTGCGTGCGCCAGTCCTCGTGAACTGATTTTTATCACCTCACCTGTTGATGCACACGCAGTTCTCTTCAGTTTCACTTTCTGTCCTGATACCGCTGATCAATCATATGATTTTAATATCTGCAGCAGTATTACAACTACTAATGGCGCATTATTAATCGACAGCTCTCGGGTGATAATTTATGGGGTTATGGTGTGTGTGCGTGTTTGAGTACTCTTGCAACTCTTTTAACTCTGACCTTACACTGTGAGTGCCAGTGCAACTGAGTATCAGTAGCAGTAGCAGAAGTAGTCGATGATGCATTTCCTGCCAAGGCACTTCCTCTCGATTGTCTATTGTACTTGTTTTTGGGCTAGTTTTAATAATAAAAAACTAAAAGTAGATCAAGTAGACAGCAAAATGTGTGCTCACTTTAGCCACTTTTGAGTTGCTTTGTTTATGGGAGCTTTCGCCGCCGCCACCGCCTCATAGCGATCATCGCCTCTGTGTCCTCAATTTTCACCTCGTAGGTGATTCCAATTAAAATGAAAAAAGTAGGATTGTTAGGCGCCGTCGTCCAGTGACTGCTTTCCATAGCTCCACTCTCAATAGCTTATGGTAATGTGCATCAGTATATCTTTCAGTTGCTGCCTCTATGGTGGTGGCTGATGGTGCCTCACTTTCAGTTGACTGCATAGCATTTGACCCCGCTTTTTATATTCACCCATTTGATGCGTGTCTGTCTGTGTTGTCAGGTTGCGCCATTTTATTTTTTATTTATGCGATCCTTTATTTTTACTTTTGTGTTAGTCTCTGACTGTTTTGTTTTGTTATAATTAGGTCCCACTGTTAGTTGTGAGCTAGTTTTGTCATCGTTCTGTCTCAATTCTGTTTGGACTTTGAGCTCTTTAATGCACCGACATAAACTGTGTGATACACTCATCGTGTCGATTGCCTTTTTCGGCATCCTCTCCGACTGAAAACACAGCACAACACAGGCTAGTATCAACTTGAGCAAACACGTGCTGATGCAGTGTTTTAGTGTTCCGGATGGCGGCCAACAGCGCTGGCTTGTTGTGCTAACTTCAGTGCTGCTGCTGCTGTTGCTGTTGCCGCTACTCGACTTTTGCAGACTGGCTGCTGGTGTGTGATTTGCCTCGATTCGAGGAGTGTGTCGTAACTTGAGGAGGAGGTCAAACGCTTCCAAAAGGTTGGAAGAAGATTGACTCGGTATTAATTAAATTGTGCTTCACTTACGCTTTTTGCCTTTTTAGCCTTTTCAACACAGTGAAGCAGTCAGTGAGGCTGTCATTCGCGTTAATTTAATCCATAGCTCACTGACAATGTTAAATTCGGACGTTTTTCTCCAAAGAAGAAAAACGGCCATCCTTGTCTTTCTCGCTTTTTTGTTTCAATGCAGATTCCAACAAAATGTGCGGCCGCTGTCATTGAAACAAAACGAGAAATGTGCTGTTTTACATATTTTTTTATAATGGCTAAAAGTGGTCAGTTAGAGTCAGTCAGTTAGCAACTGCTGTTAACAGCAAGCCCCTCAGTCAGTTAGTCTTTCTCCTGTGGATTACTGCCATTTATCATGAGCGCCTCTCCTCCTGAAACAACACTAGGTTCGATGTTTTTCAGTCACCTGTACAGTGTACACACACACTTACAATTTTGCTCATTTATAGACGCTCTCCTTAGTACGTGTTTCCTACAGCTCCCCCAGCAGTTTTACCTGCTGATTAGCAATTCAAGAAGGAGATTTCTGCTTTTCGATACCAAAAGTGTGCATATGCGCGTGCACTGCAGGGACAAGTGGTGCACACTACCACTCATTCAAGGCTACTAGTGCCAAAGGAGTGCTACTGCTAGTGCTAACATTGGCAAGGAACGTGCGCGGGTGCAATGCCTGAACAACAGCTAACTTCTCGTGAAGTAGCATCAAAGCGCAGTGCTGCTGCTGGTAAGGCCAATCTGCCCATTGCGCACTTTGCTCCAGTCGTGCACATTGTCTCTACAGTCGTCAGCTGTCTGTGGAGATGTCCCCTCACTTTTACTTTTCTTTTCTTTTCTTTTTCTCTCTTGCTCTTTAATTAGTCGCCGTTGAGTGCACTTTCTCAATGGAGCAAGAGACTGAAAGAGGGAAAAGGAGATGAAGTAGTAGTGATGCACGTGGCGAAGAGATCCAGAATACACATCGTCTGCATTGTCAACGCGGATGCTGCGTGCGTTTTGTTTTCTGTTTCATTTT
>JAALOO010001794.1_pt1 | contig 13436 bp, 18 predicted proteins | sample 7257641 | NCBI WGS metagenome assembly JAALOO01 (sample SAMN14085613, study PRJNA598686) | mite metagenome | biome: ENVO:01001000; feature: ENVO:01001002; material: ENVO:01001226; isolation source: single female mite from University of Michigan culture on fish food culture... ... | reverse complement strand
GAGAGAGAGAGAGAGAGAGAGAGAGAGAGAGAGAGAGAGAGAGAGAGAAAAAGCTAAATAACACTTGAGCCAGCAGCCACTTAATTAATCAGCAGCAGCAGCAGCAGCTCGACTTTGGCTTAGCGACAACGCAGTTAGTTAGTTAGTTGGAGTGCTCTAAGAAAACAGATCTAAAGTTAGAGCTAATGATGATGATGATGCAGCAGCAGCAGCAGCTGAGGATGATGATAATGATCACATCAAAGGAGCTGATCTAACAAACTGACAAACACTGTGTGATCAAACACACTACCAGTGCCACTACAGTGTTGCAAATAGCTGAGGATGGCTTCTTTTTAAAGCCCAAGTAGAAACTAGAGACAAAAATCCAGCAGCAGCAGCAGCAGCAGTGACTAGTCAAGTGGCCACGGGCCAAACAAAAATTGACCACCACCACCACCACCAAGTTCAGCAGTGTGCAGTGACATCTGTTCAATCATCAGGCAACAGTAGTCTGGACACTAGGTCTAGGGTCTAGGGGTAACCACCACCACCACCACTGCTGCAGCAGCAAAAGACCACCACCAGCACTGGCTGCCTCAATTAGGGTCAGGCGAGGTCAGATCAAGATAAGGTGGCTTGATAAATGGTGGTGGTACTTGTGGTGGTGGTGGTGGTGACCATCGAGATATGGACACCATCACCATGATCACATTGTGTGTGTGTGTGAGTGCAAGCAAACCTCACTGTTCAAGCCTAAATTTGTCTGCTCATTTTGTTGTTTCTTGTTCCAAAACTGGACAATGAGTTTGAGTCAGAGTTGCTAATAAGACGCACACACAGAGAGACAAATTCCTACCAACTTACTCAACCGTTTTCAGTGGTAGTGGTGGGTGTTGGTGGTGGTGGTGGTAGTAAAATTTAGCAGCAGCAGTTGCCTGGTAATTAGACAGCAGCAGCAGCAGCAGAAGCAGCAATTCAGCATTGCTCTTAAAGCAAGCGTGCTTCCTGAAAATGAGAAGAAAGAAAGAAAGCTTGCGCGTGCAAACCACCACCAGGACGACAGATTGCGAACTGTGATTGCGCTGGGCTGCTAAGCAAACACACACACACACACACACCGTTTGTCATGCAACAACAACTGAAAGCAGCAGTAGCCATGTGTCCACTACTCTGCTCAGAGCCGATTAGATGACTCGATGCTGATAGGCTAAGAGAGGGCAGAGATTCGATAAGAAATGCAAACACAGACAGACTAAACAGCAGTCGTGAAAGAGGAAAAAGAGGAAAAGATGAGGTCGCAGGGATGGGAAGGAGGTAGTGAAGGAAAGGGAGGTGAGATTGAAAAAGGCAAAGGAGAGAGAGAGAGAGAGAGAGACAAATTGGTGGCACACTAATTAGTGGTGGTACTACTACTACTCTAGCTCAGGCTCAAGTAAAGAAAGATCAGCATATGGTGAAGGAGGGTGAACTGGGGAGAGAGAGAGAGAGAGAGAGAGAGAAAAGATGCAAATTGGCACGAGAGAAGGAGGTGGTGGTGGTGGTAATAATATTTTGCAATCGGAGAGAGAGAGAGAGAGAGAGAGAATCGTGCCACTGCCATCATCATCTTCCTTTGCAGACAGCCCAGCCACCACCACCACCAGCACTATCTCACTACAGCCTCATTTATACCGTAGCACACACCACACACTTACAACCTCTACCCAACAGCAGCAGCAAATACTCTAACAGCACAACATCACTAACAACTGTCTTCTCTCTCTCTCTCTCTTTCCCTTATTTCATTGCAGACGCTCTCCTCCACTCGACGACACATCTCACCACCACTCTTCTCCTTCTTTCTGCTCATCGTCAGTGTCAGTGTCTCCTCCACACAGCCGGAGGCGTCTTTAATCTCCTCAATTCTTCAAAGTGATAGGTCCTAAAAAAGCAGCCCCTCCCCCACCCCACCATGGTCCACGCCAGTCTGGCCACTCAGCAGTACCCGCATCCACTTCCACACCACTTTCAGCAGCAGCAGCAGCAGTTCAACCAACACAGTGCTCCCATAGCCCCCACTACCCACCACCCACTAAAACCGGGCAGCAGCTTTTCGGCGATCACCTCCCAGCAGCAAATGAGCAACATTTCCTCCCTCTCGCACCTTAACTCCAGAACTCCTTCAACCGCACCTCCTAAACCAATGGTCGCCGCCGCAGCAGCAGCAGCAGCAGCAGTTCCCTCTGCCCCCCTCTCAGCACGCCCACAAACTCATCACCCCAACTTTCCACCGCCACCACCAGCTCTTCAGTCACCGACGACGCCGACCATGTCCTCGACGGCCACCTCGGCGACGCCTGCCAGCCTACTTCAGCAGCAGCAGCAGCAACAACAACAACAGGAGCAGAACCAGATGCTGCACAATCAGCTGCTTTTCATGCTGCAGCAGCACCAACAGCAGAATCAGCAGCAGCAGCAACAACACCCAAATAATCAACAGTTGGCAGCAGCTGCTGCTGCGGCAGCCGCCGCCGCCCAATCTCATCCCTTTCTCCAATACGGAAATTCCGCGGCTCAGTTGGCGGCAAACGCCGCATCAATGTCCTCGCTGCTCAGTGCAGCGGCACATCCAGCGACGGCGGCAGCCGCTGCAGCCGCCGCCGCCATGATGCAACATTCAGCAAAAGGAAATGGTGGCGGGCCATTCGGGCCCCTAGGACCACCCGCCTTTCCCGCGGATTTCTTCGGCCAAATGAACAACTTTCCGGCATTTCCCGGGTCGGCGGCGGCTGCTGCTGCTGCAGCGGCAAGCCACGCCGCCCGTCTAATGCAGGCGGCGGCGGCATCCGCTGGAAATGATCCAAAGAACCGAAAGACGCACCACCACCACCACGCATTCCACGAACTGGAGGCGCTCGGCTTTAGCCCCAAACAACAAAAGCCAAACTACGTCAGTGGTGGTCAACCACAACAACAACAACAGCAGCACCAGCAACACCACCACCACCACAAGTCATCCTCAGCCAAAGCACACCACAATCACAATCACAACCACAACCACCTGGGACGTGATCACCACCTCAAAAACCAGCCATCATCAAAGCCGTCAGAGGATAGCAGACGCAGTAGTGATCATCACCACCACCACAAGCCCTCACACAGCCCAGATGAGATTGACAAGCTGAAGATGGCAAACAAGGTCGCTGCAGCTGCGGCAGCGGCGGCCGCAGCAGCAGCAGCTGCCTCAATCAACGGCGGCAACAAAGAATCCTCAAATCAGCAAAGCAAAAATTCTAATAGCTCCAACAACAGCTCCAAACAGCAACAACAACAGCAGCAATCATCAAAGTTCGACTTTGCCCGACTCGCCGAGTCGGCGACCGAGGGCAAGAAGGAGCTGCTAAACAACAATCACCCCCAACCAAACCACAATAACCTCCACCCAAACCTTTCTCATCACCACCTTCCTCATCCCCTAGCACCTCAACCAAAATCTTCGCAGCCGTCAATGATGAGCCACAAGCCCTTCATGGGCTCCTCCCCTTCTGCCGCCGCCGCCGCCCAGATGGAGGCCAACGCCAAGATGCTCTCCCTCTTCAGCACGACGCAGTTCACGCCCCTGCCCGACGGAAAGACCAACTCTGCCCCTTCCTCTTCAGCAGCCAACGCCCACCACGCCCACGCCCACCCCCTGCAGCACCTAGGCCTGCCCCACCACCCCACTAGTCCTGCCTTCTTCGCGCCCAACTTCAGCTCGCAGTCCTTCCTCTCCAACCTCCAGACGGCCCACCCCCACCTGGCCGACTACTTCAGCCGCAAGCTGGCGCGCGTCAATCGCATCAGCAGCCGCCCCAAGAAGGAGTTCATCTGTCGCTTCTGCCAACGGCGCTTCACCAAGTCCTACAATCTGCTGATTCACGAGCGGACGCACACCGACGAGCGGCCCTACACCTGTGATATCTGCAATAAAGCCTTTCGCCGGCAGGACCACCTACGTGATCACAGGTACGAACATTGTGCTGCTGTTGCTGTTGCTGGTAATGCGAGTGAAATGCGATCAGGTTGAAGGCGATGATGCTGCTGAGGCTGTGCAGAGAACGATGCACACACTGTGCAGTGCACCTGCCGTGTTCAGTAGGGCAAATCAGCACTTTTAATTAGTCGCAGGCCATTTGTCACCACCACTATAGACAAAAGTGGTGGTAGTAGTTGGTGGTGGTGGTCGCCCAGACGGGCAACCAACCACCAACTGCCAACAGAGCCATTCAACCAAGCAGTCAACACAGCTAGTGAGTAGAAAGTGAACAGTAGACAGGCATTTTTTTTATTAACTGCAAAAAGTGGGAGAAAAACTCACCAGGACCACACCTGAGCAGAGCGATGATGGTGGCGGTGGTGCAGTGCAATGCACAGTGCCGAGCAACGAAAAAAGGCTGAAAAGGCTAAAATCAGAGCAGCGTCGTTTCAGTCTGCTGGCGGTCACACGGCTTTAATTAGCCTGATGACTAGTTAGCAGCAGAAAGCAGCAGTGGCAGTTAGAGCTGCTGCTCAAATTTTACCTTCAAGCAAAAAAAATAGTGAGAGGCTTAATTAAACTGATGATGGTGAAGCAAATCGTCGTTTTATCCCCAAAAAAATCGTATACTGCCTTCTAACGAGAACTCAGTTATCGAAAAGCAATTAATTAGCAGTTAGTGTCCCCTTCAACACATCTTAGAAAGCCATCAATTAGCAGGGGAAAAGGATGTGTGAAATAACACATGTTTTAATGTGATGTAAAACTCATCAAATCTTACTCCTCTTCTTTTCCCACCTCTACAGATACATCCACTCAAAGGAGAAGCCCTTCAAGTGCACCGAGTGCGGCAAGGGCTTCTGCCAGTCACGGACCCTCGCCGTCCACCGCATCCTCCACATGGACGACTCGCCGCACAAGTGTCCCACCTGCGGCCGGTCCTTCAACCAGCGGTCGAACCTCAAGACCCACCTCCTCACCCACACCGACATCAAGCCGTACAACTGCCCCGATTGTGGCAAGGAGTTCCGCCGCAACTGCGACCTCCGCCGGCACATGCTCACGCACAACATTGACCTGGGCAGTCCCGGCGGCGGAACAGGAACAGGAGGAACTAACCTCCACAACAATGGCACGTCCTCTCCGACCGCCTCCTCCTCGCTCACCTCTCCTCGAGGCGGCAATGGGGGCATGAGCAGTGACGGAAGTTCGGCTTCGACGGCGACTGCGGCTGCCAATCACCACCCGACCCGAGGCCGCCCACCTCTGCACGGCCTCTCCCGACGACATCATCATCACAGCCACCATCAGCTGCAGGGCATGAAGGCGCCCGGCCAGGTGAACAAGGTGAGCAGTACGGCGGCCGAGGATTCCAACAACAACAACAACAACAACGGCCACAACGGCCGCCATCACCACAATGGAAATGGCGAGGCGAACCGCGGCAGCCGCAGTGAGTTCACCGGAATGAAGGACGAAAACGACGAGGACATTGACGTGGTCGTCGACGATGTGGACGAGGAGGATGAGGAGGAGGAGGAGGAGGACCTGGAGGACGAGGATGTCGACTCGATGGATCTCGATGAGGACGAGGAGGAGGACGAAGAGGTGGACCTGGAGGGAGAACTGGCAGAGGAGCTGAAAGCAGTCACCAAGCTGGTCGGTGATGCAGCTGAACCTGAGGAGGAGGAGGAGGACGAAGAGGAGTTGGAAAACGGAGATGAAGAGGTCGAGGTGGACCTGGATGAAATGGAGGAAATAGACAAGGGAACGGATGACAGTGTCAACTCAAAGGAGGGTGAAAAGAAGAAGGTAAAGAGCGAAAAAAGAGGTGCCAATGACGAGGACATTGACGTGGAAAACTAATCATTCGCAACAGCAACTGCAGCATAATCATCATCTACTTCATCAAGAGAACACCTACACGCTCTCATCTTTTTCCTGTACAGCAGCAGCATCCTCCTTTATTTATTTGCGCCTAGAATTAGAAACTACTTGTTGTTGTTGATGTTTTGCAGTAGTAGTGTTGGTGGCAACTTGAACACCCAATTTCTTCTTTTTTCTTTCTTTCTTTCCTTCCTTATTTCTTTAGAAATCTTTTAACTTCTTTTTCGCCATGTCTTTCTCCCAAGCAACTCTTTCTGTGTGCTGTTCTTTCAACGGCGTTTTTTCTCTTCAGATAGTCTTCGATTCAGTCAGTCTTTCTCTCAGCTTCTCTTGGTTTTGTAAATACACACACACACATATACTCAAGTTTTCTTTCTTCATTTCAACTTCTTCTTCTTCTTCTTCTGAACACATCCCATCACACTTTTTCCCCTTTCACACACACACTTGCACAATAGTAATAGTAGTAGAAGTAATAACAATAAAAACGCCTAAAATATTGACCAAACTCCTCTTCTGCGTTTCAACTCTCTCATCCAGTGAAAATCTCTCAGTAATCACTTGCTAGCTAAATCATCATCATCGTCATCTTCATCGTCATCATTTGCCGGGCGCATGATTGCGCACGATTTGGGCACGATTAACACTTGCCAGAGAGCAGCAGCAGTGGTAGATTTGAGATGGATAGATCTCCGATCTCTCATAACTATAATTGGCTCCCAATTGGCAGGTTGAGATGGCTGAGAGCAGCAGCAGCGGTGGCAGCAATTGCCGGTCAATTGTCTGTGAGAGAGGCTCAGACTTTCAGAGTACGAAGACGTGCGCACTCAGTTCAGACGTAGAGGTGAGCAAGTGAGTGAATGAGTGAGTGAATGAGTGAGATGCGAGGAAGTTGTGCGACTGTCTGACTGTCTGACTGACTGACTGTGTGATTGCCAATGTGTGTGATTGCGCAGTCAGATAGGTGTTTAGGGATCTCTGCCATTTCATTTTTGTTATAGGAGAGAGAAAGCTAAACTGTGGTGGCAACTCAGGTGGAACGTGGAAGTGCCCGAGCTGCTGCCGCCACTGCCATTCAGAGATGTCTCAGAGATTGCAGAGACAGCGAATCGCACGCATCTAAAAACTGAGGAGAAAACTGAGCGTTTGCTGTGACAAACTAAAAATCCTTTTTTGTCAATTTTTTTCTAGTCAAACCCTGACCAGTAAATCAACCACCACAACCGCCTTCTCCTCCTCCTCTAGTACCGCTAACTGTCAGCAAAGACGGAAAAAGCCCACTCACGAATGCAAAAAAGAGGAGGCAGCAGCAGCAGCAGAAGAAGATTCACTGTCAAAGGACGAGCAAAAAAGGACGAGGAGAAGAAGGTTCAGGCGCGCTAAATTAATTGGCACCATCAAGAGTGGTCGGCGACAGCGACGAGGCACTCATCCTCCTCCTCCAGCGCTGCGCACTTGTCCTTTGCTCTTTGCCGGCCGTCTAGGCACGTTTTATTTACTCAAGTGCGGTGTGTGTGTGTGTGTGTGTGTGTGTGTGTGTGTTTGTGTGCACAGTTTGAGGTGATGGTGGTGGAAAGGCGAACACAGGTGAGTTACAACACATCGCAAGTGAAGTGAAGTGAAAGAGAGGGCAAAACGGTTTCAGTCAAAACTTTGCAACACAGCAAAGAAAGGGGAGGCGGCTGAGGAGAGGAGATGAGAGAATTCGTGACAGAGGGACTACTTGCAACAGCAGCAAAGGAAGTGTGTTAATCATGCACAGCGGCAGAAGTGGTGCCGTGGTGAAGAACTGCTGCCACTGCTGTCCATCTTCAGCGTGCGTGAAGAAGAAGAAGAAGACATGAATGAAGGCGAAGAGGAAAACGAAAACATTGTCTGTGTGTTTGTGTATTCTTCGCCATAGTCGCCAAAACTCTCTCTCTCTCTCTCTCGTAAATTGGCGATCATCACCGTTTGGTGGTGGTAGTAGTGAGTGAGCCACGGCCATCGATCGATCGATCACGATTGCACTAGGCTGCTTTCACTAGGTAGTGGCTGCTGCTGCTGCTGCCGCTGCCGTCTCGATTCTGACCTATTCTGACTTTTTTTGCCGACAGTCAGTCAGTGGCGGCGAATGTGGCGATAATTTCAGCAGAAAGTGCTGTGTGGTGTGGTGTTTGTCTTGCTAAATGGGCTCAAATTGAAACGCTTAGAGAGAGAGAAAGAGAGAGAAGAGGAGTCAGCAGGAGCGTCACTTACTCAATTACTACAAAAGTGGAAACAGACACAGTGGAAAAGCTCAGCTCAGCGACACAGACACCTCCCGAAACCCCGAGTCCACAGAGAACTAAAGAAGGAATAGGGCCGGAAATCACGAACGTGAGTAGAGCAAGGGCACGACTTGAAAAGAAGAAGTAAACGGTCTCAGTCTGTGCTTGTCTTGTGTGTGTTTGCCTGAGCTTTACCTACCACCACCACCACCACCACCAGCAGCACCACCACTTTTGCTCTCTAATCTCGAGCAATTGGTCAATCGGCCACTAAACTAAAAAAAAATCGCCCAGACGACAGCAGCAGACGGTAGATAAGGAAGGTAAGCACTGGCGCTGGACACTGGCGCTCTGTCATTAGCTAAGACGGGGCAGTGGGAAATTAGCTAAAAATAAAGCAGCAAAATATAAGGGCAAAAAATCATTCAAAAACTCATCATCCAGTCCCGACCGACCGAGTTCATTGAGAAAAAGTGTAGCGTAGTGTAGTGAGCAGCAAACCTCGATAGATTGGGCGAGCTGATATATATTCACATTTTGTGTGCGGAAATTAATTAAAAGAAGACACTTCAAATGGGCAATGAATTTTCCCCCTTTTCTTCTGCTGAAGTTTGTTGACCACCATCAGTGCAATTTGTCTGCCGCTGCCGCCGCTGCTGTTGGCTCCCGTTGTGTGGTCTCCTCAACACTTTACTGCCTTTTCTTGGTTGCTAAGAAAACGAAGAAGAAGAAGAAGAAGAAGCCTGCACACTTTCACTCGACTAAAACGGTGTTTCTAAAATAGATCACCGTGGTAACGGTGACCAGGGGGTCAGGGGGTGGGTAATTGCAGTAGTCAAAGAAGTGTAATCAGAGAAGAGCAGTTCAGCAGTTGAAAGAAAATGAGAAGAAGACGAGGCCACTTGAAACTGTCGCTACTGCTGTTCCCTCTCCTCTCTCCTCAATTGATTAGCTGTCGATTCTAAATTTAGAGCTCACGGAATTGTCAACTGCTGATGACAACAGAAGGGCCCCAGGCCCCATGGTCAGGCCTAGATGGTGAAAGTGATATTTAGGACTACTGCTGCTGCTGCTGCTGCTACTGCACAAAGCCGTAAAACGGTTCTCTCCTGAACAGACATAAAAAGTTCTGGCCACTGAAAAGGTTTTCCAACGATGACTGCTGAAACCTACTGCAACCTCTCTCTCTCCCGTTTCAATTTTATTGGCCAACCCTAATTTGCAGAAAGTGAAACAATAACTAAACATAGAAATTGAAACGCACTAATTGCTTCTTTGGTAATGAGACTGCTGCTAAAAATACCACAAAAACTGTAAAACTTGCTGTTAGAGAATAAAGAATGTTTAGAAACCCGAAACAAGAAGCTCATTGTAAAACATTTCGACCACATTTTGATTTTTCAAGCCAAAACAAAAAAAATCACAAGTACACGCTGTGATCAAATAAAACGCTCGTCTCAAACTCGTTTCTAAAAAGATTGAGCACTTTAAAGTAAAGAGAAAAAAGAAGCAACTTTATTGCCTTCAGCCTTTTCACAACTAAACTGAAACTAATCTTGAAATCAGTCCTTTAAAACAATGGTAAAGTCTCTGGTCACAAAAGTTATCAAGCAGCAGCGGCCCGGCATCCGATTAGATACATTTACCAGGCAAGTGCGAGATCAATTTGGCCTGGGCAAACAGAAAAACACTGACCTTCTAAGAGTCGATGCTCAACGATCACCACCAACTGAACTGAACTGAAAAGTAATAGGCTTTCAACGAGAAAACAAAAATACAGCATCAAACAATACGACACAGGCAAGCGCAAAAAAGACCGAGCAGAGGTTTCACTTTTATTACTGCGAGGAGATTCACAAGTCGCAGCAGCGGCAGCACAAAGCGGCGAATCGCATTAAAAGTGCGGCAGTTGAAATTGATATTGGCAGAAACAGCAACAGCAACAACAACAACACCTGGATCGAATTTGACCATTTAATGGCCACTGCCACAGCAAAAAAGAGGACCAGCGCTGGACAAACAAACAAACTGAGAATAAACAAGAGCAGCTAGGGCAGTTGATTGTTGTGTTTGCCTGTGCTTACTGTCATAAAGTGAAAATTTCCCTCTCCTCGAGCCCATAAATTAAGCATCGGCAACATGCATTCTGTTTGAGCATCTGCAGCAGATTAATATTGAGACATCAAACTAAACTGCGGCAAAATAATCCTCCTGAAAGGAGAATATTACCCCTGAAACCCTTTTTTCCCCGGTGTTTCAGATCGGGGCAAAGGTAAAAAGGGAAAGTGCAGTGTCCACAGCACAGCACGTGTCCCCACAATAGCCTTTGCCTGCTCTAAAACTCTAAAACTCTAAAATTAGCAGCCTATTTACCACCAACACAGCCACCAAGCACAGCAAACTCCTCCACGAGGAGGTCGTCGAGGAGGACGAGGACAACAACAACAACGACAACACAACACAGTCAACTCGTCGGTGTCGGTGTCACTCTCTTTATCGGATCTGTCAACACAAACACACACACATGAAGTCAGTCAGTCTGCTGGGCATTGTCCAGCAGCAGCAGCAGCAGCAGAATAACTGTCCCCGAGGGTAAATAGAAAAGGGAAAAGAGAGAAAAAGAGAGAGCACAATTAGAGCAGGCCAATTGCCTCAGAATGGCACGCGTCTGTCCCTGTCTGTTTGTTCTGATCGAAGTTCACAACAGTTCGACTGGATGTCAACTGACTGACTTATTCATGTGCTTGTTGTGACTCGTCTCCCCACTCACTTACTTTTTGACATGACTTACTGCTCCACCACCACCACCACCACCACCAACAAACAGACAGACAACTGGCAAGAGGGGGCAATTTATTGATCTATTTATTCGGCTGCTGCTGCAATTGATCGCAAGAGATCAGCTGCCTCTCGGCAACTGTACTGGCTGAATGGCTGACTGACTGTTTGTGTGTGTGTGGATAATAAGATAATTAGGCAATAAACGTCACTCAGGAAGAGGAGGAAGAGGAGGGGGAGGGGAGGCCGTATTCATTGTCAATCACAATTTGGAGCAGTGTGCACTCAGCTCAACTCAAAGGAAGACGGCCAATTTGCCACTTCACCAGTGCTGCTGCTGCTGCTGCTGCTCCTTGACTCGTCAAAGAAGTCGGTTGTAGCAGCAGCAGCCGCTGAAGTGAGGCAAGTGACAATTTGTTTTCGAAGGCGGACACCACCGCCATTTCCCTGACTGACTGACTGGCTGGCTGACGAACTGACAAACGCACTGACACCAGCGGAACTGAGGGCAGGCAATGCTGCTCCGGGAATTAACGGACCAGTCTGATCAGTCTGTCAAAGCTGTTTAGTTAAGTTTAGTGTTGTGGGTGGCCGACCAGAGAAGAGCAGAGAAGAGGGGACACCTTTAGCAGAGGAAGACTCGCCCGGAATCTCTTTTTATTCCCTCCGTCCACTCTTCAATTCTCTCTCCTAGATCAGCACACACTTTGGCGCGTGTCATCCTCGCGTGCAGCAGCAGCAGCAGAAGCAGCCAGCACTTCGTCAATGACAATCAAGTCTCTTTCAGGAGTTGCACAGTTGAGCAGTTGAACTGAAGCAGCAGCAGCACCAGAGGCAAAAGTCAGTCGGCACACGCCAACACATTAGGAAGAGTAGGAAGCAGCAGCAGCATGCTCCCATATATCATCGCCACCGGCAGTGTCTGTCTGTCGGTGTGATTGTGTGAGTGGCCACTCTCATTGACTTTCTCTCCCTTTCCTTCAGCCTGTTCCAAGCGCGTCAATTGGCACTCGATACTCACTGCTGCTGCCGGTGCTCAATGTATCGATATGAACAGCAGCAGCAGCAGCAGCAGCAGAGAACACGAGCCGACTGTGGAGCGAATCTTTGCTGCACAAAGCTGCTGCTGCTGCTGTTATCACCTGCTCGAGGACGACACAATGAGCAGATAGAAAATGAGAAAGAGAAAGAAAGAGAGCCAAACTATTAAAAGGTGTGAGGCAACGTGCACTACCAACAAAACTGAGTGCTACACGATCCTCTCTTTCTTATGCTGAAAAGGTGGCTGCAAAACTTTGCAAACACCGCAGCAGCAGCAAGGTGATACATTATCATTTTCAACTTCTTCTTCTCGGAATGACAAATCATTACCAACTACCCTCATCATTCAGCATCAACCAAGGCAAATCGGTACGGCAAACAGTGGAACAGCAAAGCACAGCAAAGCTGAATTCTGTCAGCAGCTCGTAAAGTCTGCACACACATCTGAACATCTGTCCAAACAGTGCTGTTGCACAGTCAAATCAGAAAACATTTGCACACACACTCACTCACTCAGACATTAACACGCACGCACGACCTAATTTAGCAGGGTGTGAGGTCACCAAACAAAAGGGAAAGAAGATGCTAATCAGCTGCAGAATTAGAGGGAAAAAAGGCTGTGACACTGGTCAGCAGAACCGTTACTCCAAGTTAGTAATTTACAACTCCTCATTCCGCACACCTCTAATTAAGGCTCATTAAGAATGCTTAGCTGATTCTGCTAGTTGAGCATCAGCTCCTCCTGCAAGCAGCAGGAATCTTCTTAATGAAGATTGCTCGGCTCGGTTCGGCGGGGCCAGTTCAGCTCTCTCTCTGGGCAGCCGGGCCAATCAAGCAAACTAATTACCAGCACGCATCTTCTGCTGATGCTGATGCTCTTCACGCTGCTCATTCATTAATTTGCCTCTACCCGCTGAACAGAAAAGATAAAAAAGGCAGAGAGAGAGGGGGGGGCACTCGCAGCGCATTATCAATTCGATTCGATCGATTCAACGACGAAGACGACTACAAGCTAAAACTATGAGAACTCATTCCGAAGTCTACCGAAAAGAGAGTGAATGAACGATGAGAAAAGAGAAAAGAGCGAGAGAGGAACAGAACAAGAAAAAGAGAAGAAAAGGAGAAAAAAGAATGAGAGAGGAAAAAGGCAATCAGCCGAGATCGAGACTGCCTGGGCTGGCTTGCTGCCTGGTAATGGATGGCGCCGAATGAGAAAAGCGCATAGTGCACCACCACCACCACCAGCACACAATTAAGCTAATGGCAAATGGGGAAAAGTTGCTGCTGCTGCTGCTGCTGCTGCCATGACCATCATCATCAAGCCATCCACCATCCTCGGGAGGGGTACGGCACGAACGGAGGGGTGATCACGATAGCCCACGTCCACTGGTCACCACCACCATCAGCAGCAGCAGCAGCAGGAGCATTCAAATGCCAATGCTGTGATGCATCCCTCTCTCTCTCTCTCTCTCTCTCTCTCTCTCTCTCTCTCTCTCTCTCTCTCT
>JAALOO010001793.1_pt1 | contig 13440 bp, 12 predicted proteins | sample 7257641 | NCBI WGS metagenome assembly JAALOO01 (sample SAMN14085613, study PRJNA598686) | mite metagenome | biome: ENVO:01001000; feature: ENVO:01001002; material: ENVO:01001226; isolation source: single female mite from University of Michigan culture on fish food culture... ... | reverse complement strand
ACGCCGAGTTTGCATCTATGATTCCTGTTGCCGGAAGTGCCTATACCTATTCCTATGCAACGATGGGAGAATTTATTGCGTGGATAATCGGCTGGGATTTAGTGTTAGAGTATGCGCTTGCGAGTGCAACAGTGGCGGTAAGTTGGTCTCAGTACTTCAACGAACTACTCTCAACCTTCAATTTATCCATTCCTGAACAATTTTTAAAGGGACCTTGGGAAGGTGGTATTGTGAATGTGCCAGCTATTATAATAGTATGCTTACTCTCTCTTCTGTTAATGCGGGGTACGAAAGAATCAACTACAGTAAATAACCTGCTCGTAATTCTCAAAGTAACCGTCGTAATAATTTTCATCGTACTGGGCTGGGGATTTATTGACACAGCAAACCACACACCATTTATACCGGAGAATCCAGCTGAGCAAATGGTCAAAAATGGAGAACTTGGATGGTGGGCCTTTCTTACCGGCGAACACTTCGGCGAATTCGGTATTAGTGGTATACTACGTGCAGCAGGCGTCTTATTCTTTGCCTTCATCGGATTTGATGCAGTAAGCACCGCTGCACAAGAAGCAAAAGACCCGAAGCGGACAATGCCAATTGGAATAATAGGTTCATTGATTGTGTGTACAATTCTTTACGTGCTATTTGCATATGTATTGACGGGCCTAGAAAACTATCAATCCTTTGCGGGAGATGCGAAGCCTGTATCCACCGCGTTTGCAAAAACAGGATATACATTTTTAAATACTGCTTTAACAGTTACGATCATTGCGGGGTACACCTCTGTGATTTTAGTGATGTTACTTGGTCAAAGTCGTGTATTTTATTCCATGAGTAAAGATGGTTTATTACCCAAGGTATTCTCCGATCTTTCTCGGAATCAAACTCCTTGGAAAACCAATTTGATATTCATGGTTTTCGTTTCACTTTTTGCCGGCTTCGTCCCCATATCGGATTTAGGCCATATGGTAAGTATCGGAACGCTCTTCGCCTTTGCGCTGGTATGTGTCGGCATTCTGGTATTGAGAAAAACATCTCCCGAGTTAGATCGGCCTTTTAAAACGCCTTTTGTCCCAGTAATACCAATTCTAGGGATTTTAGTGTGTATAATATTGATGGGATCCTTACCAATTGAAAGCTGGGAACGCCTTGCTATTTGGCTATTACTGGGTTTGGTAATCTATTACTTTTATGGAAAGAAACACAGCAAGCAACGTAAAGCGCACCTTGAAAAAAAATAATAGTTAATTATATGTTAGAAGGAATTTGCATCAACATTATGAGCATTATCTTTCTAACATTTATTTTAAGTTCCCGATGAGAAAAATATTTCTACTTATTTTAAACGTTATACTAATTACAGGCCTGGTGCAAGCACAGAAAAACGACAAAAAGCTTGAGAGGATTATTAAAGAGCAAATTTCATCTTTTGATGGAGATATAGGTATCTATGTCAAGCATTTTCAAAAAAATAAAGTGATAGAAATTCAAGCCGACACGATATTTCCTACCGCGAGTATCGTAAAAATACCTATTCTTGTTGGTGTGTTCAATAAAATTAATGAAGGTAAACTTAAGTTAAATACGCGTTATCAGTATGATTCAAAACGTGAATATGGCGGATCAGGCCTTATGCAGTTTTACAAGGATAGCGCAAACACAGATTTAACAACAATGGTCTCCCTGATGCTATCCTATAGTGACAACGTTGCTTCTATTTGGTGTCAGGAACTTGCTGGGGGCGGTGTCAATATAAATGCACTGATGGATGATTTAGGCCTTAAAAACACACGTGTAAATTCCAAAACAGCGGGAAGAGAAGAGGCTTGGAAGAAATACGGTTGGGGCCAAACAACTCCGAAAGAGATCGCAACACTGTTAGCAGAAATTCGATTCGGTAGAGTATACGATGCGCGCATGTCAGATAAAATGTATCGATATCTCAAAAACCAATTCTACAACGAACGGTCACTTTCACAAATTCCAGCAGAAATAGCTACAGCATCGAAAACGGGATCAGTAAATGATGCCCGCGGTGAAGTAGTTTTTGTCCACGGCCCCTCTGGCGATTTTGTATTTTCTATACTGACGAAAAACAATAAAGATCAAAGTTGGACTCCCGATAATCAAGCTGAAACATTAACACGTAAAATAGCCAATGTACTTTGGAACTACTTTGAGCCAAAACATCAATTCACGCCCTACTCCGCAGTGAATTAATATAGATCCTCAGGAAGGATAAAGAGATAAAAAAGGTAGGGCCTTTAACTTACAATCGGTCTACCTTTTTGTTCCCAATCAATAAAACTCCCTAAATATAATTTCAAATCGGTAAACCCTTTGGATTCTAAGTAGGAATAGGCAATTGACGCACGGTCCCCGGACTGACATTGGATAATGAGGGTTTTACCTATTAAGGGAGAGAGATCAGTCTTTGGCAAATTGCCTACAAAATAATGTCTTGCACCTGGGATATGCCCATTATTATACTCGGATGCGTTACGCACATCCAACAACATATGGTTAGCTTTCTCTTTTAGACTATCCACGATTATATCATCCACAAGAGCAGCTTTCATTAACGAAACACCTGAAATATCGGGCACAAAGCCAGCAATATTATCCATCCCTATTAAAGATAATTTCCGGACAATTTCTTGCTGTTGTTCGACCGGAGCAATAAGAACAATCGGTTTCTCATACGAAAGCATCCAACCTGCCCAATTTACCATACTTTTATTATGTGGAATATTGATTGAATTCGAAATATGCCCCGCTGCATACGCAGCTTTATCACGCGTATCAACTAACGTGATCTCTTCTAAACCTTCCAGCTCCTGGCTCGGAATTTGTTTCCAATTAGATGGCCTCACGTATAATGGTCTTTCTTTCTTATTCCAAATTTTCATCATTGAAAAATAAGTTGGAACTTCAGGTTGACCGGCTAATAGTTCAGCAATAAATCCAGGTTCATCTTCACCAAATTGTAGTGCCCAGTTGCTGATTTTTTCATAACCAACCGTACTGCTAGGTACCCCCCCTAAAGATTTACCACACGCAGAACCCGCACCATGTCCAGGCCACACTTGAATATAGTCAGGCAGAATCAAAAATTTTTTCAAGGATTCAAACAACTCATGCGCACTCTGAGACTTGCTACCATGAACCCCAGCGACTTCCTCTAATAAGTCAGGTCTACCCACATCGCCGACAAACACAAAATCACCCGTAAAAATCATTACCGGTTCATTACTCGTCGGGTGATCTCTGAGTAATAGGCTAATACTCTCGGGAGTATGTCCAGGAGTATGTATAACCTCCAAACTTAAATTGCCTACCGAAATAACATCACCTTCACGAAGCCCCTCATGCGAATACTCGTACTGCCAATTTTCTCCTCCTTCATCAGAGAGATTTATCGTGGCGCCGGTTTTGGCCGCCAATTCACGCGTGCCTGTAAGAAAATCGGCATGAATGTGTGTCTCTACAACATGTGTAATCACTAATTTTTGCTGCTTTGCTATTTCTAAATAGCATTCGATGTCTCGTCTGGGATCGATAACAACAGCTTGCTTCTTATCCTTGCACCCGACAAAATAGCTTGCCTGCGCTAAGTTTTGATCATATATATTTTGAAAGAACATGTAAAATTATTTTTTATAAAAAGATCATCATTGGGGTACTTCCCGTTCCCGTCTATTAATTTCCAATATATAGTTCGCGAACAAATATATAGAATGCGACTAGTAATAAAAGAACGCCGAATGCCTTCCGTAAACTCGAACCTTGAAATTTATCACTAAGTTGAAATCCAAAAAATATACCAACAATTGCGAGCATAGTGTAGCCTAAAAGTATCGGCCAATCGAATGTCGGAAATTTTTCAATATCCCCTAATATACCAAAAAATGAATTTATCGAAATAATGACTAGCGAACTGGTCACCGCACGTTTCATGGATATCCCATACAAATTAACCAGCGCAGGAATAATCAGAAAACCACCACCGGCACCCACGACCCCTGTTACAAGTCCTACGACAATCCCCTGCACGATCAAAACTATCGTTTTTACATTGCCCGCTAACAGAATACGTTCATTTTTCACATTTGCTCCATGAATGGTAATCATTCCTGAAACGAGCATCACACCGGCAAATAAAACCATCAGCACCAATTCCTGCGCAAATCGCCAGTTACCAATAACGATGACCTCCGGTACAAATGGCAAAATATAGCTGCGGGTAAGAAAAACCATCAATAGCGACGGCACGCCAAATAAAACAATCTTATTCAAATCGGCTTCCCGATTGTAAATACCGCGAATCGATCCAATAAAGGAGGTCACACCAACCGCAAATAAAGAATATGTTGTAGCTAACACAGGATCCACCCCCATAAAGTAAACCATAATAGGCACCGTAAGAATTGTCCCTCCACTTCCGACCAAGCCCAAGGTTATACCTACCAAAAGTGCTAATAGATATCCTAAAATCACCATAAGCGTACCATCGAATTGATTTTATGCATGTTAATGTGGTAACTTGTTCCTCAAAAGTCCATAGAAATACGTTCCCAAGATAGCGGATGCGGCAATGACAATCATTGCTTTTACACCCGAGCCAATCAATACAAAAATTGGTCCTGGACATGCGCCAACGAGCGCCCATCCTAAGCCAAACAATATACCACCAAATAAATAGCGCGCTACAGAACGACGCTTCGGACTAACGTAAATTACCTTTCCATCAATATCTTTTCCCTTACGTTTTAGCCATTGAGTAGCAGGTAGTCCAATAGCCAACGCCACGGCGATAAAACCATACATATGAAAGGAATCAAAACTAAACATTTCAAATATTCTAAACCATGAAGCCGCCTCTCCTTTATACATGGCAACTCCAAAAATTAAACCTAACACGATGTATATTACTGCCCTCATATCTTAAAAACAAATGGAAAAAGTACGTGAACCATAAATAGTCCTCCAATAAAAAAACCTATAACGGCAACCAAAGAAGGCCATTGCAAATCACTAAGTCCCGAAATAGCATGTCCCGAGGTACACCCACCCGCATATCGCGTCCCAAAACCTATCAATAAGCCCCCAAAAATCATTAATAAAATATTCTTCAAAGACCATAAATCAAAAAACTCAACAGGGTAATAACTCTTCCCCCCGCTTGTTATACCTAGCAACCGTAATCGATCAACCGTTATTGGTGAAATATCTGGGACATGCTGATTTGGCAATACATTTGCAGACAAAAAACCACCAAGGATGGCACCAATAAGGAATAACAAATTCCATTTTTGTGACCTCCAATCAAAATCAAAAAAGGCACAGGTTTTACCTGCGCCTAGTACTGAACAAATGGTGCGAAAATTCGAGGAGAAGCCAAAAGTCTTACCCATCCATAACAAGCAAGTCATTACCAGTCCAACAAGTATTCCACCGACATACCAAGGCCACGGGCCATATAACCAATCCATATTCTAATTCTTTATAAATACTTAAATCTAATTTATATCCTTTAAGAAATAACTTTTTTAAATTAAACCTAGCTCCTATCCACAAAATCAACTTTCTTCCTATATTCTTCTTAACAAAAAAAGTCCAGACTTTGAAATCCAGACTTGTCTTTCTTCAAAATATATTTCTTTTAAAGAATCGATTCTCTGACACGAACCAACTTCTCCAATAATCCTTCCAATAAATCTAAATGAAGCATATTTGCGCCATCAGATTTGGCATTCGCTGGGTCTGGGTGTGTTTCGATAAACAATCCATCAGCACCGACTGCAATTGCAGCCTTGGCGATCGTTTCAATGAGTTCCGGTTTTCCACCAGTCACGCCAGAGCTTTGGTTAGGCTGTTGGAGGGAATGTGTACAGTCCATAATTGTCGGAACGCCAAATGCACGCATCTCTGGCAAACCTCTAAAGTCTACTATTAAGTCTTGATATCCGAAAGTATTTCCGCGATCTGTTAAGAAAACCTTTTCGTTTCCCGAGTCTTTTACTTTATCAACGGCGAACTGCATGGAACCTGCCGAAAGAAACTGGCCTTTTTTTATATTAACCACCTTCCCTGTCTGCGCTGCGGCGACAAGCAATTCAGTTTGTCTACATAAAAACGCAGGTATTTGTAAAACGTCTACATATGCCGCCGCTGTAGCCGCTTCATGACTCTCATGAATATCGGTCACTGTAGGAACTCCGAACGTCCGACCTACTTTCTCTAATAACTTTAAAGCCTTTTCATCGCCAATGCCCGTAAAGGAATCAACACGAGATCGGTTTGCTTTACGATATGATCCTTTAAAAATATACGGAATATTATATTTATCTGTGATTTTAACGATGCGCTCAGCTATACGCAGTGCAATCTCTTCCCCTTCTATTGCACAGGGGCCTGCCATTAGAAAAAACTGCGATGAATCGTGATTTTTAATATTTGGCAAATAGGTATTAATCATTTTTTTTTATTTAATTTCCTAATTCAGACATGAATTTTATACGCATAAGTTGAATATCTTCAAATGTGTAATCCTCCTCACCCAATTCATTTAACGCCTCTTTAATTGAATCTACCTCTGCAGTCCGAAAATAATCATAAACCTCTTCTTGGCGATCACTGTCTATCATTTCATCGACAAAATATCCAATGTTAAGTTTTGTTCCCGAATTTACGATAGATTCTACTTCTTTTAACAAATCCTCATAGCTTATACCTTTGGATAAGGCGATATCGTCTAAACCAATCTTTCGATCTATGTTTTGTATAATGGATACTTTTAGTGCGGATTTATTCGCAGTACTTTTGACGACCATATCTTGTGGTCGGTCAATATCATTATCCGCAACGTATTGTTTTATGAGTTCCACAAATGGACTTCCAAACTTAACAGCCTTTCCTCCCCCTACACCTTGAATTTGCTTCAACTCGTCCATACTAATCGGATAATGCGTACACATTTCCTCCAAAGAAGGGTCCTGAAACACTACAAAGGGTGGCAAAGATTTTTGTTTTGCAATTTTCTTACGCAACTCTTTCAGCATCTTAAGCAAATTTGCATCGACAGCTGCCGAGCCCGGAACCAATATTTCAGAACGATCATCAGTAGCCTTTTCCATCGGTTTATTTAGAATAAACTTTATCGGATAGGGATTTGCTAAATACTTCTTACCGCTTTCTGTTAAATTTAATAAACCATAATGATCTATATCCTTCTTCACAAAATTAGCAAGCACTGCCTGACGAATCAGGGAATTCCAATAGTTTAATCCTAGATGTTTACCCGAACCAAATAAGGGATGTTGATCATGTTTGTAAGAAGAAATAGGTTGGTTATTTTGTCCAACAAAAACATTAATTATGTGGTGATCATCAAATTTATGTCCCTCTATCTTAATGAAATTTAGTACTTGAAGAATAGATTCTTCTGCATCAAAATAAGTTTTCTTGGATCGGCAATTATCACACATATTATTGCAGCCCATTTCATCAAACTGTTCTCCAAAATAATGTAAAATCTGCTTTCTACGACACACCGATGATTCCGAATAATCGATAACCTCTTTAAGAATTTGTGTACCAATCTCCCGTTCAGAAACGGGCTTATCTTTCATAAACTTAGTAAGTTTTTCGACGTCTTTCTCCGAATAAAACGCTAAACAAAAGCCCTCCCCACCATCTCTTCCTGCACGGCCCGTTTCTTGGTAGTACCCCTCCATTGATTTGGGAATATCATGGTGAATTACATATCGAACATCAGGTTTATCGATTCCCATTCCGAAGGCAATCGTAGCCACGATAACCTCCACATCCTCCATCAGAAATTTATCTTGGGTATCGGCTCGCGTTTTAGCATCGAGCCCGGCGTGATATGGTAAGGCTTTTATGCCATTGATATTTAAAACCTCCGCAATTTCTTCTACCTTTTTACGGCTGAGGCAATAAATGATCCCAGTCTTTCCCGCATTTTGACGGATAAATTTAACAATCTCCTTTACAACATCTTTCTTTGTGCGGACTTCATAGTATAAGTTCGAGCGATTAAATGAAGATTTGAACAACGTTGCATCAGTCATCTGTAAATTCTTACGTATATCAGACTGTACTTTCGGTGTCGCTGTAGCGGTGAGTGCTATAATTGGAATGTTATCACCAATACCATTTATGACCTGCCTAATTTTCCGGTATTCTGGACGAAAATCGTGTCCCCATTCCGAGATACAATGCGCCTCGTCTATAGCGACAAAAGAAACTTTAATCTGTTTTAAAAAAAGTGTATTTTCTTCTTTAGCTAATGACTCTGGGGCCACATATAACAACTTCGTTTTGCCTGAAGAGACATCTTGTTTCACTTTCGCAATTTCTCCTTTATTAAGTGAAGAGTTAAGGAAGTGGGCGATACTTTCGTTACCACCAAAAGCACGAAGTTGATCCACTTGATTTTTCATTAGCGCGATCAACGGTGAGATAACGATCGCAGTACCCTCACTCATTAATGCCGGCAATTGATAACAAATAGATTTTCCGCCACCTGTGGGCATTATTACAAACGTATCTTTTCCATCTAGGATATTCGTGATAATTGCTTCCTGATCACCTTTAAAGTTATCAAAGCCGAAAAATTCTTGTAGATTGTCAAATAGTGACTTTTCTATTTCCATTGACTGTAGGACAAAAAATTAGATGGACCTGTTACTCATTTGAGTTTTAAAAACTTACTTTTGCAGTATTCTAATATAAAAATAGACATTATTTCCGTGATACACAACATCGATATTAAAAAGACAGCGATTGAAACATTGGAACTCGAAGCAAATGCAATCCAAAATTTAACGCAACTAATTGACAACGATTTTGTTCAGGTTGTAGAGTGTATTTTAGCTCTTAAAGGGAGGGTCATCGTCACTGGAATAGGCAAAAGTGCCATCATCGCTCAAAAAATGGTAGCTACGTTCAACTCCACAGGCACCCCCGCTATTTTTATGCACGCTGCCGACGCCATACATGGAGATCTCGGTATCATCCAACATGACGACCTTGTAATTGCATTGTCAAAAAGTGGGAATACCCCCGAAATCAAAGTCCTCATTCCTTTTTTAAAACAAAAAGGCAACATCTTGGTGGCTTTAGTGGGCAATTTGACATCTTTTCTAGCACAAAATGCAGACTATATTCTCAATACAACCGTAGAACGTGAAGCCTGTCCAAATAACTTAGCCCCCACAACAAGCACAACGGCTCAACTAGCTATGGGGGATGCAATTGCGGTTGCACTCCAAACATGTCGACAATTTTCAGATAAAGATTTTGCAAAATACCATCCAGGAGGAGCATTAGGTAAACAATTATACTTAAAAGTTAAGGACCTTTCTGACAATAACGGCAAACCGGAAGTTGCCTCTAATGCAAAAATACGCGACCTAATTATCACTATTACAAAATATAGACTTGGTGCGACAGCTGTTATTGACAATAAACAGATAATTGGCATCATAACCGATGGAGATGTTCGTCGAATGCTAGAGAAATATGAAGACCTCAGTTCTCTATCTGCCAGCGACATTATGTCAAAGGCTCCAAAAACCATTGACCGCGAGGCATTAGCGGCTGACGCGCTGCATAAAATGCGTGAATACAATATATCGCAGTTAGTCGTCACCCAAGACGATCAATATCAAGGTATAATCCACCTGCAAGACCTTCTAAAGGAGGGGATTATTTAATAAACTGACTGTAATATTTTCATATAAATAGGATCCTAAAATAGAAATCCGCATTATATGTGGTATTTTTGGCGTATATTTTGATCGCATTACATATATTAAAATAAGTATGATGAAGAAAACATTAGGAATATTGATGGTATTTATCGCCTTAGTTGGTTTCACTTCGATGACACTAGCTATAGGTGAGTTTAAGTTTGAAAAAGAAACACATGATTTTGGCACAATTCCACAGAACCAGCCAGCATCTTATGACTTTAAATTTTTAAACAATGGGGATGCTCCAATCATTATTAGCGAAGTAAAGCCTTCATGCGGTTGTTCAGTAGCAGAATTCACCAAAACACCTATCAAGCCTGGAGAATCGGGAACTATAACCGTAACATATAATGCGGCCGCAAAAGGACCCTTTACAAAACAATTTACGGTGAAATCCAACACAAAAACACCTGTAAAAACCCTTGCTGTAAAAGGTAACGTACAATAATATTTTTCCTTAATAAAGGTAAGCAGGGCTATCATAATTGATGGCCTTGTTTTGTTTCTAACCTCTCTTATAATCCATCGTAACATCATGTGATCAGCAGAACCCTGCTGATGAAGTTTTCGAAAAGAGAAGATGAAAAGAACATTTTTCTGTGCACGACACATTTGACTAGTCTGGATCTTATTCTTTTTGCTAATTTTGCAGGAGAATTCTAAAAACAAACTAAGATGCCAAAAATATCAGAAAGAGGCGTAGCGATGCCAGCATCGCCAATTAGGAAATTAACACCGTTTGCTGATAAAGCAAAGGAACAAGGTAAAAAAATCTATCATCTTAATATCGGTCAACCAGACATTGAGACACCCGAGGGAATGCTTAATGCTCTTAAAAACATCGATTTTAAAGTGTGGGCATATACCCCCTCAGAAGGTACAGCATCGTACAGAAATAAACTAACAGAATATTATAATAAAATAAACTACAATATTCAGGCAGACCAAATCTTAGTTACCAATGGAGGTTCTGAAGCTATAACAATTGCAATGCAAGCATGCATGAACGCGGGAGATGAAATAATTATTCCGGAACCTTTTTATGCGAATTATAATGGTTTTGCCTGTAGCGCAGACGTAATTGTTAAACCAATTATTGCTAGTATCGAAACAGGCTTCGCCCTTCCCGAAATTAGTGAATTTAAAAAACTAATTACGCCCAAAACAAAGGCAATCGCCATTTGCAACCCCAATAACCCTACAGGCTATCTATATTCAAAACAGGAGCTATTGGCACTCAAAGATCTATGCTTAGAATACGATCTTTACTTGCTATCAGACGAAGCCTATCGTGAATTTTGCTATGACGGACGTGAATTTATTTCACCGATGCATCTGGAAGGATTAGATCAACACGTAATTGTGCTAGACACTGTTTCCAAGCGCTATTCTGCCTGTGGTGCACGAATCGGCTGCTTAATTACTAAAAATGCAGAGCTTTATCAAACCGCACTAAAATTTGCTCAAGCTAGATTAAGTCCCTCTTTAGAAGGACAAATAGCAGGTGAGGCAGCTGTAGACACCCCTGATAGTTATTTCCGAGCTGTTTCAAAAGAATATACCGCTCGCCGTGACACACTTGTTAATGGCTTAAACGCCCTTCCCGGCGTATTTTCGCCAATCCCAGGAGGAGCTTTTTACGTCGTGGCTAAATTTCCGATCGACGATGCCGATAAATTCTGCCAGTGGATGTTGGAAGAATTTTCGTTCAACAATCAGACAGTTATGATGGCCCCTGCTACTGGTTTTTACAGTACTCCTGGCGCTGGCAAAAAAGAAGTACGTCTTGCTTATGTACTAAACCAACAGGATCTAGAAAATGCGTTAATTTGTTTGAAAAAGGCATTAGAAGAATATCCCGGAAAAACCACCTAGGTAGTCAAAAGTGATCTACTTGTTCTTTTACACATCGCGTAAAAATGTCTGAGAGCCCAACTTACTGAAGTATGTTTTTGAGAAAACCTATTTAATATAGCCCTTGTTTACAGGGGCTATCTCCGTCTGAAGGCATTTTTACAAAACAATTTCGATTTTCTACCGTTATTAATAATGTACTAAAACGATAGAACGACTATGGATAAACTTAAGAAATTTGATTTAATGGCAAAAATTGCCAGAGAACTCGAGGATGTCAAAAATAGCCAGCAGGCAGTTTTAGAAAAAATTGGTAAAATAGAGGTGGATAACATCGAACTTGGTGATGCGACCATCGAAAAGAAAATTCCTGATATCTATCAAAGGACGGCAGATAATTCGGATGCAATCAAAGAAATATTAGAATCATTTCAGCAAAAAACAGATGAATTTGCCGATAAAAATAATGTTAACCAACTTCGTGAACAACAAGACATAAACAATTTAAAATAGCTTAGTTAATCGGAGTTAAATAAATAAAGAGTAGGTTGCCCTACTCTTTATTTATTGTATTCAACTTGAGTTTTAAACTTTTTTTTACGACTTAGCTTCCTCTTTCACAGTTGGCTTTGATTTTCGCTTCGGTAATGTACGTGGTCTTTTTTTGCCATAAGATCCTTTGATAATTTTACCTTTTCGAGTTTTTTTATCGCCTTTTCCCATAGTTTTATTTTTTGGTGAAAAAGCAATTTAACAAAAATGTCTCGGTATATCAAGTTGCAGTAGCTTTATAATTAGCCACGACTGTTATAATTCGGAGCTTCTTTTGTTATCGAAATATTATGTGGATGTGACTCGCGTAACCCTGCACCTGTAATACGTACAAATTGCGCTTCTTTCAAACGTTCGATCGTCGGCGCCCCACAATAACCCATAGAAGCCCGTAACCCACCAATATATTGGTACACTACTTCTGATAAAGTTCCTTTATATGGCACACGCCCCACAATTCCTTCCGGCACCAACTTTTTAATGTCATCTTCTACATCCTGAAAATACCTATCTTTTGACCCTCTTTCCATTGCTTCCAAAGAGCCCATTCCACGATAGGATTTAAATTTACGTCCTTCATATATTATTGTTTCACCCGGAGCCTCTTCTACACCCGCAAATAAGGAGCCTGCCATAATTGTATCGGCACCTGCAGCAATTGCCTTAGCGATATCCCCTGTTTGCTTAATACCTCCATCAGCAATGACAGGAACACCTGTACCCTTCAAGGCTTTAGAAACCTCGTACACGGCATATAGTTGAGGTACGCCCACTCCTGCAATGATACGTGTAGTACATATCGATCCTGGGCCGATACCTACCTTTACCGCATCTGCGCCTGCTTCTGCCAATGCTTTTGCTGCTGCACCTGTCGCTATATTACCAACAATCACCTGTAAATCTGGAAACGCAGATTTAACCTGCTTCAGTTTTTCGATGACACCTTTGGAGTGTCCATGTGCTGTATCAATCGTAACAACATCAACGCCTGCATTAACCAATGCAGTGATTCTGTCTAACGTATCAGGCGTAACACCAACAGCACCGCCTACACGCAAACGTCCATGACTATCTTTGGCAGCGTTCGGATAATGTTTATATTTTTGTATGTCTTTAAAAGTAATTAATCCCTTTAGAAATCCCTCCTTGTCAACGACAGGAAGCTTTTCAATTTTTTCATTTTGTAATATTTCCTCAGCTTGAATTAAGTCGGTTCCTTCAGGAGCCACGACAAGATGATCTTTAGTCATCA
>JAALOO010001792.1_pt1 | contig 13440 bp, 12 predicted proteins | sample 7257641 | NCBI WGS metagenome assembly JAALOO01 (sample SAMN14085613, study PRJNA598686) | mite metagenome | biome: ENVO:01001000; feature: ENVO:01001002; material: ENVO:01001226; isolation source: single female mite from University of Michigan culture on fish food culture... ... | reverse complement strand
GTACGTGTGAATGGCCCTTTTGCCCTGTTTATAGTATTCTAACTTCCTTCCTTCCCCCCCCCCCCCCCCCCCGCAGGGCCCAGCTGGCAGCCCACGTGGCCACCGCCCACCCCCCGACCACCACGCCCACCTGGGTGTGCACCTTCTGCGAGGCGGACGGCCGCCCGGAGCGGCGCCTGTTTGAGGAGTACGAGCGCTACGAGCGCCACTACCGCTTCTGCCACAAGCGCGGCGAGTACCGGTGCAATCACGAGAGTGGCTGCCGTTTTACCAGCTCCATACTGAACATCGTGGGCAACCACTTCTCGGTGGTGCACCTTCAGGGCGGGGTGTACACGCCCCCGGAGGGGCACTACACGCCGCGGGAGAGAACAGCGGGAGTGGTGCTGGCGGCTGCTGTCCCCGCGGCTGCCCCGGCTGGGGGCGCTAACGCCCCAAACCGAGGAAGTCATTCGGCGTCGAATGAAACTCCCGCTGCTGCCCCTGCTGCTAATGGAACTGGAACTGGTGGTAGTGGGAGTGGCGGCAGGACGACTCGCAGCTCGCTGAGAACTGCTGCTGCTGCTGCTGAAGACGGCCCCAGCCCGGCTCGCCGACCTCGTCGAGGGTGAAGCTAAAAGGAAGAAGAAGGCTTCAACTCGTGCTCTGAGTTGTTTTTTATGTGCCATTTTTAATATCCCCCGCCCCCTTATAAATAGGTCGTGATAGATCAACTTTTGCATCGATTTTGTCTGCGTTCGATTCAACCCCCCCCCCCCCCTTTCTTTTGTTTTGATAATGTCCCTCCTCCTTTTTACTTGCTCTCTCTCTCTCTCTCTCTCTCTCTCTGCTGCAACTTTCAGTGTGCCAACGTTCAAGTTTTACTACTACCGCATTTGATCTTCTTTGTCCAATCTTCTTTCCCCACCACCAATAATTTTCTTTTCTGTGAATCTCTCTCCGTCTACCGAGAACTGCAGCTGCATGCCACTTTTTTCCTTTTTCTCATTTTGATCTTCTGAGCATTCATTGCATCTCAATGATTCTTATACTCCCTCCCTCTCTCTTTCAATCATCACCACGACCACCGGTCTCTCCCACCACTAGCACTTTTTACATTGCTTTCCAATCTCTTAAGCGATCCTACCTTTTTTTTGTGTTGAAGTGTTGCCAACAGACAATCGCCAATAATAAAAAGATGTAATGATAATCAATCGATGATCATATGTACTGCTGTTGTTGTGTTCGGCTGAACACGTTTTCGAGCCGTTTTTTTAGTTCCCGGCTTTGCCGCAGTGACAGCCTGTGGCGCTGCTGTTGCTTGCGATCACGTGCCGCCGCCGCCTGCTCTGTGATTGGATGCGCCGTGCATCAGAGGCGCCGCCGCCGCAGCCGCTGTGCTCTTTCAGCGACGGTTAGCTGATTGCGTCAGTCATTCGGAGTTTCGTCATCAGCGGGTGAGCACGCGTCACAGCCGCCGCCGCCGCCGCCGACCTTGACCTCTTCTCGATTCTCTCGCGCTCTCTGATTTTACCGAACTCTGATTTTTCCAGAAGAAAAGTGGTGTATTCCATTATCATCATCGTCGTCGGTGTTCGCCGAAGGTAAGCAAAGAGACGAATGAGCTTTGGGTTTTTCGGGTTCTATTTCTCTGTCGCCGTCTTTGCTTTCTTTCTCTAACGCCGCCATCTTTTTTTCTTGCATCATTTCTCAACTCCAGGAAGAAGAAGAAGATGTCGTCCACTACCAACCACAACGACAACAACAACGGTGGCAGTGGTAAGGGCTGGAGAGCTCTTCACTCGCCGGAGAACCGACCCCCCCACGAAGAAAGCAACGGCAGCAGCAGCAGCAGCAGCCCTAGCTGCAACCACAACGCCTTCATCAGGGCCATCCACGCCATGTCCAGCTCCTACTTCAACGGCGAGCTGCGCCAGGCGATGGCGGGCGCCAAAGAGGAGACGAAGGCCTTCATCCGGCGGGAGTTCGCCGCCGAGCGTGAGAAGGTGATCAGTGTGCTGGACGACGCCTGGCAGCGCTTCAGCCTGGCCGTCGTCAACGAACAGGTGGAGCTCGCCTTCGCCAAGATGACCGCCCAGATGGAGACGGCCAATGAGGACATCTTCCGGCGGGCGTTGGCCACTGACGGCGTCGGATCCGCTTTCCTACGAGAGCTAACTCAGGCCGCCACCTGCGAGGTGGTGCTCACCCAGGCGCAGGCCCAGGCGGAGGCCGAGGTGGGCGTCAAGAACTTGGAGCGGGCGCAGCAGCTGTACCATCTTCGGGCGCGGACCTTCGACAAGGCGAGGGCCCGAGCGGAGGAGGCGGCCCAGGCGCAAAAGAGAAAGGCCGAGGAGATGGAGGAGGAGCAGGAAGAGGATGAGGAGGATGACATTCGCTCCATCCCGGGAACGCCTCCGCCTCCTCGACAGCCGCCGCCTTTGATTCTCAGTCTGCCGCCTACTACTTCGCTGAAGGCTCTGGAGCAGCTGCCCGCCAGCAAATCGAATCGACCGTTGAGTAATGAAGAGCAGCGGGGAGGCATCTTTCCCTTCAGTCTCTCTTCTGCGGACCCGCTTTTGCCCTCGACCTCGTTTTTAGCTTTCAAGTCAGCTACTTCGACGGGTGGCGCTACAAAGACCGCGTCCACCACCACTACCACCAAGAAGCCTCGCACCAAGAAGCTCACCACCTTGGACGACGTGGCCGAGGCCCTGGAGGCGATGGAGGCGTCGTCGTCCTCTTCTAGTCCGAGTTCCGTTCCGGTGGTCAAAGGTCAGCTGAACAACAGCAAGAAGCTCGCCGTTGAGCCGAAGCAGCAGAAGCAGAAGCCATTGCCACCGCTGTTTAAAGCTGAAAACAGCAGCAGCAGCAGCAGCAGTGTTCAGAGTGTCCCAGTGGTGCCCAAAATCTCCGCTTCAGCTTCATCAGCTTCTTCAGCTTCGCTCTTTCAGGCCTCCACCGTGGTGGTGTCCCCCTCTCCGTCCATTGGCCAGGTCTACCAAGTGCTCCACCCCCATCACCCGCCCCACCGCCCTCGTACGCCACGCCCTCCCAAGGTGCACCGAACGCTGCTGATCGCCTGCGCCCAGCCCAGCTGCGGCCGCCTCCTGCCGCCCGGCCTCGAGGTGAGCACCCACCAGCTGGCGGCGCACGGCCTCGGCCCCTACATCTGCTACGCGCCGCACTGTCTGCTGGGCGGCGACGTGCGCGTCTCCTTCGATCAGCCGTAAGTAGAACACAGAGAACACAGTTTTAGGAACTTTAACCTTACATTTTTAAATCCTCAAATATAGGTACAACATGAGCGTCCACATTCAGGCGCTCCACCCCGGGAAGACGCTGCCCTGGGCGTGTCCCCTCTGCTGGTGGGCGCTGCCGCGGGAGCAGCGGACCGCCGCCGGCCGCCGTCCGGAGCTCGCCTTCAAGGGGTACAGCGCCTATGCGGCGCACATTGCCGACTACCACGTGAAGGGGCGGTACGCCTGCCGCTACCCCGGCTGCCGTTTTCCCCCTGTCGATCTGGTGCACAAGGTTCGCGAGCACTACGCCCTGGTCCACGGAGGTGGAGGAGGTAGTGGTAGTGGAGGTAGTGGTAGTGGAGGTAGTGGCAGTGGTAGTGTTGCGGCCATTGCTGGGCCTGCCCTTTGCAAAGCTCAGGTGAAGGTTGAGGTGAAGGTCGAAGCTGAAGACGACAAAGACAAGAAGGAGGAGGTCAAGCGCGAAGAGCCAAAGGATGGCGGCCAGAAGGAAAGTGCTGAAAAGAAGCCACCGCCGAACAAAAAACCAGCCAACAGGAAGGGAAAACGTTCGGCAAACAAAGTCGTCAACAGCAGCAGCAGCGGAGGAGGAGGAGGAGAAGGGCCACCGGTCAAATCGGAAGATACTGCTGATGATGATGGTGAAGCTGGTGATGATCCGCTGGCAGCCACCAGCAGCAGCCCTCGAGCGGCTCGTCTCCACGCCCGTGTCATTCGCTTCAACAAAGTGGGCGCCAACAATTAGTGGTGGTGGTGGTGGTGGTGGTGGTGCCACCGATGTTGTGATCATCTTGGCGCGATCATCGTGAAAATCATCTTGAACTTTCTTCTCTCTCGTGTTTACCATTTTATACCTCGATCACCTCTCTTTCTCAACTTTTGTAAGGTGAGTGCAACTCTTGCTCGCTCGCTCTTTTTGTTTAGTTTTCCCCTGGTTTAGTTTCGCAGCTCCACTTTGAGCCTTTTCGGTGCAACCACACATGTCCTGCACATATCCAAACATTTTCTAGCTGTTTTCGCTACTTCTATTCATTTTCTCAGACATTTAGCTCTCTCTATCTCTATCTCTATCTTGCCACCAACTTCCATTATTATTCCACCTCTCACACTCAACACTTTTTGTTTGTGTTTCAGACTCTCAGAATATTTGTGTGTGTTCAACAACATTTTCCCTCATTTTCTCCTTTCCTCTCTACATGGGCAAACACACACTCACTTACACTCTCAGTTTTCAACTGTTTTCTCCACAAAAAATAATAATGTAAAGAAACAAGTCGGTGTGTTTTTACTTTTACCCTTGTGTTCGGTAATTTGCCTAGTGACTGAGCGGAACAAACAAAAGGAGAAAGAGAAAGTGAGTGGAGGAATTGTGTGTTTTTTATGTTTTGAAAACAGCAGCAGCAGCAGAATGCAAATGTGTGCACCCTGCAATCGATTTGCCAATTTGCCTGTAGTTTCTTTATTTCTTCTTTTCCACCTAACTTTGTGGCCTTCCTAGCATTTAGTTAGCATTTGAAACAGAAAACATGTTACCACACACACACACCGAAGCCATTGTTTTTGTTGTTGTTCGCTCTATTTTGAGTCTCTCTTGTCATTTGCTCTCTTTTTGCCTACCCTGCATGAAAACAACAATGTAAAAGAAGAAGTGGCGAGATGATGAATCTTTAAAGAGGGGAGCACCACAACAATTACTTCTGCGGAATTTCAGCAGTCTGTTTACCTTCTGCTTTCTGCCTTCAAAGAACTTTGACTTTTTTTACTGTGGTGACGACTGTGTGTTTTCATTTGCTGCAAATCACTTCCACTTCTTTATCAAGAATCACTTGATAACCTCAAACTCAGACGATGCACCTTCTTAAAAGGCTCCTCTTCCTCCCTCGGCCCTCCTCCACGCTGGACCTGATTCACCGGAAGGCGCTGCGAACCTCCTCCTCTTCGGGAGGAGGAGGAGCAGCTCATCCCGTCAGTCGCTTTGCCCTCTCCACCGCCCACTACCGGGTTTACCTTCTCTGGAAGGGCGCCCTGTACCTGTACAGCGGCCTGCTCGTTTCACGGTTTCTTGTCCTAAGCTGTGTTCTGTTTCTGGATCGGAAGTTTGCTGGTGGTGGGAGTTCCAGTTCTTCATCTTCGAGGACTTTGACTTTTGCTGAAGGCTACGCTCGTGCTGATCCGGTCCTCGGTGGACTGGTGGTTTTTGGTATCACCACTGAAGAAGAAGATGAAGATGAGGATGACAACTTTTTCCACTTTATCACGCCCTTCAGCGCCCTGGTGGTCGCCCTACTTTCTTCTATTTCACTTTATCTTGATCTCCTGCTTCACTTTCGACTTGATCTCTTCACCACCCAACTCTTCCAGGAGGCAGTAAACCTCAATGGCGTCCACTTTTGGGCGGTGAATCGCCACCTGAAGCGGCCGCCCCGATTTTGCCTCCTTCACCCCGTGGAAACGGGTCGGGAGATCAGTCGGTGGGCGTGTCAGCTGTGGAATTACCGTGCCGATCAGCGGTACTGCAGCTTCTACTTTCGACGACTGCGGAAGTATCCCCACCTTTCGAAATCTGTTCGTTTAAAGGTGATGCTGGTGGGGATGGGCCTGGAGAAGGTGGTGGTCCTCTCGGTGTACTCGACGCTGGTGATCTGTTGTGGTAAGTCCTTTGCCTTTGAGCTGAAGAAGTTTTTTTCGGGAGTTTTTTTAATTTTGAACTCTTCCTTTTTCCTGCAGGCTTTGCCTTGGCGTACATTTATGAGCTCTCCACGCCGGTCATTGTTGTCGTCGTCGAGGAGGACGCCGTTGAAGACGACCTTGCTGACCTTGATGATCATCTTAGGTACTTTCCCCGTTTTGAGAAGGCGTTTTTCGCCTTTCTGGCCCGCTACAATCGCCGCCTCCCACCGAACTCCTCCACCGCCGACGTCCTCCTGCTCGCCTACGCCGTCTTCAATGCGGCTCGAACTTTCCTCTACCTCCTCTACTACCTCGCCATTGCCCTCTTTGCAAATGTCGCCCACCAGGCGGAGAATCAGCGGAAGCTGAGGCAGCTGGTCGCCCACTGTCGTCGAACCACTGCGACTTTAACCTCTTCTTCTTCTTCTTCTTCAGAAGCTGCTGAAGGAGGAGATGTTCAACGAATTTCGAGAATTTCCAGGAGGACTTCCAATAGTTTGCGGACGACCATCAGTCCGGCGGTTCCCTCCACAAACGGGCTACTTTACTCGCAGAATCTGGCCGCCTGTCTGGTGTTCTACTACCAGGAACGCCTCTTCTTTCTCTACGCCTGTTTGAGGCTAAATGGACTGACGGCGGATGATACTGGTCAAAGAAGAAGAGGAGGAGGAGGAGGAAAAAGGGGAGGAGGAAAATATTCAAAAGAAAAAGGAGGCGGTGGCCCGGTCAGTGGACTTTTAGGCGCCTGCTTTATCGGCAACTCCGCCCTGGGCGCCGCCCTCCTGACGCCCCTCTTTTCCGGTTGGTTCAGCCTGCTCTGGAGCCGGAAGCTCTTTTTGCTCGGCTTTTTCGCCCTTCAGAAGGCCTTCTTCTGCTCGGCGATTGCCCTGTGCAGCTCCGCTTCCGGCTGGCTGCACCGGTCCGGCCGGCTGCTGTACAGCGCCCAGTCGATTCTCCGGCCCCGGGCGAATGTCGTGGCCGTGGTTGCGAAGCTCAAGCTGATGACCCGCTTTGAACTGGTCCACACCCGACGACCCTTTGCCTTTCGAATGCTTTGGAGGTCGGTGGGCGTGAGGCGGGAGTTGCTTTATGAGGTACGGGTTTTGGGTTGGGTTTGATTTTTTTGGTTTTTGATTTTAAGTTTTGATTTTTGTTTTTAGTACTCTCTCCTCTACACTGCCTACCTCTTTGCCCTCTTCAAGTTGATCAACAAGCGGCGGCTGTTGCTGTCAGTTGACAGTTGTTGACAGGTGTGTCCAAAACGGAGAGTGAATAGGAATTTTTGGAAACAAAAAAGAAGTTCTGTCAAAAAGTTCGAAAGCTAACTCAAAAAATGAGATTTTTAAGCAGTTGTGTTGGCTTTAGTTTTGAGGTAAATTCTGCGTCATTGCAACTTCTGCGATTTGAAAACAAGAAAAGAACATGAAAACGCCCAAGATAGCTGAACCCGCTAAGGGAACGGCGACGCCCTCCTCGGTGACGCCCACGCCCACTGTCAACATTCCCATCATCATTGCCACCACTAGCACTAACACGCCCACCACAACAGCCGCAGCAAACTCTCCGATCCGGAAGCTGAGGTCCAAGATTCAGAGCCGTTCACCCTCTTCGCGGCAACGCAAGGAAAAAGAAGGTGAACCAGGAGTTGGAGGTGGTGAATCATCGGACATCAGCGCCTCAGCTCCCGCTGCCACCCCCTCGGTGATCATCGAAACGCTGCTCACCTTTGGGAAGGCCCACCTGGGCGCCAACTGGAACCTCCTGAAGGCGGTCCTCGTAGTGGCCCAGTCGGTGGCCCTCCTCCTCGCCCTCTACCACTTCCTCCTGCCGCCCCTCTCCACGGAGTACCAGAAGGCGGTGCTCTTCAGCGACCCGGCCAAGTACGGCGAGGTGGGCGTGCCCGTGGACGGCAAGTGGGGCGCCATCGTCGGCCACATGTTCATCCTCCTCCTCCTCCTGATCGTCGTGCCCGCCGGGGAGCTCTACTGTACCTTGAAGGACTACCTTATCAGCTTGGATGATAAGGTATCGGGAGGCGGAGCTAATCAGCAGGCTCTCCTGGGCCTCTTTCTGGTCGTTCGAGTGCTGGACATCTTCGCCCTCGTCTACTACACCCACAAGTACTCGACCTTTGTGTACCTGCTGCTGGCCAACTTCGCCATCACCATGTTCCTCGCCTTTGCCCTCTTTGAGGCAAGAAGGGCCGCAAAGGAAAATGGCGTGAAAAATGGAGGAGGAAAGTGGGCTAAAAATGGAAAGCCCTCTTCATCGCCTCAAACCACTACCTCTGAAGATCAACTGGACACGCCCCTTGCCGTGGGCATGCGCAGCGGCACCGAGGACGTGTCGCCCATTTTTGCGGCGCAGGCGAGCAGGGCGGCGGCCGTGGTTAAGAAGCAGAAGAAAGGAGGAGGGGGCGGGGCTGGTCGCAAAAGCTCCTCCTTTAGCTTTCGAAAAGCAGGTAATGGTGGGCGTGGCGGCGGTGGCAATTCTCTGATGGCGTTTAATGCGGTATAAAGACAAATGGTTTTGTTTTTTGTTGTAATTTTCCTGTTAAACCGGCGTTTAAAATTAATTGTTTTTGTCTGCTGCTTTATGGAAAAGTTTTGTTTTATTGAAAGATTGAGATTGAATAAATATTGGAAAAAAAGATAGTTTAGCTATACTTAAAAATCTACTTTTAGTTTCCGTTGCTGTTCAGGTTTGGAGCGTTGGAGTTGATCTTCTCCAGGAGGCTGTTTGTCTGGTCGAGGATGCCATTGAGGTCCGACTCGATCTGCCCTCCCTGAAGCTCACCCGAGAGGGAGTTCAGCTGCCCCTGAACCGAGGACTGGACGTCCTGTACGGTGCTCTGTACGGTTCCGAGAAGGTTCTCCACCGTTGGATTGAGGCTGCTGGTGGTGCTGTCCACGGTGTCCAGCAGCTGGTCGGTGACGCCGTCGAGGGAGTCGAGGGTACTGGAGACCGTGTCGAGGAGAGGGTCCAGAGAGGAGGTCAACTGGGAGACGGATTGAGCTGGGGAAGAGAGAAGCAAGAAGTATTTAGGTTAGGTTAGGTTAGGTTTTTTTATTTAGAAGTAGGCTTACTCGTATCGCCCAACAGGTTGCCCACCGTGTCCAGCGTTCCACTGAGCAGCTGATTGACGTCGCCCAGCAGACTGTCTACGCCCCCGCCCACCGTGTCCAGCAGACCGCTTGTGGACTCGCCCAGGTTGGCCACCAGGTCGTTGACCATCGGCAGCAGCCCATTGACCTCCTCCATGGCTCCATCAAGGGTGTCACCGACGGTGTCGGTGAGGCTCGATGTCAGATCGTTCAGGTTGACGACGTCATTCAGCGAGCTGAGGGTGTCGCCCACCTGGGTGCCCACGTCGTCGGTGACGTCGTTCACGGTGTCGGTGATGCGGCTGACCAGGCCCTGGGAGACGCCCCCTCCGCCCCCGGAGAGGGCGGATCGAAGTTCGCTCACCAGAGAGTTAACGCCGCCGAGCAGTGTGTCCACGACGTTGTCCAGAAGCTTGCCCACGTCTGAGCAGAGATTGGAAGAGATTTTTGTTGTTGTTAAGGATTTAAGGGTTTAAAGGATTTTTAGGATTTGATAAGTAAGAAGTTTAATAGAACTTACTGCCGAGAAGGCCGCTCAGCAGACCTTGTGCTTCAGTCGGCTGAGGGAAGCTGGAAAAAGTTAGTAGAAGAAAAAGAAGTGATAAGGTGGTCAGTTTTGTTGTAGTAGTGGTAGCCATGTCTTTTTTGTTAAGTTTTTCAATTGTTTCGTGAATCAGCAAGTTTAAAAACTGAAAGAGGTATGAATGGAAATGTTTTTTTCAGCCTGGAGTTTATATGCCTTTTTCTCCTGTCTACTGAAATACTGCTGATCTGAGCTGCTGAATTGATAACCACTGCTGATGCCACCTGTTTACCTGTCTAAAATTGAAGACCATTTTTGCGTCTGTGTCTCTATGTGAATCAACTTTTTGATCAGAACACAGCTTTTTCCCCAGCAAAAACCCAAACAGGCAAAGCTTGAACAAAGCGTTTCGCGTGTATTTGATTTCAAGTGCAGGCAGCTGGGTTGCTTTCAAAAGCAGATAAAAAGCAGATTCTACTGGTTACCTTCATTCATTCATTCAGAAAGAAAGAAAGAAACGGGAGAGAAAATGATCACTGCGAAATTTCACGTGCTAATGACGTGCATTTTCTAGTTCTGTCTAAACAGTGTGGAGAAACGTTCATTTCTGGTTGATCATGATTAGATGCTATCTTTCTGTTGTTTGTTGTTATTGTCAAAGTCAAGGCCAAACTCGTCAGTCAAAAGTTTGGCCCACTAGAGGCGCTGATGTATTTTTATTATTTTTACACTTACTCATTTCACCCCTTGTCACTCCATGCCTGTGACTCTAGCGCTCCTATTTCCTATCTCTTTTAGTCCCTTCTACAATTTTGCATTTTTGAGCAGCAGCAGCAGCAAGAAAATAAAAGCTCAAACCAAGAAAATGTTGACAAGTAATCCAATATTTAAGCGGTTTTTTGGAAAAATATCTTTTATTATTATTTTTAGAAAAATAAAGGAAAGGATTAATCCACTACTGTAAACTTCTCTCTTTTTCTCAGCCTAAATCCAGCATTTCCACACATTTACATTCGTTGAAGACAATAGTCCACTTCTTTTTACTAATGCTAATCAGCACCTGAGTTGGGGGCACAACCTTTGTGTCAGCTTTAGAGCAATGTGTGCCGGAGTGTGCCTGCTTTTGCAAGTGTGTGTGTGTGTGTGTGTGTCTGTGTGGGGGAATTCCAAAGTCGGCTGAGTCATGCTAGAGAAAGTATAGCAATCATCATCAATGAGTACAATATCTGAATCATCAGCAGTGGAAGTGGTAGCTCCCCCGATAAGCAGTACATCACTATGGAATCCCGTATGTACTCACCGCTGCTCACTGCACTTTTTTAATTTCAAATTGAGCCTTTTGGCGGTGGTACTTACTACTTCTTCTTTTGGTGCACTGTGCTCACCGGTTGAAAAAGTTACGTTGCCGGTGGTGATGTTTGTACAAAGTAGTCCTCTTCTTTTAAACTTTGTGAAGGGGATGAATCACCTGTTATCAGAACAACTTTATTTCCCAATTTGTATTTTTGTTTGCACATTCCGCCGTTAGGAATTGCTACTACTACTTTTTGTTCAGCATATTTTCATCTTTAATCACTCACACCACTCTGCCGATCATTGTTTTCTGCCAGCTTTGATTATTATTTAAAGATGATCTCAACGATGGCTTTAAAAATAAAACTTCTTTTTTACATTGTGGGGATAATATTTGGTTTTTCTTTACCAAATGTCAATCAGATATTCTCAGCTGAGGCGTTGTTTTTGCCGAAACCGCCTTCGCCGCCTTTGTCGCAGTATTGTGATTCAAAATTATCGTTGGAAAATTTTGGCTGTCTTCTTTATTTTTCTGCTACTGTTGGCCGCTACTTTACTAGTTCTTTTCGTTTTGTACGGCAGCCCAAATGCGTCACTGTACGACGACCTCGATGATCTCCTCTCGACAGACCAAAAAAATCTTAGCAGCACTTTAATTTATCAAAAATACAACCTCTACACGCCCCAGTGCATTCTCCGGGCAATTCCGCTCTTTGACGAGCAAACCCGGCCATTCTACAGCCCGCCCTCAAACCGAGAGTACTACTGTCCGCCTGAGAACCCGATTTCCGCCCGAATTAAACGGGTAAACTACACCGGCGTTTCCGTTCCTCAGCCGGGCTGCCAGGCCACCGAGGTGGAGCGGGACCCGAGTAATGAGGGCTTCCGTTATGGCCGTAAAATTTACTTTGGTGAACGCCTGCTGGTGGACTTTCCCACCGCCGATGCTGTGGAAGTTCACTGTGGAGGTCAGACGAAGGTCATTCCACTTATTCCCTCTAAAAAGCCTATCTGGAAAAATGAATCCTCATCATCATCATCACCCCCATCACCTTCCTTTCAGCCAAACATCCTTGCCATCGGCGTTGACTCCATCAGCCGCCTCCAATTTCTACGCCACTTTACCTCCACTCAGGAGTTTATTATCAAAAAACGCTTTGAGGGCCCACTGTACGGCCTCCATAAAGTGGGCGACAACACCTTTCCCAATTTGATGGCCATGTTCACCGGTCTGAACAGGGAGGGCGTCGATGAGTTGATTCCCTCGCCCAGTAGGAAGCTCGATGCACTTCCGCTAATTTTTAAGCAGTTCTCCGCCAGAGGCTACGTGACCACCTACATCGAGGACATGCCTACAGCAGGGTGAGAAGAGGGAAACATTTTTGTTAAAAAGTTTAATATAATGAACCTAATATTTTATTGTTTTGTTTTATTTCAGTCTGTGGACGTTCCACGGTAGAAACGGCTTTGGCGAGCAGCAGCCGCTCGAGTACCTGATGCGACCGGTGAACATGCTGGTCTGGGATCAGCTGGAAAATGAATTCTGCTACAAGGGTCGTCTGGAGATGGAGGTAGGAAAATAAAAAAAAAACTTTACTGATAAATTCTAAAATATTTTCTTCTTCAGCTGTACTACGATTTTGTGTACGATCAGTTACGTGCCTTTAGAGAACTTCGTCAGCCGCATCTTACCTTCATTCACATGAGCACAGTGACGCACGATGTGCCAAATAATGCCGCCTATGCCGATGACCCTGTTAGGAGGTTTCTGGAACGAATATTCAATGCTAATTTTCAGCAAAACACCGCCATCCTCTTTTACTCAGACCACGGACTTCGCTTTGGGCCAATCTCTAAGACGGAAAGCGGCTACCACGAGTCCCGATTGCCTTTCATGTACTGGTACATTCCAGAGGGGCTCACTCTCGGTGATGGACTGGATGCTGAGCAGATCAGGGCAAACCTTCAGCTCAACAGTCGCCGTCTGGCGAGTCAGTTTGACGTTCATGCTACGTTGCTGCACATTCTCCATGGAAAGCCTCCTGAATCACCATCACCTCCCTTATCAGCTGATAAGTCCTCTCTCACTCACACCTTTGGCCACTCCCTCTTCACCGAACTGCCACTGAACCGGACCTGCGAGGAGGCGGGCATTCCCGAGGAGTACTGTCTCTGTCGACGCTTTGTCCCCCTCACTGACGCCCACTCCAGGCACCTCCTCGGCGAGTTCATTCTCGAGCATCTCAACGAGCAGCTGGCGCCCTACTCCGCCAACTGTACTCCGCTTTCTCTGGGCCAAATTTTGAAAGCCAAAGTGTCGGTGAGCTTCACTCGAAAACCGGGATACTTTTCCTTTCTGTTTCCTTCTTCTTCTAAGAGCTCCCTGCAGACGGTGTCAATGAAAGTGCTGACTGCGCCGCCCAGCAATGCCACCTTTGATGTGACGCTGCGGGTCAATGTCAATGAATTGAATGGTAAGGGCTCACTGGACGCTGCCACCATCATCGAGGACCGGGCGTCCATTCAAAGGCTGAGCAGTCTCATTCGACTGGACCGTTACACACAGGGAAATGGTTTCAGTCACCACTGGAGAAAAAGGGCCCGTTTCATC
>JAALOO010001791.1_pt1 | contig 13449 bp, 18 predicted proteins | sample 7257641 | NCBI WGS metagenome assembly JAALOO01 (sample SAMN14085613, study PRJNA598686) | mite metagenome | biome: ENVO:01001000; feature: ENVO:01001002; material: ENVO:01001226; isolation source: single female mite from University of Michigan culture on fish food culture... ... | reverse complement strand
GAGAGAGAGAGAGAGAGAGAGAGAGAGAGAGAGAGAGAGAGAGAGAGAGAATTTCGCACAGAAGAAAATAGATTAGGTTAGAAAGAAAAAACTAAAAAGAGCGAGAGAGGGAAAATGAGAGATGCTCGCTGGGAGAGAGAGAGCGTCAATGAGACAAATTAGCTCCACTTCCGTTCGGTGGTGGTGGTAGAAAGCAGCCAGCCGACGAAACTGCTGCTGCTGCTGCAGTCGCCACTCAACTCACATCCAAATCTGGAGCCTCCAAACACTCACTCACTCACTCAGACTTTTGAGCTTTAGCTCTCATCTGAAGCACTACACTTTTTTTCACTGCTCAGTGCGAGATGGACATATTACCGACGCCGATGGAAAAGGGAAAAGAAAAAAGGAAAAGAGAGGCATCACAGCAATCAATTGCATTTAGCAGTCTGACCTTCAGCAGCAGCAGTTGAAACTTTGACCGGAAAGGAAATTAGCCCAAACTGAAAGGCTGCTGTCTGATGAATGAACACACACACACACATCATCTACTAATGTCTGTCTGCCTGCGCAATTGCCTCCAAACACTGTGTTGTACAGACAGCTAGCAAAACTAACAAAAAGAGGAGGCAGACACTGAGACCTCTCAACTTACACTTACGAGTTTAAACACACACAAACACACACACAGTCTCATCAACGTTTAGTGCCGTGTTATGTCTAGCGAGAAGACGAAGAATTGTTGATTTCACAGACTATAGAGAATAAGAGAGAAAGAAAGGTTTCATTCTTCATTTGAATCCAAGCTGTAATCTCTAACATGGCCAATTGACATTGTCTTCATCAAATTACTAATATTTCGAAATGGCAATTTTAACCAGGTTTTTTTCAGTGATACTTCACTGGTTTTGGCTTGCTCCATTGCCATTGTCATTCCTCATCATCATCAACAACAACAACTTTGGTGATTGGCCCAAGATGACTGATTAAGATCTGTCTGCTTTCTGCCTATGCTACAAATGAGCCATAGTTGAGACAAAGATTTGCCCTGTTTTTGGCAGTGCAGACACAAGTCAAAGCTCAGAAGGGGTTTGTGGACTGGTGCCAGACTAAATCAAATTGACCGAAAGGCAGCAGCAGCAACCCTGACCAAATCAAATCAAATGTCGTGTGTCAGAGGTTGGCTGACAGTTTTGCAGACTAAAAACTGGGCAGCTAGACAAATAAAGGTTTGCCAATCAGACAGACAAACCTGCGCAGACTGCTAATCCGCTTCTGAGACCTTGCAGCAGTGGCAGTGGTCTAATCAACAAACTAATAACTAACTAACCTGACACAGAACACAAAACACAGAGCACACAAGCTAGGCCTGCGTGACAGTTGACATTTCTATTTCCCTTTTTTCTAAAGAAAGGAAGGAAAAAAGAATGACTGACGCCAGCGGTACAGCGGTTCGAGCAAACAAAAAAACAGATACAGGCAAACAAACAAGCGCAAAAGCTGTCTCAAAGCTGTGAGCAAGAAAGGTCAGAGTTTATGCAATCTCGACATCGCCCAAAAGGCACAAAAAGCAAATCCGAGAGGGACAGATGCCAGCAGAGATCAGGTGGAGACTGAGGATCACCACCATCAAGGCCATCATCATCACCATCATCTCCACTGGTGGTCCCCCGGTCACCATCACCATCACCACCGCTGGTTGACGTGTGGGTGGCTGGAGAAGGTTTTAGGTTCCAAGAGCTCTCACATCCTTGCAAGCCCTATCGACCACATAAATCTCGGTGCGGGATGGCAGATTGCAGCACAGCACAGCCATCACCTGACCACTGAGCTCAGCGGTCAATTCCAATTTCCAATTTCTGACCACGAGACAGCACAGCACAGCACAACAACAAGCCACACACACACAAACATATTATCCGGGCGGCTCTGCTGCTGTGCTCGAGATTATGTCACAGTGGTGGTGGTGGTGGTGGTGGTGGTGGTCACATGGTGAGCTTTAGAGAGAGCCAGGTGGCCATTGCAGTAAGTCAGCCGTCGCCGCCGCCGCTCAAGATTACGTCCACTGGAGCCATAAACAAACAGACGGACGGGCAAGCGCACCGTAAAGGAAGAAAAGGAAAGCATAAGGAGAAGAAGAAGAAGAAAAAGGCAAGCAAGCGGGCAAAAAACAAACGCCGCTCTTGTCTGTGACAAATTGAGCTTGAGCAGGAAAATATAAAATACACAAATGAGCAGACGAGGGAGACAGAGAGAGAGAGAGAGAGAGAGAGAGAGAGAGAGAGTAAAAAAGTGCTCTGGATAGTTTACCAAAACTTTTGCAGACAGACTCTTGAAGAAAGCAGCAGCAGCAGCATTGCCCTTGGTAACGGTCATTGCAATGGATGCTTAGGCTGCAAATGGTGCTCAACAGTCATCAGCAGCATCATCAGATTCCCCCCCTCCTCCTCCACAAAAAGAAATAGATCAAGTCAAGTGATCTACAGTAGTGAAAAAGAAAAAGTAGGAGAAAGCAAACACAGAACACAGAGAGAGATTGTGGATCAGTGAGCGCATTCGGCCAGTCGGAAGTGGCACGGGCGTCACACACACAGCCGATACGGCACCAGCAAATGATACACATTTAGAGAAACAAGTGCGCGATTAGGCAAAGCCCCAGCAGCGAAAAAGATGTTTCGTCTTTGCCAAAGATGCCAGTGAGTGAGTGGGAGAGGTGAGGTCACAGGTCACACTTAGAGAGACTGACAATAAGTGTAACGATGGCGATGAAACGAAGAAAAAACGAAGAAACTAAGAAGAGGAGCACACCGAAAAGAGAGTGAGAGCGAAACGTAGAGGAAGTCAGTAATTAGGTCGGTGTCGTCTTCATCGAAAAACATCGAACAGTGCACACACAGTGCAAGTGAAAAAAAGCGAAAAGAAGACAAGGAAGATAAACAGTGCAACTTGTGACAACGGTCGCTCGCTTGCCAACAACAACTTCTAACTACAAAGCTTCCTTGAATTTAGCAGCCAATGACTACGAAAACTGGGAAAGAAAAATTAGAAAAACCACCACTTTGCCATAAAACGGTGATTTGCTGACTTTCTCAAGAAAGAAAGTCCATTCTCACATCAAGTGGCTTTCTCCTCTTCTCTGCCAGGTCTGGCAACAGCAACAACAATAGATCCCAAAATGATGGATCGATCTGATCATTCAGCAGCAATAGCAGCACTAAATCACCGACCGACCGCCGTCACCTCCGCCGCTCAATCTCAATCTCAGTCTGAGCACCCTGGATCAGATCTAAATCAGATGGGCATCAATAATAATAGTAATAGCAAAAAGATTGGCGGTCAGCCCAAGAAAAAGGCCCTGATGACCTGATCATCATCCTGGTACACCTTCTCCACCCCCACACAGAGAAGACAGTGTAATCATTCGAGCACTATCTCTGCTGGAGCAACAGCAATTCATTCATTGAGACAATCTTTCTGCGTTTTCTACTTTCTGCTCTCTCTCCTCTCTCACTCACACACTCACCGGCCCATTCAGCTTTTCCTTAGCTTCACTACTACAGCACAGACTACTGAACAGCAGGCATCAGCAGCAGCGACTGCCTTCAGCCAGCCATTCACAGGCAGGCGCAGGCAAGCACACGTACCGCGCGAGCGCGAGTATAAAGATCCATTCAGAAGTTCTCCGCGTCAGTCAGTCCTCACTTGGCCGCCGACCAGCGCGCACACACTGTCCCGAGAGCAGCAAGCACACCACAGCTTTTCATTCGTTTAAAAGTTTTCTTTTTTCTTTACATCGTCTTACACTCGCCGGCAACTTCACTCGGCAACTTCACTTCACTTTACTTTGTCCGTTTACTTGGCCCGGTCTGTGTCTGACTTAGCGGCACCACACACATTCGCTTCCTTATTTCTCCCACAACTGTCAACTCTGTCCACCACTACTAACTGACCAACCGTCATCATCAAACAATTTTCTAAAACTTAAAACAGCGTCATCACAGTGACCAGAACTTTTAGCCAGTTTGTGTTAAATTAATTTTCTACCCGTAAACTCTTTCATCAAATCATCAAACAAATCAAACAAAAATGAAGCTCGAATACTATCGCACGCCCTGCGGGCACCACTCTACCGACATTTCCGCTGCCGCCGATGACTTTCCACAAATGGAAAGCGTCGAGCAGTGTCCAAGCACTACCTCCCATCAGCCCAACTTCCGAAGCTCGCATCACTCCTCCACCTCCGGCAAGCATCCCAACTCCTTCTTCCTCCCCAGCTTCTCCAAATCCTCCTCCCTTCTGTTCACCCTTCTGACCATCGCCTGTCTACTCCTTACCATCACCACAGCTGCCTCATCCTCCTCCTCCTCCTCCTCCTCCAGACCCGAAGACCAGAGCACAACGATAACACAGCAGCAGCATCAGCAGCACCTGTTGCGCCAGTTCCGCCACCGCCTGCACAGTCAGCAGTACCGGCGGCACCACTACTACAGTGCACTGCTGCACTCCTCGAGAAAGGCAAACAACTCCCCCACCACCACTCCTACAACTCCCACCACTTCTACCAGCACTTCCTCAACCTCAACCTCATCACTGTACAATCACCTGAAAGTTCCGAGTTCGGTCTGGTCTCGTCACCGGTCGCACCACTACTACCACCACCACCGCTACTACCACTACGATCATGATGAGCTGCAGCTGAAGAATAAGAGCAGAAATGGTGGGGATGATGAAGAGACTGAGCTGATCAGCCAGTCGGCCCCTTCGGCGACCTTCCGCTGGTCAGCTCGCTCCGCCAGTGCCCGTCTGCTGAGAGAGCACTCCTCACCTCCAACTACCTCAGCACCACCACCAGCCATCAAAGTCATCTACCAGTCCAATTGGGTAAGTGAAGTAAAAGGATTACACAATCACAATCAGTAGCAGCATGCTTAGCATCTTTGCCATCTTTTCCCGTGAATTTACCGTACGTCACCAAATTCCCACTCTCTCTGTCATGAGACATAAAGTGCATTCTCTCTGCCTGCATGCACTCTTCTCATTCGTATTCTCATTCTCATTCTCTAAAGCTTTCTCAGTGGTAGCATCTGCAACAGCTGCTGCTGCAGTGGCACTGTTTTAGTCTACTTTAGTTTCCCTCTATCTTCCTCTCTTACTCTCATCTTGAGATCACTCTCTCAACGGTCACGCGCTCCCTTCCTCTTCTTCTTCATTCTCCCGACAAAAGTGGGAGCAGAAATGAAGAAGAAGAAGAAGCTGCCAGCTGTAGAAGTGGGAGAGAGAGGAAGGCAAAAGCGCGCCAAATGGTGCAGCAGCAGCCGTAGCACATGATGATCGAATTCTGAGTAGCGTGGGGAGACGACAGTACTGAGTGTAAGTCAGAACACAGTGAGTAAGGAAAGAGCAACTGGAGCAGCAGCCAATGTGGCTTCACACGTGTTCGACGGCAACAGCAGCAGCAGCCTTCAACACACACACAACCGACAGCTCTCTGAAGAAGACGTTGATGGTCTTGTCTTCAGAGAACTGAGCTGAGCTACAGAAGGAACATATGGTGCTTATGGTGGTGGTGCACAACAACAAGTGCAGGCTGTAGTGGAGATAAGGAGGAGGAGGGGGAGAGAAGGGACAGAAGACAAACAGAAGACACAGAGAGTGCCTCAGAGAGTCGCACAAGGTGCGGGTCAAATTTATAGCCCAGCTTGACTGAGGCCTAGATCAGCGGCAGCAGCAGCCGGGCGAGGGTAGAGAGAGATCAAAACGACAGGTGGCCATAATAGCACACAGCAGCAGCAGCAGCAGAATGAAGCCCAGGCGACTGAAGCAGCAGCGGCAGCAGCAAATCGATCAAGGAAAAAAGGAGGCAGTGTCAAGGGTCAGCTGCTGCATAACAAACAGCAGCAGCACCATTCATAATTGCACTACGCACTACTACGACCCTCTCTCTCTCTCTTTGCACTTTCTTGGCTCGTGAGCGTGAGAGAATTTTGGCACGCTATCCACAGTGCACCGAAAGAAGAAGTAGTTGAGGAGCAGGAGGGAAAGAAAGAGAGTAAGTGAGTACGTGCACCAGACTACGTGTGCACACAAGACACACAGCCACTGCTGCTGCTCTGAATGAACATTTGCACTCTGAATGACCGTCTGAATGGGGTAAAGGGTCTCAAATGGAGAAAGGAGACTGCTGCTGCAAATCACAGTCAATCAGGGGGCAAGACAGCAGCAGACGGTACAAGAACAACAACAGCAGCAGCAGCAGACCAAGGGCCCAGGCCCAGGCGACAGTGGTAATGGTGATCGTAAAAAAGACACACACACACACACTATCACCACCAGACAGACAAACAGACAGAGGCAGCAGCATATGGCGTTCGCTGGGGCTCAGTTTTAGTTGCTGCTGATGTTGGTGCCCCGAGGGCAGCAGCAGTCAGTCAGTTCCAGTCAGCCAAGCGAGACCCTGTGGTCAGCTTCTCCCCTTCTTCTTTTTCTTAGGGTTGCAACTACCTGTTGATCGACTGTGGGTGCTCTCTTTCTCTTCTTCAGGGGCCCCTCTTTTCTCTCTTTCATTTGGGCGGTTAAATAAGAGCAAGCTGGTGGTTGATGGTGGTGGGTGCAACACTGCTGACTGAAGAAGCAAGATAGTTCTTCAAAGCAAGATGCTCTCTCTTTCTTAGAAGTGAGGGCTAAGAAGGGAGAAGGGAAGGGAAGGGAAGAAGGAGAAAAAGTATGGCTCAAAGCTGGAGCACTTTTGGCGCGAAAGTTCAGTACCACTGCTCGCAACTAGCAACTCTGCAAACGTGCTGAGACCACATGTGCTAGGAACAGGCACACTGAAGCTAAGATATTATTATTTTCTGTCCTTCGGTACGATAAGTCTGCTGTTTGCTTACACTAAAGGGAATACAGCAGAATGAACTAAGAGACCGAGTGGCGACTGTTGCCGTTGCCTTTGCTTCGGCTGTTGCTGCTGCTCAACCTCGGAGATCGTTTCCTCCTTGGGAAGTTGAGCGCTTCTTCCGAGGGTCCTTCGAGTAGGTGCAGTGGTGGTGGTGATGGTGCTTTCCAATCAGTTGCAGTCTCTCTCTCTCTCTCTCCAATATTAGTTTTTCTCCCTCTCGGTAAACACACACACTCACACACACGGTAGTGTTAAAGTCAATATTGGTGGCAGCCAAATAAGACGAAGAAGAAGAAGAAGAACTAACTAACAAACTAAACGTGCTCTGGAAGCTCAGTGCACAAACTCACACACATACACACATTTAGCGCTAGTGAAACAAAAATTTGTGTGGGCTACTAAAACTACCACTCATCAAAAAGGGGCGCCTCAAGACTACTACTACAACGGCGACCTTAGCTGCGGCTGTTGCTGCAGTAGCACACCACTTCCGGCCTCAAATTGTCTCACCACTCAAAGTGAGCGAGCAAATGAAGTGGAGATGCGCTCCACAGTGAGCGCCATCATCATCAGAGCCTGGAGAAGGCGGCAAAAGACCGTTGGAAAAGAGGCACAGGAAGGAACAGCAGCAGCAGCAGCAGATGACTGGAGCAAGGAGAGCAGAGGGTGACAGAAAAACGGATGCTTTAATTAGCTTAGCTAAGAGAGGCACTTGTTGCTGGGCAGGGAAAGGGGAACCTAGGAAGAGGTGGATTATGGTAGGCCAGGAGAAGTCAATTGATGCCAGGGAACAGCCAGTCTCCAGTCAGCCATCAATCACCAGAGCAACAGTGATCGATGGCCGCCAGACGATTGACCATAAGGAAAGGAAAGGGGGGGGGCCTGACTGCAGGTAACAGCACACAGGTACAGCAGACACACACACACACTGCTCGCAATTTGTTGCCTGGGACAAGTCACGTGGAAAGTGTTGTGTTTGTGTGTTTGTTGTTGTTGTGGCTGTTCGGTGATTGTGCGGCCTAGTCAGAGTCGTTATCTCCGCCATTCAGCTGAGTGAACTAGAGAGCTGGAGGAGGAGGAGGAAGGTGCTCCAACTCGGTGACCCTGCCGCTGCTTTCTCTCAACGGCCAGTGGAAGAAAAAGAAAGAGGAAAAAGCCAAACAGCACAAGTGTGCAAGCCCAGAGTTAGTAGAGCGCAAAGTGTGGACCATCACATCAGCGCAACTGTAAAAAAGTAGTTGTCCTCTCTGCCCTCTCAGAGTCCACTTCGTCATCGTCGCCCCACCACCACCACCACCACCACCACCAATCTTCTTTGCTCAGTGTTCCCACACACTGGTCACACTGCACACACAAAAGAGAGAGGACCCCGCTCCAGTGAAGGGACAGGTGCTCTGTTTCAGAAAGTGCCTGCTCGGTGACAGCAACAGCAGCAGTGCCCACAGTGTGCACCTGGCGCAAGTCAGGCCACCACCACCACCACCTTCTTTATCGTATGAAGTAAAGTCTCGAGTCATGCTACAGCAGCAGCACCCGAGACAGACTGCTCGATAATGACTGGGGCTGTTGCTGCAGGTGTAGGAGAGCAATAGAGAAATAGAGTATAGTGTGCCTATTATTGCCTACCTATTAGCGACGCCATTAGGGAACGGTATCGAGGGGCAGAGGCAGGCAAAAGTGACTGTTACTACACTGCACTAGCAAGGCCTAGAAAAGAGGATAGACAGTGCAAGAAAAATCAAAACATGAGCAAAAGTGATCGAAAGTGCCCCTCGAACATCTTTCGGTCTTGTACGGCAGCACATAATCATAATCAAAGGATAAGGGTGCATCAAATTACCAAATAAGCAAACCGAGAAATCGTCTGGTAATTAGGCTAAATATGGTCGCCACTCGATTGAGAATGAGAGAGAATATTCCACAGTTCAAACAAAAAGCCAAACGATCGAAGCCGAGTGCAAAGGGCAAACACAAACACAAACACACACTTGTTGCTGCTGCTGCCTTCTCCTCGGCTTCTCCGCTGCCACTAGCCATCTGCTCACCCATTGCCAATTAAGGCAAAGGCACAGTGCACTGGAAAGAAGAAAAAAAGAAAGAGAAAAGAGATAGCTTCTTTGGTCCCCACCACCATATCTTCGATAGCTGTTCATTCAAAAGCACTGCCTTCTTTCGTTAGTCAGTCTAGTCAGTCTACTGCCGATGACTATCTAGATAGCCCCAATGTAGGCGCTCAACGTTAGTGTACGTGTGAGTGCCGCATCAGCCCCGCTCACTTTCACCATCACTTCAGCACTTCACCATTACTTTCTCAGAAAGTGCCATATAAAGAGTGCGGTAGCTCAGAACGCTAATGTGAAGTGAAGTGAAGTGAACGACGACAACGCCAAACGAGAGCTAGTGCACGCGTCAGTCTCTTCTTGGAGACATCAAGTGTTGCGGCGGCGGATGCACAAACAAGGCTGATACTGCTGCCGCTCATAAGCATCCTACACAGCAAACACGCCAAAAATATGCAAACGGGTCCACCACCACTGCCACTGCTTCTAAAGGCAAAAACGAAAATTGAATTTGGCCCAAATCAAAAGTCTAGAGAGGAGAAAGGAGAGAGAAAGCGAAAGCAAAAATGCAAAAAAAAACTAAAATGTAGAAAACTAAACACACATCCCTTTTTTTACTTCCCCTGTCCCTGATTTGAATTTACTCAAAAAGCTAACTCTTCTTTTTCATTTACCCCACCAGATCACCTCCGACGACCAGCTGCCGGTGTGCGAGCCGAAGCAGGTCTGCAACAAGGTGGACATCTACTCGACGCCGTGGATTGAGAAGCAGTGCCGCTGTCCGGTGACTGGCACCAATTATCGTCCCTGTTCTGAATCACTCAATGCCAATGATGGCCACACTGTGGTGGAAAAGACGAAGCTGTACAAGGTAAGCAACTTTAAAAACGATTACCCAAACCTAAAAAACTAACCTTAACTATCATCCCTAGACCTGCGAACCGGTGCGCTCCCTGCCCACCTGTAAGGATTTTTACAACATTACCTGGACGATTACGACTACCTCTGCAAAGAAGAACCATCTCGGTAATTCGCTCTACAACTCACTAAAGAGCAACGCCCAGGAAGGCAGCTCCTCCAGTTCCTCCTCTTCCTCTTCAACCAGCTCCGATAACATCACCCGGCAGGAGATGAGGTGTCGCTGTCCGGCGGGCAGCGTCGCCTACATCAAATCGCACAACGTGCACAAGGAGGGCGACGGAACACTCGCCTACCAGTACCACTTTGTCTGCTCCCCTGAAACGGTGAGTAGAGGAATGTTTGGAAAAATAGTAAAAAAAGCGAGCGAATAAAGAGTATCCAACCGAGTAGATAAACACATCGGTTGAAGCTAGTGTGTAAACACACCTGTGCAACCTCGCTCTTCGCTCAATCCTAAAGGTCAACAAGAGAATGGCATAATTTAACTCGGTCCCCTTTCCCCCCTTTCCCCCTTCGCACTAGAAGCTCCGTTGCAAGCGCAAAGAGCCCTGTCGTCTGTTCACCACCCGAAGGCGCTCCAAGGTGGAGGAGGTTAACACCAACAACCTGTGCCAGTGCCCGGGAGGATACACCTGTCCGACCAATCACCGGCACCCGAGTGTGCTCGCCGGAAGTGGCACCGGAACCAGCGCCAGTTCAGCCAGCCACAACTTTTCCGACAGTCTGAGAACGTACAGCGCCTTCTGCTACCTCGACAGTGATAAGCTTTCTGATGATACTGAAAGCAGAGATCACCCTCATCACCAAAAAACAATGACCACTGAAACGACCAGCGACGAGGTAACCGAGGGCAAGCTAAGGTAAACCATCCAACAGATTTTTTTTAAAATCAAAACTAATTACTCATTCTTTTTCACTTCTAGATCACAACAGCACCATCACCCGGCAGACTACAAAGATTCGACGGAAAATCAACAGCAGCAGCAGTACCACTTTAGCCTGCTGAATCGATGATCTAAACAAAAAGTATCTTTAAAACAATCCCCGAGAGCTACCCCGAGTCAATCAAATCTGAAAAGAGTAAAGTAAAGTAAATCCTGACGTCGCAATCAACACGAGTCGTACACACACACACACACACACACACAAACACACCCACACAACACAGCTGCAATGAACACTGGTGCAATAGTCGAACCTCTGCACCACACACACACACCTAAAATCAAAAGAAGTGTTACTGAATACTGAAAATCAGAAAAAAAATCAGGAGGTAAAATCACATATCCAAAGTCTTCTATGTTATTTATTTGCTACGATTGAAACACTTCACTTCACCACCACAACATTCTTGCCAAAGTCTACTTCAAAGAGATCACCCCCACAAACAGAACTTCTCTTCTTCTTCTTCTTTTCCTTTTCTCATCACCTCCATTACCACCACCACCACCACCACCCCTCATCTTGTAACTAACCATTCACCCCCTCCTCCTTCATGCTCTGTAAATAAAATTCAATAATTGAAAACAAAAAAACAAACTCTGTGCTCACATTCACATTCAGTGGTGCGATAAGAGTAAGCAGGCGCTCTTGTCCTCGATTTGTCTGCGATTGATAGTAACCAAAAAGCGCACACAAAAAAACTAGCGCCAAGAGCAACTTTTTCAATATAAAAAAAATTTGCTTTAAAAAATCGAGGTGAATGGGGGTAAACTGTTTTCCTCTCACCAAAAAAATTTGATCAACTCAAGAATCACTTAGCAGCAGCAGCAGCAGCCAAAAGAGCACGCAATTTGTCCGATGCTCCGTTTCCCCCTCTTATTGAGCATCACTCAAAAAAAGAATAGAAGCACACAGGCGAACTTGGTCAGTAAAGTCAATTTTTAGACTGCAAAAAGATGCACACAAACACAATGGTAAGCACATGCCAAAAAGCAGCCTTTTCAGACAGGCAAACAAACAAACAAACAAACCCGCAGAAAGAGAGTGCAACAGCAGCCAAAGCAACAGCAGCACACTATTACTGCCCAAATTGATCGCATTGTTGGCGACGACAACGGCGACGTAAAAGACGGAGAAGACGAGGACAAATTACCCAACACACAGTCAACTCTCCTCCTCAAGTCAGCTGTCTTGCGGTCCGAAAGAGGGGAAAAAAGAAAACAAAAAATAAAACTGAAAAGAGGCTGCTGGCAGGCAACCACCATTCCATTAACCTAACCTTCAACTTGACCCGATTCGGACGAACGAGCCTGCTGAGGGTGTTGTGTTGTGCTGTGCGCCTGGTGTGAGCAAATTCAGTCAGTCAAAGTCAAAGTCAGTCAAAGCCAGCGTCTGCCTTCGATCAAATTTGCAAATTGGGCAATGCAAAGAAGCGTCTAAAGCGCCGGCAAATGAAGCGTGACAACGTCGCCTGATCTGCTGGAGACAGACAGACGAGCTCAGATCATGAGCTGCTAATTGAGGGGCAAGCACTGCCAAGTGCAAACACTCGCACACACTGCACATTACCCGTCTCTGACACCTGAGTGACTGAATGTTCAGTCTTCTATGTATCGATTAGTGTCATCCTCACCACCACCACCACCATCACCACTTGGCCGATTGTGTATTCATAAATTATACTACACCACCAGCCAAGCCAGCTATATTTGGCACATCATTAGCCAACAAATGCGTAATGGCACCTCGTGGAATTGGTGCGATATGTAGGACGGCTACGACGATGATGCTGCCGATGATGGTAGTGGTGATGATGATGATGATGAAAGTATTGCAAACTGCCAAAAAGATTGAGGGTAATTTGCAATGGTCAGCACCCAAAGGATGCACACACCGACCATACATCACACCGATCACAGCAGCAGGTGAAACTGAGACACCTGTCAATGAGAAGAAACGAATGCGTCTATGATAGCGGTCTGGGGGGAAGACGCATCCAAAAGGAGGCCTCCTCAAATTAGCCAGAATCACGACGACAGAGATTGTTTACTACTACTACTGGTGTCTGCCGTTGCTGCTGCTGTTGCAAGGGCGCCCTGGCACAAACAAACACAGACAGGCTGACTGAATAAAGTACTACTCCATTAAAGTGTGCTTGAGGTGTTATTATTAGCTCAGCGTCAGGTAAGGTAAGGAGTAGCAGTGCAAACTAGTCGAGAGAGTGGTGGCAGCCTCGGCGACAGCAGCAGCAAAAGAAATGGCAAAGGCAAATCAGTGTGACACCAGCGAGGCACGATGATCATTAGGCAATGGAAGAAGAATGATGATGGAGATGAAGTGAGGTGAGGTGAACGAGAGGGAGAGAGAAAAGTTGACGATCACTCTGAACATATGCAAAGTTGGAGAGAGGTGAGAGTAGGTAGGTAGGTAATAGTAACGGGAAGAGAGAGAAGACCTAGATCACCACTACCGACCAGTCAAGAAGTAGTAGCAGCTATTAGTGCGATATAATAAGGGCGATTAGCAATGTCAACTAGCAGTAGTAGTAGTCGGGACAACAAGAGAGAAACCTCCGGCTCGGTAAAAGAGGAGACCGTCGAGGAGAGAGAGAGAGAGAGAGAGAGAGAGAGAGAGAGAGAGAGAGAGAGAGAG
>JAALOO010001790.1_pt1 | contig 13449 bp, 12 predicted proteins | sample 7257641 | NCBI WGS metagenome assembly JAALOO01 (sample SAMN14085613, study PRJNA598686) | mite metagenome | biome: ENVO:01001000; feature: ENVO:01001002; material: ENVO:01001226; isolation source: single female mite from University of Michigan culture on fish food culture... ... | reverse complement strand
GACTTTTAATGGTAGAGGGAGCAGCTTATAAAGCATTTACAAAGGTTTCAAACTTCGCGTGAGCAAAGCCACGTCACCAGCGGCCTGGTGGCCGCTACTCTAAACTATTTTTAGATGATAAAAATTAATGTTTTTTTAAATTGTTAATAAAAATTTTTTTTGCATTAACAGTAACATTTTTTGTCTAATCAATAAATTTCTTGTTTTCAATAAAGTTTTGTGTGCGCAATTTTTTATTTTCAATTTTATTTTTTTAAATGACACTTTTGGCAATGAAGTGTCCAACAATAAAAAATAAATTGAAAAGATTATAAAAAGATCAGTAAATGTCATGTTAGATGAAAACTGTGCGTGCGTAAATTAAATTGATTCTAGTTGATTTTACCGTTATTGAATCAATTGAACATGAATTTTTTGAAAAACTCAAATGATGATGATGATGTTTTTGATAGGGCTACTGATGATGATGATTTTTGCTTTGTGGTGTTACACAAAAGCAGTAAAACCACACAATAAAGTAGATAATCTATAATCAATTGATCAGATCAGGTCATAGAGTGAGTGAGCTTGTGCAGCAACAGAAATGCACCTGCAATGCATCTAAATTGCAATGCAATTTTATGAACACAAACATGCTTTAAAGTTATAAGAACCTTGCAATTAAAACTTCCTTGTAGTTTTTTGCAAGTCAAAAATTTGAAAAAGGTGCTTAATGTGTTTTTTGTGAAAAATTAGTAATTGACTATTTATATTTTGTAAATGTAGTTTTAAGGAAAACTGAACTTAATGCACCCAAAAAAATTGTAGTTAACCAATTTAAATGTTTTTATTTCAATGATCATTAAGATTAAAATGAGAAAGAAGGAAAACTGGTCAGTACTATCCTTTCCAGCAAATATTTTTATCAAAAAACCAAATAATTTTCTCACCATTTTTACCTTAGGCGACAAATATTGATCAATGAGCAATTCATAATCATCAACGTAAAAGTAAAAGTAACTACACTGGTAAGTATAATTAGCAGTAGTAGCTGCTCTTAATGGGCAAATAATAAATAAACGATGCCTGTAAATTGGAAGCACATGAAGAAATGTAAACGTGAATGTGCTACGTATACTAGGGTAATTAAATCACGCATTGACAGACTGAATGAGTGCAATGTAAGCAAAGCATAAACACACAAATGCAGCAATGACTGCGCTGATTTGATCCTCTTTTTGAAAAGACCTAATTAGTCAATGAGTAAAAAAAGAAACAAAATTGGTCTTTTCATATTTTGGCATTAATTCGCAACATCGATTGATTTCTAAATCACTGAAAAAAATAAAGAAGTAAACAGCTAAGCACTTTAAGCTTAACTCAAAGAAAACACAATTTGCACTAACTAATGGCTAGCCCAAGTAGACAGGCAAAATCAGGCAAAGGTCAACTTTAGTGTGTGAGTGTGAGTATGTGTCTCTAATCATCTTGTTTTTGCCTTCTCCTTCTCTCATTCTTTTAGCTCCATTCGCTAATCACTTTGCACCGGACAATGTTGAACAGTGTGGCCACTGTCAGCGCTGTTATTTCTATCTCTCTTTTTCTTTCTGGTTACATTAGTGCATGGGAGAGAAAGTCAATGTGCTTTTTTTTGTTCCACATTTAACTCGTTCAAAAATTGCAGCTATGTTTTAGTGCATCAAAAGCTGTAAGCAAAAGTGATGCAGATGCAACTTTAGTTGCAGGCGCTTTTGAACTGCCTGCTTGAGTAAAAAGCCTGCCTGACAATTCCTTCCTCAATTAAGTCTACTTTCAGTACACGTTGCAGCATCAAAGAGCAAAGAAAGTGCGTTTTCTTTGTTTGTTTAATGTTTTTGTGTATTATGTTTAATTAAGTTTTATGTTTGTTAACTTTAATTTTTATATTGCAACAGGTGAGCAGCCCTGGTTAAAGTTTAAGGTTAATCAAACTTGTCACTTTAGACTACATTTGTGCAAAATTAATTTTTGAATAAGCAAGCATTTAAAATTTAATTGACAAAATAGACTAATAAAAGACTTGCCCATTTTAAACATTTTAGGCAAACATAAAACAAACTTTTTTGTTTTATTTATTTAATTTTAACTTTTTTAAAACTTTATCTTACTTTGGTTTCAGTATCATCACTCTCTATTACTCAAATTAATCAAAACTTTAAAAAATTGTCGTTTTTTGATAAACATCAAACATTGCACATCCAAAAAGCCGTTCATCAAACAAATAATAGTTTCTTGATGTCAGTAGAGGAGACTTACACGAGCGTTCAATTTTTCTGTAATAGCATGAACGGCAATATCTGCTATCATTATCGCTATCCAAAAAAACACGCAGTTTGTTGTTAGTGAGCATTTAAAAAAACAGAAATCCAGTGAACTCAATTGGATAGTTTGACTCATTTGCAACACCTGTTGACGTTTTGTCAGTAGACAACAGCAGCGGCAATATCGTATTCTTAATTTTTACTTTTTTGTAATCAACGTGTCAAACAATAGCTTTATTGGGAATTTTTGTGTAAATGAATATTTTTTTGCTGCTTTGAGGCATCAATGTCATTTTCATTATCTAGAAAGTTAATTGTTTGCAACCACTAGTTTTTGCGTAATATCTTTATGGTAATGCAATTTTGTAAAAGTTTTTTGTTTGTGCACCAGATTTTTTGTAATTAAAATTAATATATTTTTTCAAATTTTTTTTATTTTTTACAAACAGTACAGCAATGAATTTCAAGGTTAACTATGACAACTAAAAACCAACACAACTCAAAAACAATTTTAGGCATAGAAACAAATTATTTGACAGTTTTACTAAATGATCAATACTAATTATTAGCACACACCGTTGTAATTATATAACTTGTGAACACTGACTGCAACTGAGCATCAAATTAATAGCAAGTCCTACTTATTAAATATGCGGATATGGTAATGCCGTAGAGAAAAGGTAAGTGTTGGCCACACATCACACCAGAGGAGACATGAACTCTGAGCTTTCTCTCTCTTTCTCTCTCTCTTTCTTTTTCTCTCAATGTCAGTTCCCCTTTTGGCACACTACACTGATAAAATCGATTGCCACGCGCGATAAAATATGGCCACAAAGCACCTGCAATTTAGAGTAATAAACTCATTGGTATGTATGCATTACGGCGTGGATTTCAATTTTCACTCTCTTGCCACTGTCTCAGCACTTCAAGTGCATTTCACGCGCTATCACTTTTGATTTGGTTTTGTTTTTACTAAAGTAGCTCGTATAAAAACATTTATTGTTACTTTTTGTGTATTACGTTTAATTTTTATGCACGCCTTTTTAACCGTTATGCTTGAGTAAAAATAAAAAATAAGTTATAAGGAAAAATAATTTTGTGACATCAATCTAAATGAAAATAGGATAAACTTTGGGAAATACCAGTAAATGATTGTGATTGCTTCCAAAAACTAAAAACAACTAATTTTACAATCAACTTGTATAAAGTGGGTTTTGCATTAGATTTGTTTTTGGGGTTTTTAATATTTGTTGTCTACGTGTTGAAAACTAGCTCTATTGCAAAATGTGACATTGATGGGCAATGTGTGTAGAAACCAAAACCAGAAATTAAAATCTTTTTAGTTTATTAAATTAATGACTGAGAAAGATAATTTTTGTTGCTCTACTTGGTTGACCTTGAGCTGAAAAATATTTTTTAATTGGTTTGCTTTTGTGCATATTTAAATTAGTAATTCATCAAAAAGAGCTCTAAACAATTTAATTTGTAGTTTTTCACTAAATTAAAAATATTTGTTTTTCACACAATAAAACATAAAAATGAAAACAATAATTTTGTTTGTGTGCATTTTTTGCACCGCTAAAGCTACAATTGAAATTGACATTGTCAAGAATAGTCCTCAAGAAGAAGTGTCAGACAGTCATCCAAGAGTACTCAATGTGGAAATCGACTTTGAAAATAGTGCAGACAATAATCAACCGCCATTACCAGAACCCGAGGAAAATCAACCACCAAACACTGATGAAGAACCACCAGTTGAAACAATTGATGAGCCATATCCAGTGGTTGAACAACCCGAAGAGAAACCAGAAGAGGAACAACCACAATCTGAAGAAACTGGAGAACCACTTGAAGCAGTTCTCAAGTCAAAGAGTAATGAACTGAACAAAGTTCTACTAGAGATGTATCCTGAACTGCAAAGCAAATTTGACAAATATAAAAAAGGAGTTAATGCATGCTACGACACACATGTCACCGCAAACCTTTCAGTTAACATTTTCCAGGATAAGGTCAACAGCATTATTGAGAAGTTTTTTGTAAGTGCTATTGATAAAATTTTATTACAAAACAATCAAATACAAATTTTTAACTTTTAGAAAGAAACTGACAATTCTTTCAAAAATGCTTCACAAGCCGAAATTGAAGAACGAGTTCAAGTGGTGGTGGAGAATTTTCACGAACTGGCGGAGCTTCTGCTCAAGTGTGCCCAACAGCACGCCAAGGGGAAGCCGACCATGAAGCTAGGCCTCTCGGAGATATCTTTCTACGTAAGAAACACCTATGATATAAAGTAAACAAATGTTAATCCAATTAGTTACACTACTATTTAGAGTCACCAAGAGACCAAAACCCGACTCTTCAGCCACCCTCAATCCGCCTCACCCGAACCACCGCAGTTGGCCCCTGGCGAGGAGCGCATCTTTCAGACGCTGGGCCGACACGAGCCAGATTTTTCTAAGGAGAGGAACCTTTCCGCCCTGGCGCCCAAGTTTCGCACTTTCTGCAACATTAAGCCAATCGCCGGCGACAAACCGATTCCGCGTGAGTTCAACTGGGTCCAGCAGACCTTCGTCTCGCCGGTGGTGAACCAGGGCTTCCAGTGCGACGCCGGCTACGTCATGGCCGCCACGGCGGCCCTCGAGTCGCAGTACATGATGCGGGCGGGGGAGAAGCGAAAGCCGACCATTCTCAGCGCCCAGGCGACGCTGCACTGCATGGCGGGCGGGTGCAAGGGCGGCTCGCTGGCCAGCCCCATTCGCTTCATGGTGAAGCACGGAGCTCCGCTGGCCGGCCTCGCCCCCTACACCGGCTCCGCCAGCCAGTCGCAGTGCTACACCGGCTACCCGTACGCCGTCCAGGCGGAGGACACCTGCTTCTTCAGCTGGCTCAAGGAGGCGGAGATGCAGCGGCTGGTGCTGCGCAACGGGCCGGCCAGTGTGCCGCTGGACGCCTCCGCCCGCGACTTTCGCTACCTCAAAAACTCGCCCTACTTAGGGCCGTGCAGCTCAAAGCGGACCAACCACGCGGCGCTTCTCGTCGGCTGGACGGCCCAGTACTGGCTGATCAAAAATAGCTTTGGTAAAATAGTGTTTTTGAGGGTTCATTTTAATATTGTCTTCTCCCCTTTTTAGGTGAGAACTGGGGCACCAAAGGCTACCTCTACCTGCCCCGAGGCCAGAGCCAATACACTAACAAGTGCGGCATTCAGACTGATTTTGCGCAGCCGATCATTCGCTCCATCAAGACGAAAAAGCAGTGGCTGAAGAGTGTTTAGTGCCTGTAGGCAGCTAAAGTATTTTTGCACAGTTTTAAAAGCTCACCTCGCTGACATCTGTTGAGTTTTTGTAAAATGTTAAAAACTTTTTGTTTGCGCTCAACAACAATTTTTTAATTTTTGTAATACTAGAGTTGATAAGTTAGTAATTTAACAATAAAAAAAGTTAAAAACACAATTTCTAAAATGCACTCACAAAAAGAGACAAAAACAATGTGAGGTTTACTGAAACCAAAGTGACTGCACCCGATTTAGCGTTAATCCAGTCAACATAGGCGCCAACACTGGTGTAGACGCCTGGTAAATTTGAATCCAACCCGCAATTGCCAAAACTGATTACGCCTACTAACTCACTGTCCTGGTTGACGGCACCTCCACCCCTCTCGCCTGATGATTTTGAAGGGGGAAAGGTGAGTTTCCCATCAAAGCAACTATCGACGCCTCCGGTGCCCATTTTTTCAGCGCAGAACATGTTCTCAGTGATGTTCAGCACACTTTTGTAAGCCTCGGCGCAAGCACTTCGATTGGTGAGCGGCACATGTGCCCTCATCATGTCAGGTAAAGGGTTGGTGTTGTCATCTGACTGAAAGCCCCAACCGGAAATAAAGATGTCTCCACTTGAAGGATCATTGCCTTTTGCAGGCAATTTCGCAGAATGAGCATTTTTATCATTAAGCGTCATTGGCATGGCCGTCTCAATGAGGGCAATGTCATTCTCTCCCGTCTGGCTTGAGTACTGCTCGTGCACTACTATTCTTTCCACTGCGATTACCTGACCACCAGAATTTAGGTTTAGGGTGTTGTAGCGAATGCTCAAGCTGCTTGGATTGTTTAGGTCGTTTCTGATAAAAAAAATTAATTTAATTGAAATTATTTACTGGTCTGTGGTTGCTACTTACTCATCCATGCAACTAGCGGCGGTTAGAATCCATCGCTCAGAGATGATTGAACCGCCAAGAAAAACAATTAGTGAGATTTAGATAAAACACAAATTAACTTCAGCTGCTCACCACAAAAATGACTTGTTCGCTGAAGAGAAACTTGATGAGGCGCATCACCGTCTCTTGCTGTCTGCATTTTAGCCTTAATCCAGTCAATGTACTCGCCAACACGAATGTAGACGCCTGGATAATCGGGATGACCGCAACCGACGCCAAAACTGAAAACGCCCACTAGCTCTTTGTTCAACAAGGCACCTCCCCCGCTGTCCCCTGATGATTATAAAACAAAAAATTGAGAGTTTTAATTTGCCAGAAAAAGTTCGTTCTCTAACCTTGGCAACTGTCGACGCCCCCAACTCCCAGTTTTCCAGCACAAAACATGTTTTTTGTTATGATCACTATTCCAGTGTAGGCTTTGGCGCAGACACTTCTATTTGTGAGAGGCACAGTTACCTTCTGAAGATCAGCAGGAATAGTCGTGTCACCAGAATGTAGAGTACCCCAGCCAGATAGAAAAAGATCTCCATCTTGTGGATCATTGCCTTCTGTTGGCAGTTTTGCTGCATTAGCATTTTTCTGACCGAGCGTCATCGGCGTGGCCGTCTCAATAAGGGCAATATCATTGTCGTTTGTTTCATTTGAGTACTGCTCGTGCACTATGATACTTTTCGCTTGAACTATTTGACCACCATAATTTTGGGTTAAGGTGTTGTAGCGTATTTTTAAACCTCTAGGATAGTTTATGACTTCCCTGAAAAAACAGTTGTTTAGAATAAAACAAAGGTATACAAGTTTGAATCAAAAGTTGCTACGTACTCATCAATGCAATGAGCTGCAGTGAGAACCCATCGCTCAGAAATGATAGAACCACCTAAAAGAGTAAGTTAGGTGAGTATTATGCAAAACGCAAAGCTTCAATAGCTCACCACAAAAATGGCTAGAATGTTGAAGAGAAACTTGGTGTGGCGCATCGCCGCTTACTGCAGCCACTCCTCCAACGATGAAACCACTTTGAGTTTTAATGTAACCTTTGAGCTGAGTTGGAGATGGCTTAGCAAAAGCCACACATGCTAGTAAACACACAAAAAATAAAATTTTCATGGTTTTGTGTTTAAAACTATTTTAATTGGTAAGAAGATTGCTTTGTAATAACAACGCACACACACTTTAATTGTAAAATTTAAAAACATTTATATTTTTTTATAAAAGTAGTTTTCTTTTCGTTATTTTTTGGCAATCCCTACTTGTTGTTTCCATTCCCACTGTCAAGTTTTGTATTGCTTTTTTTTATTATACTACCTATTCATCACCTTGATTCATAAGAGCAACTAGAACGCAAAAAAAAAGAAATGCAACGTAACCGTTAGCTAACACAGGGAGTAATAAAATAGTAATCAGCAAACAAGTGGTTGAGTAAAACAACTCACAATATAGAAAGAGAGGGTGTATCACTTTTACTCATGTTAATATAAAGATAAACTTTGCACAAGTTTTTGCATTTTGAAACATGAAAACCTTGTTGTTTTGCCTTTTGACTGGACTTATTCAATTTTGGTTCAAAAACAACTTTTTTGTCAAAGCATAGTGTACTTGTTTTTAAGTATTTTAATTGTGTTTTGTACACTTGTTGTTTAAACATAAACTGTGGTCTAAAAATACATTAATTTTTCAGGAGTCAGGAATAAATAATTTGACATTGTTTTTAAAGGTACAATTACCAAATTGCACCTATGAAAAGCGTCAGAAACAATGTAATATTAACTGCAACCAAAGTGGTAGCACTTGATTTAGCGTTCAGCTCAATCCAGTCAAGGTATTGACTAACACGGGTGTAGACGCCTGGATACTTAGGATCACCGCAGCCGACGCCAAAACTGACAACGCCTACAAGCTCTTTGTTAAGCATGGCACCTCCACCGCTGTCACCTGATTAAGCAAAAAAATTAAGTTTTTATTAACTAGATTGAGCTTTCTCTCACCTTGGCAGCTGTCGACACCTCCGATGCCCATCTTTCCAGCACAGAACATGTTCTCAGTGATGTTCACAATTCCAGTGTAGGCTTCGGCGCAGACACTTCGATTAGTGAGAGGCACAGTGACCTTCTGAAGATTAGTAGGAATGGTCGTGTCACCAGAGTGCAAAGTGCCCCAACCGGATAGGAAAAGATCTCCATCCTGAGGATCATTGCCCTTTGGAAGCTTTGCTGCAACGGCATTTGTCTGATTTAAATTCATAGATGCCACCGTTTCAAGGAGGGCAATGTCGTTGTCGCTTGTCACGTTTGAGTATTGTTCATGCACTTTGATGCTTTTCACCTTTACCAAAGTGCCAGATTTTAGATTTAAGGTGTTATAACGAACGCTCATGCCGCCTGGATTACTTAGGTCATCTCTAAAAAAAGTTAATTAAAAAACAAAAATTTTAATTTAAAATTGATACTCACGCATCAATGCAATGAGCTGCAGTGAGAATCCATCTTTCCGAGATGATAGAACCACCTAGAAAAACGTAATATTATGAATTTATGCAAAACTCAAAACTTAAATAGCTTACCACAAAAATGGCTTGTATGTTGAAGAGAAACTTGGTGAGGTGCATCGCCGTCTACCGCCTCCGTTCCTCCAACAATAAAACCATTTTGAGATTTGGTGTTACTTTTGAGCTGAATTGTAGGTGGCTTAGCAAAAGCCACACTGACTAGAAAACACAAAAAAAGTAAAATTTTCATGATATTAAGTGCTTGAAATAAAGTAAAATTAATAAAAAAAATCTTCTTTGTAGTAAAATGACCTACTCATAAACTGTAAAATTGAAAAACTGCTTTTATATTTTAGTTTGTTATCAGTGCAGCATTCTCCACATGATATTTTCTTTTTTGTTTTGCAATCTTTACATGCTATTTTTAATCTTAGTATTTCCTTTTTTTATTATACCACCTATTCATCACCTTGATTTGTAACATCAACTGGAACGCAACTAAAAAAATGTAACCTACGCCACTGCCTAACACACGGGGTAATAAAATAATAATCAGCAAACAGGTAGTTGAGTAATGCATTTCACAATGTAAAGAGGGAGTATCACCTTGACTCATGCTGAATGAGATAAGTTGTACACTAGTTTTTGCAGCAACCGGACCATGCTGTTTTATTTGTCGGTGAGATTTTTTATACTAAAAAATTGCAACATTTGAACTGATTTGGCACCTTTATACTGATTAATTTAAATTAATAAAGTGGTAAATGCATTTTAAACTTTATAATTGATTTAGCAGCTGATTTTTGAAACCAGAACTAACATTTTTTGCTTTAAATTGAACGTTTTGAAGTTTTTATTTAGCAACAATTTACAATTTTTTAATTGCAGAATTGAATAATAAACAATTTTACATAATTTGATTATTCAGTTACCAAATTGCACTTATGAATAGCACTAAAACCAATGTGATATTTACTGCAGCTAAAGTGATTGCACCTGATTTAGCATTCAGCTCAATCCAGTCAATGTATTGGCCAACACGAGCGTAAATGGCTGGAAGTTGGGGAGCTCCGCAAGTGCCTATGTTAATAACGCCAACTAGCTCACCTCCTTGAATGGCGCCGCCACCGCTCTCACTTGTTAATTTTAAAACAAAACAAACAAATTTAAAATTTTTTAAATTAAATATTATCTTTTACCAGTGCAGCTATCAACGCCTCCGGTGTCCATCTTTGCAGTGCAAAACATGTTTTCGGTGATGGTAACATTTAATTCTTTCCAGTTTTCTGCGCAAACACTTCGTTTGATGACAGGCACAGTGACCTTCTGCAAATCAACAGGAGTCGTCGTGTCACCAGTGTGCAGTTTGCCCCAACCGGAAATAAAGATGTTTCCATCCTGTGGATCATTGCCTTTGGCCGGCAATTTTGCAGCAGCGGCATTTTTATGACCAAGCGTCATCGGCGTGGCCGTCTCAATGAGGGCAATATCATTGTTACCCGTCGTATTTGAGTACTGCTCGTGCACTATCAAGCTTTTTACTTTGATCACCTCGCCGGAGTCTTGCTTTAATGTGTTATAGCGAATGCTAAGTCGACCTGGATTGTTCAGGTCGTCACTGAAAAGAATTATATAAACTTTACATAATCAAAATTTTTTAAAAGAATTGCTATTTACTTGTTGATGCAGTGTGCAGCAGTAAGAATCCACCTTTCAGAGATAATAGAGCCACCTAAAATAAATAAATAATTTTTTGTGTAAAAAACACAAAACTACAATAACTTACCACAAAAACTTGCCCCTTTAATCTCAAAAGAAATCTGATGAGGTGCATCACCGTCTACTGCCGCCTCTCCTCCAACAATAAAGGCATTTATAGATTTGGTGTTACTTTGGATTCCTTGCTGAACTGATGGCGGTTTAGCAAAAACAGCACTTGCCAGAAAACAGGCAAAAAGTAAAAACTTCATAGTTGTGGAGATAAAACCCAAACATTCTGCGCTGACTAAATGACCTTTGACTTAATTGAGTTTAATTCATCGATCCAACACTAATTTTTCTCTGACCGACTGATGCTGTACAATCTGAGCATTAGCTAAATTCAGACATGCAAACAAGGGTGATAATCATCTTGCCAAATTGCACTCATTTGTACCAAAGTGACGACTGTGACATCTGACTGAGGAGCTATCAGTAAGTGACCAAAACTGCGTTCGCAAGCAAAACTGCCAACGAGAAGCAGCTGAAGGGAGACTGGTGACACTGTACTGCTAAGATTGATGCTATGTTGAAAGGTGATTAAAGAGTGGTGTGAAAAGGCGACTGCTGTACAACTGCAGCATTTACATCAGCCTGTGTATCAATGATAACGCCATAGACTTGCATTGAAAGAGAAAGTGATTGAGTGGAGCGAGCTCTTGCTGAGCCTCAAACTGAGCGTTTTGACTGACCATAGGAAAAGCTTGCGCGCGCGAAAACGGCATGACTATTGGGGCTAGAAACAATGGGACAACACTACACTATTTACAATTGCTTAGGGAACCTTTTACATTGACCTGTACAACACAAACACTGCTATTTACTCTTTAATCTTTGACACAAACACCACAACTAAACCGACTCTAACCGACTACCAAAAGCAGCAGATGAAGCCATCAAAATTACCCATTGCTGGCGGCTGAACTGATTAACATCACTGAAGGGTTGATTAGACGACGATGGACGAGCTGAAACGCTGATAACAACTCACCCCACTTTTGATGCTGACAGCACCCTTTTCTGCAATCTAAGTACACTGGGAGCGAAACCGAAGCAAACTGCAGTGTACCCGAAAATCTGAGCAAACTGAAGGGCTATATTAGAGAAAGCAAAGGAGAACGAAGCTTCAGAATATACTCGGCTATCAGAGAATAAACTCGGCTATCAGAGAGAAGAGACACGGCTACTAGAGTGACAACTCGGCTAAACTAGAGTTAGAACTCGGCTACCAGAGCTACAACTCAGCTAAATTAGAGTTTCCTGAGAGTTTTTCTCTTTCTCATCAGTTTAGGAGCTTTTGAGTCATACTAACTTCCTAGCTACAGCTTAATTGCTAACAACCTGCTAAATCTGCTAAAACCTGCTACCGCTTGCTTGCCTTTACATAGCAAACTCTACTGCTACTACCTGCTACATCTGCTTTCTTTGACTTTGCTAAAGTGCTGAAAATCTTCTACTTTGACCACCACAGTTTGCTGAAGAGAATCTGCTTCAACTACTGCTTCTACAGAGTCTACACACACATCTACACAGCTACACATCTTTTGTTTTCTGTTGATTTTTAAATAAAGTTAAAAAGTCTAATTTCTTCAAGTGAGCTTGATCATCTACTAAGGAGCAAGGAGGCTCAATCTTCAGATCAGCCGGACAAGCACGTCGACGCTGGTGCCCGCTGGTCGAACTCTACAAACTGGCATGATTGTGACTGCCTCTGTCACAGGACCGCATCTGAACCTCACAGGACGGCATGACAAGTAACAGTGCCTGCTGCTAAACTTCTTTGACTTCAACTGGACCTCTCAGCAAACAACGAGGAGAACGCCATTGCTGAAATCTTCAACTTTACAGGTTAAAAGGATCAGCAATCCTTGCGGACCACAAAAGCTACTCTACTTTACATAGTTTTCTATGCTAAAAATGAGTATAATCAAAAAGTGTTTTATTGATGGCAAAAAATGATTTACTTTTTAACTAGTAAATGTTAAAATTGTTTATATATTTTATTGTGAGGTATTGAAAAAACTTTTATTGTTTTCTCTTGTCATGCAATACTCAAAAGCTATTTCCATTACTTGTGTCAAGTTGACACTAGTGCTGTTTCCTTTCTTATTACACTACTTGCAGTTCATCATTTTGTTTCATCTGCACCCAAAAACGTCAAAAAAGAAGAAAACTAAACGTAAAGACGGGTTATAACAGCACGTGGGGTAATAAAATAGTAGTCAGCAAACAGGTGGCTGAGTAATGCACTTCCAAACGACTAGAGAAAGAGTGTCACCTTGGTTCATGTAGATAAGTACCGCACACTAGCAGATTTGACACATACAGGGTGGGCCACCTAAAGTGTCACTAAATTTCAATCGTTGTTTCAAGCATAAAAATGAAACTATTTTTAAAAACTAAAAATGCTATCTGTAAAAGCAACTCTTCATCTTTATTAACAATTTTAGATCAGTGATTTTAGACCAGTAACCACGAAGATATCATCAAAAGTTTGGAGTCGTCCAGGACCCGCTCTATGGGAAACCCATGTATTCCTATGGGAGCGCTCGAAACACATGTCGGTCAATGGCAGCCTGCGTAACTCGTCGCCGCAAGGCGTGAGCCGCCGCGCAGCGGCGGCTCACGCTCCTAACTTTAATGGTCATCAACGATACTCCAAAAGCCACCGCGAAGGGGCGGCGACAAGGACCGACCTCGAAGATCATCAACGATACT
>JAALOO010001789.1_pt1 | contig 13452 bp, 14 predicted proteins | sample 7257641 | NCBI WGS metagenome assembly JAALOO01 (sample SAMN14085613, study PRJNA598686) | mite metagenome | biome: ENVO:01001000; feature: ENVO:01001002; material: ENVO:01001226; isolation source: single female mite from University of Michigan culture on fish food culture... ... | reverse complement strand
GGTTCGGTTCAGGGGCAGTTCGGTGAAGAGGGAGTGGCCAAAGGTGTGATCCAGAGAGGATTTATCAGCTGATAAGGGAGGTGGTGATTTAGGAGGCTTTCCATGGAGAATGTGCAGCAACGTAGCATGAACGTCAAACTGACTCGCCAGACGGCGACTGTTGAGCTGAAGGTTTGCCCTGATATGCTCAGCATCCAGTCCATCATCGAGAGTGAGCCCCTCTGGAATGTACCAGTACATGAAGGGCAGTCGAGATTCGTGGTAACCGGACTCGGTTTGGGAAATTGGCCCAAAGCGAATGCCGTGGTCAGAGTAGAAGAGGATGAGGGTGTTTTGCTGAAGGTTAGCATTGAAGATTCTCTCCATCAATCGCCTGACGGGGTCATCAGCGTATCCGGCATTATTTGCCTCATCATGTGTCAACGTGCCCCAGTGAATGAAGGTAAGGTAGGGCTGGCGACGTTCTCTAAAGGCGAGCAGCTGGTCGTACACAAAGTCGTAATAAAGCTAAAGAAAAATAAAAACATTTTTAGTAATTATAAAACTTAAAAGTTCCATTTGTCCCATTACCTCCATCTCTAGACGACCTTTGTAGCACTTTCTGTCGCTCTCTAGCTCCTCATAAACGAGCATATTCACCGGTCGCATCAGATACTCGAGCGGCTGCTGCCTGCCAAAGCCGTTCTTTTCGTGGTACGTCCACAAACTGAAAAAGAGGTAATCAAAGTTTAGCATGAATAAATGGACTTTTTTAATAAATTCTCCTCTTACCCAAAATTAGGCATGTCCTCGATGTAGGTGGTCATGTAGCCCTTGGCGGAGAACTGCTTAAAAATGAGCGGAAGTGCATCGAGCTTCCGACTGGGCGAGGGAATCAACTCATCGACGCTCTCCATGTCCAGACCGGTGAACATGGCTATCAGATTGGGAAAGGTGTTGTCACCCACCTTGTGCAGGCCATACAGTGGACCTTCAAATCGCTTTTTGGTAATAAACTCCCGAGTAGAGTTAAAGTGGCGTAGAAATTGGAGGCGGCTGATGGAGTCAACGCCGATAGCGAGGATGTTCGGTTGAGAGGTTGGAGGTGATGGGGGTGATGTTGAGGGTGATGATGAGGGTGGTGATGATGAGGATTTATTTCTCCAGATAGGCTTCCTGAAAGGAATAAGCGGAAGAACTTTTGTCTGCCCGCCACAGTAAACTTTCACCGCCTCGGCGGTGGGAAAGTCCACCACCAGCCGTTCCCCAAAGGCGACCGTTTTCCCCAGGCGAAAGCCCTCATCACCCGCGTCCCGCTCCACCTCGGTGGCCTGGCAGCCCGGCTGAGGAACGGAAACGCCGGTGAAATTCACCCGTTTGATTCCCGCTGAAATCGGGTCCTCGGGCGGGCAGGGATACTTTTTGTTTGGAACAGGGTGAAAAAGGTTTACCGTTTCTTGGTCAAAAAGCGGAACTTTCTTTAGAATGCACTGGGGCGTGTAGAGGAGGTACTTGCTGTACAGTGCGGCAGTGTTGTTGGTGTCAATGGTGACTAGAGGAGAGGAGAAGTCGTCGAGATCGTCGTTGCCGTACAGCGACTGCCGTGGACGGCTGAGGTACTGTACAGCGATGATGGCCACTAAGAGAAAAAGAAGGAGGACGGGAAGGAACCGAAAGAGGAGGACCTTGAGGCCGTAGTTGTTGTTCCACCGTATCTGATGACGATTGCGTCGACAAGACTGGAAGCGGTAGTAAACTCGGCTTTTTAAATCTAGAAAATTAATAAACTTCCGTTTTTCACGTTTCCGCTTTCCATCCTCCAGGAAGCACTCCAGGTCCTCGTCACCACCAGCACCACCACCTTCTTCGTCAGCTACCTTGAACATCGTCACCGGGGAATTAAAGTTTTCCAAATGTCGAGCAATGGTGAAAGTGTGTGGTATATTATGCAGTGGTAGTTGTTGCCATTAGAGCTGCTGCTGCTGTTGCTGCTTGATTGAAGTTTTGAGCCGAGATCAATTTGTATTAATGTTTACTTTATTTGAAAACTGAAGACTGACGTCTGAGCAGCACATGACCTCGATGTACTGCAAGCGAAATGTCGGGTAATAGTAGTGGGAACAGCAGCATTAGCAGCAATAGCAGCCAGTCTGCTTCGGCTGCTTTTGGCTGGCAACGAAGGCACTAAACAAACAAAGACTCTTTCTGGCTGGCTTGCTGGCTGGTTGAAAGAGGAGAAGAAGAAGAAAAAGAGGAATGGGAAAGAAAAAAAATCACAGTCTGAAGATAGAAGCTGAGTTGAGCTGTTGGTGAGGTGAGCTGAACGAGGGGGAAAGTGGAATTCGCGGATTTACGATGAAGTGGAGAGAAGAAAAAAAATTTTTTAAAAAAGAAAAAGAGAAACCGTGGGGAGCAGTTTTGATTAGCCAGGAATGTGCCAGCTAATCGAGGCTGTGAAAAGCAGTGGAGCAGGGAAACAGCCGCAGCAGCAGCAGCTGATGATGATGATGACAGGAGCAACTGATGATGAGTCGTACAACTCTAAACCAAACTGTGAGTAAGCGGTGAGTTTGAGTGAGTGTGTCGCAATTTGAGATAGAGAGAAGGCAGGAAGGAAGGAAGGAAGGAGGGAAAGTCAGATTGAAAATCAAATCAAACAGCAGCAGCAGCAGCAGCAGCTTCACCAGAAATCACCATTGACTATCGCCGAAGTTTGGGTTGTGAAAAGTGTGAAACACCTTATCAGCAGCTAGCTGCTGATCACACACCGAACAGAGAAGAGCCATTAAACGTTAACTTTTAGCGTTAAAAAACTGCCAAATGCCGATGATGATGAGAGGTACATTCCAGTGGTTCGACAAACAAACAAACAGCCACATTCAAGCATACAAGCACGCACAATGTGTTTTCTTTCTTTCCGAAGCAGAAACAAAAAACCGGACACCCAATTACATTATCTAGCATTGCGATCATGAAGGTGATAATGAGCCTGCTACTACTGCCACTGTCACCTCTGCCACCACCATCGCCACCAAATGGAAGGAGAGCTTCCCATATAAAAAATTAAATACCAGCACCATCACTCCTGTACCAATGTACTAAAGCGGGCATTAACTTCTAGCTGAGGTTGTACAAAAAGCTCTTCTTTCTTTGTACAGGAGTTGCAGGTAGTTCATTGCTGATAAGTGGTAAATGATGATGATGATGATGGGAGGTAGCCATGGCGTCCAGGAGCGTCGAGCGAGATAAATCAAATCACAATGATTATTATTGACCGTGTAGCCAATTGAGCACAGATCATCAGGTACTGTCTGTCTCTTCTATTGTGTTATACTGCGGTTCTGATTGATAAGAAGTGTACATTGCTGTTGTATAAAGGAGGAGGAGGAGCAGGGGCATCACCGGAGAGTGAAAACAATTTGCACACTTCTATGCAAACAACCAGCCAGCCAACCAGCTAACCATTAAAATCATCTGGTAGCGATAGCGGACCTCTCTCAACCTGCAATCGGATGTCAGGTGAGTGTTTTTATTCTATTTGATGGTTTTTATGACTTTTCACCTTTTCTTTACTTTTCTTACCTTTCAGCAGTTCCTTAATGCCTATTTAATGCACGCTTATAAAGCGGTTATAAAGTGGTGGTGGTGGTACTTGAGACGCTAAGGGAGCAATTCAGTTGGCTGGGTTTTTCTCAGTGGTAAAGTCTCTTCTCAATAAAAAAAGTGCGCTACCATTGTTGATAGCGTTGTAAGATGAGGATGTAATAAAAAATGAAATGGTTTCATGGATTTTTTATTGTTTCTGAAGCAAACGATGTCGATGAAAGTTAGCTCTTGAAAAATCAAAACAAAACAAAAATCTGCTTTTTAACTTTTCAACAGGAGGCGTTCACAAACCTAGGGCCCAACTTTTCAAAAATTTTTCGCTGTTTTTGGCGGCATGAGAAATGTTGCCGACAGATTTTGAAAAAAAATGTTCCCGGGCAGCGATTTAAAAAACAAAACAAAGTGTGTGTTTTGTGTTCAACTGAAAAAAACTTGACAAGTGAGAAGAAGCAGATCGCTGAAGTTGATTTGTTTTTGGATCTTTTGATTAATGATGGCCATTCGTTAAAGTTGAGGCGTTAGCACGCCAACACTACCATAAAAGTAATACGAAACACTGAACTGAACAAGAAAGAAGCAAGTTTTAATCTTTTGCATTTTTACCCCCGATTTAGAAGCAAGCCAACAGCATGTTTATCAAGACAAAAATGCGTCTCACTTTGACCTTGCTAGTACTGGGCCTTTCCTGCCGCCTTTGCAAGGGAAAGAAGGAGAACGACACTGTCGTACAGAGTAAGTCACTCATCACCACCACCTTTAGATCTTGAACTTGGAGTAATCTTTCTTCTCTAAACATCAGACCACATCAAGGCCCTTCGAAAGGAGCTCTTCAAGGACCGCGGCTACGACGTCATGTCCCGGCCGGTGCTCAACTACAGCCACCCCACTGACGTGCACATCTGGCTCGACCTGAACTACATCGTCGACCTGGTACTACTGATTATCTTTATCTTCAGCTTCTAAAAAACCCCATTTCTAGGACCTTCGAACCGGGGTGCTCACCACCGAGGGCTGGCTCCGCCTGTGGTGGGTGGACGAGCAGCTTCGCTGGCGCCCGGACGAATTCGGCGGCATCGTCGACATTCGCGTCACCGCCGGCGAGGTCTTCCGGCCGGACATTGTTCTGCTTAATTCAGTCCAGCCGGAGAACATCATCCGCACTAACACTCATTCAGATCTGCTTCTTTACGAAAGCGGCCACCTGGTTTGGGTCCCCGCGCTGTCAATGCGGACCGTCTGCGCCGAGCTCGACCTCTCTGAATGGCCCACCGACCGGCAGAGCTGCGAGTACCACTTTGCCTCGTGGACCTACGAGGGTAGTGCGCTGAACCTGAAGAACACCTGTAAGAGCACCTTTTTTTCGATTAGATTCTGATTTTTTAATTCTACAACCTTTCTTACCTTTTCCCTGCAGCTGAAACCATCAGCCTGGACAACCTGGCGGAAAGTAGCGAGTGGACCGTCCTCTCCACCAGCTGCGAGAAGAAGGTGCACTCCTTTGAGGGCGCCCAGTACCCGGAGGTGATCTTCCGGTTGAACGTGCAAAGAAGGGCGAGCCTCTATCGAGCTACCGTCTACTTTCCGGTCCTCTGCGCGCTGGCCTTCAGCCTGATGACCTTCTTCCTGCGATTCGATAACAAACTAAGGCTTCACCTGGGCGGCCTCAGCTTTGGAACGCTGCTATTTGAGCTGCTTTATTTGGGAAATAAGTTGGGCTTTGGAAGTTTGGGCACGCCTCGAGTTGGTAAGTTTTATTATTAAATAGGTTTTAGCTTATCATCTAAAAATTTTTAAAATTTTTTTTCAGTCATCTACATCGGCCAGATGATCATCCTGGTCGCCTTCTCTCTTCTCTGGTCTTCAGCTGCCTTCACCTTCAGCACCATGGACACTTTAGTTTCTCCGAGGGTGATAAACATTGTGCAGCCGATGCAGCGGTGGCTCTTTCTGGTCACCAAGCCTGGTGGTGCTGATAAGGAGCAGCTGGTGGTGAATGGTAGCGGTGGTGGGGATAATTTAGAAGAAGGACCAACCAGAGCTGACATTTCCATGACCAGAGAGCTGCCAGAAATTGCTGCTGCCGCTGTTGTTGTTGGAGTAACGCCCAATCAGCTGCTCGTACAAGTGCTCGACCGACTGCTCTTTGCGCTGCAGTTGCTGCTGATCATTTTTCTGCATAACTGAATCAACTGGAGAAGGATTCTCCTTGAGGTAGGTGAAATCTTTTTATTGTTAAATGAATTTTTTGATAGTTTTGCTAAAAATGGACAACAACTTTTCTTTAGGAAATTACAAATGAAAAAATGAAAAATTGTTTTAAAAATTTAAAAATGCAAAAAATATATTTTTTGAGTTTGTTCAATTTGAACTGACGCCATTTTTTACTGTTGCTGTAAACTTGTTTTGTTTTTGTTAACGCTGCTAAATTGCTGAAGAGCAATTTTGAAATACCCTTTACGCCCTTTCATAATTTTACATAAACATTTGAACAGTAGCCTTACAGCTGTACAATTGTACAGTTGTGTGTTGTACACCAAGGAAAATTGATTGCACAAAAAACCGCTGGCGTCTTTGACAAAATGTGTGCGCAAATGTCATCAGCTCACAACAGCCGGCGCACTTGAGCTGCTTTTTCTGCCTTTTCAGCACTTCTAGCACGCGCACGACTAATCAACAATTAAACAAATGTGAAAAAATGATTAAAATGAAAAATGAAGATTTTTAATGGAGTTGAATTGGTGGAACAAATACAAACACAAGCTCGACCACGAATTTGTCTTTGTCGCCGTGTGAGGCTATAAAGTCTCTGATAAATGCCATTTTAGCAGCATTTACATTTTTTTCATATCCACTTTCTACACTTCATACCAAAAAAAATGAAACTGTACTTTGCTTTCCTCATTTTCGGCCTCTTTGGCTCCCTGGTGCTCTCAAACCCAGCAGCCCCTTCCGAGGGCAGTTCATCACCGGATGCTTCACAGATTGCCGCCGTTCTCCAGGCGGCAGCGGCGGAAGCCAAGGCGGCGGCGGAAGTGGAGAAATCCTCTGCCGAAGCGAAGGCGGAAGTGAGCGGCGGTGAAAATCAACAAAAAGCAGAAGCTTCACCTCATCTTTCCTCGGCGTCGCTGGCCCTCTCTGCAGCAGCGGCATCCGTTGCAGCAGCTTCAGCCCAGCAAAAGAAGAACAACAACAAGGGCGACAAGTCGGGCTACGGGTATGGAGGCAATGGGTACGGAAACGTCGGTGGTCCTGGTTACGGAATCGTCGGAAATCCTGGTTACGGAGTCGTCGGAAATCCTGGTTACGGAAACGTCGCCTCCGGAGGCTACGGAGGCAGCGCCGGAAGTGGCGTCCAAACGGTGCTCAACTTTTACCCTCAACAAAACGGAACCGGATATAGCGGCAACTACAACACCAGCACGCCCGCCCCGGCAGCGAACGGCACCCACAACGGCACTGACTACCAGAAGCCGGTCAATTACGTCATTTACATTCAACCGCAGGCGGTCTATGGGCAAGGACCGAAACCTACTTATGGATTGAATCAGAATTATCAGCCCGGGGTAAATGTGTACGGCAGCGGCCTTCCGCAGAACACCGGCTATGGCGTTGTGCCGAATACCGGATATGGCGTTGTGCAAAATACCGGATACGGCGTTGTACCGAACGCTGGATATGGCGTGGCACCGAACCAGTACGGCGGAAGCCAGCAGCAGTATTCAGGCGTCAACAGCGCTCAGCTGGGCTACGGAATCCAGGCGAACTACCTGCAGAATCCAAGCGTTTCCGGTTACGGTGGCTCATCGGTGGTCGCCCCTGCTGGAGCAGGGTACTCTGGAGCTGCTTATGGGGGAGGAGGTAATGCCTATGGAGGAAATACCGCCTACAACCAGCGACCGACTTACAATCAGGTGGTCGTCCCCTCGAACTCCTACGCCGGAAATGCGGGCTACGGTAATCAACCGGCAGTGGTTTACCAAGCGGCGGGAGCTTCCGGGGGTTACGGCACTGCACCAGTTCAGGTGTACTCTCAGCCGGCCCTAGCGGTGGCCGGATATCCGACGGTTCAGGTGGCCGCTCCACCCGCCGCCGTTTCTTCGTACCACGGCTCAGCTTCCGCTTCCGGAGCCTATGGAGTTCGACCGCAGAAACCGCAATCAGTCTATGTGAGCTCCTACAATCAGCCGCAGACGGTTTATGCGGTGAAGCCGGGAAAGCCTGCCCTTTCCTCTTATGGAGCAAAGCCGCAGCTTTCCTACGGCGGAAGTTACGGCAAACAGACTCCGGCTCAGGCTCAGGCTCAGGTCGCCCTCAGTAAACAGGTGCTCAGTTCTCTTTCAAAACCCCAGCAGTTGGCCGCCTACGGTTCCGGTGGTCATGCGGTGATTGTGGCCCTCGATGAGGACCAGGCGGAGTTCAAGAAGAGCAAGGCGGCGGAGGAGGACTTTAAGAGTATGAAGGCGGAGAAAGAGGAAAAGAAAGTAGAGGGTAGTGCTGTGGAAGAGGCTAAAAATTAGAATAATGAAAGCTGATAAACTTTTTTCTGAATAAAAAATTGTAGCCTGTTCTGATGTAATTCCGGTTAATTTTTGTTTGCCGGATCAATCACTTTTTCTAATGTTATCGAATGCTAAAGTTTGTGGTGCACTCTAAAACCATAAATTTATTTTTCATTTTTTTCAGTTTTAAAAAATGATTCCTTTTGACAGTTCATCATAAGTGTTGTTTCAAATTCTTCTACTCTTTGATTGAGTGTTTTTGCCAGGAAAAAACAAGGTTGGTTTCAAAACTCTATAAATCGATTGTACATTTTTTTAGTTTTTAACAGTATCAAAACCGGTTCAAATCAACTACCAAATCGACAAAATCATGCGGAAAAAAGCTACAAGAGTAATTAATTAAACTCATTTTTTTTCAATTACAACATCATTTATTAGTTACAGCCTACATTTCAAACTCACTCAAAAACATTGACAAGTGTAATTAATTGCAGTAAATAAAAGAGGGAAGAAGTTTATAAATAGAGAGACACAATTAAAACTAATTAAGACAGTTAGGTCAATGAATCAATAAATAGAGAAGTGGGTCAGTGGAGTAGACCTTCGATTCAGTAATGTCCACCTCCTCCTCCTCCACCCATTCCACCTCCCATCATCATTCCACCGCCGCCCATTCCCATTCCTCCGCCCATTCCACCGCCCATTCCATAGCCGCCCTCCTTCTTGTGGACAATCGTCTTCACCTCTTCAGTGACCGGTTTTACTGTCTGAATGATTTTCCTAACCGGAAGCAGATAGTGACTGTCTAGTACTGAAAGGTGATGGCTAGTACCAGAAAAAGTCTTTTGAAAAATTGGCCAGTTTCACTTTCCAGATTAAACATATAAATGCAAACAAACTAAGGGAACAAAAGTTTGTACTAGAGTTTTTTGAAAATAACTAAAAGTAGTTTATTACTAAGATAAGTTTAAATCAGATTTACAAAATTCAAAGAACCATAAAACACCGGAAATCTAAACTCGTGCTTTGGTTCAAACAAAGATGGCATATCAAAATTATTTTTGTAATTAAATGCGCGCAATTGAGCGGCTGCAATAAGAAATGATCGTGTCGGCTCCATGTCTTCGTAAGGTTCAATGGGAATAATAGTACCAGCATCAAACTTGGGAAGGTTTGATAAATGTCTCAATCTGGAAGACGTATCAATGTTCCTCAAGTCAGAAAATTTTGCTACGGTGAAAAACGGTGGAAGTGGTCCTCTTGCAGATTTTGAATTACGCCGAAAAATTTTAGTTGCTGCTTCTCGAACTTTAGTTTCGTCTCCATTGCCTGTAAATCCTTGTGCGTAAACGCACTCAGCAAGAAGCAGTGCAGCTGATGTAACAAAGTCGAGATTAACTTGGTCTGGTCCTTGCGGTGCTGAAAATCGTCGCTCAAAATCTGGTTGTTCATTAGCAACTAATACGTTACTAACAAATACACGTTTCCAGATTCCATAAGCCCATTCAACGCATTCATCGACAGTGCACTGAACCTGCTTAAGCACTGATTCAATCAAATCATATGCTTCGTTGTAGCAGTCTTCGTCTTCTGTTTGCAACCGACTGAGAAAGGTGGGATCGTTTAAGTAGTAGCAGGCAAGGCGGGCTCTGATAGTAAAAAGAGATACAAACAAGTGCAAAGCGTAACTGCAGTGCAGCTTGATGTCAACCATTGTGTCGCTTAGTCGGAAACGGGGAATGATGATGTCCTCCAGCATGGTAGTCAATCTAAAAAGATAAAGTTAAAAATGGTAATAAAAATTAACAAAAATACTCATACGTTAAACGTGCATCAGAGTTTGGTTTCATGTTAGAATGATCAAACGGGATTGGCTGCAAAAGATGGAATTTTCGTTTCTGCTTTTGGTGGTAGTCAATGAGAAGTGCAGCTCCAATTTTCACTGTTTGTTCATAAGTAATCTTGTACTCGGAAAAAACATCGAAAAAAGGTGTTCTACTTCCATGCAAGTGGTTATCATTTTGAGCTAAACTTTGCAAAAAAGATATCACTGCATATTCAGAAAACAAACTTTGACTTTTAGTCACTCCGCTTCGTAGCTGACCAAAAAACACTTCGATGCCATTGTTCCAAAAGTCAGCTATGTGTTTATACAACTTCGGGTTTTCATGCGGCACACGATTTTCATATGCAAGAGTTGCGTTGTTAGCATGTCCTTGAAAGCGATCAAAAGTAGCTGTAAAACCACAATAAAGAATCCGGTCAAGGTAATCAAGTTTTGAAGTAGATGGAGTTTTGGCAAAAATGTGATAAACTTCAGCTGCCCGTTCAATAGAGTTTGCATCTTTTCTTAGAATCAACTCTTCGACAGAATTCAAAAAAAGTAAGCACTCTTGAAACTCCTTTTCAGAATCGTACATTTCAAAGAACGCATGAGGAACAGACATCACCACAGCCATTTCCACTAACGGAGAAGCTTTGTCTGGCAAAGATGGCTTAAGTTGAGCTGCCAAAGATGGTGTAAAAGGGACCAAAGGTGAAATCTGAATTGAACTGCTCGGTTGAATTGGAAGGCAGTGTCGTTTCAAGTTGTAGTAGTACTTTTGCATCTCGATTGACTGTAACAAAAAAGTGTTAGTAGTTGTATTAAGTATTTTGCAATTTTACTTACCATTTGCTTTAGAGAAATGTAATTAATACCATCACTAATCCACTCTCTTTCAGCAAGACTGTTGATAGTAAAGTTATGCGCATGATCAAGATGAACCTTAATTTGTTGACAACACAAATTTATGTCTTCTTCATTTTGTTTGAAATCAAAAGTCAAAAATTTAGAACTTTTCCTTTTTAAATGGGGCAAAAGGCAATGAAGATCTGAATGAACGGGTTTGAAACAGCAAAATGCAGCATAAAATGACCGAGGTAAAGCGTTTGTCAAAGTTTTCATTGCTTGAAGATCATGATCAGAGATAGTTGACGAAGTAGATGAAATGTCGGGCAGTGTTGGCTCAAGCATTTGTTTGATGAACTTCCGAGTTTCGTCAGGCTAAATAAAATATAAAGTTAGTAGATGAAACAAAAATAAATATAATTTTAACACTTACTACTGCATTCAATTCAATCGTCACACCGGACTTATCAGTAAACTTTGTGTTAAACTTGCCGTAGTTTCCAGTGATTTCGTGCCCGCTACTAAGATGATGTTTCAGTCCATCATGAAGCTTGTAACCTCCATCACAAAATACAGCGCCGATATTTTGTTGTGTCTGATGAGGCAATCTGCATCTGAAAGTACCATCAACAGTGCCTGGGATAAAGAAGCAAAACACCCATGCATGTTCTTCTGAAATTCCGGGAAACTCAGGAAGCAGCTGAATTGACGTCTGACTGTCATCCAATGGAGATGATGAAGACTGAGGTGATGCAATTGCAGAAGAGCAGCGAAGAACGGCAATGATGTGGCCTAGCGCTTTGGGTGAGTTATCAAAAGCCCAATACAAAAATGCCACTCGTCGTTTTACTTCATCGTCCTAAAAACGACAAACAAAAGTTATTATTTAAGTTAAAAATATTATGTAATCAACTTACAACTTCATACTGATTTCTAATTTGAGCAAGAGTTAGTCTGCCTATAATTTCGTCGTTGTCAACACCATGGGCTGATTTCATATGCTTGCGAATGTTTCCTAGCAACATGTTTCTGCTTAACATGACTGGTGACAAAACAAATTGCAACTTTGCAGTTTTGTGGTCATTAGATTTGCATTTGAAAGAAAAATTGTCAGCGACTTCTAGATAACTTAAAGTTATTAGGTTTTGAATGGTCAGTTCCATGTTGAGGTTCATCTTTTCTTCAACAGTTTCCATAGAAGCGTCAAAATACTTGTAAAAAAAAGCTCTTGGGTCCTAAAAAATAAAAATTAAAAACAAAATTGTTAAAAAATATTTTTACAAACATAATTAAATTACACACCTCTGTGGCCAAATCGTTTAAAGCGTTTGAATAAAAATCTCGAGCTTTAAAACTAGTAATGCTCAGATTTTTGGCCACTTTCTCAAAAATCTTTTCTTCTTTACACTTCTTTTCTTGAAGTTTACACACAGCTTCGTAAACTTTGTTCTGATCATCTTTGGAAGTTTCAGCAGTATCTTTTGAAGTTCTCATCGTTTCGTGAATGGTTTTCACTACTGATTTAGGAATCTGCATCTCCTTTGCAACTGCTTCAAATGCACCTCCAGGAACTCTCTTGTTGTGTCTTTTAAGCAAATCATGATACGTTTGCCACACCCTTTGCTTAAATTCCTCAAATGTTTTATGCTGATCTGGTCGCAGTTGATGCTTCTTTTTTAGACGGCCCTTCTCGTCTAAAAATTCACTGTATGGCGAATTAGCAGTGGCAGTGCTGGTTGATGCCTAAAAATAATAAAAAAATAAATATATTGCGCAAAATATTAGTTTAATATAATTTACCTGTGGATCAAGACGATCTTTTTCATAATTGTAACAACATTGTGTTACAAACCGAGACAGTCCTAATTCTCGAGCGATATCGCCTATGATCTTGTTCGTTTGGACTCCAGATGCCTCTTTCTTGTTGTAAAGATTGTAAACCATTTGTCGAGCCTCAAGCTTGTCCTCTTCAGACGTCGGGTTACAATGCAACCATTTATCTGCCACGCTAGCAGCAGCTTTTTCGCATCCTTTCCCCCAAGTGACACCAAAACCTTTTTCTCCATTGTTGGCAGTAGGAGCAGGGTTTTTGGGTTGTTTCTATTTAACAAAACAATTTAAATTAGTAAAAATTAATTAAACTTATTAAAAAACTAATTACACTTTATCTATTTTTTAGTTTTTAATACGTGCATATTGACAAGTTTGAGCTAATAAGCATTTCTTTTTGCAACTCGCAGAATCGTCTAGATTAAAATTACTTTTGACATTGACGCCAACGGCATCACCAACGACAAAAGTCGTCTGACGAAGAAGGACATTGAGTGCATAGTCAAGGACGCGGAGTCGTACTGCTACAAGAACGAAAAACAGCGTGATCACATCACCGCACAAAAAATTTTCTAGGACTACTTTTTTTAGTTCAAATTGACAATTAAAGAAAAAACGATCAAATCAAAGATTTTAGAAAAGAATTGCACAAAGTAATTCTAGTACTAAAGGTACTATAAGCATCAGTAAGTAATATGAATTATGCAACGAAAACAACTTCTGTCGTCTACTATCCTATTCATCACTGAATGTTGGTTTCACTGTGCTCAATGTTTTGATAATCGCTTGTGCTAGTCAACTTTATGCCTTTTGACAGTACTCAACACTTGCTAGTTACTTCCGCTTTATTTTTTGTTTTATGATGGT
>JAALOO010000582.1_pt1 | contig 13452 bp, 17 predicted proteins | sample 7257641 | NCBI WGS metagenome assembly JAALOO01 (sample SAMN14085613, study PRJNA598686) | mite metagenome | biome: ENVO:01001000; feature: ENVO:01001002; material: ENVO:01001226; isolation source: single female mite from University of Michigan culture on fish food culture... ... | reverse complement strand
CCTCCTCCTCCTCCTCCTCTCCCTTCCAGTAAGTGTCCAGTGTGCTCTAGGGAATACTGCAACTACGTCAATACACTGTCCACAATCTGTCAGCAGCGGATATACACCAGCGAATCGGTGGCAGGCAGCTATCGGCCAGTTCAGTTCAAGTGGATCCCACTTGTCGCGAGAATTGCCTGTGGCCTTCTTCTCCTCCTCCCTTTCCTCTCTGCGCCTCGCTAGTAATTTCCTCTCGCAGTGTGCGTGGAGAGGTGACATTCAAATCCGCTTTAAATTTTGATATCCAACTTCCTCTCTTATCAGCGCTGAAGTGCTGTTCCCGATTACACTTGCCTGCTTGCCGTTTTGCCAGTTGCGCCAGTTGAATTAAAAATGTGACATCTATATTAATGGACGCCTCTGCTTTCTACCTTTCAGATATTCATTCTCCGCTGTCAAGCTAATGTTTGTATTTACAACAATGTCTTCGGCTATTAAGGGAATGGTTAGCAAAAACAAAATCAGGTACAAGGAAGATGGCTTTGATCTTGATCTCTCCTGTAAGTCTGCCCACCCACTCTTTCTGGTTTCCACAATTTGCCAACTAATCCACTCCCTTTTAGATATATCGAAACAAATCATCGCTATGGGCTTCCCCGCGGAGAGCATAGAGCGCTTCTACCGCAACCACATTCAGGACGTCGTCCGCCTGTTTGACTCGAAACACGAGGATCACTACCGAATTTACAACCTCTGCTCCGAGTCGAAGCGATGCTACGACACGACCAAGTTTCACGGTCAAGTCAATGTTGAATACTCATTTAAGGATCACAATCCACCGCCCTTCTCAATACTGAAGCCCTTCTGCGAGGAGCTGAGCGAGTGGCTGAACGCCGACCAGCAGAACGTGGCGGGCATCCACTGCAAGGCCGGCAAGGGACGCACCGGCGTCATGATTTGCGCCTACCTGGTCCACAAGGGCGGCTTCGAGGACGCCGACGGCGTCTACCAGGTGATCCCCAATGCGAAGGAGGCGCTGGAGTACTACGCCAGGTACCGAACGCGAGACTTGAAGGGCGTGACCATCCCCTCGCAGAAGCGCTACGTCTTCTACTACGAGGAACTAGTCAAGCGCAAGCTGGAGTACTCCTCCGTCCCTCTCAACCTGACCTCCATCCTCCTCACCTCGGTCCCCGCCTACAACGGCGGCGGCTCCTACACGCTCATCTGCAAGGTCTACGAAATGGTACCAAAGTCAACCGAGTGGACACTGGTCGGCTCCTTCAACATCGAGTCAAAGAGAAACGCGAGACATGCCGTCTTCAACCTGGCGAACAGTCTCCGCCTGGCCGGCGACGTCCGCTTTGTCTTCCTGCTGAAGAACGCCATCGGCACGGCGACCAAGGTGTTTCACGCCTGCCTGAACACCTTCTTCGTCGAGTACGGCACTGACCTGTCCACGGTGGTCAGCGAGACGTGCTCACGCTGCGATGGCAAGATGACCACCGTCGTCTCCGGCAGTGGCAGTAATAGTAATGGTGGAAGTAGTAGTAGTGGTAGTAGCAAACAGATCGACGAAGAGACCTCCAGCACTGCAGGCGGCGACCCTCAGGCGCCTCCACAAGACGACGCATCTGTGATCAACGACGATGTTTCATTTCTCCACCTTCTTTACACCAGCAGAGATGAAGCCTCCCACCACTGTGATTGTACACTAGCGAATAATCCGCCCGACATTTATTATCATTCAAGTAGATCGCATGGCCCACGTAAGTCCTTTTATCGCCTCACTACTGTGTTATGTAAAGCAAACCCTTTCTCTCTCTCCCCTATAGATGCATCCAACGATACAGGAATTCACAATGCCTCGCTTCCTTCCACTACTTCAAGCTTAAATTGTCACGAAGGAAAGTCTTCAATTGCTTCTTCTGTGTCTGATCTTCAGTTTTCGAAACCTGTCAAAAGGTAAGTGTCCCTTGATTTACATACGGCTTCAGATGCAAGCTTTAACCCTTTTTATGCTGTCCTTTTTCAGAGATTTATTTCTAGTATTGCCAAAAGCAAAGATTGACAAAGCATACAAGTCCAGCAAATTTCCATGCGGGTTTAAAGTAAGTAAACTAGGAAATTTAGAACAAAACAACTGTAAAGATAATAACTAGCCGTTTAATGTTCTACAACAGGTTGTTCTGGGCTTTGCTCCAGCGGACACAGAAATGAGACGTCAGGCGACTCCACTTCATTTAAAGGAGAACCACTACATAGCGGCACACCCATTTGAAGACACTTCCAGTAGTGAAACTGAAAACGAGTACACCGGAAGCGAAGACGAAGTATCTGATCTCGAGAATAACCCAACGGAACGCAACATTGCCTACTCCTCCAATGGCCGTCTCAATAATAGTAACAATAACAAAGGTGTGTCTCCGCCGTGTTCCCAAAAGCTTGTGTAACCATAATCATCGATTGACTGACATTGGCTCTTCTTTAGGCGAAACAACCCACTTGTGAGACGTACAATAAAAAAGATGAATGAATGAATGAATGAATTGACTTTTCTGAATGGTTTGCTCTTCTTATCACTACTTATTATTCTGGAGGACTTTACCTTTGCTGACCAAGTATTACACACCATCTGGTCTCTCCACTTGTCATTTCTTTTCCTATTGCCAATCTTGTTTTTTCTTATAAAGCCACAACAAAATCACTGACCAACCAAGCTGACAAGTGAGATTAATTTTATTTGCTTCTTAGTCGTTGTATATACTCAATTTTACAAGTGTATATAATTTACAGATACATTTGAAAGTGTGTGTCTTTGCCACTGGATGATACTGCCAAGCTGATGCATCACAATCAGACAATGTTCATTGCAAGGTGGGGAATGTTCTTGATAACAAGCAAACAAATCATCATCGTCACTATCATCGTTCGACACAGAGTGTATTGTACTCGCGTATAAACAGAACAAAAAGGAAAAACAAAAAAGAATGATGGAAAAAGTATACAATTAAGTATCAAGGTGAAAAGTATCAATAATTTAAATTGTTATACAACAAAATGTATGTACATTCAGAGAGAGAGAAAGAGAGAGAGTGAAAAAGTTATTAACACAGGCAAACTTTAGATTTTGCTTCTAAATGGGTTGCTATTTGTAACAGAAAAAATAGGTTTTGAAAAGAGAAATTAGAAAAATAAGATTATAAGAAATATAAAAGAAAAACGACGAGTCGCCGCAGCAGCGGCGGCGGCGGCGAAGACGGTGGTGATAAAATACAAACAATTGCAGAGAAAATAGATCATGCAAAGCGCTGCAAATGATGTAGATCGTACAAAAAGTTGAAATGAGGCACGAAGAAATTGACTAATTTAGGCTAAGGTAGCTTTGAGAGGAGACAAGAAGATAAAAGTGGTGAATCCAGCCGAGATTTAATTTTTCTTAAAAACAATCAAGAGTGCTTCCTTAAAGTAGCAAAGTTGCTACAAGAAAACAATAATTTTTTTCAATTAACGGTTCTGTGGAGGATGGCTACCGCCACCACCACTGGCAAATGTGTTACGGTTGGAGTAACTCTGGCCGCCGGTAAAAGTCCTAGTGCCTTGATTTTGGTATCCCTGACCTGGGCGACGATCGGCACGCGGAACATAGTTGCCCTGGTTAAGGCCTCCAGAGTTCATCGGACCATGGCGTTGGAAGGTGGAAGGATTGTTGGAGACGTTGCTTCCATTGCGAGAAAGATTGCCAGTGTTGAGCTGATTGTTGCGGACTCGGTTGTCATCCCGGTTGCGATCATCGCGATTGAACACAGTTCTTCCTTGTTTCTTTTCTACATTGTAGCGATGGTTACCGTGGAAAATTGGCTAAAATGATAAAAAGATTAGAACTGCAACAAATCAGTATTACACACTTTTACATACCTTTTGGGCAACAATCTGGTCCACCACGGTAGAATCTTCAAAGGTAATAAATCCATAGTTGCGGGGAGCTTTTGAGCTGCCTTTGTAGACCTGTCGATTGATGCGGATGTCGACGATTTTGCCGTACCGACCAAAGATTTCGGCCAATTCTTCTTCTGAAAAGTTGGGCAATAGATTTCCGATAAAGAGCTGGTGATCATCGGGAGCGGGAAAAGGCTTTTTTGATTGGACAGAGTTGTAGCTGGTGTCACCTTCACCAGAGTCGCTGTCATTCTTGATGCTCTCGCGAGACTCATTTCGCCTGTTGTTGTTGTTGTTGATGTTGAGGTTGGTTGTGAGGTTATTGGTGTTGGCGCTGGCGGTGTTGTTCATGTTATTGGCGTTGTTGTAGGTCTTCTTAATATAACGATCACGTTGGGGTGGGAAGTTTCCAGTAGTTTTGGGAGCCAGAGTGGGCGGAGCCGTAACGTTCATTGTTACGTCAATGACGATGTTGGTGTCCACGTTGTTGAGAGTGGGAGCCGAGCTGGTAGGGACTGCCGGGGCAACAGAGCTCACAGGAGTGACAGCTGGTTTGCTGGGTGCAGGAATCAAAGCAGGAGGAGCACCCCCAGCCTGAAAACTTTTGCTCAGCATTGAGGCATAAGTTTTAGGCTCGTTCAAAAGCGGGCTCGAATGAGTGATATGAGCACTACCACCCGAGACCTGTTCGAGTTGCTCTTCTTCGGAGTTGGCGTCCTTCGATTCGGTGCTGACATCAACCACCAGGCTGGTGTTGACGGCCTCAGCAGACGTGTTGCTTTCCTTGGCCGGTTCCAAGTCTTCCGGCAAGTCAGCCGACTCATTCGCGGTATCAACGTGGTCAGTAACAGCGGTAGTGCTGCTGTTTAAGGTTCCATTAGACTGGTAAGAAAAGGAGTCCTTTTCAGCCGGCTCGACTTGCTTAAAGTTTTCGGGCTCAGAGCGGTTTTCATTTTTAGCCTCAGTGACGTCAGCCAAGACTGGAGGCTCATTCTCCTCGCCGAACACTTCGTCATGGTATCTGAAGATATCGTTCCGCACATAGTATTTGTTGGGAGTTTGTGGGGTCAGCACAAAAGTCTGAAGAAATCGTCGAAGAGGCTGACCGTTATTGGAAAGTTCACCAATAACCTATTAGGAAACACACAATTAGAAACGGTAAATAAAATGCAATGCACAAGCTGGCACAAAATGGTAGTACCTGAATGACAACGCCGGAATTGATAGTTTCCACGCTGTCGACTTGACGAATCTTGGTGTGGCAGTTGTTAAAGTTCAAGGACATAATCTTTGAGTTGATCTGCTTCTGTCCTCGAACGCACTGAACCACCTCACCATGCTTGTCCAGACAACCGTGAACAAAGGTGGAGTCTTCGCTGTAGAACCTAGTCACAAAACAAAAGTCAAAAGTTAAAAACGGTTTCAAACAAATTCGCTCTTTCTCTCTCTTTCTCGATAAACAATGACGTACCGGTAGAGAAGGCCAGGAGCGACGTTAAGCATAGTGTAGTACTGACGCACAAACTCTACGCCCACACTTTGAGCAGTATGCTGGGTAACTTGGCTGGCCAGATAAGCCGAGTTGTTAACCGAGTTAGTTTTAACCGCTTCCATTTCGCTGACCATTTCTTGCTAATGCTGATAGTCCAATGCTTAACGTACAAAGACGGTTAATCGTTTCGCTAAAAGAAGTTAATGAGAGATCGACTAAAACTGCGGAGGAAGAAAAACGATGGAGATTTAGAAAAATCACAAGTGGAAATAAGTGCGTAAACACAGCTGGCGTGTGTGAGTAGTGAAAGTGAGAAGAGAAGGGAAAGAAGTGAAAACAAAAGCGAGCACTCTTTTGAGGATGTCAGAGAATGGTGGAAGGATGTGGGCTTTAGGGAAGGAGTGATCGAGGAAGCTAGGTCTGGCCGGGGACAGGCGGCGAGGAAATCAACAACAGCGTGGTCTTACCTGGAGACAAAGCTTGAAGTGATTTAGAGCTGCGGCTGCTGCACTTTACGAGCAAGTGAGGGAACAGAGAGACACTCGCGTTAGTCATTTTCAGCCATGACTGTGAAAATAGTTGCTCGCCAGATTGGCGCGCGCGGCGCGCTTAAAAATGCTTAGTCCGATTTGACTGCTTTTTGGAGGGGATTTCCAGCGGTATAAAGCGTTGAATTGTTTTTATTGGTAAAGTAAAAGCAACAATAAATAAATAACAACAAGATGAAATGTGTGGCAAAGTTGTGATGTGATGAACAACAACAGTGATGAACAAGAAGGAGATCGAAGTATGGCAAAATCAACAACTAGCATATACTGGCGTGGTCTGAGTAAGAAAAGTTTAAAGTGAGTGAGTAAGGACTGACTGAATGAGTGAGTGAAAAGCAAGATGATGAGGTGACAGTGAGCTTGCAAAAGCATGAGGTGTTTGTCTTACTGAAGAGTGTAGACGACGTGCTTGTTGGAGAGCACCTTCTCCAGCAGTGGATTGGGCAAGTGCACCTCAGGGTCATCTCCAGCACAGGCCACCCACTCGATCTGATCGGAAAAGGAAACTTTCTTCTTGCGGCGCATCGGCTTACTCGCAAACACGGCAGCAGCAACAGAGTCGACCACTGAACTTCCACTGGACACTCGACGAGCTAATTTAGGCATGCCCTGATCCACTGTCGTCTGAGGAGAAAGCGGACGCGAAGAAGGCGGAGGAAGAGGAGGAGGAGGAAAGCCTGACCCGTTGCGCTGATCACTGTGTCGCATTTCAAGTCGTCTCATGGCTGTCTCGTAATCTGGTGGTCGCACCGGTCTGTTGCCGCTATTGTTGTTGGGGTTGTTGTTAAGGTTGGCGTGCACTGCAATGGGCATGAGAATGACCGGTGTAGAATCCACTGCCAAAGTGTTCTTCTTGGGTGCCGACTGCTGCACCGACAGTTGTGCCATTCTCTGGTTCATCTCACTGACCACTGTGGTGACCACTGATGTTGCAGTGCTGCCAGTGGTGGAGGCAGCGGCGGTGCGCGAGATGAAGTTGGCAATCTCACGAGTAGACGGCTTCCTCACAGGCAAAGAGGCATTCGGTCTGCTGCCTGTGCTGCTCCACTGAAGAGGCCCACTTTTAGCAACTGTTGTTTGCACCTGTGAAAGATTGGTCTCATTGGCTCTTCGTTTGGACAGAATTTCCATTCGCTTCTTGTTCAACTCGAGTAAAAATGGATTGGTACTGCTTTGTGGCACTGGCTCCAGTGGCTCACTTTCGAGTGGTTTCACTTGCTGTGGTGGTGGCACAGGTGGCTGAGGTCGAGAGGGTGCGGGTCTAGGAGGTGGCGTTTGAGCGCGTGCTTTTGCGTAGCTCTTTCCACTGGATGCAAACTGCAGCTGGCTAATGTTTTCGTAGATGCGCTCTTTCTGCTGTACCGCTGTGGCCGGTGCAATCTCCCCAATGAGAGGCGGCTTCACCTTGACCAGAGCGGGTCGATTGCTGCCTCTGCTGCCCACTGTGGCCAGAGGAAAGCCTCGGTGGATGTTGGCCGGCACTGGCGGCGTTTGGCTGCTGTTGCTGACCGGCTTGCTCTCCTGCAGCAGACTCTCATCTCGACTCAGGTCAGGAAGGCTTCTGTTTTTGGTCTTCAGCAGTCCACCGAGCAGCAACTTTCGCCTCACCTTGCACTGCTTCCGAACAGTGCCCGTATGGCTGATTTCCCCGTACACCTCACTGTCGTTTTCGCGACAGCTTTGCCAGCCAGAGCTGTTTGAGGGCGATGCTGCCTTCTCCAGCGCTGACCGCCTCTTGGTGCCTTCCCATTCGCTGTAGTAGTCGCTAAAGTCTGACTCGCGAGGCAACTCCCTACATTTGGTGGAAGCATTCTTTTCGGTGTTGGGCAGTAGCACTGCGGCAGGTCGCATCTGTTCTTTCTGAAGCTGCTGTAGTATGGAGTTCTTTGGCAGTGTAGATCGCTCGTCGGCGCCAAATGACTGACAGCTCGTTTCTTCGGTGGTCAGATTTCCGTTGGAAGTTTTCAGTACACTCTTTCGCTTGCTTCGCTTTGGCAGGGTTGCGTAGATTTCCACATTCTGCGCTGGATCGGTTGGTACCACTATCTGATGCTGTTGTTGCTGTCGTGAGGGTGAAACTGCATTGACTCGAGGATCTTTGCCGTCTCTGCTTCCCTGGCGACTGTGCTTCCCGTGACTGCTGTCCCTGCTTGACTGTCTACTGTGGTGGTACTCATGAACGGCCTTCATCATCCGCCTCTCCTCCACCTCCGCCTCCTGAATGCGTCGGTGCAGTCCAGTGGATCGCATAACGCACATGCTGTACTTCATCTTGGCCGATATCAAAGTGTGGTGGTTGCTGTACGGTGCGTCCATGGCGATGCGGGCTTTTGAAGCAGCGGAATCAGCCAATGCGGCCGCTGCCCTCAGGTCGCCCTCCCTCTCCTTGTCGTACGACTTGCGCAGCAGTATCTCCATCTCTGCAAAGAGGTGATCGCATTCATTTCTTGCCGATGCATTGATCATCTCTAGCAGGTGAACATCTTCAGGTATTTGCTTCAGCTTATGGCCGGCCAGTTTGGACGGCGAAGTGGCTGCAGAAGGGTAACTGTCAGAGCTGGACACTGAAAAGGAGTCGTAGCCCTGGTCAGAGTGTTTGCTTGACTTTTGCTGACCGTTCTTTAGTGGCCTTTGAAAATGAAAAAGTGTTAGTTTGACAAATCTGTGGTGAGCAATGCAAAGGAGTTCTTACCTTCTGTATGAGTAGAATGGAGTGTCCACTGAGGAGACACTGGAGGAGCGGTCACCACTGGAGTTGCCTGAGTCTCTGCGCTGTAGTGAACAGCTGATCAGCTGACTCTCTACAGTGTGGTTTCGAGGAAGACTGCTCATTCGAAGAGCATTCGCAGAGTCGAATGATTCGAGACTGCTTGAACTGTTGCGGTTTTGCCGCTTGTTGAACATGCCATGTACGCCCATCAGCTCCGCCTGCTCTGATTTCTTTTTGTTGTGCTGTTGAATCTTAAGAATACTTTCCACTGCCTTTCGACTAATGTACCCGTCAGTTGAGTCGCCAATGTCGCTAAAGTATGAGGTAGTTGAGGTGGCGGAAGGCGAATCTGGCACCTGCTCCAGGTAACTTTCACTGACAGGAGACACCTTTCGAATTTGATCAAAGTGTGAAGCCGCAGTGCTGCTGGCCATACTGCACTGCTTGGCAGTGAGCTCCGATGGTGCAGCCTTCTTGATGGCAGTCATTGAGACATTCTCTCTGAAGGCATGCTCAGTGTTCACCGCCGTTCCATTGGGGTTGGCGTAGAGCAGCAGCAGTGGCTGAAAGTGTCCCTTCAGGCACTTGTCCACCACCTGTGACCAGGAGGGACCGATGACCCGGACAGTGGCATCGTCAAAATAGATCCACTCTGCCAGCTGGGAGTTGTAGAGGTAGGTGCTGTAGTGCTTTCCGTAGTAGGTGACTAGGCCCACCAGATTCAACTGGTGTCGCTGCTGCTGCTCGCCACTGGAGGCGCAGTTCAGGTCAAACACCTGTGGGAAGATAAGAAAAGTTAGTTCTCTGAGCACGCGACTGCCACACCACCAGCCGGCCTACCTCATCCAGTTGAATGGTCGTCTGAATGAGCTGAAAAACGCTGCGAATGAGTGTTAGCGTAGGATGCTCCGAGTCCCACACCAAGCCGACGCTGATGACATCGGGCCGGTTTACAAGCTCCTTCCTGATGCTAATTCGAGTGCCGCACATTTTCTGTCATAGTAAAAGAAGAAGATTGTTTGATCAGATGAGATTACAGTCCAGTCCCAATGTGCTCGAATGAAGCAAGTATATGTAGAAGGAGCACTTACCGGACAGTTTCGAATGTCTCCCATGGAAGTGGCCAGCTTGAGGAGGCTGCCAAAACTCAGCGAAGTACTATCACTGTTGAAAAGCTTTGCCTGAGAACACAGTGCAGTCGTGGAGGCGTAGTGCACCATTTGCGAGAAAACCAGCGGCTCCGATGTTTCTCCGCAAGCGTGACAGGCAATCTGCTCAATGAGGTTCATGGCAAACTTCTGGTGCGGAATGCAATGAGGTTGACACTGTGGCGACTGGGCGTCATTCACCTCTTGGTTGGTCAGGTGGTAGTGAATTCGCATCAGAATGTTCTCCTATATAGCAAAAAATTTAGTTAAGTTGATGATGACTAGAAAAGATGAAGAGAACTTACAAAACACTCCGCAGCGTCATCCATGAAGCCCATCTGAAAACGACGCTGGTCAGAGAACGCCTCAGCGAGGGCAAAACGCAGTGAGTCAGGTGGCAATGCAGACTCTTTGCTTGACTGAAATTGATTGAATAGTTCCTAATTACGGAAAAAAATAGAGCAAGAAAGTAGTAGTGAGCAAATGACGTGTGGAAGAAGTGATGAAGCAGTGCCAATGCGAATGACCTACCTTGAGGGCACAAAATATGCAGGAATCGCCCATGCAGGCATGGCCGCGCAGTTCGCGGAAACTTCTCCTAAATATGTCCAAGTGCCACAAGACCTGCAGTGAGGGAGCAAAAACGTCATTAGTAAAAGTCAAGGTAACCTGCTAGTCATTAGCCAACTTTTGGACATTATTCAATCGATTTCTATCCTGCCATGTTCGACTACAATGCACGTGCTGTCGATTAGCACTGCTGCTTCCCTACACACAATGTCCATGTATGTCTGTCAGCATCTCTCCGGCCGAGGACAATGTCAATGGCTCCCAGTGGCAATGAATGGCTGTGAATTGGCACTTTTACTGCGCAGTGGACTGGGCCGTAAAAATGTAACCATCTGCGCTAAGCAGCATTAGCAGCAGCGGCAGCACTCCAATCGAAGCGACTCAAGATAAGACAGGAGTGACAGTGATAGTGGGAATGGAGTGACTATTCAGAGAATAAAGTGGCAGCTGAGAAGCAGCAACACTGGCAAAATCTGGCCAACTCTGCTGGTTGCCGCAGTGAAAGCAACGAGTCTGTGCGTCGTTTCGTTGTCCAATGTCCCCTCAATGCAAAGGGACAGTGTGGGAGAGTGCAGAAAGATGCGCGCAGATGTTAAAGAGACTGCTGCTAATTAAGTCTGCCACTACGACTGCAGCCTATGCAAAGCGTGTCTGTTTCTGTCTGTGTGTGTGGCTCACATAATGTGATGTTCGGAAAAACGTGCCATTGAGAAAATATAAAGTAAAAGTCAGGCCATCATTTATCTGGTGCGACCACAGAATCGGTCAGTGTCGATGAGTGTCCCGTGAGAAGAAGTGCCGAAAAGAGCGGCGGGTGGTTGTGGTGGTGGTAGAAGAAGGCGCGCCAGGAGACAGGGTCCAATTATAATTAGGCGACGCGCACTTTCTCACTGCATCAGATTGCACTTTATGGCGTCCAATCCGATCGAGTACGTGAGAAAGCTGCTCAAGAAGGAACCATCGCAACTGACGATGGAAATGACGGGCTAGTGGGAGTCAGATTTTGATGACAAGAATGAGATGAGGATGCCAGTTGATGCTAGATAAGCCAACAAGCGTGCCCGTCTAAACTGTATCGATTTATGCAAAGCAAAGCCCAAATGTAAATGCAATTCTAATTGGCGCTGAGATCACCTTGGCGGTAACAAACACCTCGCCTTTAATTCGATGCAGTGCATTGCTTTTGACAAAAGGTGATCTCCTTTTGCATATACTCACAATTGGCCGGCGAACAATCGCTAGGAGCAGCTAGGAGGTGGCAATGCATCAATGCTACCGCAAGCAATGATGGTGCCATTGTTTGCCTCTCTTCCTAAGCTCGTTTTGAGACTTGTGATTTCGGTCGTTTTCACCGCTGAAGCCAATCAATTAGCCTTTCCCTCAAGCTTGAACAGTCAAATTAGCACTTTTTTAGCACTTTTTTAATTAATTAGTTGCAGAGTAGTGACGCCCAGTAGATTGCCTAATGGGCGAATCGATATGGCCAACACGTTTGACCAATTGTGAATAAAAGGTGAACAAGTGCTGAGCAGCTGGCTTTGTTGAATGCTGAAGCAGTCTAAAGCAGAGAAGAGCAGAGCACTGTGCTTGATCGTAACACCGATAATCGGTATTACGAGCATCGATGTAATCTAATTAAGCACGCATAGTAAGTGGAAGACAAAGGGAATCACCATCAGCATCAGCTACATCTAGCTCAGTGCAGTGTTTTACGGTTCCGTCTTTTGTAGCGTGCACGTCTGCTACGGTCTGCTCATCAGAAGGGAGATCTGATCAGCAGAAAGAGAATTCTTAGTAGCAGTGACTGTGAGTGAGCGGTCGTGAGGGCACATCCGCAAAGAGCGCACATACAGGTCTGCGCTCTACAGCGCGGAGATGCTCATTAGCGAGCAGTCAGACAAGTGCAAGACGGCGATTGACTGACACCGAGAGACACTGAGAGGAGGAGAAGGAGATGAGCCCCGGCAGTGCTGTTCAGTGTTGGTCGTCGTCGTGCGATAAAATTAGATGAATGGATTGCTCACAGTCGATTGTCCGCTTCGCAGAAGAGGTGGTCAGAGGAGTCAGTGCACCAGGCCAACAGCACACTGCCAGAGGACACTGGCACCTCTCTCTTTCTTTCGGTGCGCTGCAGAGGCATGGCACACATCACTTGGTGCCCGGCGCGATACGCCACTCGGCAGAAATGATATATCGTTGTGAGGATGACAATGGACAGACGTGAGAGGGGCTCACTGCTGAGATGAGCACACACACATACCGACACACTAAACGTCTGCATACATTCATACATGCATGCAACTGGTCACTCACTGGTCGGTCTTTGTGACCAATTAGCGATTAATCTGAGAAAAGAAAGAAAGGATAAAAAGGGAGGAATAGCACGACAAGGACAGCATCGTAATATCGAGAGCGTGTCTGATGCTGTATGACTGCAAATCAAAGTACTGGCTTTGTTTGCTCTCTAAAAATAACTATGCACGAGAGGAAGACAAACAGGCAAGTTCACTTGACTCTAGACTACAAGACAATCGATGGACAGATGAATGGAGTAGAAAGGGGGACCTGAAAACGGGCACGACTTGCAAGTGATACTTTCACAATTAGTGCAGTACTGCGCAACAAAACGATTATGAATTGTGGAGTAGTCAGCAAGTCATTGCAATTTGCAATTGCAACAGTCTGTCTCACTGTCCACCCTAGTTGACCAGCACCGAGACAACGGCATAGTTGTCCATCAAATGGCAAATGGACACTTAGCTGACCAAGCAACTTATTTGAGGTGCTCCACAGTGCCTCTTTCTTCGGACAGCTGGACGAGTTAAATGGAACTGCAAACACATTTGAGGTAGTGAGCAAGTAGCGGCGCTTTAAGTCTCCGCTCACGGTGCGCCAGGAGCTGACCTAGCGGAAGTGGCAAGGAAGTGAAACAATGGACCAGCAGATGCAGGGACTCTTGCGGCCCACTCAAGCATGCAGCCAATTTTTTTTATTAAAAGGACCCTTGCAAGGAAAAGAGAGAGAGAGAGAGAGAGAGAGAGAGAGAGAGAGAGAGAGAGAGAAAGA
>JAALOO010001787.1_pt1 | contig 13453 bp, 11 predicted proteins | sample 7257641 | NCBI WGS metagenome assembly JAALOO01 (sample SAMN14085613, study PRJNA598686) | mite metagenome | biome: ENVO:01001000; feature: ENVO:01001002; material: ENVO:01001226; isolation source: single female mite from University of Michigan culture on fish food culture... ... | reverse complement strand
CTCTCTCTCTCTCTCTCTCTCTCTCTCTCTCTCTCTCTCTCTCTCTCTCTCTCGGCAGCCATCAGCTAATAAGATATACAGCGGTGATAGGCAGCCGCTAAGTTCAAGTGCAGTGCGACAACATTACCCGATAACACCGGAGGCAATAGCACTGTTAGCAAGCCACAGTGGCCACAGTTAGCCAGCATTTGCAAACACTAACAGACGATCTCTTGTCTTTTGCCCCTTTTCTCCCAGCAATGGCACACATTCACAGGCTTCATCACTGTACGGCGGCAACCAAAATGGCGCCATCAGCAACGCTGGTGCCTCGAACATGGTGCTTACACTAAGCTCTTCCGGGCCTAGCAACTACTCGCCGACTCACTCGAACAGCCTCTACGCCCATCAACAGCAGCACCCGAATCAGCACTCTCAGCATCAGCAACAGCATCACCACCAGGATGCACTGCACCAGGCAGTCTCCAGCAGTCACATCGACACTTCAGTGGTTTCCAGTGGTGGCAACAGTTCTGGCCGCAGTTCTCTGCTCAACAATGTTCGCGTTATGGCGGGAATCGGCGATGAAGAGGGCGCTGGTGGTCACGGAGTGAGCCAAGCAGAGGCCTACGCCCACGCCATTGCCCAGCACCAGGCGGCGCAGGCGGCCGCCTCTGCCGCCGAGCACAGTCCGCAGAATGTGGCCGTGGCGACGAAGAATGTGCTGCCGCAGCCTGTGGCCGCCCACACGCAATACTCGCACCACGGACTGACGCACAACGCCCACTACGACTCCTTCTACACCTCTTCGGCGAACAGTGTCACTAGCAATCCACTGGTGCTCACCAGCACCGGTCCCATCATCAATGGCCACCCGAGCACGCCCACCGTAGTGCAGTACGCTGCTCCCAATCATCATGTAAGCATCATTGAGTGGAGTTGGGTGGATCATAAAGTCAATTAATCACCTAACTTTGAACTTAATCTCTCAGAACCTTATTCTGAACCAGTCAGATGGTGGCCACCACCATCACGGTGCCCAGGGTGCCCAGAACCCGCAAATATGGACAACGACAGATGCCCAGGCGACTTATATGACTCAGGGTAAGTGTGAGCCTTTTTAGAGGCACTTAGTCAGCGGTAAAATGGGAAAGAACACAAAGCTGTCAGAGCGATTATCCAGCGCGGCAAAACGGACACATTTCAATTAGTGGACCTCACTGCAGCAGCAGCACTAGCAGCAGCATGGGTCAATTGTCAGAGAGATTGCATACTGGTGATAAGAGGCACACAAAACACATTACCGCAGGAGAGGACTGAAGTGTCGGCAAGTTGATCAGAGATGACAGCTGCTGCTGCCTGCTGAGACACTTCGTGGCGGCTAATTGGTCAATCCCAGCAGTGAAAGCAGTGGACCACCACCGCCACTATTATCACTGCAAAACTGAAAGACCACTGTTCACTAACGGCTCTTTTCCTTTCTGTTCATCTCATCTCATCCCATCCGCACCCCACAGGAAGCATCTCACCAACCGTACAGTTCGGCGACGGCAGCACCGCCGAGCTGGTGACAGTGCCGGGCAGTAATCGACTGGCGCTGAACAACCTCAGCCTGGCGTACAGCACCAGTGGCCCCACCGGTAATGGCAGCCACTCGGCGGCGGCTGCTGCCGCTGCGGCCAACCACGCCGCCGCTGCCGCCGCCACTGTCAGCGTCAACAACGGCGGATGGCCGGGGCTTACCTTCTTCGACAACGGCTCCGGCTACCCAACGGTGATGGGACAGGCGACGGCAGGCGGCGGTGCCCAGGGACTGGAGCTGAACAATGTCCGTCTGGCGACTGCCGCCAACCAGCTCGGACAGTATGGTAAGTGGGATGCAATCCACTTAATCCCTTTTCCACTAACCAACCACCATTGCTTGTCAGAAGGTGACTACTTCGACAATACTCCTCGGGAGTGCGTCAACTGCAGCGCAGTGGCGACGCCGCTGTGGCGTCGTGACGGCACCGGCAACTACCTGTGCAACGCCTGCGGTCTCTTCAATCGCACCAACGGCATGCACCGGTCGCCCAGTCGACCGCACAAGAAGACGAGCAACAACCGACGGGCGGGGCTCACCTGCTCCAACTGCAAGACCGCCACGACGACGCTCTGGCGGCGCAACAACCAAGGTGAACCGGTGTGCAATGCATGCGGCCTCTACTACAAACTGCACAATGTAAGTGTGTCTTGGGGGGAGAGGAGATGAGGCAGAGTTGTGTACTAATGCACATGACATCTTTCTTTCTCTTTGCTCTCCATCACCCAGGTTAATCGTCCGCTGTCGATGAAGAAGGAAGGCATTCAGACGCGCAAACGAAAGCCCAAGGCTAACGTCGGCCACTCTGGTGGTGGCGGTAGCCAGAACAGCTCACTCTCCGTCAGCAGCACCCCGGATGGACTTGTTGGCCCGGCTGGCAAGGGATCAGGATCAAGTAAGTGTGCTAAACAGTAACAATATTGTGGTGAAATGGCTCAAGCTCGCCTTCGGATAATCAGATTCACCCGAAATGTGCAATCGCCGGCTGGCTTACAATTGGTCAGATTTGCTATTGTTCTAGTGCAGTTACAATCTTTAGTGCTCTTCTAGTCTAACCTGACGACACTTTAGCGACAGCCATTTAGTTGACAATAGAATTAGAACCATTGACTGCAGTTGGTTGGTCAAAGTGGAGCAATTATAAAGTGTGTTATGTCGAATAATTGCGGTTAAAACTAACACCTCTTGAGCAGCAGCTCTGTTGAGATAGCAAAGTGGACACTCTGTCTTCATCATTTACCAGGATTCTCATCAGTCAGAAGCCTCTTTTTCTTTCCTTCTGCTGACTTTTATTTTGCCCTGGCTGGCAAAACTTATCAGCAAAAGACGTTTTCAGTTGACAAGATCACCGAGTAAATGATGACAAAGGGAAACAAGCTCAATTATGTAGTTAGTGTCAAAGTGTAGTAGCAGTTTCAGTTCTCGGAAAGTGAGTACTGAGCAGTAGCCAATTAGCTAATCACAGCTAGTCAGAAAGAGAGCCCAAATGTCGAGCAAGTGTCAGGCTGAAGAGAGGGGAGCAGGGAAAGAGCGAGAATAGATCAGTCGATTGCATCAAAGTGGAAAAGGTCGAAATGGAAACAAGAGCACAGCGAGCAGAGCAGACAATGGCAGTAATGGCAGTGAGGAGTTATTATTACCATGATTATGTAACCGCCAACGACCGGCGAGTGCCAAGCAGCGCACAGTGAACAGTTATAGTGTCGGTTGATCAGAATGGACGATACTGCAAAACGCTGGCAGTGGCCATTGGCCCGGGCCACATTGTCTCACTCTCCCTCTCTGACGCTCACTTACTCAGTCAGTCAGTCGCCTTCAGTTTACTTTGATGGCACTCTAAGCTGATTGTTATAGGCCATCATCCGAACGATGGCCACTGGCCACGGCACTGCCACTGCTGCTTGGGAACTGATAATAAAAGCTGGCCACTTTGCTGCTGTCTGTGTGTGAGGAGAATGAACGAGTCTCACTTCTGTCCGAATCGATTCTGCCTAATGCTGAATCGCAATGAATCATTGGCGGCTATTAGCATGGTCATCACGCTGTGATAGCCGCTGAATTGTATGCCAGAATTTTGCTGGTGGGTTCAGCAACTGCTGCTCACAGTGCTTGAGAGACTCATAATTTGGCAGATTAAAGGGACGATTATGGTGGCATTGTACTGCTGATGCCATTGGATATGGGTGTGCCAGTGTGGGCTCACATTGCTCACAGGTGGGTATGGCTCAAAAGGAGACGGAAAGCAATGATTCAGGAGCAGCACCAAACTTGTGTGTGTATGTGCGAGTATTCTTGACAAGTCTGTGTTGATGCAAAGGCTGTCAAATAAATCATATTCTCTTCTGCATTCTCTCTCAGAGTCCACCACCACTTTATAAGATTACGGTAATTCGGCAATAAATCAACTCGAAAGTCAAGTAAGCCCACAGTAGCACGAGAGGAACTGAGAGAAGGAAAGATATCAACACGAGGCCCTGCGAGCCGATGAACTCTGGTCCAGAGACAGAGAAGTGAGCGAGGGCAGTAGCTCTATTCGAACTTAGATTGGCTGCTCTTGTTATCTAATTACAGGTGCTGCAAGTCGTTGAAGTAGCTGCTGCTGTGTGTGTCGATAAGTGTGCCTTATCCAGACAGGACATGAGCACACGGTGGAGCGAAAGACAGGCAGCAGAATGACACACGCGCTCTAACTTTGGTCTACTCAATAATTGGCCTCACATCGTCCAAAAAAGTAGACACGATAACACCTTATCATGTCTAATACTTCATATAATATTTCAATTTTGCTGTCTACCAATTACAATGCACAGCAAGTGAGCTGCAGTTGCCACTGAGCCACTTTCACACAATCTTCAGTCCAGTGACCAGTGACGCTGTCAACTTCACGTGTTCCCTCTCTGTTCGGTCTCTTTTTGGACGAAATTCTAGCGAGCAACAAAAAATGAATTACAATGACAAAGTTTAATGCATAAAAAGAAGGAAATCGAAAAGAGTTTGGAAGACAGCAGCCTGCGTTTTACGGCAAAGCGAATAAATTACAAAGTTGCTAATGTATATTTGAAATTCGAATTCAGTTTCTCGATCAGTAAGAGATCCAGTAACACCACTACTTTTATTAGCTTTTCAGTTTGCCCTTATCTTTTTCTTTCTTTTTGTTCTGTCACCAATTTAGTGTGACACAAAGCGCCAAGCTTGTGAGGCGCACAGGACAGCAGCACTATCGAATCAATTAATCTCTTTACACTGCACATCAGCACTGACGCCATTCATCAGTGAGCTGACGAGTAGGCAGAGACGGTAGGGAAGACTGAGAATGAGAGAATTGACAGACAAATTGGAGGACAGGCTGAAGAAAAGAAGAACTGATGGATTGCGAGTGGGTTTGAAACAGAACAAAGAAAACAGTGACTGAATCTTAGCGCAAGTTTTTTTTGACAGTCATTCTTTACAAAATCAATGCATCCACATTATCTAACCAAAACCTTTTTTCCAATTACCTTTTTTTCTAGAAAAATCCTTCCTGAGCAGCCCGACCAGTTTGAACATGTTCAACGCCTACCAGCAGCACCATCCGCCGACCATTGTTTCACTGCCCTCCCATCTGGCGCACCCCTCCTCCACGCCCAGCACAGTGGTCGGTCCCGTTGGCGGCATTCACGGATCACTGGATGCGCACTCGCCGACGACGCCGCCGCGGACGATCACCTCGCCGATCACCCCCTCGACGGCCACACTGAATCGTCACCTGCACGATCTGCGCATTCCCAACGTGGAGATCACCACACCGCTGTACCTCTCCACGGTGGCCGGCAACAGTGGCATCGGACTGGGCTCCTCCTCTGCCAACGGCCTGACAATGTCCACTCCGGGCAGTGGCGCCCACACGCCCTCCACGCCGGCCAGTCTGGCCAACAGTCCGACGGCCAGTCCGCACCCAGGGTCTCAGCAGCAGCAACAGCAGCAGCAGCACACCGTGCACCACTCCTCGGTGATTCACGAGAGCCACAGTGTGACGCCGAACATCGTCACCCCCTATCGGTCCTCCTCCAACTGACAGTGTGTTTCAGCAGTTGTTGATTAGCTATCAGATAGTCACAGTTAGTTCTTTCTCTCTTTTCGCTCATGATACCAATGCTCAAGTTAGTTTCTCTCCTTTCGACAAGCAATTTCTTCTACCCTCCCCTTTTACAATCCATCTCTCATTTGGACATAGAAACATACACAACAGCACAACACTACACACACACATCTTCCAATCATCGAGTCTCAAGCTCTTCTTAGCCACACAACAAATGAACAGATAACCACTCAATGCCTCTGTGGCCACTGCTAAGTAGCCACTGCAGCAGTAACCGGCAATCGCGTGCAATGTCCACCAAGTAGCTTCACCGACACCTGAACACAGTTACTTTCAAGTTACCTACTGTCGTCGGAAAATAGTGTGCCAAATCCGCATCTCTTTTTCTCTCTCTCACTTTCCCTCTCCCTCACCGTTTGACTGTAATCATCTACCGTTCTTATATATATTTTACGTACTTCTACTTTTATTTACCATTATGTTATTCACCCTCAAACTTTATCGCCTCTGTTGAACTCTACTATTGAGCTTCTTCAAATGTAATAAAAATGCCCAGGAATAAGCAAAACCAGCGATCATCGATTCTGATCAATTGTGGTGGCTGTCTGACAGACAAGGGCAGTAAGAAGGACGAAGGTGCCCAGAGGTGCAATGGTCGGTCGGCGAGACAGGGTCGCCCGACTAATGCTTATAATGCCTCTGCACTGATGGCGGTCATAACCACCACCACCACTGCCAACTGTCACATATTGGTCCACCTTGTGTGCGGCAAAGATGCGACGAGATGATACCAAGAGAGAGAGAGAGAGAGAGAGAGAGAGAGAGAGAGAGAGAGAAAGAGAGAGAGAGCGAGAGAGCGAGAGAGAGAGAGAGAGAGAGAGAACTGTCCACTGCTCATTTCGCCCGGCAGTCATTTCCAGTCGGCGCCAAGTTGCGCGCGAGGCCAATTTGCGGCATGGCCACAAGGAACACTGGCAAGCAGGTAAGAAGACAGTGTCTCCTCTTTCAGAGGCTAATTAAGCTCAGGTGAACGAAGTTCTGCTCGGTGACAATAAAGCCAACAACATTGGCAGACAGGTAGAGACAGGGGACATTGCCAGCAGCAGCAGCAGCAGCAGAGAATCAGCAGAGTCACAGTAGAGTCTGATTGTCCAACAAACGACAAACGACGTCGACGACGACATTCGTCGACGATAGTGTCAAATTTGGATCGCTAATTGTGTCTGCACTTTCCACTTGCCTCAGATTTTCTCCGTTTTGTTTCAGAGAACACCGACTGACCGACCGGCATTCAGACCGGAGCGTTATCAGCCTTCTCAATGAGGGCTCCTCTTCTCCTCACTGTCTGGCAAATTGCTACCAAGATGAAAGTTACACTAAAAGCCCCCACCAATTTCGCCTGTTGGGTCTTCTTCTGCTTCTTCTGCGTTCTTGTGTCACTGTGCGCAGCACCCCAGTAGGGCCAACCAAACTAGTGGAAAAAATTGTCATAGCTAAATAAGAGCGGTGTGAGTGAAAACTGAAAGCTCAGAAGTCAGCGTTCTCGTTGCAGCCGGCAACCAGAAGAAAGAAGAAGAAGAAGATAAAGCCATTTTTGAGAAAAACTGCCAGCGAGTACAGGCGAATAAGAAGTATAAAGATAAAAAGTGGCGGCGGTGAACACGCAGGCAAATTGAAACCTCTCTCTATTTTTAAGGCTGCTAAACCATCAGTGCCAGTGAACTGCCCCACAGAATGCCGAGTTGGAAAGTTCTCTAAGTGACTTTGAAGGATTTTGCATAAATTAGAGATAAACTGGCACTGATCGGTGTATGTGTGTGTGTGAGTGTGTGCAGACAGGTAAGTTTGGTGTTGGTTGATGTGGAAGAAGAAACGTCCAAAGAAAGCCACTGCTTGACTAAGTGAAGGACGAAAAAGATGGAAAGAGGGGATGCAGAAAAATGGATTAGAGAAAAACAAACATTGAACTGCACTGGTGCTGAGACTAATGCAGCAGCATTGCACAATTACTAATTCAATCACTACACCAGCAAAATTAATGAACTAAATAAGAAGAAGACAATTGGCAAGTGATAAGGAAGAAAAGAAAGAAAGAAAAATGGAGCGTTCATCTCATGCCAGTGATAGTGATGCTAATGAATGCAGTACAGGCGATTGGTGAAAAAAGTGCATCATTCAGTAGCATTCTTGGTTGCATCAGGAGATGCTCACGTGTGTGTCATTGCCACAACTATCACCATCACATCTTTTCGGGTAGTTAGTAGAAGTAAAAGTAGTCAACTGACATAACATCGATATCTTATCCGGTAGAAATTATCGTTATTAACATAATCGAGACATGACAGGCACCATCAGACAATGTAATTAATCAACACTGAGTGAACAGCAGAGTAGGACAGCAGAGATTATGACACAAACAGATGAGCAGACGATGATGATGATGATAGGAAAGTGAAGACGACACCAGCACCACCCAAAAGTGCTTGCCAGCCAATAAATGAAGATGTCCGAGCCGGACAGTGGTATAATGCCACTGAGATTACGCCAATTGAGGCTTGTCATCATCGCATTAAAAATGTCATATGTCATCATCGTCATTGGTTCTCTTCCTCTCTGCACACTCTCACTGCTCATGAGAAAGCAAATTAATTCGTCATGTCAAGAGACAGAAGCTCGAGCAGCGAGTAGCCAGTTGATAAGATGCAACTTATAGCTATGTGACACGCGAGCAGAAGCTAAATACCTGCGACGGGTGACAGTTGAGCGTTTCTGACACAATCGCCGATTAGGGAAGATTTGGCTGAGAATAGTATGGTATAGAAGAAAAAAAGAAGAAGAAGGAGAGATTACCACCAACACCACTTGAAAGTGATAACACTAAGCCGAGAATGAGGGTAGACAGAAAATATTCTAACGACACAAAAAATGGAGCAGTTCGGGGACTAATTGGACAGTTGAAGACGAGCTTTAATGAAGACATCTTCGACTGAGGCAGTGATGCGTGGAGGCCAGGTGAAGTAAAGTGTGTGTCAGTAATGGCATTATTTATTTATGCTTCCAAACACAACAGGTCTACCTCACTATCTATCTTTTCAGGTGAAACGGAATTGCGCGGGTGGATTTGCAGTGCATTTGAAAAGTAAAAAAGACATTGCAGCCATTGCAGGTAGATGTCGCCTAAACAGTGAAACGGATCAGGGTGAAAATGGAAAAGGTGCGACAGTTCGGTTTCAGCATAAATGGAACTTTCAACTGCTAATTCTCAACAAATCACTCGTTTTAAAAACATCAGCGTGAATACATTACACAACTAACAATCAGGGAGAATATTCTGCAGGAATTGGAAAGAGGGTGAGCGGTTTGCAGTGTGCATCAGTGCTGTTGGTACATGTCTTCCATTATCACCGGCCAATAAAGATACCAGCACTATGACAAACGTTTCTGTATGTGTTTGGCTGGACAGAGCAGAAGTGATTCAAGTAGAAACTAACTTCCAACTAAATTACGTGAAACAAAATGATCGTGTGTTTTCAACGACGACGAATGGCGACAACAAATAATAATAACCGGCAGAAAAAAGATTTAATTTTTCCTTTTTCTTTTCATTTTGTTACACTTCAGCAGCACTGGCAGTGACTTACAAATTTCACAAATTGCGACAACCAAAAATTTGTTTCTGTGCTTGAGTTAGCTAAACTAAAGTATCAAAAACTCACACACACACTCTGAGTGAGAGGTGATCCTTGTCATTGTAATGTGCACTTGCACTGAGCCCATAATGATAAAGATGATCGGGTAGTGCTCTCTGCACAGAAGCACACGATAAGATAGGCCAAACAAAGTGTTGAGGCAAAAACTGACTGACGAACTGCCAGAGCAGAAGCAGATGACCAGCCAGTAAGCTGTCAAACAGAAGAAGGCATCAACAAAGTGTAAAAGCCAAGGTATAAAAAAGATGAATTTTTGCCATTTCAACTAAGAGTGTAAGAAGATAGAAAGACAAATTAAAGCGTCTGCGTTTGTTTAGCAGTACAAATTAATGAAATGATGATGGTGGTCATCACATTACAGCAGTCGCAGCAGCACAAAGAACACAAGAGCACTTGACTGACAATTGCAATCAAAGTCTAGTGCTCTTTCTCTGTCATTTCATTTGATCAGCAGAACACCATTTTAGACAATCTTAATGAACTGCCAACGTTCAATCAAAAAGATGAAATTGGCGATTTGAGGTGAGTAGTAGCCAGTTGAACATACAGCTTTACTGCTACCCTACTGTAATCAGCACACTGGCGGCTAGGTGACAGGAAAGAGAGAGAGAGAGAGAGAGAGAGAGAGAGAGAAAGGGCAGAGAACAAAGGTGATACTGCTGAGATAGACTAAATCTGCAGTCTCAAGTTCATTTGAGCGAGCTCTGTTTGTCTGTCTGTCGCTTTTCAAAGACATCATTAAAGTTGCTAGGCACGTTTTCTCGTCCAGAAGAGGCCCTCTCTTTCTCACACACAGTCTGCTTTCAGGTGACCTCACCTTTCTCTTCTGTTTCTCTGGCTCAACTCGGCGCCACCACCGACACTGTGGGGAAGTGAACAAAACGACACCCGGCAATTGGCGTTGCTAAATATGCAAAGAGAGAATCAATTTGCAGTATCATCGTTTCCAGTCTACAGAAGAAGGTAGCTGAATATTGCCATCAGGGCAGGAAAATCAAAAGAGAGTGAGGGAGAGGAAGAGAAGAAGAACATGGTAATTGTGAGTAGTATTCAGCAGCAACCTCTGCAGCCAATCAGGCGGCCATCAGTGACACGGAGCGATACCCTGCGGTGGTGTATTGGCTAAATTAGCAAAGTGACAAATTGGACTGTCTTGCAGCTGCCTGGCAAAATTCGGCTTAAAGAGCCCGACCAACACGTCTGCACAGTGCACAAGCGGGCACAATTGCACCTAGCCAGAAAGGAAGGACACAGAAAGTGCAACGGGCAAATATGGAGAATATGACGGGACCCATGCAAATGAAGCTGCCCAAATTGCAGAAACCTCTTTGAGCGGCTGAACTGAGCAACAGCCAGTGCAGTGCAGTGTGGTCCAGCAGGAGTGAATCGAGTAGTCGGGTAGAGTAGTCAGCAAGTGAGTGAGTGTCTGCTCATGCATATATGCTAAAATATGCTAATTATAGCCAGCAAGACAGGAGTGCAACGCGCGCTAGCGAGCCGCAGAGCAGAGATAGTCCACACACTTCGGTGCTCAGTGGCCGAAGCCGCCTGCCGATTATAAATCATCGGTAACATCGTGACAAGAGACACAACAGTAAGCCAGCAGTGCCAGCAGTAGTAGCAGCTAGTGCTGCCAGCGGAAGGGAAACAAGCAAAAGCTTTTATCGTTTCGGCAGTGGCCAGTCTCAGTGTCTGCGTCTGTGTGGTGGAAAAGGTGGTGGCGGTGGTGGAAGTGGACCTCACTGTGGCTGAGGGTTGTGTCCATTGTTGTGCCTCTGCTGCACCACCACCACCAGCACTACCAGCAGCAACTTCATCTACGATGAGATAAGTCCTAATGGAAAGCAATTAAGGTGAAGACGAAGAGGGAAAAAGAGGAGAACGAGGAGTGAGAAATGTTAGAGAACAAGAGAGAAAGAGGCCTCATCACACATTGAGCGCGGTAACGCGACGCCAAAAACGCCCTCCTGGCGGAGCCAAGAAGCAGCAGCAGCAGATGTGTTCAGCTGTGCAGAAAGAGAGAGCACTGTCTGCAATGTTAGTGGTAGTGGCAGCAGTGGCTGCCTGAACTACCACTAACATGCTCAACTTAGATGCTGGTAGTGATGCTGAAAACGCACATGATGCTGCAGCAGTTGGTTGCAGCTGCTGACGGCAATGAGATGAGCATAGGAGGACAATTAGAAAGAAGGAAAGGTAGAAGCAGAGAATGATGATGATGAGTGTGGCATCCAATCAATTAGGGAAAAGAGTTGATTAGTGAACAGAGAACAAACATTTACTCTTCTGTCAAGTGAGCTGCTGCTAATTGCACAGCACTGTTTGGGCGTGGGCACTGCATCACCCTGGAGATGCAAATGCTGGTGATGAAAGGGAGGGAGAAAAGAAAACACCACCACCACCACCACCACCACCACCACCACTTGAAGCCGGTGTCGCTGACTGTGCTGATGCCTGCAAAGGGTACACAAACAAACATCTAGTGAGAGAAAGAGAGAGACCGCACATTGTGACGAAACGGAATCGGGCAGATAAGGTGGGATAGTGTCTAATTACCGCCTTATCAAGACAATGCCTGCAAATTGGGCAGGTGCAATTAAGTAATTAAAACAATAGCTGCTGCTGGTACTGCTGTTGGGGCGCGAGAAGAGACCATTTGGGCGCACAGCGTTAGCAGGCTGACTGACTCTGCTGTCTCTGCTTGTGGCTTGATGCTCTGGCTGATGTCTGCCGAAGAAAAGTGGGGCCGTGTGAGGCACACAACAAAGTGACTGACAGACTGTCTCTGAATTGGCAGACATGCTTGGGGACATCAATTCGGTTCAAAGAGGGAGAAGCTTGCTGCTCCTCTTTGCATTTAACACTGGGCAGTTGTGAGCAACAACTTTGCAGTGCGCAGTGTTCTTCGAAAAGGAGGAGAACCGGCGTCAAGTGCGACCTCTTCAACTGCCTCCACTACTTCAGCAACTTTAGCAACTGCCCTTTTCCTAATCGAGCAATAAATCAGCACAATTAGACATATGTCGCCGTGCTAATCAGCAATATATCATTCAATGGCAATGGGGTGAACACAGCAATGGCGTCCTCGTCCAATCGCTGAGCCCTTCGTAGTCATCGTCAAGTATACAAGTCTCGCATTCGTGCATTCGTTCTCAGCCTCTCTCGCTCTTTCTCTTTTCTCCCAAACTTGGGTCTATTGGTGTTGCTCATGTTCGCATGGCTGCAAAGCTGTCTGATCAGACTGGTGAGCAGAGGGCGGGATCAGCTGTGATGGTGGCGTCAGCGTGCGACACTAGAACATTATTAGCACTCACACACTGAAAGTGGAGACCACCAACAGCAGTACTACTCAATAGTCGATGCTAATCGGCAAAGGGGGGAACAAACGAGTGCAATTTGCACAGACAATGGCTACTTTGGTACCTAATAACTCCTATTACCCACTCATTCATTCTGCCCGTTCCTCGCACCGGTTTGCTGCTCTTTCTTTTTTGTTCTTTATCCCTCAAACTAGTGCACCAACCCACCGTTTCCCGACTACCACCACCAACACCACCTACCCACACAGACCAACTAACGCCAACGCAGAGTAACACTCATTCGGGTGAACAGAGAAGATGAAACTGCACCACTGATAAGCTGCACCGATGGCGATGACGGACCACAACGGAATAGTGCACTAATGCGCCGGAAAAATGAACGGAAACGCCAATGACGATTATCACGCCTACAGTTGTAACAAAAGTGTGTTTAGTCATCTATTGCGTCATCAGTTGAAACAGCAGCAGCAACAGCCCAAAACCAGGATGAAAAGAGGGGCGGTAAAGCATCTCTTGCCCCGTTATCATCGCCGTCAGTGTAAGTCAACACAGAGAAAGGAAAACTAGGGTAGGACCAAATGAAGGCTGGTACTCATTTGCTGTGGCCTCTCTAGCCACCAATTCAGTCCATTTCAGGTTGCTCCTGGTAGGCTAAGTGCACGCGCGCGTTGAGTCGCTAATTAGGCAGTGTGCACATTTTGTGCAGAGACATAGTCTGATAGAGAACAGGAGAGGGAAAGAGAGAGAGAGAGAGAGAGAGAGAGAGAGAGAGAGAGAGAGAGAG